>Ga0272443_10002028_pt1 | contig 27170 bp, 14 predicted proteins | sample SSMAcet12_FD_193581 | JGI IMG/M metagenome (GOLD analysis project Ga0272443, IMG submission 193581) | Marine sediment archaeal communities from Little Sippewissett salt marsh, Falmouth, MA, United States - SSM-Acet-12 | ecosystem: Environmental > Aquatic > Marine > Wetlands > Sediment ... | reverse complement strand
CGGGAAATTGGATGATTGAGTACTACCGGAAATATATGCGTTGCCCGAATTGTCAATTGAAAAGCCGCTGTAACAAGTCTCGATACTACTTCCTCCCAGGTAAGTACTGTAAACCAGTCCATTTCCGGACATATTTAATTTAGCCGCAAAAATATCATTGGAACCTTGAATGGAAGTCTGGTATGCCGCCGCTGTAGTCGGGAAATCTGATGAATTAGTGACACCGGAGATATAAGCATTACCGGAATCGTCAACGGTGATTCCACCATAACCAAAATCGCTACTAATTCCGCCCAAGTAGGTACTATAAACTAATCCATCGCCGGTACTATTTAACTTTGTAACGAAAACATCCCATGAGCCATTGTTACTACCATCGTAGGGATTGACCATTGGAAAGTCGTATGATTGAGTTTCGCCAAAAATATAGGCATTACCGGAATCATCGACAGCAATGTCACGTCCATAATCGTCACTATTCCCGCCCAGATACGTGCTATAAGTTAATACCGGGTCGATTACCAGCGGAAGAGCCGGATCGTAATCGGAATCGAGCTGAAATCCGAATGAATTTTCATTTGTAGTTAGATATTCTCCCTCAATCGCTTTTTTTACACCATCCTTTATTTGATAAACGACCGGGCGCTTTTCTATAATCTCGCCCCATTCGGTTTCGACGACCAGTTCCCCGTCGGAGTTGACCGACAATGATTGGATGCCGTCATATTTTATTTGAATAACTGACGGATCGGCACCGGGCGAGATTATAAAATCGTATTCCATTTGCTTGCCGTTGCCGTAATATTTCAAATCGATACCGGGGTAAATCTCCCGGTAAGTTATTGAGTTGAAATTGGGAACATCGGTATACCATCTGTCCGGCTCATTGCCGTAAAAATAATTACATTTGTATTCTATCTTATCGGAGCCAATCATCCTCGGATTTGAATTGGCACCGACAAAGAAGGCCTTAATGGCAATCGATTCTATACTGTCCGGCCGGATATCCATCCCTTCCGGTCCCATCAGCGGCGGATGTGTTTGAGTATCATTGTCGTTTGAAACGGTGCGGATAAACTGGTACACGGTACCATCTTCGGTAAACCACATGGTTGCACCTCCGGCATCGGCCCGGAATAGTACCTGTTCATCCCATTGCCCCTTATTTTCGGTAAAAGTCATCGGTACCGATGTAATATTTTTCATTACCTGAATATCCGGCGAGGCCGAAATCGGACCGCAAAAAGCGAAAATCAGGATTATAACGATAAAGCTAATGACCTTTAAAGCTCTACTCATAGTTTCCTCCGAATGGCAGAAAAAAATCGTATTCTTTTAAAAACTCTTTCTAAGAGATGTCTAAAAACTGCAGTAATATAGCGTTATAACAGCTATTTGTCAAATCATATCCCTCACCTCCACCTTCCTCGTACTTCGTCCGTCGGTCGCCCTGTCCTCAATGCATTTATCAATATCATTCTGCCTGAACCTGACAAGATTTCTGATCTTCACGTGCGGAATAAATCCCTCATGCGTCCACTGATAGATGGTGGACGATTGAACACCGAAATACCCAACGATAATATTTTAATAGAATCAACAACATAAATAAGGCCGAATTCGACAGCCGCGATTTTAGTGTAGCTTAAGATTAAATAACACTCTGGTTTGGTTAATTATTATTATATTTTGTATGATATTATAGAAAAGGCCGCTCGAATTGGCTATTTTTTTATTATAGTCAATTCGTAGTCAGAAAGGAGCGATCATGTCACAAAATTATTTAGGAATCGATGTCCATAAGAAATGGTGTGCTATTACACAAATTGATTTTAAACGGAAAAGTAATGCGTCAAAGTAGATTTCGCAACACCTTGGAATAAGTATTGACCTTTATCAATTCACTCAACTCCGAGCTTCACCTGGTTTCGGGACCAATTCATAATTATTTATACCTATTATCTTAATTCGAGCCTTACGTTGGTTCGGATCATTTAGTCACGCCATTCAGGTTCGAGTAATAGCGGAATCAATGTCGAAGACTGATAAATATAATTCCGCATGTTGGCTGAATAGTTGGACACCAATTCCGTATCTGAATCCTGGGTTCCACTATCTGAGATTCGTCTATTACGAGGGTTGATACGTCAAAGATATCACCTTGTTAAAAGCAATATCATGAATAAAAACCATCTTCGCCATCTGCTCTTTCAACACGGAATAGACCTTTAAATTGCCTAAGTAGCTCAATATCAAAGGATATTATATTAAACGCCGGTGATATTACATGAAAAGGCCGCACAATAATCTAATGGAATCCGAATGATTTTTTCTAACGGATTTCTAACGGGAAACTTACTGCAACTTGCTCCAACTTGCTCGAAGTTGATGTAAGTTGAGGGAAGTTGATCTTACTTAACGTAAATTGATTCAACGAATTAGGCGTAATTTTCGGTGTTTCAAGAAGTTCGCCAAAATAGGCGGTGGATAATCCCTGTCTCCCAGCTTTTTTTATTGATATCAAAGATTTTATCCAACGTCAGCGTAACATTGAGGTGATAGGCAAACTAGATAATGCCAGCGAAAAGTAAAAATGAAGAGTCAGATTACTCAACCAAAGGTTTGCACAAGAGACCGCTTAAATTTTTACCGCTGATTTTCTTTCTTTCTTCGTTATGGTTTCAATCCAGGTTTTTTCGTAGATAATTTCGTATTGATCGGCCAGTTTTAATCCTTTATTCAGATGCTCTAAACCTTCTTCCTGGAAATTCTTGTTCTCTTTATTGACTAACATTTCCCCTAGAAGTCTGTGAGCCGCCGCAATATATCGAGGGTCCCCATGTTCTTCGGTTTCATTGATTAATTCTCTGAGTTTATTCAGATCCGATTCGCCGGAAGTTTTGCCGTAATCGATGGCGGCCTTATATAGTGAAGCCTTCAATTCGAATTCACGAACATTATTTTCCTTCCCCAATAAAATCGCCCTGTCGGCCTCTTCCTGAGATCGCAAGATTTTCCCAAGATGATAATACATTTCGGCCAGATGGGCAGATGTCATGCTTTCGCATCGGCGGATAGCACCTTTTTGGGCGGTATCCATCGCTATGTTGAAATACAATTCGGCTTTTTCAATATTATCTTTCAGGAAATACGCGAAACCGAGACAGTTGGCGGCGTCATGAATCACTAATGGGTAATCTAGTTTTTGGGCCAGATCCATCGACTCCCTGGAAACAGCGATGGCCTTATCATATTCACCGACGACAACGGCCGGCGTTGCCATATTATTATATGATAGTACATAGCTGGCTTGATTACCTGCGTTTTTTTGTATCCCGGCGGCTTGTTCGAAATACTCCATCGACTTCCTGTAATCGCCTTGGGCGTAGTGTACATTAGCCGTGTTATTGATACACGCCGCTCTCCCACTGTCGTCGCCGATCGCGGAAAAAATATCATAGGCTTCTTTATAATGCTCCCTGGCCCGATCCAATTTTCCCATATATTCCCAGGTTATACCAATATTTTTAAGACACATAGCTTCGACCGATCTAAATCCCTTTTCTCGAGCAATCTTAAGAGCCTTATTCGATAGCGCCTGGCTACGAATGTAGTCGCCTCGGCGGATATGCAGGAAACCCATAGTTTGTAATGCCCTGGCAGTCTGCATATGGTCTCCTAACTGGTTATTAATTTCCAATACTCTCCCCAATAGCTCGATGGCTTCGGAAAATTTGGCCTGATTCGTCAATATTTGAATCTCAATATCTAGAGTTTCCGACTCGCCCGCCAGGTCGTCTATTGAACGACTTATTTCCAGCGCCTGCTGGGCGAATTTCATCCCGCGCTCCCAACGAGATTGGACGATTTGAGTATGTGTTAAAGTTCGGAGTATCATCGCCTCATCGGCCCGCGAATTTCGTCGCTTGGCCTCGGTTAGTACCTCCAGCAATTTTCTGCAGGCGCGCTCATGCTCATTCCGGTGCATATATATTTGTGCAATACCAACCTGGGCTGCCAAAAATGAATCATCCTCGGTGAGAGCCTTTTTATACAGTCTCAGGGCCGCGTCGGAATCGATACTATCCTGTCTTCGCTCAAAAGCGTACTTCGCCTTTAAATAGTACTCGTATGCTTCAGGTTTAACCGGAATCGGTGTTCGAATGTCAGCATTTCTTATGATTGACTTGCTTATATCCATTGCACCGGCTGTACCATCAGCCAGTTTCTGCCTGATTTCCTGTATGTGTTCGAAAGTTGTCTCCCACATTTCGGCCCAGACGCTCTTACCTGATTCTGTTTCAATAAGTTGGGCCGAGACTCGGATATTATCGCCGTTACGATGCAAGGAACCGTCGAGAACATAATCCGCCTCAAGATGTTTGGCTATATCATCTATATCATAATCGGATTGCTGCAGTTTAAGAATTTTGCGCATAGGTACTACTCTAATGGCCCCTATACGAGTTAAGTCGACGATTAATCCGTCGGTTATACCGTAACATAGATATTTATCATCATCACCGCCCGGATTCTGCAATTGCAATACTGCCAGAGTCGGGGTCCTGCCATTGAATTTTCGTTTCAAAGTAGCGCTTTTCCGAGTCAGACCGCCAGTTTTCCTGATTTCCAGCAGGTCATCCAAAAATTCACTCATGGACTGATACCGATCGGGACAGTTCTTTGCCAATGCCCTATCAAGAACCGTCTGCAAACTTTCCGAAAATGGATTTTCAGTCTCCGGCAGCGTTGACGGCGGTTCACAGACGATAGCATGAATTGTCGCGGCCATACTGTCGCGTTGGAAAGGATTCTGTCCGGTCAGCATTTCCTGTAAAACGACACCGGCTGAAAATATGTCGGTGCGAAAATCGGTACGCATCCCCTGCCCCTGTTCGGGAGACATGTATCCGACCGTTCCTACCAGAGCACCTGTTTTGGTAATATGATCGGCACCCTCCAACCTGGCCAGACCAAAGTCGACAATTTTCACGCGGCCTTCCTCGTCAACAATGATATTGTCCGGTTTTATATCGCGATGCGTGACGCCGGATTTATGAGCAACGATTAAACCCTGACATATCTGGATAAATATATCGAGGCTATCTGAAGGATTTAAAGATCCCCTGGCGATTAATTCTGCGACCGTCCGACCCTTGACATACTCCATAACCATATACGCTTGATTTTCATATTCGGCAACTTCAAAGACCGTTACTATATTCGCATGATTTAGAGTAGCAGTCGTTTGCGCCTCATTAATAAAGCGCAATTTCAGCAACTCATCGGATATAAATTGAACCCCGAGTGTTTTAAGAACAACTTCTCGGCCAAGCTTACTATCGACAGCCAGATAAACCTCGCCCATACCTCCTGAAGCCAGCTTTCGTTCTATCCGGTAATGTTCTATTAAGTCGCCTTCTTTACAAGACAAATTTGCTCCCGCGAATTCAAATGTTAGTTGCCCCAGCGATGTTTGTATGAACCTTCTTTTAATAATTATCGTCAATGCCAGGAAATTTTTTAATATCAACCATGCGGAATACCAATAATAAGCCCTTTGACTTAATTATAGACGGCCGATAGTGGGATCAATTAAGGTAAAAATAATTATAAAGGGGGCCGGTTACCCGGCCCCTTTTAGGTGTAATGAACGCTATTATATTATTAATATCGTTACATTATTTAATCAATATCATCTTCTTCGTCGCCGAAAACGCTTCGGCTTTCAGACGGTAGAAATAAACACCGGTTGCATTACCTTCGGCATTCCATTCACAGGAATGAATTCCGGCATCAAGACGTCCATCAATAAGCGTCGCTATATGCTGACCCATGATGTTATAAACATCGAGCCTGACATCGGAAGATTGCGATAAATTAAACTTGATTTCGGTAATCGGATTAAACGGATTGGGGAAGTTCTGGTAGAGGACACATTCTCCGGGGATAATCAGGTCATTTTCGTCTTCAGGCTTAAACATAATATTCGGTGTCGATAGCGGAATAACGCCGGCCGGAACCGGGATACTCTGGTGCACCATCGACGCATAGTACCACAATTGCCAGTCTTCGGGATTACCATTTAGATACCAATCGGCAAAATAAGTAATCGCCTGACTGGCGGTGGCACCATCACTGCTGACCACTGCTGTCTGACTCAAACGCTCGGAGGCAACGTTTAATATAATCGTAAGAATATGTCGTCGCCCTGTTGAGGCATTGGTACCATCGTGCGGGTCAAGATATATATGTACCAGATCGTCAAAACTGAGCACCTCTGCCGGTGTACCCATATATGTGACACCTTCGATCTGAATGGCATATCCATCATCACGACTGTAGAAATGCTCGAAAATAGCTTCGCAGTAATTCTCGGTATCTTCAAGAGTTATACCCAGGAACAACGGACTGCCATCCCGGATAGCCGCAAACTGATTTCTCCACCACCAATAATCGGTTACCGAACCGGAAGCGGCATCGGTCAATTCAAAATTAACTTCGACCGCCGCCGCTGCCAGTGTCACCGGAACACCGGCTGGAGTTACCGGCGAGAATCCCAGCGGCACCTGTATTTCGATCGTGTAATCACCGTTAGGTATATCGGCGAACTCATAATATCCCGAGGCATCCGAGGTCATTGAAGCATAAGGATCACCGTACGAGTCAAACAAGTTAACATACACTCCCATCAGCGGTGAAGCATTACCGGTAACATAACCATAAAGCGATGAGACAGTGATGACTTCAACATCAACTGAGATATCACAGGTTTCGGTATCGCACGGATTAACGGCGGTAATCGTGAATTCATACAATCCCGAGGTGGTCACATCAAAACAGAGCGAGTTATCGGACCAGACCGCATCACCGGCATCAACTTCAGTAGCGCCGGTAATCGGAAGATCAATACAAGTCTGACCTGAAACAGCCGTCATTTCGATAGTTTCCGCCGGGCAGTCGATCGCTACATCGGGGCTGATTTCGACAGCGATATAAACATCACAATCGACCGTATCGCATTGATTGGCTGCGATGACAGATATCATGTATAGACCCGATTCGCCTGCGATGAAACAGAGTTCGTGATTGCTCCATCCGCCTACATCGGCGGTGACAATATCCCAATTGTCAATCGGCAGATCAATACAGACTTCGCCCGGTTCGCAGATAACAACTTCGGCTGTATCTTCCGGGCACGTCATAACTACCGGAGAGCCGATTTCGACATTCAAATAGACAGTACAGGTCAAGGTATCGCACTCATTGAAAGCTTCGATATCAATGCCGTACAATCCAGTGGTATCGGCATCTATACATAATTCATCCGCCGCCCAGCTTCCGTATGATACATTTACCTCATCATAATTGGAAATCGGCAGGGATTGGCATATTTCACCCGCGGTGCAGGTAAACATCTCGACCGGTGAAGTTGGGCACGTTATCTCGGGAGAACCGACAAAATCGACATTTATCGAAATATCGCAGGTAGCCGGATCATACGCTGGTTCCGCCGAAGTGGCCTCGACATGGAACGTAAATACCGAATCGGCATCGGGCGTAAAACAAAGCTGATTGTCTGCCCATACAGCTCCATCGCTGACTGTCACCATTCCATAATTTTCAATTACCAGATTAACGCACACTTCCGTCATACCACATACGGTTGCATCAACCGTTTCACCCGGGCAAGCAATTGAGGCCGGCTGGGCGACATCGCCGTTTCCGCCGTACATGATATTCGCGGTCGTAAGCGGGACTTGTCCGGCCGGAATCGGTACGCTTTGATGAATTTGTGACAGATAGAACCAAACTGTCCAATCATCGGACCCGTCGGTTAAATAACGCGTCGCATAATGCAGGATCGCCTGACTGGCAGTGGCACCGTCGGCGGTTACGATCGTCAGTTGACTCAGGCGTTCCGAGGCGATATTTAACATATCGATTAAAAGCTGACGTCTGATAGTCGAGGCAATCGTCCCGTCATGAGGATCGAGATAAATATGAACAATATCATCGAAGTTCAACGGTCTCGGTGGATCGTCAACGTACGTTACCCCTTCAATCTGAATTTCAAAACCGTCATCCCGGCCATAATAGCCGTTGTAAACATCGGTACAGTAATTCTCGATATCATCCTGAGTAATACCGAGGAAGAGCGGAGTACCAGCAAGAATGGCCTCGAATTGATTTTCCCACCACCAAAGATCGGTTACCGATCCGGAGGCAGCTTCAGCCAGAGCAAAATCGATATTGATACTCCCGGCTGATATCGTAAACGGAACAGATTGTGACGATACCGGTGCAAACCCCATCGGCATCTGAGCAGCAACTGTATAATCGCCGTGCGGAAGACTACCGAAGGCGTAACAGCCAGTTTCATCCGTAATTGCTCTTAGATACAAATTATCTCCGCTGTCGAATAAATCGATATACACACCGTGCAAACCTTCCATATCGGCCGTCACAAATCCCGACAATGCTCCACCGGTTTCCTCCTCGGGACCAACAGCAGCAACGGCGTCGGCACCGCAGTAATTGCGTACGCGAATCCAATCAATATCATAACGACTCTCCGCAGCAGGCGAACGAGTATATGACATTAACCAGGGATACATATCAATCGTCGGTACATATGGCGGTCCCAATGAATTAAAAGGATTGTCATCTAACTGGAATTTAATTGAATCATCATTGGTGCGGAACAATCGGAATGTATGCCAGTCGGTATCGAAAGTATCGCCTGTAACCACATAACCGGAATTTGTCCCGCCTGCTGATGCTTGAATAACATAATTGGTGAGATCCGGCCAGTCGACCATTCTCATAACATTTGTCCAGCTCAGATCACTCGGTTTATAGCCGAATTCACCGGCGGTGTTTCCCTCGGCGGAGCCCGGATTCAAACCGGCATCCGGATGACTGGCAAAGGTTTCCAATAATGTACCGGTTCCGATAGCGGTGCTGGCCCGTGCTTGAACGTAGTTGTCAGGTACAGCGGTTATTTCCAGAATGCCATCCGTGATTGTGGCTGAGGCACCGACGGCGCTTCCGGAATAATTAACAACCCATTTACTCATGTCATCATCGAAAGTATCGATAAACTCGAATACCTGATCGGGATCATTTGTCGGCACTTCCATATATGCCGGCTGAGTTGCCAGTCCCATAATGTAACTGCCGCTGGTGCGTCGGCCGGTATACGGGAAATAATATGTATCTCCGAAACGTGTTACGGCTCCGCGGAAAGCGTTACGCTCGTCCCAATCACCGGGGCTACCCAAATCAAGGATAATGCCAAGTTTGGTAAAGTTTATCCAATCGGTAGTGGTTGCGACAGCGGTACGCCACGGACTCGAAGAGGTCGGGCTGACCGTATAGCCGATATAATATGTGTTGTGAAATTCAACAACCCAGGGATCGGCAACCGTACCGGCATCAAACGATCCTGTTGGCCCAAATGGAATACACGGATTCCCCGGAAACTTCTCATAGGGGCCAAGGATATTATCGGACTCGGCGTAACCGACCTGTTCGGTAGTTGAACCGGCATCGCCCATATATGTTAAAATCCACTTTCCATCGTTTCGTTGAAAAACATAAGGTTCATCGACACGATAAGCTTCCCACGATTCGGTGACGGTCAGAACGGTTGCCGCACGCGCATACGGGCCTCCGATATTTGACGATGTATCTACTGATATGGGATAGGGTGGACCGATGGAACGATCCGCATAGAAAATATACCACAATCCGTCATGCTCCAAAATATGGGGTGCATTGGCATTGGCTACGACCTGACCGTGCCAATACCATGAAGTCGGATCATCAGGATTATCCGAATAAGCTAAACCGACCCATTGGCCACCACGGTAAGCAGCAAATAACAGCCAATAATGCCCGGTGACATCATCGTAGACGATGTTTTCGCCAAGCAAGGCTTCTCCCCCGCTCGGGTCGCCGATCGGAACAATGTTGGTCGCTTGTTTATCCCAAGGTCCCACGGGCGGAACTTCCTCGACCGTCGGTCCGGGCGGACTTGCATTCCCATAGTAAAGATAGACGGTCAAACCGGTAACCGAAAGAAGGGAAAGCTTAATCCAAACGGTTCCTGTTTGTCCTACCGGATCCCAGCTTTCGATCCAACTTGGGACAACTGTTGAACCATCATTCAGGGTCACTCTAATATCACTGCCGTCCGGCAGGGCGTTAGCGAAATTAAAACTATTATCAAGCTGTATAGCCACTTGATAATTTTCCAATTCCTCGCCGCAAGGATTTGAAATTTCCACCGGTCGCCTGTTTTGCCATGGATCGAGCCATGTCTGTGCACTCGCAAATGCCGGTAATAGTAACAAGCATACCAAAAAAGCGGCGGCGAGCGGTGTTTTGCGACTCACTAAATAAGTCAACATAACCTTACCTCCTTTAAAAAATCTACGTGAACCAGGTATTCTGTTTTTGAAATCATAAATCCCATTACTGGCAAGTAAAATTAGATGCCATTAACATGCTTAATAATAAAGATACGGGAATAAAATTTAAAAAACAAGCGATAAGTGGCTATTTATGCGCCTTATCGCGTCTTTTTGAACATTAATTGTCGTTAGAAATAGACCTAAAATATACTTTGCGGGATTTTTAATTCAGGCAATTTCGTTATAAAATCAATATGTCTTCTTTATCGCCGATTTTAATCAGATTAATTTTATCCAGATTGCTCGTTCCCAGCCCGTATTTGGTATCGGCGAAAGCAATATGATGCGCGACCGGTTTGACCGGGCGGTCTTCGCCAAAATACGATTTACGCTTTAACTGAATAATACGTAATCCTACCGTATCAACTGCAACCGGATCGGTACCGACCAGCAAACCGCCGTATTTCCATGTATAGGTCGGGTCAAAATGATGCGCCCCGACACCATGAAAAAGCGGTGTAAACATCACCAGAACATTTAGCCTGGTTTTATTTTTTACCAAAGGAAGGTGCCAAATCGAACCGAGCGGTTCGCAGGAATTATCGTGATAATTATATGGATCAGGAACGAACATAATATAATTTTTAATCAAACTGCCGACTCCCGACCAGGCATGGGTTCGCATTGGCCGGGCATTAATCAAAGCGGTCGCCTTCTGAAAAACAGGATTGTTTAACACACCCCGATCGGCGATGGCAATATTCTGCTCATCAACACCAACATCCTTCACTCGTTTTCGAAGCGCCTGTTCGACTTCGGATGTGGTCGGAAGATAGCCCCATTCATTTGATTTTATACCGACAATATCCTCGGGTTTAATAATCGATCGCCAGCATTCCACCAAGTCTTCTTTTTCGAACAATGCCACCATCGCCCGGTCAAGCATCGACTGGACCACTTCACCATTGAGTCCGCTATCGGTATCAAAAACATTATTATCGCGAACCAGGACGACTCTTGTTAGCGGTTTATCCAGCTTACCCTCACTGGCAAGCGCCGGCAGTCCGACCGCCAATCCAAGCGCGACACATCCGGTATCTTTGATAAAATCGCGGCGGGTTACCACTCTCTTTTTATCAGCCATATCTTCTCTCCCACCTATAAAACAGATAATTTCTTCTTACAGTTATCGAGCAAACTGACCGCCCGCTCCTTAGATGGTGCATCCAGGACAATTAAAATGTACTCATTTTCCAGACGTACATTCAGCCACTTACCCGGTTCTGTTTTAATGACTCCCGATTGAATGGCGTCAGGTGCATAATCCTCTATAAAATTATTATAAGCTGCGATGGCTGTATCTTCGGAATTATATTTAACAACCAAAAGATAATAAGGTCCCGGTTGATACTCACCCAGAACGGCATGACTGTTTAAATCCAGTTTTAAAATATTTTCGCTGGTCAGAAAATAATGAAAATTCAGGCAGGGATGGGTATGGAAATAACGAATGCGCTGACTGACCAGACTGTCGGTCGGTAGAATTTTTATCAATTCCGGTTTTTCACCCAACTCGGTCACCGCCCCGGCGATTTTTTTGGCCAGAGTTAAAATAACATCTTCGGTTTCATCGGTTTTGTCGTCAGCCAGAACACAGATATAATATCTCCCCTGCCACGTGCAAATAAGATTACCGCGTTGTTCATATCCCTGCCCGATACCGTCCTTCTCTTCTTCGCGCGAATAACTGAAAACACCATACGCATCTTCCGGTGATCCCATATCAAAAACTTCGACCGTGATATTCGGCGCACCGGGTTTTGAGTAATGGTACACATCCACATTTATAAAATGATAGGCGCGGTACACTTCGCCGGCGCCGTTGATGTAACTAAAAATCGACTCGCGGTCGTAATTATCGACAGTCTCCCGTAATCTCCATCCCTGAACTTCCGTCGGAATAGCTGTCTTGTTTATCATACTCATGTCCGTATTGTTATTATTACATCCTGCCAACAAAGTTAGTATAAATATATATATCCATAAATTCGGTCGATGGTCAATCTGTTTTTGTCCGGCGCGCGTCATTATCTATTATTTATACCCAAAAATTTCTGCGTAGGCAATCAGTAGTATCAATCCAATTCCTATCAATAATGCAATCGTCCCAAAAACACGCATCCCACGAACTATGGGCGGAGGTAACGGCCGAACCAGTTTCTTACCAATATTTTTGTCCTGCATAAGTTTTTTATATTCACGCGGGCGCTCTTCTTTAAATTCTTCCACCGGTACGCGTCCGGTAAATATAACCGTATCCATCGGGAATTTGCCGGGTCGGAGATGCGTATTAAAAAAGTGTATGGTAAAGATAAAGGCCGCGGCCAGCAACGCCTCATCGGAGTGAATAATCGACGCCACATTAATAACAAAACCGGGCAGGAACAACGTGAAGAATTCAGGGAACCAGAGCATCAGGCCGGTCGAACCGATAATCGCCACCCCCCAGAAAACCGCAAAGTAATCGAATTTCTCCCAGTATGTCCAGCGTCCGTAATTGGGACGCGGCCCTCTGCCCAAGAACCACTTGATAGTCGCTTTGGCTTCACTGATATCATTCATATTCGGCAGCATCGAATCCTTATCAAAAAGATACTGACGCCATGTTTTACGGGAGGTACGTTTCTCTTTAATTACATAGTATAAATGTGTGAAGAAGTAGAAAAATGTTATCACGGCACAGATACGATGAATATATGAAGCGGTTCCGAAACCACCCATTATATCCGATAAAAACTGCGCCCAACCAAGATATGAGAATTTCAACGTCATCCCGGTCAGTACCAAACCGAGGAAACTAATTATCACCAGAACATGCAAACGCCGCTGATACGGTTTGAACCGCTGGAACATCAAATTGCCGTGATACTGCTTCCGTAGTTTTCTCAGTCGTTTCATCTCTTTAATCGAGCGCGGAAGCCATAACAGCGTATGTGTCCCTGCAACAGTTAATGTCCCGACAAGCAGAAACGCCATAAACCAGAAAGCATAGAACAAAATCGGATATTTATCGCGGTCATGGTGGGTCGCATGAGTCAAATACCCGGCGAACTGCCGATGTGAACCTTCGTGGCACTGCCTGCAGGTTTCTACAATATTTTGACGCGATAACCTCGAATCGATATTATCAGTGGGAAGAATATCATGCGCTCCGTGACAATCATAACACCGGGCCGCCTTCTCATATCCAAGTATCGAAACTTTTCCATGAATTGTTTCGAAATATGCTTCGGTTATCTCTTTATGACATCCGCCACATTGATCCATTATCTCAAATTGAAAATCGCGCTCGTCGGTTCGTTTAACCGCATGCGCCTGATGGCAATCATAGCAGTTGGGAAGTTTCTCTTTTGTGTCGCTGAATTCTTTTGAATGGACGCTTTTCACGAACTTCTCATAAATCCCGCTGTGACACCGGGCGCATGTTTTGTCAATGTTATCATGGTTCACGCTCGATATCGGATTGTCGGCCGGAAGGACATGATGTGCCGTATGACAATCAGTACACATGGCGGTAACAACCAAACCCGATTCAACCAACCCCTTCCCGTGAATACTCATCGTGTAATTGTCCACGATATTACGTTCCGAACCGGCGGACCGCTTCGCCGCCGGACTACCTTCCCGATGGCAGTTGGCGCAAAGATTGGGGACATTTATCGGAAAGGTCGATGACAGCGGATCGCGCCGCTCACGAATATTGTGTGTGCCATGACAATCCTCGCATAATGGCGCATTCGGATCGCCCCGGTCCGAAAGCTGACCATGCGTACTCGAAGCGTACGTATCAACTACTTCTGAATGACAAATCGAACAATCGACCTTCGTGGTAACGGTTTCGCATGACCGTTTCAACTGCGGATTAACACCGGTATGACACTGAGCACAGGTTATTTTGCGATGTATCGAATTATGCACGTCGAGCGTATCGACATATAGTGAAATCTCTTGGCCATCCCGAACCATCTTGATATTCGGATCCCGGTGACAAATCAGACATTCTTCATTGGATATCTCACCATAAAACACTTTACGAATTTCATGCGGTTCATGACAATCGACACAAACCGGCACTTTATTCGGTTCTTTCTCCCACAACTCGCCATTAATAACTTTTTTATGCACCTGCTCGATTTTCCCATGACATTGCCGGCAGGTTTTCGAAACATTATCTCTATAAATAGTCGAGCGGGGATCATCGTGCGGCAGAACAAAATGGGCTGTGTGGCAGTCACTGCAAACGGCGGTAACAGTCAATCCCTGCTTAAACAAACCCTCTCCATGAATAGACTGGGAGTAATGCGACAAAATACTATCCTGATGAATATCATAGGTCTGCGTAACCGGTGAACCTTCCCTATGGCACCGCCCGCACATAAACGGAATATTAAATTTGGCCACTTGCGATTCTTCCGATGTTTTCGGAAGGATTTCATGCTCTCCATGACAGTCCCAGCACCTCGGCGCCAGCTTGACACCTATCTCCACCGCCTGCCCGTGAAGAGACTGGATATAAATAGAACTGATATCATCATGGCATTCGCCGCAATCTACTTCGTTGAGATCATCTTCATGCGGAAAATCTTCAAAACCATCCAAATCGGTATGACAGTCGATACACTCAAGCTCAGCATGTATTGATTTGCCGAACGTTTTCGGATTGACATACATAGATACTTCACTGCCATGCATCTCCCCGGCTAAATCGGGATCATCATGACAAATAAAACAGTCATCGACAGATTGAGCATATACAAAAGGTGTTATAATTAAAGGTATAATAATATATATCAAAAACCGAATAATCATATGCGAAATAATAATATAATATTATTCACAATGTAAACATCTTTATGTTGTTTTCCACCCATCCCGCCCTATAACTTAAGATAATATAAAAAAGACAAAATGGGTATTAATTTATTATCAATTATGATTGATTTCGAATTATTGTACAGTATTAGTCTCTGTTCGGATTTTATATAGCCGGTTGAAAAATATACGAAACACACCGTCAAATGCGGTCAGCCAACCCGAACCCGAGGCGCCCGTTTTCGACCTGAAAACGGCCCAATAGCGTAAAATTGAAGCGTGACAAAACTATTTTATTTGTTATATTTCCGCTTAGTTTGTTCAGGAGTAACGGATGTCAGGGAAAAAGATTCTTCTTATTGAAGACGAACAAGATATTGTGGAACTGGTGACATATAATTTGCATCGCGAGGGATTCGAAGTTGTGTCATCACGTTCGGGTGAGGACGGACTGAAAAAAGCGCAAACGATGAAACCGGATTTAGTTTTGCTCGATATTATGCTTCCCGGTGTAAACGGTCTGGATATATGCCGCACGCTTAAAGGTGAAAACACAACCGATCAGATTCCGATTATTATGCTGACCGCTCGCAATGAAGATATCGATGTTGTTACCGGACTTGAGGTCGGCGCCGATGATTATGTAACCAAACCATTCAGCCCGCGTATTCTCATTGCCCGCATACGAGCCATGCTGCGACGTTCGGAAAACGGAAATAAAAAAGAAACGCCGCTTATCACCTTCGGCGATATGGCTATAGATCGCGGACGTCATACTGTCACGATAAAAAATAAACCGATTCAACTGACTTTAACCGAGTTTCAGCTTCTGCTGGTGTTGATTAAAAGGCGTGGCTGGGTTTTTGATCGATCGCAGTTGATCGATGAACTGCGCGATGGTCATCATGTCATTACCGATCGGGCCATTGATGTCCAGGTGGCCAATTTGCGAAAAAAACTAGGCGAGTATGGTCGTTATATCGAGACGGTCCGCGGTATAGGTTATCGAATGCAGGAAACTCCATGAACCGCCGTACCCTCTTCTGGACCATATATCCGTATTATTTTATCATTATTGTTGTCTCGCTATTTTTAACCGCACTTTATGCATCGAGCGAAATTCGTAAAATATATATCGATGAAATCGCCCAGACTCTTGAAGCGCGCGCCCGGGTGGCCGAGGAACAATTACGACAAAAATGGGAAACTCTTGATATCCCAAGTATCGATCGAATATGTAAAAAACAGGGTTTACATTCTGAAACCAGGGTGACGGTTATCAATCCGGATGGATTGGTATTGGGTGACTCGGATGAAGATCCGCGCCAGATGGAAAATCATGGGCGGCGTCCCGAAATCCTCAAGGCCTTTTCCGGCCGACGTGGTGTTGCCACCCGTTTCAGCAATACTCTCCAGAAAAATATGATGTATGTCGCCCTGCCTATTTATAACAATAACATTATCGTGGGTGTTGTCCGCACCGCTTTACCGGTCTCGGCTATTGAAGGTAAGCTCAATAATTTTTATACTAAGGTATTTATTAGCGGGGTAATCTTCATCCTTCTAGCGGCCATTATAAGTGTATTTATATTTCAGCGATTAACGCGCCCGATCCGCGAATTACAGCAGGGCGCGGTTCTGTTTGCTGGCGGTCAGCTGGAAACCCGACTCCCGGTTTCCAATACCGAAGAGATTGCAGTTCTGGCCGAATCGATGAATAATATGGCCGAACAGCTTGACAATCGGATTCGCACCATCATGGAACAGCGCAATGAGCGCGAGACCATCTTATCGAGCATGGCTGAAGGTGTTCTGGCGTTAGACAACAAAGATAACATCGTCTCAATTAATCGTGCCGCCGCCAAGCTTCTGGAGCTTGATTCCGAGGAGGCTATCAATAAATCAATCCACGAGGTTATACGTGTAGCCGATCTTCATGATTTTGCAGGAAAGATTTCCGGTGATACCGATATGGCCGAGATGGAAATAAGTCTCCCCGGTTTGGATGAACGTTTCATACAGGTTCATGGTACCGCCTTGAAAAATCCATCGGGCGAACGCATCGGATTGGTGCTGGTGCTTAACGATATTTCCCGTATGAAAAAACTGGAAAATATCCGTCGTGATTTTGTCGCCAATGTTTCGCATGAATTAAAAACCCCCATCACTGCAATAACCGGTTCGGCCGAAACTCTTCTCGATAACGAACCGGAAAATCCTGAAGACCGACGCCGCTTTTTAAAAATGATAGCGCGCCACGCCGAACGTCTCAATATTCTGGTTGAAGACCTGCTGGCCCTGACCCGTCTGGAAAGCGAATCGGCTGCGGGGGTAATTAAAATGGAAACCGGCAAAATCGGGCCTGTCATAGATGCCGCCATTCAATCATGCCACGAAAAAATCTTGGCAAAAAATATTAGAACCGATATCAACTGTGATCCTGAACTTCAAGCCAAAATCAATTCTTTCCAACTGGAACAGGCAACCATTAATCTCATTGATAATGCGGTCAAATACAGCGGCCCGGATTCAACTATTACTATCGATGTTGAAATCAATCAGGACGAAATCGTTATATCAGTCAAGGATCAGGGATGTGGTATTGAATCGAGACATCTCCCCAGATTATTCGAACGTTTCTACCGTATCGATAAGGCAAGGAGTCGTGAGGTCGGCGGAACCGGTCTTGGCCTGGCGATTGTAAAACATGTTGCTTTGGCACATAACGGGCGGGTTAGTGTGGAAAGTATTCCGGGGCTGGGGAGTACCTTCCGTATTCATATTCCAAAATCGATTAAATAACCTGTCATAGCGCTAAAACAGCCTATTTATTAAGATAAATGTTAACATAAGGTGGCGTAAAAGCCATGCTTCTGTCAGGCCACCATCAATTTTGTAAGGCACAGAAAAGCAACAAGTTACAGGCGACAGACAAGATCGTCCGGACACGGGTCATATTGTCCAAATTTTAATTTGTTCTTAATACATTCTTAACAATCCGAATGTTAGGTTAGCGTGAAACTAACAATTAAACCTTATGGTTGGAGAGATTTGAATGAAAGGAACAAAACGGATTGGGTGGTGGCTGACGATGATCGTTATGGTAATGATTACCGTAAGTATGACAACGACGTCTCAAGCTGCCGATTGGTGGGAAAACGTCAAAATAAAGGGCGATTTTCGTTACCGACACGAAATCATCGATCAGGAGTTAAAAAAAATCAGACATCGCCAAAGAATTCGCGCCCGGATTAACATTGAAGGCAAGGTATCCGAATACGGCAAGATTTTCGTAGGAATATCTTCAGGTTCGAGCGATCCGGTATCCAACAACCAGACCCTGGGAGATGCATTCTCAAGCAAGGATGTACTTCTTGACATTGCATATTTCGAATTAAATTGCAGTAAGGTTGATGGATTACAGTTTTTGGGCGGTAAAACCAAAAATCCGTTTTTCCTCCCGGGAGGATCGGAACTTATATGGGATTCGGATATACGTCCGGAAGGTATAACTGCTGGTTATCATCGCGGATTCGATAATATATCAATTGGGCTGGTCGCTTCCGGTCAGTGGATTATGGAACGCAGCGGTAACGATGACTCCTATCTGGCCGGCGGTCAGGGAGTCCTGGGATACAAGAACAACGATAATACCAGCATCAATATTGGCGGAAGTTATTTCTCCTATGGTAATGTGAAAAACTACGGTCTGTTTTACGAAGACGATAATTCTTTCGGGAACTCAGCATACACCACGTCCGACACTTCAATGTCTGTCATTGGAACCGACACCTCCTATTCGCTCTCCGAACATCACTATTATATGTATGACTACGAGCTGGTGGAATTGTTCGCCGAAGCGACTCACCATTTCAACAATATCCCGGTAACGGTAATGGGCGATTATGTCACCAACACCGCCGTTGATAGTCTTAAAAACGGCTGGATGTTTGGCCTAAAAGTCGGTAAAACCAAAAAGCCGGGATCATGGAATCTCAAATATGTCTATCGTGAAGTTGAAAAAGATGCGGTTTTCGGATTATACACCGATTCCGATTTTCGCGGCGGCGGTACCAATGCTAAGGGCCATGAAATAAGCGCCGGATATCAGTTAATGGATCATACAACCTTAGCGGTTACTTATTTCAACAACAAAATCGATTTACAGGCCGATGACCAGCTTGATTTTCAACGCTGGCAAATTGATATGAAATTTAAATTCTAATTAATGTAATGGAGTCAAGAATGAAAAAAGCAATTTTAATCACCGGATTTGCTCTGGTATTAATGAGCGTAAGTATGCTCATTGCCGGGACAACCATAACTATCAAAGGTTCCGACACTCTCGTACGTCTCGGTCAGAGATGGGCCGAGGAGTACATGAAGGTCAACAAAGAAGTTGTTATTCAGGTATCCGGCGGCGGTTCGGGAACCGGCATTGCCGCGCTTTTGAACGGTGCCACCGATATTTGCGAGGCATCGCGCGACATGAAGGCAAAAGAATACAAAAAAGCCGAAGAGCTGGATATCAAACCGTTTCGTGTTTCGGTTGCACTTGATGGAATCGCGGTTTTCCTTAATGAAAGCAACAAAATCTCTACCCTGACTTTTGCTCAGTTAAAAGGAATTTACACCGGCTCTATCACCAACTGGAAAGAGATCGGCGGTAATGATGCCCGTATCATTCTCTACGGTAGGGAAAACAACTCCGGAACCTACGCCTTCTTTAAAGAGCACGTTCTCAATAAAGAAGATTACTCCGATTACACCCAGACTCTGCCGGGAACTGCGGCGGTTGTAAATGCGGTTTCAAAGGACAAAAACGGTATCGGATACGGCGGAATTGCCTGGGCCAAAGGTGTTAAGTATGCATCGGTAGCTAAAGAGGATGGCGATAAATTCGTCTCTCCTTCAGTGGAAACGGTTTCCAATGGCAGCTATCCGATATCGCGCGACCTGTACTGGTTCTTCAACGGTCAGCCGACTGGAGAATTGAAGAAACTGGTCAACTGGGCATTGTCCGAGGCCGGTCAGAAAATTGCCGCGGAAATTGACTATGTGCCCTTGTCTAAAGAGCGTGCAAAGGCTAATATGGTGAAATAATCTGATGGATTATCCGTCAGGTTTATAACATTCTCCGGGCGGCAAAATCGATCGCCGCTCGGGATTGTTGATAAATATGAGAAAGCTAATATTCAAAAACAAATCCCGTATATGGGAGTTCTTTGGCGAAAAGTTTATCGCCATTAATGCTTTCGCCGCCCTGATTGCTATTGTTTTAATATTTATCTTTATATTTAAAGAAGCGGTTCCGATTTTTACCGACGCTGAAATCAAACAGGAAGCCAGCCTGGATAAAATGGTTTTCAAACAGGTTTATTATGAAGGACGTGATGCCAAATACTCCTGGCAGCCTAATTCGGAAGTCCCCAAATATTCATTGTTTCCATTGTTTATCGGGACGATTAAAGCGGCGATAATTGCTTTGCTGTTTGCCGCTCCGCTTGGTATTGGAGCCGCCATTTATTCATCGGAATTTTCCAATAAACGAATGAGGGAATTTATCAAACCAATTATCGAATTATTGGCGGGTATCCCCTCAGTCGTACTCGGCTTCTTTGCTTTGATGATTCTGGCAACGACCCTGCAGGATGTACTGGGTCTGACATTCCGCCTGAATGCTACGAATGCCGGTATTGCGCTCGGTTTGGCGGTCATTCCGATAATATTTACGATATCCGAAGATGCTATGACCTCGGTACCGAGTTCTTTACGCGATGCAGCTACCGCTCTGGGTGCCAACAAGTGGGAAGTCTCAATGACAACTGTCCTGCCGGCTGCCCTGCCCGGTATTGCCGCCAGTATTGTTCTCGGATTCGGACGAGCAATCGGTGAAACAATGATAGTTCTGATGGCTTCCGGTAATGCCGCTATTATCTCAACCAGTATTTTTGATTCAGTACGAACTTTCTCGGCGACAATTGCCGCCGAATTAGCCGAAGTTGTTTTCGGCGGTGCTCATTACTCGGTCCTGTTTTTCATCGGATCACTATTATTTATTTTCACATTCCTGATCAATCTTGGTGGAGATATGGCTCTGACTCGAATTAAAGCCAAAATTCAGGGGAAATTATAGGCCCGATTATGCAGACGCCAATCAACAAATGTACCAGACCTCCGGCCGTAAAACTTGAGTTTCGCCCCAAATCCAAGGGGTATATTCCGCGCGGGGCGACTTTTCTGGCGGTGGCAATAATCGTTGTGATGCTGACAATTATCCTCGGCAATATCATTCATGGTGGAATGGGAACTATCAGTGTCGATTTTTTAACTCACCCTCCGGAAAATGGTATGGAGTCGGGCGGTATTTTCCCGGCTATTTTTGGTACTGTTTTTCTGGTCATGCTGATGGTCATCGCGGTCGTCCCGATTGGTGTTTTAACTGCTATATATCTTCATGAATACACCAGTCCGACTTCGCGGATTACAAAAATTATTCGTGTTGCGATAAATAATTTAGCCGGTGTCCCATCGATTGTTTTCGGACTATTCGGTCTTGGATTTTTCATCGGTTTTATCGGCGGTGGGATAGATTCAATATTTTACGGGTCCGAGGGACCGGTATGGGGGCAACCGGCTATTATCTGGGCCTCGCTTACACTTGCCCTGTTGACACTGCCGGTGGTAATTGTTTCAACGGAAGAGGCATTACGTACGATACCACCCGAATTAAAAGATGCCAGCTATGCGCTCGGCGGTACTAAACTGCAGACTATTACCAGAATTATAATCCCACAGGCGCTTCCCGGAATATTAACCGGCGCGATCCTTGCAGTCAGTCGTGGCGCCGGTGAAGTGGCGCCAATCATGTTTACCGGCGCAGCCTATTATCTGCCTTATTTACCGGCTAAACTAAACGACCAGTTTATGGAACTGGGTTATCATATTTATGTGATGGCAACTCAGTCACCCGATGTCGAAGCTACCAAGCCGATACTTTTTGGAACAGTTCTCGTTCTCCTGGTATTGACTTTTATGCTAAATTTTGTTGCTATATATATTCGATCAAGGATGAGGAGAAAACGTGTACGCGTCTAACGAATCGATTGAAATTGAAGTTATGGATAAAGATATAAAAGCAGAACCGACTGAAAATGAATCGACCATTCCCGATTATAAGATGATGGTTGAAAATCTTGAATTCTGGTACGGAAGCAATAAAGTTCTGCATAATATATTGATTAATATCGTCAAGAATAAAGTTACCGCTTTAATCGGACCATCGGGATGCGGCAAATCGACTTTCCTCCGAACCTTAAATCGAATGAATGAAACTATTCCGGGAACGAGGATGGAAGGTATTGTCAGACTCGATAATGTTGATATTTATCGTGATATCAAAGATCCGTCGCGAATCCGTACACGAATCGGAATGGTTTTCCAAAAGTCGAATCCATTTCCCAAATCGATTTTCGATAATGTGGCTTACGGTTTAAGAGTCAACGGTATCAAAGATAAACGGCTGGTGACCGAAATAGTCGGCGAATCACTTCATCAGGCGGCTTTGTGGGACGAGGTCAAAGATATCCTTGATCACAGCGCCTATACCCTCTCCGGCGGACAGCAACAACGCCTGTGTATCGCCCGGGCGCTGGCCATCAGGCCGGAGGTGATATTGATGGATGAACCAGCCTCGGCCTTGGATCCAATTTCCACGTCCCGAATCGAGGATTTGATAGGTGAACTCAAAAAAGATTATACGATTGTTATCGTAACTCACAATATGCAGCAGGCGGCGAGAGTTTCCGATTACACCGGATTCTTTTATCAGGGCAACCTGATTGAATACGGTAAAACCAAAGAAATCTTTACGCGGCCAAAAATCAAAAAGACCGAAGATTATGTTACCGGTCGATTCGGCTAAACAGGTGAAATAATATGACCAAACATTTTCATCACGAACTGGAAAAACTAAAAAAAAGAATTTTATATCTGGCCGCCAAGGTAGAAAAAAATCTTGAAATGGCGGTAAAATCGTTTACGGAAAAAGATATACAAATGGCCGACGAGGTTATCAATTCCGATCCCGATATCGATTCACTCGAAGTCGAGGTCGAAGAAGATTGCCTGAAAATTCTGGCTCTGCATCAACCGGTCGCGGCCGACCTAAGGTATATTGTCGCCATACTAAAAATCAATAATGATCTGGAAAGAATCGCCGATCTGGCGGTTAATATTGCGGAACGTTCGAAAACGATTACATACAATTCAGGTCCATTGATACCTTTTGATTTACAAAGTATGGTGGAGATTGCAGTCAAAATGGTCCGTGACAGTGTCGATGCGTTGGTTAAAAATAACGCCGAACTAGCGCGGCAGGTTTGTATCGACGATGATGAAATCGACGATCGCAATAGAGAGGTTTACAAACTCGCTCAGAATGCAATTCAGAAGAATCCCCAATTTGCAGAGTACTATATCAGTTTGATTAGTGTCTCAAGAAATCTAGAAAGGATTGCCGACCATTCGACTAATATCGCTGAAGATGTTATCTATATGATTGAAGGCGAAATCGTCAGACATCAGACATAAATAGATATCCGATAGTAAACCGAATGCGGAAATTTATTATTACTATCCGATTTATTTCTTATTAAACATCTTCCGCCACCATAGCGCTGTAGAACATAGACCGGCGACTATAAATATCAGGGAAATAATTATCGATGATGTATCTATCGGAAACAGTATCTTCCCCAAACCAATTAAAAATAAGTAAACTGATAAACTGACGGTCAATGTCAGATAGCCCCCCCGGTTAAATTCCCGCCTTGGTAAAGAACTATCGAGATTTAGCTTCTCAGCCGTATTTCTCCATAATCCGGACGGATTAACTCGTTTATAAAATTCGGACAGAATTGAATCCTCGGTCGGTTTGGTCAATAATGTGACAGTTATTATTACTGCCGTCGATATGGATGACATCAACAGCAGTCGAAGCCATTCATCTTCAACAGTTATCAAAATAATCGGTGCTAATATAATCGAAGTAATAATCGCCGAAATTTCGGAGTACAGATTAATCCTTTCCCATAACCAGCGCAGTGCCAACACCGCGCCGGTACCGGCACCAAAAAGTAACGTTATATACCATGCGGTTTGAATTGAACCGAGATTGGCCATGATTATCAATGCAATAGCAAGCACCAGTACATTCGATATCCGAGCGGCAACAACCAGTTCGCGATCAGCCGGTTCTCTTTTAAACCATGCTTTATTGATAATACGTTTATATATATCATTACTCCAGTAGCTGGCTCCCCAGGTAAGATGAGTATCGATTGTTGACGCCAGCGCCGCCAGTAATCCGGTCAGGACAATACCTTTAACAACCGGGGGAAGTAAATCTTTAACTCCGGTAGCAAACAGTAACTCGCGCCCGGCGATAAAACTCTCGGTCGCCGGTGTTCCCGGTGTGTAAGGATATATTACCAGCAGACCGACACCAATCACCAGCCAGACCAGACTTCTTAATAGTATTTGTAACCAGGTAAAAACAAAAGCGCCGACACGGGCATCACGATCGGTCCGGCAGGCCATCATCCTCTGTGCGAAATATCCGGTTCCGTCGCTGTTCCGTTCAAAAAACCATTGAAGGCTGACTATAACTAAAAACGGCCCAATCGCCTCTATTTTACTCGGGCTGAAAGATAAAATTTCATTCGCCCTGACCGAACCATAAATTTGTGCCAGACTATCAACAATTCCACCCAATCCCCCGCTTTTAACAACCACAATAATCGCATAAATTATTGTCCCGACCATAGCGAGGCTGAATTGAATCGTATCGGTCGCGATAACCGAGCGCAAACCGCCGGTCATTGAATACAGACCGGTAAAAGTTATTATCAAAATTATGCTTATTATATTGTTGGTTGTCGCCACATACGTTTCCAGACCGGTTGTCCCCGAAGACAATGATACTCCAACCATTTGTACAATATTATAAACAGGTTGATATAACGACGGCGGCAGCCACTCATGCCAAAAAAGAAAGACCTCACTTATTCGCGATGCGGCAACCAGCACCATCGCCATAATAGTGCAATTCATAATTGTCCCGTAATAAATCGCTTTCAAGCCTCGTAAAGCCAGCACCCCCCGGCCACTGTAGCGAATTTCGGTAAACTCGGCATCGGTCAATACTCGCGCTCGCCGCCATCCGCGCCCCAGCAAAAAGCCGATCATCAAAAATCCCAAACCATAGATCCATAATCTCCAAAGCATAAAGATTCCGCCGGTAGCGATTAACCCGGTTACCAATAATGGCGTATCGGCCGCATATTGAGTCGCCGCCAGACTGAATCCGGCGCGCCATCCTTTTATTGTCCGACCGGCCAGGAAGTATTCTTCGAGATTTTTGGATGCTTTGGCTCGATTACGAAAACCATTGCCAACGCTGTAAGCAACAAAGGCCAATATAATAAGCAGATCAATCATCTAGATATACATCCGGATAAATTCCAAACACGACTTATTCCCCTTATTTCATAATAATGTGAAAAAATCCTCAATTCAACTTAAAACAATAATCAATTTCATCGCCGACTTGCAGAATGGAATGTAAATTCTGATAATAGCCGAATGCTTTTACACGACAGAACAAATTTTCGCGGGTACAAAAAAAATGCCGAAGGGGGGATTGTTAAGAGAGGAAATAGGTGAGAAAGAAGGAAAAAGTTCGACAACATATATTATCGAACATTGGCGGGTTTGAAGAGGGATAATTAGTTTGGATTCTTTAATTTAATAAGATTTTGCCCCACCCCACTTAAATAACTTAAGTTACCGTTTACTACTTTCAAAGAACTAATTGTGCCATAAAAATGTCTCAAATCGGCACAGGTTCATTTCGAATATAGATCAAAAAATGGAGGATGGCAAGGGAAAATAAAAAGGAAGGTACAAAAATAATACAAACAAAAATGAAAAAATAGAGTAATGTTGGGGAATATAAATAGTATCTAATATGAATAGCATCAAATCTTCTGTAAACCCGCTTTATATAAGAGTTTTATTGCTTGACATTGACATACAATCTGAATAAATTGACTTATATCAGAACTGTAAATAATGAACTAGAATATTATGGGATGTGCGGGACAGCAAGAAATTAACTTATTCTATTATGTAATGATGTGTTGAGGTATTTTATTTACTACAGAAATAAATAAAAAGTTTGAATATTTTATATCAACTGTGGGAGATTCGAATCATGCGTAAGGTGCTACATTTCATAATACCGGTTTTAATTATTTCATTTTCATTTATAGGTGCTGTTGCGGCTGAAGTTCAACTAAATCAATGCCGTGAAGGCAAAAATATGTTTGATTTGGCAATTGATCTTGACTACAATCCGCATATAGTCTACACAACCAATTCTGGGACATACTATATTGGCAGTTTGGATGGCGGCACTACGTGGAGTACACCATATCTAATTGACGACTATGATCAAAACAACAATATCGCTTCAATTGCAGTAGATGGAAGTAATCGGGTTCACATAGTTTGGGAAGAAAAAAGGGGAACTGTACAAACAGAAATATATCATATTCGGAGTTTAGATCATGGTTTAACATGGTCAAGCCCTCAAATACTTTCAAATTCGGTTGCCTATTGGTCAGCCTATCCAAATGTTGCCTGTTATAATGAAGGTGTTCATGTTGTCTGGGTTGATGATGAATACAATCAAAATGGAGCGTATATTCGTAATACTAATGGTGGTGATCCATCATCTTGGGAATCAAGGTATCAAGTAACAAATGTACCCTCTTCCGGTTATTTAAAAACAGAAAAACCAGCAATTGTGGCTGATAT
>Ga0272443_10002027_pt1 | contig 27179 bp, 23 predicted proteins | sample SSMAcet12_FD_193581 | JGI IMG/M metagenome (GOLD analysis project Ga0272443, IMG submission 193581) | Marine sediment archaeal communities from Little Sippewissett salt marsh, Falmouth, MA, United States - SSM-Acet-12 | ecosystem: Environmental > Aquatic > Marine > Wetlands > Sediment ... | reverse complement strand
CCTGACCAGACGCCCTACCGGATGAAACAGATGATCGGGCGACTGGCGGCCGGCGCGACGGCACCGCAGCCGGAACTCGTCGCGGCGATCGAGGCGATCGAGCAGGGAGGCGGCCGTGCGGATTGGTGAGGTCATCGGCAAGGTAACGATGAGCGCGATGGACCCCAAGATGGTCGGGGGTCGGATGCTGATCGTGCGGCCGTTCGATCCGCCGTCGCTGCGTCGCCAGGTCGAGGGCGCCCCGCCGGCCAGTGCGAGCGAGCCGATCGTCGCCTACGACGAGTTGGGGGCCGGCCCCGGCCACATCGTCGGTTTCAGCGAGGGCCGCGAGGGCGCGATGCCGTTCTACCCGGACCGCGTCGCGGTCGACGCGTACATCTGCTGCCTGCTGGACCGCGTGACGTACACGGACGGGGCGAAGGGAGACGGTGGCGCCTGAATGTTTATGAAGAGAAAGCAGCCTGCGCGGTCGGGCACCCTCGACCCTGCAGGCATGGGAATCGCCGTTTGAGGTGATCACAGATGGTCAACGAATTCAAAATCAAGCAGGAAATGTGCGAAGTCGGCCGGAAGATCTACGCGAAGGGGTTCGCCGCAGCCAACGACGGTAACATCTCCTATCGCGTGGACGACAACCACGTCTTCTGCTCGCCGACGCTTATTTCCAAAGGCGAGATGAAGCCGGACGATATCTGCACCGTGGACATGACGGGCAAGCAGATCGCCGGGCGCAAAAAGCGAACGAGCGAGGTCCTGCTCCACCTGGACATCTACAAGGCCTGCGCCGATGTCCGGGCCGTCGTGCACTGCCATCCGCCGCACGCGACGGCCTTCTCGATCGCCGGTGAGGAGATACCCACCTGCGTCCTGCCGGAAGTCGAGGTGTTCCTCGGCACGATTCCGACGGCCATCTACGAGACGCCCGGCAGCCAGGCGTTCGCCGACACGATCCTGCCGCACGTGTCCAAGTCCAAGATCGCCGTGCTGAAAAACCACGGAACGGTCAGTTGGGGCGACACGCTCAACCACGCCTACTGGTGGACGGAGATTCTCGATGCCTATTGCAAGATGCTCATCCTGGCCAAGCAGATCGGCAAGGTGGAACGCATCTCCGAACCGAAGGTCGAGGAGCTGCTCGATCTCAAGGAGCGGTTCGGCATGGGCGTCGATCCGCGCCGGCTGACCAATGCCGACTTGTGCGTGAACACGCAGTTCGGCCGAGGCTTCACCGATAACGGCGGGCGCTGTGCGGAGACGACGCGCGGCCCGATGGAGCCGCCGGCCTCCCTCCGGCCCGGCGCCGTGAGCGAGGCCGACATGGAACGGGTCGTCCAGCAGATCACGGACCGGATCATGGAAGGCCTGACATGAACCGCGGCCGATCACCACAGAGCTGCGGGCTTTAGCCCCGCGCGGTGCTTCGAAGGCCAGAAACCTCACCTTGCAAGGGGAGTGAACGAGCGATGAAAGTCAGCATCATCGGCGGCGGCGGACGTGTCGGGTCCTGTGCGGCCGCCGCTCTTCAATGCGGCGGGATCGTGGACCGCATCGCGTTGCTGGACGCCAACGCCGAGGCGGCTGTGGGCGAGGCGCTCGACCTCCTGCACGGCGCTCCGTTGGCGGCTGACCAGCGAATCGAGGCGGCCGACTACCCGGACATCACCGACTCGGACGTCGTCGTCATCACGGCCGGGGCACGTCGGAAACCCGATGAGAGCCGGCTCGACCTCATCCATCGCAACGTCGGCCTGTTCGTCACGATCCTGGACAGCCTCACCGGATGCAATCTCAACGATGACGCGATCCTGCTGGTCGTCTCGAACCCCGTGGACATCCTCACGCGAATCGCGGCCGAACGTCTGGGGCGGTGCCCGGACCGCGTGATCGGCCTCGGCACGCTGCTGGACAGCGTGCGCTTCGCGTCGCTGATCGCCGCGGAGTTCCGGCTGCCGCCCACGCAGGTGCAGGCGATGATCCTGGGCGAGCACGGCGACACGATGGTTCCCATCTGGTCGTCGGCGGCCGTCAACGGACTGCCGCTCAGCGAGTGGCCCGGCATGACGTCGGCCAAGCAGAACGAGCTTGTCGAGCGGACCCGCCAAAGCGGCGCCGAGGTCATCCGTCGCAAGGGCGGGGCGGGCTGGGCGGTGGGCATGTGCATCCGCGAAGTCGTCGAGGCGATCGCGCTGGACCGTCGGCGCGTGCTGCCGGTCAGCTCGTCGCAGAACGGCACGTTCGGCATCCACAAGACGTGCCTCTCCGTGCCGACGGTCGTAGGTCGTCGCGGCGTGATTCAGCGCGTCGATCTTAAGCTCTGGCCCAAGGAGATCAGTGCCCTGCAAACTTCGGCCGCCGCCCTGGACGAGACCTATCGGCAAGTGGTCGGCTGAAAATACAGGTGAGATAGCGCGGTCCCCACTACGGGCGCCGCATGCGGTGCAGCGTGCCCCGCTTCGGATCCATCGAGGTGCGAACATGACAGCCAAAAGCATGGATATCAAGCTCACCAAGATCAAGGCGAATCCGTCCTGCCGCGAGTTCATCCTGGCCGACGCCAAGGACGCGGACATGGCCTTCGGTGTCGCCGCTCCGGGTCAGTCGCCGGAATACCACGGCCAGGAGGGCAAATTCCGCAGCCTGCAAGAGTACCGCGAGAACATCCGGCAGGTCGTCCGCCAGGGGCTCGTCGACATCATGCTCATGTCCTGCCACACGAACTCCATCCTGACGATCGGCGAGCGGCTCTTCGACGATTCCAACGTGACGCCCGCCGCCCGCGCCAACGACACGACGGACATCCACGCCGTCCGCGGAGGCGTCTATCCCGCGCATCCCTCGCAGCCGTTCCGCACGACGACGATCGAGCAGATCCAGTGCGGCCGGATTGCTTGCGCACCGCAGGAACGCACGCTCGGGGCCGACCTCGGCCTCTATTCGGTGACCTTCAACAACGACACGGACCTCGACCGCCGCACTCTCGATAACTACCGCGCGTTCCGCATCGAGGCTGAACAGAAGGGCTTCCGCCACTTCCTGGAAGTCTTCAACCCCAACAGGCCGGTGAATCCGCTGGCCCCCGACAAGATAGGTCATTTCGTCAACGACATGATCGTGCGGTGCCTGGCCGGCGTGCCCGATAGCGGCCGGCCCCTGTTTCTCAAAATGGTCTATTACGGACCGGCCGCCATGGAAGAGCTGGTCAACTACGACCCCACCCTCGTCGTCGGCATCCTGGGCGGCTCGGCCGGCACGACCTACGACGCCTTCAAGCTCATCGCCGAGGGCCAGAAACACGGTGCGAAGGTCGCGCTTTTCGGCCGCAAGATCAACAACGCCGAAAACCAGTTGGCCTTCGTCGAGATGCTCCGGCGGATCGTGGACGGACAGATCAGCCCCGAAGAGGCCGTCCGCGCGTACCACGGCGTGCTCGAGGGCCTGGGCATCCGCCCCATCCGGAGCCTCGAAGAGGACATGCGGCTCACCGACCAGGCGATGAGCTACGCGGGCGGTTCGCAGACGACCGTAACCCGCCGACCGACCGAGCCGGCAGGCCGACCCCGACCCACCGCACCGGCCCGCGCCGGCGGCGACGGCCGCACGCCTCGCCCGCAAACGGCAACCTCGCAGACGGTGCCCGCCAGGACTGCCCCGGACTTCGAACGGATGTCCTCCAAGGAACGGCTCGCCTATTTCCGGCAGCGCATGAACGGGGTGTGAGCCCCCCAACGGGCCCGCGATGACTTTCCGCGCGGCTACAGCCTATTCGATGCGTGCCCGGCAGGCATCGGAATCCGGAAAACGGCCTCTGCGAGTTCATCCGTCAGACCACCCTACGCAGTGGGATTCCGGCTACAGTAGGAACGGACAAACCGCAAACCCGCAGTGAAAGCGCGCCTGCCCGCGGCATCTGCCAGGCCGACGTCTGTACAGCTTGCCCGTCCACGCTATAATCACTGACGTTTGCGTAAGGTCGATAACCCTGTTCCACGCATCGACAGGAGAATCGTCATGTTCCGCACCCTCCGGGCAAGCTGGTACGGCATGGTGTTGACCGTGATGCTGCTGGCCAAACCGGCGATGGCTTTCAGCGTCTCCGAAATCGGCGACTACATGCGCGGCGTAGAGTTTCGCAGCTTCATGGGCGAGATCATCACGCAGATATTCTCCGGGTTCGCATACGCATTCTTCACCGCGATAGCCGCGTCCCTGTTCGGCCTGCTGGGCAGCCCCTGACAAACCCAGCGCCTCTTTCCGGTAAACGCCCCCCTGTAAGCACCATTAGCATTGTGCGACAGTGATTCCAGTTGAAATGGCGTTATGCGCCTTCGCCACACAAGATGCCTTTTCAAAACTACCCGGACGCTGAGAACCATACTGCGATGTGCCTCTCTGCGGAGGTTGCAGGGAAGTCGGAAAAGGAGCAATAACCGAGGTCAATCGTCACCCGGCACATAGCGGGTCAGCGGCAACACAACCTGCCCTCCCGACTCGATGGCATGTTCGAGGCGCGTCGGGTCGGTGAACAGATCGTGGTTGGCTGCGAAAAGTCGGCTCATCGCCTCCCAATTTCGCAATTGAATGGAATGGTAACCGAAATCGTCGTCCGGTTCGGGCGCGACGACGACACTAAGCATGTCATTAGCGCCGTACGCATGCGCGTCGCTGCCCGTATTGCCGATTCCGATCCGGACGTTCGGCCAATGCCGACGCAGGGTGTGCAGCATCTGCGTCTTGTAACGGCGTTGACGCAAAAGCTGCCTGGTACGCGGCGCAACCAGGACAACGCCGCGCGGATAGCCGTGTGTTTCCAGCCATTGTCGCGTTTTGTCGAGCAGGATGCGAGGACGCGCCGTCAAATAGGCGATGGTATAGTCCTCAGTCCATCGTCTCAGCGTGCGCGCCGAGTGACGCATCGGCTCCGAACCGTCATCCTGGTAGCCTAGCAAAACCTCTTTGTAGTCCGTCCGGGAAATCGTGCCGTCGATATCGACAACGATCACCGTCCGGTCCGCCGGCCAGCGAAACAGGTCGGCCTCGGCCTCAAGCCTCGTTTTTTCGGAGATCGTGACGGCCTTAATGTGCGGGGTGGTACCGTCGGGCACTTTGCAAGCGACGCCGGCCAGACCCTCCTCGTCGGTGCGTGCCTGGCCGACGGAACGTCCGTCCAGAAAAAACTGCACCGTCTCGTCCGGTCGCGCTTCGTGCATGCTGGCCACCGACATTCGGAGAAGGCGGGCTGTCAAAACGGTGGACCCGTCCGGACGAACGAGCGCGTCGTCGACAATGAGCATCGGCCGGCCGCAACCGGCGCATACCATACAGAATACCGCCCAACCAACGGTGCCCCGCAGGTTTCCGCTTCCCGTCATGGCGTGCCTCCCCCGTCGGTGGCCGAAGCCAGCGTGTAGCTCGGCTGTCCCCGGAAACCCTCCAGACGCATCGCACCGTCGCCGCGGACCTCCAGCACACCGTAAGCGCCGCCTTCCTCGGCCGGCCCGGTCACCAGGGCCAACAACGTCACGTAGGTGATTCCGTTAATCGTTGCGAAGCCACCGCGATGATCATGGCCCTGGAAGACGACCCGCACCTTGCCGGATGATTCGAGGACTGTGCGTACGTCGCGCGCGTTCACGGCACTGTGATCCTCCTCCGTGTCGAGTCTCTGGTGAACACAGACGATCGTCGGGTGCGCGGTATGCTGGAGATCCTCCCGCAGCCACGTGAGTTGCGGTTCGGGAATGGAACACTCGCTCCAGTGAAAGTTCCCACGGCAATAGGGCGTCCCCTCGGGCAGATAACAGGCATCCAGAACGACGAAATGGTATCCCTTGTGGTCGAAACTGTAGTAGAAGCCGTCGATCGACTCGTCACGCTGGTTCGTTTGGTCGGGGGCGGCCCCACGTGCGGGCCGGACCGCACAGGCCGGCAGCAATGGCCGATGCGCCCGTGCACCGCAGTGCGACACGAACTCGTATTTCGAAAATTTATCGAGGCAGTGATTGCCAAGCACGTAATAGCGCGGTGCGGCCACGGCGGCGAACTCGGCCTCAATGGCATGCAGGTAGCCGATCTCCTCGGCCAGCGTGTCCGCCGCATCGATGATGTCGCCCAGCTCGACCGCCAGGTCCGCCCCGATCCGGTTGAAGTGGGCGACCGCCTTGCGCAGCTTGACCAGCGACGCGCGATAGTGACGCTCGTTACGGGCGGGTGCATCGGCATAGTGCGCGTCCGCGACGAGACCGACGCGCAGGATCGGCCCGTCCGCAGTGCGATCGACTCGTACCGACTTCGAGCGCATCCCGGTCGCCCCCTGCCTTCCGCAACCGGCCAGGCCGGCCATCGTCAATGCACCGCCCCCCAGGAACGTTCGGCGGGTCACCTTCGCCGGACCGGCTGGATGCGAGAGATTCCCACGTTCTGATGAATGCATCGCGTCCTCCCAGCTCCTATCATATCTCATAGATCCACTTCACGGCGAGCAGCAACCAAAAAAACAAGGCGCCTCCCTTGCGGAAAGCGCCTTGAAAATCACAGGTAAAAAAGTCTCACGGCGTGCGTTCATGCGTGTCCGTAATTAAAAACGCGCGGCCATAATGCGCACGGCCCGCCGTTTTTACGAGCCGCACGCAGCCGTATCACACGACAAGAAGGCGAGGTTCCGGCTGGGAACGGACAGAACGCCCATTCCGACCGTATGCATGGCACTTCGCGGTACCAGGAAAATCTCGACCCGGCGGTTGCGCTGCTTGCCCTCTTCCGTGGCGTTGTCGGCGATGGGACGATACTCGCCGTACCCCATGATCCCCATCCGCGTCATCGGTACACCCTGGGTGCTCAGCATCTCCATCACCGCGATCGCGCGGCCGGCCGACAGGTGCCAGTTCGTCGGGAACCGGGCACGCGTCTCAGGCCGGACAATCGGCGTGGTGCAGGTGTGCCCGACAACAACCACATCGAATCCCGCCGCCGCGTCGGACTGAGCAATCTGGGCGAACTTCTGGAGGGCCTCCAGGGAGCGATCCTGGGCTTCAAGCTGGTCGCTGCCGAGCGGGAACAGCAGGTCGGCCTTGAATCGCACAGCGCCTTTTTCCGGAAGGTACTCGATCTCGTCCGGGTAAGCGTCGGCCAGCGCCTTGAGCTCCCGGTGCAGAGGTTCGGGCAGCGCCTGCTGTACGATCGTCAGCGGTCCCACGCCCTTGCCCGCCTGCTCGCGGAGAATCTCCTGCGCTCGCTCAAGCGCCTGGCGGAGATTCTGGGCTTCGGCCTGCATCGTCGTGATCGTCTCATCCTTGGCTGCCAGCCGCTTGTTGAGCGAGTCGATCATCGTGTCCTTCTCGCGATTCATCATCTCGCAATCCTGAAGATCCTGCTGCGCGCGCGACAGATCCTCGCGCAAGACGCGATTGTCGCGTTCGGAGTTCTGCCACTGGTCGTAATAGCAGCCAACGTTTCCGACGGCCAACACGCACAGCATCGCTCCCCACGTCCATGGCCCTCTCATGGCAGTCCTCCTTTTGGCCTCTGATTTCGTTCCGTGTTTGATGAAATCACCGCAGACGTCCGCGCCCGGACCCGCAGCCATCGCCGCAAAATGCATACGCCCGCCCACGAGCCGCGCCCGCTCGTGAAAGGTAGTATCTCCACTTCCGGCCCACCTGGCAAGCAGACCGTTCAATTCCACGGCTATCCTGACGTGTGAAAGTCACGACGCCCTGCCGGCTGCGCCGTGCCGGCAGCTACGCCTCCCTGCTTCTGTTTCCAGCCGCTAGCCACCCGTCAGGTCGTCGCCGACCCCGGGCTCCGCAGCCGCCCCGGCCTGGTCCTTGCCTTTTTTGGACTTCTTGGCCTTTTTGGCCTTCGGGGCCTTGGGCGACGAAGGGCGACCGACCAGATAGCCGACTCCTGCCCCGATCCCGCCCGTCACCACGACGGCAGCCAAAAACACCCAGAATGTGTCGGCAAGCGTGTCCAGGTACGCCGGCCAGGCCCCCATCACCATCGCGACCGTCGCGGCCATCAACAATGCCAAGGACGCCGCCGCCACGACCAGCAACCCCGTGAACGCAGGGGAGGCGGCCGGTACCGTCGCCATCGTCACGGTCGGGCCTAAGCCCAGCGCAGGGGCCGGCCCCATCGCCGCCTCGGTCAGCTCGCCCGCCTCGGCACCTGCTTCGGCCTGCTCGCCTTCCTCCTCGGCCACCGTCTGCGTGACCGTCTCGCCGGTATCGCCCATGTCGATGCCTTCCAGCAGTTCGGCACCCAGCGAGGTGTCATCGCTCTCCCGCGTCAGGTCCAGCAGCCCCGAGCCGGCCGTGCTCCCGTCCAAGCCCAATCCCTCATCCTCACTGGACATCACCGTCTTGGCCATGGGGTCCGCGGAAATTTCCAGGTCGTCTTCGTCAAAGACACTGATGCCGATGTTCGTGATGACCGTGTCATCCTTCTTCAACTCGCCCATCGCGTCCTTGTCGACTTCGTCGAGATTGAGCACGTCCTCGCCGCTCTCACGCTTGGGGGGCGGGGCGCTGCCGCTGTCTTCCAACTGCAACTCGCCCGTCCCGCTGCTTTCGAGGTTCAGATCACTGCCCGTACCGGACTGAATAGCCTGCGTGCCGGTACCCGAATCCGTATCCGGCGCCGGCTTGCCGACCGGGACGTCCGTGCCCTCCAACGAAATCACGTCGCCAAGCGATCCGCTTTCGGTCAAACCCTCCTGGACCTGGTCGCCCTCCGGCGAAGCCTCCTCCTGGGAAGGCGACGGAACGGCCGCCATCTCCTGGCTGTCGTCGGCGGCCAGCTCGAGGGGACCGCTGTCGTCCAACGACGAGGTCTGCCCCCCACCCTTCGTCAGACTCTCGACGTCATCCACGCGATAATGGACCTTGCCGGCGTCACGGAACTCACGCAGTTGGCCGTTTCGCACGTACGCACGCAGCTCATCCTCGGTGCAATTCAGCTTTTCCAAAGCTTCTTGAAATGTGTAATACATCTTGGCCATGATCGTCACTCCTTCCGGTGACCTTCCGGCCCGCACGGATCGGATGAGCAAACTTTCGCCGGCACCCACGCACCTGTGAGAGCGTCCATGCGGTCCTTCTTTTTTATTGTACCGCGCCGCAGGCGCGAGGACGACCCCCCCTTCGCTGTAAGCGGCACTTCAGAAAAGAAAGGCCTCTACCAATCTTATGGATTCGCCGGAACTTCCAGCGGCGCCTGCTGGGCCTCCGGAAGAGCCGGAGCTTCCGGGGTGATTCCCGGCGGTTCAGCCGTCCCACGCAGCGCCCGCTGCTGCTCGATCAACGCGCGGACCTGGGAAGGCGTGGGATCGGCGACGTTGAATTCCTCGAGGTAGCGATCCGCCATCCAGCTCCGGGCGGCCATCAGTTTCAGGAACGGTTCGCCCGTCCGGCCGCGCGCGATCTCGTAGCACCACAGCGTCCCCGTGTCCACGTCCACCATGAACAGGCCGAACTCCTTGGGGCCCATCTGGGCGGGGAACGCAAAAATTCCCCGCGCGCCGAGGCCGGCACCCGTACCGCCCTCCCACGCCTGGGCGAAGGCATGCTGGAGCCAGCTCGGCTCGGCCGGTTGCATCACCCGCGCCGTGATCAGGACAGCCAGAATCAGCGCCAGCACCCACCCGAGCGTGTACCCGACCGGCAGGCGGCGCTTCTCCGCAGCCGCGGCGGGAATCCGATCTGGATCGCGAATCATGGCAAAAACCCCCTCAAGATGGTCGGCCGTCGCAACGCCACGGGCGGCCTGATACGGTACGCACGGACGCACCGCGACACGGGTGCAATGCGGCCATCCCAAAAAGCTGCACCGCATCCCCACGGTCGGGACGGCCAGCCTATCTGATTGACAAATAAGAACTTAACGTTTGTGGCAACTTGAGGGCATTATAGCGGGCCGCCATCCGTCTGCAAAACGGCCCCAGCGCGGGGACTTGCGAGGGTCAGGCGGACAGGACGCGGCCGACCACTTCCACAATCGCGTGGATGTTGTGGAAAAGGTACCACATCGGCAGGCCCAGCAGAACGGTCCCCAGCACCACCAGGCTCACGCCCGCGGAAGAGGGAAGCATGGCCTCGTCGCGGATCTCGTCGTTCAGCGCGTCGATGAGCCGGTTGGCCGCAAGACGCTGCTCGTCGGTGGAGATCGTAATGTGCAGGGTCACGCTGCGCAGCAAGGGCAAAACCGCCGGGTGCACATTCAGGGCAACCGACGCGATTTCGAGCGTGCCCTCGCCGCTCCAGTCAGCCCGCCAGCCGAGTCGTCGGCACGCCTGGGTTAACAACCGCCGACACTGCACGACCCCGCAGTTGTAGATCACCCAATCGCGGTTGCGTCCGGGCAGCAGTCCCAGGAAAAACGCGCCGAGCCCCAACGCCACACCACCGACCAGCACGTGAAGGCCGAGACCGGCCAGGACGAAAAGGGGCAACGCCGTGACCGGCACGAAGACCAGAACCAGAAGGGCGAAGTCTGCCCGGGCGCTCACGAGGCAGGGACGTGCCCGGCTGTTCACGAGCCCCAGGATCAGAAAATAAACCGCTACCGGCCCCAGCGTCAGGAGAATCTTGAGCACGAAGATAGCTGTCTCTGTCGCGTTCATGTCCCTGATCCCTGCCGGCGGCCGGCTGGTCACGCGACGGAAATGCGCACCTTAGCCCCCCGTCCCCGACCGCCGATATCTATTATATCGTCAAATTCGCCGTTCCATCCAGCCGGTTTTGCCCGGAACGGGTGCCGGGGCGGTTGGCCGGTTCAAGGGGAATCCGGTGCGGGCCGGTCGATGTGGGTACCCTGCTCGGCCACCTTGCGGTATCCAAGGTAGCGGATGATCTCGTAAACCTCGCTCCAGGTCGGAAAGGGACGGTTGTTTTTGCGCTTGTATTCGTCGACGGCCAGGACGAACTCGAGCAGTTCGTCGGACATCTGGCCCTCTTCGGCCTCTCGGCGGAGGTCGCTGCGGCGCCGCCCGGGCCCGCGCCGACGTTCCAGTCCGCTCCGCCGGTCCACCCTGCTTCGACGGTCGCTTTGCCTGCGTTCCGGGCCGCTGTAAGAATCCGCCACAGTGTCCCTTCTTCCTGAAAACGCTTGACCCTTTACCGTTTCAACCAAACGGACAGAGCGACACCTTCAAGGCACTGTTAGTAAACAGGCACAGCTCCATCGCTCCCGGGCACCTCCCGGCGTGTTCAGAGTCCGTCGTCAGAGATCCTCGTCGTCCTCGTCCAAGTCCTCGTCGTAGTCTTCGTCGAGATCCTCGTCGTCGAGATCCTCGTCATCCAGATCTTCGTCTTCGTCGATCTCTTCGTCTTCGTCCAGCTCGTCTTCGTCGTCGAAGAACTCGACTTCCTCGTCCTCCTCCTCATCCTCGGCGAGGCACGTAAAGAAATCGGCCCGGAACGGATTGTGCTCCCATTCGGCGGGCAGGTCGCAGGGCAGGGGTACGTAACCCGTGCTGTGCAATCCCGTCGCCTCCGTCGTTCCGGCGACCTCCGACGGCGCGGACACGACCAGCGGCTTGTTCAACGAATTCTGATCTTCATCCATCAAATCGAATGCAAAACGTTCCATGTTCACTCTCCCTCACTGCAGCGGCACTGACAGATAACGGGTCCCCGATGGGCACACGTCCCGCGAAAGTTTATACCTCGAACACAACGCGTCAAGCATTTTTTCCGACCGCTTTGGCGGGTTTTGCACCTCGTCCCCGCCGCGTCCGGGCGGGGCCGGATATGGTGGAATTTGAAGCGTTTTCAAGTGTCCTGGCAAGGGTCTGCCGGGGAGGGGGGCTCAGGACAAGACGAGCCAAGCGACAAGGGCTTCGGGACATGTCTCTGACGCAATCCGCAGCCGTATCGCGGGGTGGGGCCCGAGGTTGGGCAGTCTCACCGGGCGGATCCCGGCCGCAGAACAATCCCGGCGGGTGCGTCGGGCCGGGCCGGTTCTACCTGATAGGTGAATAATCCAAGCAGAGCAGCCGCCTCGAGGACCGTGTGGGCGGGACCGGCCGCCTCGAACGCGGGCGGCGGGTCGGCCGCCGGCGGCTCGACCAGGCAGGCGAGTCCGGTCTGGGCAGTGATTCGGGCGGCGAGGGCCTCCCACCCCTCGACCGGGCGGGCAACCACCAGCGGATCGGCCAAGAGCACCTCGGCGGTGGTGGGAACCGCCGAAGCAGCGACCGGCGAGCCGGCCGGCGCCGAGGCGGCCGGACGCGTGCGGGCGGCCGCAGGATACACCCAGATCGCTCCGTCGAGGCAGGTATACGAGGCTTCAAGCAGTTCGGCCAGCTTCTCGCAGACACTCGCGAGCGTATCGCTGACCTCGGGCAGGTAGACGGTTTTCTGGGAGGCGACCAGCCTGCGATGAAAGATCATGTCCACACCGAATACGGCGGAGACGTCGCGGGCGACGAGGCTGAGCGGCGCGTCGATCCAGGCGACGGTCCCCGTGCGGGCCGGCAACTCTTCAATCCGCCTGTCGGCCCGTTCTGTCGCATTGCGGTCGGCCCGGAGCCGCCAGATGCGCGGCAAACGGTCCGGCGGAGCCAGGAACACGGTCGCGCCCAGAATCACCGCTTCGAGGTCGGCCCAACGCGCGAGCCATCGCAGCGCCTGGCGGCCGGTAAGGTGAGCAGCCTCCATACGAACACGTTCGCGCTTCGTTTCGGTCGATACGGATGTGTCGAACACGCAGGTCAGGGCGTATCGGTCGGCCAATTCGCGGGCGGCGTCGGCCAGCGGTTCCCCCCGCCAGGCGACCGGGCAGGGATCGTCCAGATCCGCGGCCGCCCCCACCCTCGCACAGGCCAGCAGGGCAAGCAGCGCCAGCCTCCCCGTGCCGCAAAAGAACCTTGGGCGATGGACCCTGTTCACGTACATGCCCGGATTGTAAACGAGCTCGTGCGGGAAAGCACTGGCGGCCCCCAAACAGGTCAGCCGCAGTGTAACCGACCGCCGTTGGACAAATAATCTTTCAGGACAGCCCCGCGCGGCGGCGGAACGTATCCTCGTCGATGACCTCGACGCCGTGTTGGCGGGCCTTGTCGAGCTTGGAGCCGGGGTTTTCGCCGGCTACCAGAATGTCGGTGTTGGAGCTGACCGAGCCGGTCACCTTGCCCCCGAGCGTAGCGATCATCTCCTCGATCTGCTTGCGGCTGAAATGGGCGAGTGTGCCCGTCACGACGACCGTTTTGCCCGCAAAGGGCTGATAGCCGGCCACTTTTTTCTTCGGCTCGGCCATGTTCAGGCCGACGGATCGCAGCGCGTTGATCGTTTTGCGGCCGGCAGAGCTGTGCAGGAACGCGTGGACACTTTGGGCCACCTCCGGGCCGATGCCCTCGACCTGCTGGAGATCGTCGAGGCTGGCCTTGGCCAGCGCGTCCATCGAGCCGAATCGGCCAGCCAGCAGTTGGGCGATGTGCACGCCGACGTGCGGGATCGCCAAAGCGGCCAGCAGTCGGGAAAGCGGTTTGCGCTTGGACTGTTCGATCGCGGCCAGAATGTTGTCGGCGCTCTTGGGACCCATTCGCTCCAGAGCAACGAGCGCGTCGCGCTTGCCGTCCAAGCGGTAGAGATCAGCCAGCTCTGCGATCAGACCGCTGTCAACAAGCTGTTCAGCCAGAACGTTCCCCATCCCCTCGATGTCCATCTGGTCCCGGCCGCAGAAGTACCGCAACCGCTCCTTGATCTGGGCCGGACAATCCGGGTTCGCGCAGCGGAGGAAGACGCCGCCCTCTTCCCGCACCGTCGGGCCGTCGCAGGCCGGGCACCGACGGGGCGGCGTGATCGGCCGGGTGTCCCTGGGCCGGGCGTCGAGGTCCACCTCGACGACCTGGGGGATGATCTCGCCGGCCTTTTCCACGAAGACCCGGTCGCCGACGCGCACGCCGAGGCGCCCCACCTGGTCGAAATTGTGCAAGGAGGCGGATTTGACGGTCGTGCCGGCCAGTTCGACAGGCTCGAGATTGGCCACGGGCGTGATCGTGCCGAGCTTGCCGACCTGAAAGCGGACGGAGAGCAGCTTCGTGCGGGCGCGCTCGGCCGCAAACTTGTAGGCGATGCACCAGCGCGGCGCGCGCGACGTGGCGCCGAGTTGCTCACGCTGGTCGAGCCGGTCGACCTTGACGACGAGGCCGTCGATCGGATCGTCGAATTTGTGGCGCTTCCTGTCCCAGGCATCGACCAATTCGATGACGGCGTCGATCGACTCGACGCGCCGGGTGTGCGGGCTGACGGGGATGCCGAATTTGCCGAACAGCTCGATAAGTTCGGAATACGTGCGGCAGACCAGCGGATCGACCTGTCCGGAACCATGGGCGACGAACGTCAGGCGGCGCTGGGCCACGATCCGCGAATCGAGCTGCTTGAGCGTGCCGGCCGTCGCATTGCGCGGATTCGCGAAGACCGGTTCGCCGCGCGCCTCGCGCTTCGCGTTGAATGCCTCGAAGGCTTTGAGCGGCCAATAGACCTCGCCGCGAACCTCGAGCACGCGCGGGACTTGGCCGTCGAACAGATCCCCGGCCCCGGCGCGGAGTTTGAGGGGGACCGCACGGATCGTGCGGACGTTCTGCGTGACATCGTCGCCGGTGCGACCGTCGCCGCGCGTGGTGGCCAGCACCAGCATCCCCTGCTCGTAGCGAAGCGAGACGGCCACTCCGTCGATTTTCGGGTCGACGACGTAGTGGTAGGGTTCGCCTTTGAGCGCCTTGGCCACCCGCGCGTCGAACTCGCGCAGCTCGCCGGCGTTGTAGGTGTTGTCGATCGATTGCATGGGGACGGCATGGGTCACCGTCCGGAAACCTTCGAGCGGCCGGCCGCCGACACGCTGCGTCGGCGAGTCGGGCGTGACCAGATCGGGAAAGGCTTTTTCGAGATCCTGCAACTCGCGGAACAGCGCGTCGTATTCGCGGTCGCTGATGATCGGTTCGGCGTGGACGTAGTAGGCCTCGTCGTGCCGGGCGATCTCGTCGCGCAATCGGGCGATCCGCTTCTGGGCCTCGGTCCGCTTCATGGCGCGGAAAAGCCTACCACGGGCCGGTCGGGATGCAAGTGCCGGAGACAGGCAGAAAGTATCTGCTGCTCTGCGACTGACACAGATCAGTTTGCCGTAGCGGCCGCCTCCCGTGGCGGCCGAAAAGAAGGCGGAAAAGCTCACGCCAGGACACGAAGATAAAAAGCGAGACAGACGAACAAACAGGCGCGATCCCACACCGAAATCGTCAGAGTGCGGTTTCTTGTTTTGCGGAGGCGCTGCTGGATCTTTTTCTTGCGGGAGGACGGCCGCCTGTCGTTTCAGGGTGGGACGGGCGTCTCGCCCGTCTCTTCGTTGTCGCAGCACACCCTGACAACCCGCGCGTAGGGACGGCCGCCACGGGGGGCGGCCGCTACATTGCGCAAAAGCCGCTCCAGAAAGTGCGATCCCACGGCCCGCTCGACATCGAATCGGCTGACTCAGTAGACGCGAACGGGCACCTCGACATGCGCGCGGACGCGGGCGGCAATCGCTTCGAGCTGCTCGGCTGTGAGCGGCGTGACGTAGGCTTCAGCCGGCGTTCGGGCGGTCGTGTAGATCTGCACGAGCTTGAGACGCCCTCCTTGCGCGAGGATGTCACCAAGACGGTCGGCGTACGCGTCGATCTCGGCGTCGGGCGGAGGTTGGCCATCGACGTTCATCCAGAGCGACTGGATGACCAGCGGACGGACGCGGGCCGCGTCCAGGATATTGGCCAGAACGTGTTCCAACGGAACGTGCGGCCGACAGATGCGCTGGAAATAGTCCTCCGTGCCCGCGTCGAGCTTGGCCCAGATCTCGCCGTTGTTGTCGTCCAGGACAGCCAGCGCCGCGCGGACGGCCGGGCGCGTCAGGAGTGTCGCGTTCGTAATGACGCGAAGTTTGACGTCGGTCAGCTTGTAGCGGCTGCGCAGGGCGGCGGCGATCTTGACGGCCTCGGGGAACTGCGGGCAGGCCGTCGGCTCGCCGTCGCCGGAAAAGGCGATGTCCCGCATCGGCCGGAGCTCGGCGGGCACGCCCTCGAAGGGCGGCTGGCTGAACAGCGTCCCTTCCTGCACCCACCGGATCATCGCGTCGAGTTCGGCCGCCAGACGGTCCGGATCGACGGTGCGCACCCGTGGGGCGACGGTACGGTCCACCTGGCAGTAGATGCAATTGAAATTGCAGGTCTTGTCGGGGTTGAGGTTGACGCCGACGGACAGGCCGCCGCTCCGCCGGCTGACAACAGGATAAACGTAACGGTTTTCCCGCCAGTTGCGGGGATGCTGGCCGAAAAACCGTTCGAGCGAGCGGTCAGCGATCGGATCGGACGCTTGCCGCGATGGTGCGGGTTCTTGTTTCATCGATCGGCCATCATTTTAAACAGATAGGAATCCCTTGCGTCCAAAACCTCAGGTCAAACCCGTGGCGCCCCCCGTCTCAAAACTCCGGCAGACGGGCGGGAGTTTTACCGTGTGACTTGCAAGCACCCGCCCTGATCCCACTTCCCGTTGTTTATCATTATATGCCCCCGGCAATCGTATCATCAGGGACGCGGCGGCGTGCACCTTTTTCGTTGACTTGGACCGGGGCGGGGGTATGATCGCAGCGTGCGCGGGCGGCAGCAACGCACCGGCACGACGTGAAAGGTGCGTCCCGCCCCGTGCTGGCAAGCGAGGGGGGATTTATCGACAGGAGCCCGTCATGATCAATCGCACTTGGTGGATGTGGGTTGTGCTGGTTGCGATGGCGACGTTCTGCGCAGGCTGTCAGCAACAGATGGCGGAACCGGTCGCCGGCGGCCCGGAGCAGGAACCGAGAAGCGAGATGGCCGAGGAGCCATTGGCGACCGAGCCGGAAGAGATGGCTGAGGCTGCGAGGGAAACAGCGCCGGTCACCTCGGAGCCTCCGCAGCCGGTTGCCGCCGCGCCTCCGCCGCCGGTGGACCGCGGCGTGCAGGATGTTCAAGCATCGCCGGCACCGGTGCGCACGCCCCAACCGCGGGAGAGCTACGCCGAGGCGCAGCCGACCCGTTCGGAACGGATCTACGTAGTCCGCAAGGGCGACACGCTCCAGAAGATCTCGCAACGGTTTTACGGAACGACGCGCAACTGGCGGCGCATTTACGAGGCCAACCGCTCCACGCTCACGAAAGGACCCGACATGATCCAGGTGGGCATGCGGCTGGTCATACCTTGACGGTCGGGGATGGCGCGTCCCGGTGAACACATCGACCGACGGCCACGGCGTATGCACGGGCAGAGTGGGGTGCCATTGGGAAGGCATTCATCTTCGAAGCCGGTGCAGCCTCAGGCAGCCGCACCGCGCGTCTTCGCCGACGGCCTCGACAAGCCCGTCCAGTACGTGCGGGGCGTCGGGCCGCACCGGGCTTCGCTGCTGGCCGGTCTGGGCATCCAGACCGTTTACGATCTGATCCACTACTACCCGTTCCGCCACGAGTTTCAGGACAGACCACAGCCGATCGACACCCTCGTACTCGACGCGCCGGCCACGATCATCGGCGTGGTGCAGCGCGTCCGTTTCAGGCCGATCCGCAAGCGGGGGCTCGATTCCTCGGTTCAGGCGGACCTGATGGACGCGACGGGCCGGGCCCGGATCGTCTGGTTCAACATGGCCTACCTGCGGGACCGGCTCGCGCCCGGCCAGATCCTGCGGCTCCACGGGAAGGTCGGCGTCGACCGTGACGAGGCGCAGCTCATCAACCCGTCGATCGAATGGCTCGACGCCGAGGCCGACCCGGCCTCATGGAACACGACCCGGCTCCTCCCCGTCTACCGCGCGTGCGAAGGCCTCTCGTCGGCCCTGATCGGCCGGTGGGTGCGGGAGGCCCTCGACGAGGCGCTGTCGGCCATCGACGAGCCGCTGCCGGCCGCGATCCTGTGCGACCGGGCGTTTCCGCCGCGGCGCGAGGCGATCGCCTGCATGCATCGGCCGACGGACGAAACGCAGCTCGCGGCGGCCCGCGCGCGGCTGGCTTACGAAGAGCTCTTTCTGATGCAGTCAGCCATCGCGCTCCAAAGGCAGTGGTCGGACCGCCACGGGCGTGCGCCGCAGCTCGTCACGACGCCGAAAATCGACGAACGCATCCGCCGGCGGTTCCCCTTCGCGCTCACCGAGGCGCAGGACCGGGCTCTGGCCGCGATTGTGGCCGACCTGAACCGCGACCGGCCGATGGCGCGGCTGCTGCAAGGCGACGTGGGCAGCGGCAAGACGGTCGTCGCCCTTTACGCGGCCCTCGTGGCCGTGGCCAACCGCCACCAGTGCGCGATCCTGGCACCGACGTCCGTTTTGGCGGCCCAGCACTTCCGCAACATCGAGAAGTACCTGGCCGGCAGCCGGGTGCGTCGCTGCCTGATCACCGGAAAGACGCCGCGGGCGCAGCGCACGCGCTGCCTGACCGAGGCCGCCGCCGGCAGGATGGACCTCGTCGTCGGCACGCAGGCGCTGCTCGAAGAGAACATCCGGTTCGCCTCGCTGGGACTGGTGATCGTCGACGAGCAGCACAAATTCGGCGTCGCGCAGCGTGCAGCCATGAAAGGCGCCCGCGTGCAGGGCAACGGCGGCGGGCAGCGCGGCGGCGACTCGCGCGCGTGGCTGATGCCGCACTACCTCGTGATGACGGCCACGCCGATCCCGCGAACGCTGTCGATGACGGTCTTCGGCGACCTCGACGTGTCGATCATCGACAAGCTGCCGCCGGGACGCCAGCCGATCCACACGCGCCTCGTGGGCCCGAGCGACGAGGCCGAAGCGTGGCTCGATGTGCGTCGGCGGATCGCGGCCGGCGAGCAGGCCTACATCGTCTACCCGCTCGTCGAGGAATCCGACAGTCTCGACCTCAAGGCGGCCACGGCCGAGCTCGATCGGGTCCGCCGGGACCTGCTGCCCGGGGCGCGGGTGGGGCTGCTGCACGGGCGCATGAAAAAGAACGACAAGCAGAAGGTCATGGACGACTTCGCCGCGCATCGGCTCGATGCGCTCGTGGCCACGACAGTCATCGAGGTCGGCGTGGACGTACCGAACGCGACGGTCATGGTCGTCGAGCACGCCGAGCGCTACGGGCTGTCCGCGCTGCACCAGCTTCGCGGCCGCGTCGGGCGAGGCTGCAAGCCGTCCGTCTGCCTGCTGATGAGCGATTCGGGCGGCTCGACCGCGCGGCAGCGCCTCGAGGTGCTCTGCGCGACCAACGACGGGTTCCGCATCGCCGAAGAAGACCTGCGCATCCGCGGGCCGGGGGAACTGCTGGGGACACGCCAGCACGGCTATCCCGAGCTGCGGGTGGCCAGCCTCGTCGACGACGTGGAACTGCTCATGCAGGCGCGCGACGACGCGGCCGCCCTGCTCGCCGAGGACCCGCGCTTGAACGCGTCGGCCCACGCAGGCCTCCGCGCCGAGCTTCGCCGGCGGTTCCGCGACAAGGTGGCATTCATCGACGTGGGGTGATACATTGGCCCATGCCGGCGGTTGAATGGAAACGGCATGGGTGTTTCGTTCGGGGAGAAGGTCGCATGAGTGAGTTGGCCTGGCTGGATGAACTGAAGTACGACGGCGACGGGTTGATCCCCGCCATTATCCAGGATGCCGCTACGGGCCAGGTGCTCATGATGGCCTACATGAACAGGAACAGCCTGGCCGACTCCGTCCGGACCGGCAAGACGCATTTCTGGTCGCGCTCCCGAAAAAAATACTGGATGAAGGGCGAATCGAGCGGCCACACGCAGCAAATCGAGGACATCTTCATCGATTGCGACATGGACACGGTCCTCATCCAGGTCACCCAGCACGGTGCCGCCTGCCACATGGGCTACCGGAGTTGTTTTTTTCGGAAGCTGGACGGCCCAACGTGGAAAATCTGCCAGGAGCGGGTCTTCGACCCCGATCAAGTCTATGGTCCCAAGTGACCACGGCTGAAACGACAACAGCCGTGTCGATACCACGTTTGTCCCGACGGGCACGTCACGCCCGCGGGCCTGCGCTCTAGGAGCCGAACCATGACACGGTTGCGACGGACGCCCCTGCCCCGCCGGGTGCGATGGGTCTGGTGTCTCGCGGCGCTGGCAGGTTTGGCCGGCCTGGCAATCCGCTACGGGCAACTCACCCGCATCGACGGTCTGCCCGAAATACCGGCCGGGACGGTCCGGTGGGTCTTTCTCGCAGCGCTCGCCCTGTTCGTGCTGAGCCGACTGGGTCTCCTACTGCCTTGGTGGGCGGCCGGCGAGCGGTTGCGAAGGTGGTGGCTGGACTACGTCCTGCTGGCCGGCGGGCTCATCGTATGGGCCCTCGACCGCTCCTACGAGCCGGCCCTGCTGGATGTGGCGGCCGTCTACATCGTCGCTGCAGGGCTATGGGCGACCGGCGTGGCCCTGATCGACGGTTTGTGCGAGAACGGCCCACTGGCCGGGGCGGAATACACCCCGCGACTGGGCCGGCGACTGGCGCTGGCGGGCCTGCTGGCGATCCTCGTGGGCGGGACGCTGCTGGCACTGCCGCTCTGCTGGCAAGGGCCTTACCCGGCCAGTTGGGAGGCGACCTATCCCGGTCAGACGCGCTACGAGCTGGCGACCCACTGGCTCGACTGCACCTTCACAGCCGCCGCCGCCCTGACGGGCACGGGGTTGGCCGTACGCGAAATCGGCTACGAGTTCAGCCCGGCCGGTCACCTTTTGCTCCTCGTGCTGATGGAGGTCGGCCTGCTGGTGGTGCTGACCGTGGGGACGGCCGTCGGATGGCGATTGCGCCAACTGGTCGGCTGGTCCCGACCGGAGGATGACCTCGCGCCGCGGACCCTGCGTCGCCTCATCCATATCGTGCTGGCGCTGGCCGTCGTTTTTCAAATCATCGGCATGCTCTGCCTGCGGCCGATGGCAACGAACGCAGCCGAACCGGACGTCGTCCTCGGACTGCACCCGTGGCTGGCCGGCGCGTTTCACGCGGTCAGCGCGTTCGGCAACGTCGGTTTGACGCTGACGCGCAACAGCCTCATCGACTACCGCGGTTCCGCAGCCGTCTATGCGGTCATCGCCCCCTTGATGCTGCTCGGTTCGGTCGGTGGGCCGGTCGTCTACGAGCTGCTCCGGCGGCTTGTTCGCCGCGGCCGCCCAGGACATCTCTCGCCCTACACCCGCCGGGTCGTTCCTCTCACGCTGATCGTCATCCTGCTGGGGGCCGGCCTGCTGAACTGGATCGAAACGACGCCGGGTCTGCAACTCCGCAACCCGCGTGAGGATACCCCCGGCCGACTTCGGCTCAGCGACGCGCCGACGGATTCACCACCCTCGACGGGGACCGCGCCGTCCGAGCCGCCCCAATGGCATGAACCGACTACCACGCAGGCAGAAGTCCAGCGGCTGGCGAGCCTCGCGCCCGGCCCGCGGTGGGTGGCGAGCTTCTTTCAGAATATCGCCGCACGGACGGCCGGTCTTCAGACGGTGCGCCTCGACGAAGAGTCGCTCTCGCCGGCCAGCGGCCTGTTGCTGGCGGGGCTGATGCTCATCGGCGGCGACCTCGGAGGGACGGCCGGCGGCTTGCGGTTGCTCATCTTGATGCTGATCGGGTCCAGCCTGTGTTTCGCGCCAGCCGTCACGATGGATGCACAACAGCGCAACGCAACCGTTTTTTCTGGGCGAGTTCGGGCACTGGCCATCGCGGTCGCGGCCGCGTCGGCCCTGCTGCTGATTACGGCGGCCGCCGCGCTGCTGCTGGTCTACCGGGAGGCGGGAACTCCGCTCGCCTGCCTCTTCGAGGCGGTCAGCGCATCGAGCAACGCAGGCTATTCGATGGGCCTGACGGCCCGGCTTTCCGCACAAGGGTGCGTCGTGGTCATCCTCGCCATGTGGGCCGGCCGGCTGCTGCCGCTGGCGATCCTGATGCGCTGCCTCCAGATCCGCCAACCCCCTACCCCCGTCGTCGCATGGCCGGCGACCGGTGGGACACTGGCCGATCGGCTCGCGGAACCGCCCCGCTCGCCGGGCGAGACCCCGCCCTCGGAGCCCGGGCAGTTTCCGCCGATCCCCGTGGAAGGAGCCACGGAGGGCCCGTAACGCGGTAACAACACGAACGGTCCAGGCCCAGAAGAGCGTCTTTCGGGACTGAGCCGCGACCGTCAGGGGGCAGACAGGCGGACGGCGGCTTTTGAAGAACCGCTCGCTCTCCGCCTCGGCTCTCGGATGCGTGCTTTGCTGCACACACACCCTTTCGCGGTGCAATGGCACACGGATAAGCCCCACCGCTGCGCGGTCGGCCGGCGTCGCAAATCGACCCCGACTTGGCTATCCTTGTAGGCGCGGTGCGCTGCCTGCGGCGTCCCGCACCTGGCCGCCAACCTGAGACGGGGGATGTCCCGGTGGCTCTGACCGGTGCTCCGATGCGACGATATGTCCTGGGCTGCAATCACCGCACCGCCGGCGTGGCACTGCGCGAACGGTTGGCCTTCGACCGCGATGCGACCGTCGCGGCCCTGGCGCGCTTCAGGCAACAGTACCCGGACACCGAGGCCGTCCTGCTGTCCACGTGCAACCGGATGGAGTTCTACTGGGCCCGCGCCGACGACGCCCCGCCGAGGGCGGCGGACATTCTCCAGTTCATCGCCTCCTTCCACGACCTGGACCCGGCCGACCTCGTCGACGCGTTCTACAACTACGAGGACGTCGAGATGGTCCGCCACCTGTTCCGCGTGGCCAGCTCGATGGACTCGATGGTCCTGGGCGAATCACAGATCCTCGGGCAGGTAAAGTCGGCCTTCGCCGCGGCCCGCACCGCCGGAACGGTGGGCAAAGCGCTTGGCGAGCTTTTTCCGCTGGCATTCTCGACGGCCAAAGAAATCCACACCCAGACGTGCATCGCCGTCGGCCGCATCAGCGTCGGGAGCACGGCCGTCGACCTGGCCCGGCAGATTTTCTCACGCTTCGACGACAAGACGGTCTGTCTGGCAGGCGTCGGCAAAATGGGCCAACTGACGCTGACCCACCTTCTGGAAACGCGTCCCCACCGGCTCTGGATCACCACACGAACCGACGCCCGGGCCGTCGAACTGGCCCGGCGGATCCGGGAGAAACACGACGTCACCGCTGAACCGATCCCCTTCGCCGATTGGATCGACCGCCTGGCCGACGTCGATATCCTTATCAGTTGCACCGGCGCGCGCGAGCCGATCCTGACGGCCGAGCAGTTCGCGCCGGTGCCGGCGGGGCGGAGCTATCGGCCCATGCTGATGATCGACATCGCCGTCCCGCGCGACATCGCCCCAGCCGTCGGCGAGAACGCCTGCGTCTTCCTCTACAACATCGACGACCTCCAGACGGTCACGGAATCGACGCTCGCGCGGCGGCGGGACGCGATCCGCCACTGCTACCAGATCATCGAGGCCGGCGTCCTCAAATGCGTCGAGGACGAGTCCGGCCGGGCATTCGCCCCGCTCATCACGGCCCTGCGTCGCAAGATCCACCACATCGCCCAGGACGAGCTGGACCGGATCCGACCGAAGCTGAGGGACGCGTCCGAACAGGACTGGGAGCTCATCGCCCATATGGTCCACCGCATCGCCCAGAAAACCCTGCACGACCCACTCGAACTGCTGCACGAGCGGGCGACCGACGGCAGCGCCCAGAACTATGCCGACGCACTCCGCGCGCTGTTCAAGCTGCGGCCCGACGAACCGCCGGACGCTCCTGCCTGAATGCTCATTCACAAGGATGCAGCGATCATCCGGCTTCACGGTTATCGTCGCTACGCCGTGACAAAGGCGCTGAGGCGCAGACGGAAAAAACCTTTGCGATCTTCGCGGCTTTGCGTGAGAGGGTGCGTGATAACTCATTCCCAGTCGCGCCCGTGAGCAAGCGCGCCAGGGTGGTACGGGCGTCTCGCCCGTTCGTTACGGATTTCCCGATCCGAGCCGCGACCGTGAGGGAGCGGGCTGCAACGGCCCTCCCTGTCTGCATTGTGCTACGTGTGGCAATGCCGTGGTAACTGAAATAATGGCAGAATAGCTCACACCAAGACGCCAAGGCGCGAAGGAAGAAGAAAGTCTCACGCAGAGACGCAGGGGCGCAGAGCTATAAACACTTTGCGATCTTCGCGGCTTTGTGTGAGGCTGGAACGGCCGTCTACGGTAACGTGCAGCCTTCGAATCGAATTGATCGGCCGCGACCATCAAGGCATCCTGAATCCGGCTTCGCACAGGCCTGCTCTGCGCGCGCAAGACAGCGGGGTTGGCAGATTGCCAACCCCGCTGTGGATTGCGTAACGCACTATGCATAGACGCTACGATCCCCTCCATCGCTAGGAGGAGCCTTGCGTCCTCCAACTTCCTGCGTCTCAAGCCCTCCGGCGACGCAGGAAAGGCAGCGCACCAGCCAGAAGCAGCATGGTGGCCGGCTCGGGAACGATCTCGAGCGAGGTTTTCGAAACTTCGAACGCAACCCCGCCCGCGGCCGAGAGGTTCGTGCCGATGTCGATGGTGACCGGGAGGTCCAGATCGTCAATCGACGTGAGCGTCCACGAAATGATCGTGGCAGGCCACGTCGTGGTCGGCGTATCACCCGACATGTTCAGGCTGGACGTGGTCCCGGAACCCGGATCCAGCGTACCATTGGCCGAACCGTACGCGAAGTCGGTGATCACGCTCTTGGATTCACCCGAGAGACTCAGGACACCCGACTGCGAGGCCGTCAGCCACACGTCGTAACCGGCGATCGCGGTGTCTGCACTATCGATCACCAACTCCAACAAAACGCCGGAATCGAGGCCGTCGGTCGTGATCTCGCTCGATCCGCCAACAACCAGCGACATCGACGCTGTCTGGCCGAATGCCATTGCAGGCACGGCCAACAGAGCCAATACAAGAACATACTTCTTCATGCCAAGCTCCTCATCTCAACGGCTTACCGGGCTTTACAGAAGCTGGTTTCGTTCTTCCTTCCCCCGGCCAAGCCTCTTCCACCAACACCCAATACTCCCCTACACTACGCAACGCAACGCCGTTTCCACTTCTTGAGGTCTGAGCGGACTTTATTATTTTAGCCGCGTCATCCCTCGAAGTCCAGCCGGTGGGGCCTGTTCCGACAGGCCCCACCGCACCGAACCTAACGCACTTCGTAGAACACTTACCTCACCTCACATACACCAGTTACCGGCCTTTGGGGCTTTCACCCCCGCTCAGCTTACAGGCCGGAATTATCCCGGATCAGAACCATATCGAAGATGTTGATGCTGCCGTCAGCGGTCACATCCGAACGGAAGTTGGACCCGGTCACAGCCTGACCGGAGTTATCGCGGACCACGACCAGATCGAAGATGTTGACGTTGCCGTCGTTGGTCGCGTCGCCGAGCTTCACCAGGGCATTGACCGTACCGTTCACCGGGCACAAACCCGTCACCGCGTCGGCCAGACCCGGGAAGGAAACGCCCAGCGTGCTGTGCAGGACGCCGCCCGACATCGTGATCGTCACCACGCTACCGCTGATGTCCACATTGCTGGCGGACCCGCTGGTCAGCGAAACCACCGGCGAGCCGACCGCGGCCACGTCCTGGTTGAACGTCACGACGAGCGTGGTCACGCCATTGGCCCGGCACTCTCTCGCACCGGCCAGCACGTCGATGTCATAGGGTGTGGCCCCCTGCGTCTTGCGCGACACCGCCCCGGTCACCAGCGGCTCGGTGCAGGGCTCCTCGGGCACGCACAGGTTCGTCTCAAGATCGCAGACTTCGCCCTCGGGGCAGTCGGCGTCTACCAGGCACTCGACACAGAAACCCGTCGACGTATCGCAGACTTCGCCCGTGGGGCAGTCTTCGTTCGCCAGGCACTCGACGCAGTTGCCCGTGGATGGATCGCAGAACTGGCCCTCGGGGCAGACGACCGCCGTATTTTCGCACACGCCGCTCACGCAGGCGTCGATTGTGCACAGGTCGGCGTCGTCGCAGTCCGCGTCGACGGTGCATTCAGGCAGAATCTCGAAGGTGATCGTATCGCCGCTAACCTGGTTGGCTGCTACTGCGAACGTGTCGTTGTAGCCGTAAGTACAAGCATAGTACTCACCCCAGAGGACGTTGTTGCCCTCCTCCTCGATGAGTTCGAGCGTGTAGACGCCCGGCGCCATGCCGGCCGTGTTGATCTGGCCTTCGAACACTGGCGATCCAACCAGCGCATCGCACACGTCCGTAACGTCGGCGGCCAGGCCCACGCCTCCGGTCTCCTCTCCGTAAGGATAAGGCAGGAACTCGAGATAACCCGCGCCCATGCCGCGCAGCGAGCCGTCGGTGATCACCGGCGATGCCGAACCCTGCAACCCGGATGCTCTCCGACCGTCGGCCGAGGGATACGAATAGACTTCCATATGCGGACCGCCGCTGGCATAGGGGTGGTACAACGTTCCGCCTTGGGCCCCATTGGTACCAACGTCGAACACGGTGGGGAACGCGGCGTTCTGAATCGGATCCACGCCGAACCCGGTACGCTCCGTACCGTCCATGATCGAACTGTACCAACCTTGCTCCGTCGCGCTGCCGGCCGACAGCAGCACCTCTCCTGCGAATTCGTCGGTCACCTTCAATGAGAAGACCAGGTTCGCGCCACCCGCGACGGGCAGACCATCACCCAGTCCGCCCGTCGGGTCGGTGGCGTGAATGCCGCTCACCTCGACGCGCACCGCCCAGTTGATGATGTCGCCCATGTTGTACTGCTGACCGTTGTCCGTAGAACCCGGGTCGTACACTGGCCACAGGCCCGACTTGTAATCAGCCCGAAAGTTGTCCCCCCCCAGCTCGAGGGTGTAGTCTATCAGGCTTTGGGCCATCACCTGCCCCGTCACCACCAGCGCCAAGACAGTTGCAAGTTTAAGTATTGTGTACATTCCGACCTCCTCATAACTAGAAGAACTGATCCCTCGCTTATTCCCTCTCTCGCCCACGGCCGCAACGCAAAGACATGCATGACGTCGGCGACACCCGTTGCCCTTCAGATGTCTCAACGACCACGACGTGTGCTTGCGGTCGAGACGTTTCTACTCCACCCTATCGCGCCGGCTCAGGCAGGTCAAGCAATTTTTGCCCCACCACCGGCTGAAAACCGTCTCCGCCCCCCTGCGCATTGTTCCTTCAGACTTTCGGCCACTTGCTCGCAGCGCAACGACGATGCAGACAACGCACTTTCTTTAATATGA
>Ga0272443_10002026_pt1 | contig 27184 bp, 22 predicted proteins | sample SSMAcet12_FD_193581 | JGI IMG/M metagenome (GOLD analysis project Ga0272443, IMG submission 193581) | Marine sediment archaeal communities from Little Sippewissett salt marsh, Falmouth, MA, United States - SSM-Acet-12 | ecosystem: Environmental > Aquatic > Marine > Wetlands > Sediment ... | reverse complement strand
GAGGAGCTGGATGAGGCCGATCTCCTTCTCCACGTCATCGACGTGAGCAATCAGGATTTTGAGGAGCAGATGCTGGCGGTGGAAGCGATACTGGAAGAACTCGACCTGAACAGGAAACGGTGCATCCGCGTGTTCAACAAGGTGGACCTCTTCCCGGACACGGTTGTTCTGGACAACCTGTGTCGCCGGTTTAACGCTCTCCCGATATCGGCGCTGAACCCCGAAACTCTTTCGCCCCTCCTTGAGCGGCTGGAGGAGAGTATCTAGCGGTGGCGGGGTGATTGCGGAGATTTTTATTTCACTCCGGCGTTTGCCTGTATCCGATTTTCTGATATATAGTATCCGGTATGATAACGGAGAATGGTGGAGGTACACGATTGATCGATTGCTGGCAGCATATTCCCGAACATATCAACCCCGCATTTCTTGAGATCGGCTCCTTTCAGCTCCGCTACTACGGGCTGATGTATCTCATCGCTTTTTTTATTGTCTACTCCCTCGTCATATACCGGATACGCGACGAGGGTCTCGAATGGTCGAGAGAAACAATCCAGGATTATTTCGTCTGGGCAATAGCGGGCCTTCTGATAGGAGCGCGGCTGGGATATGTCCTCTGTTATAACCTCGAATACTTCGCGGCCCACCCCCTGTACATTATATTCCCCTTTGATCTCTCAGACGGTTTCCGCTTTGTCGGAATCAGCGGTATGTCCTACCACGGCGGCCTCGTGGGCATCGTACTGGCATCCGTCTGGTTCTGCCGGCGTCAGGCAATACGCTTCTGGCGATTCGCGGACCTTTTCAGCCCCGCGATACCGCTCGGTTATACCTTCGGACGGATCGGAAATTTCCTGAACGGGGAGCTGTACGGTCGCGTGACGGATGTATGGTGGGGCATGTACTTCCCGATGGACCCGCTCCTCCGGCTTCGCCACCCTTCTCAGCTCTATGAAGCCTTTTTCGAAGGCATCGTTCTCTTCGTGATCCTGTGGAGTATCAGGAAAAAAAGCCGTTTTGACGGGTTTCTGCTGTGCCTGTATCTTATCGGATACGGAGCTGTGCGTTTTTGTATCGAATTTTTCAGAGAGCCCGACCCCCAGCTTGGTCTTGTCATGGGAATGTTCAGCATGGGACAGGTGCTCTGTCTTGCGATGATTATCTTCGGTGGTGCCGTTATGATTATAAAGAAAGGACGGGGGGAAAACGAATGAAGAGAAAGCTGGTGGTAATCGGAGGCGGCGCGGGAGGACCATCCGCCGCGGCAGAGGCAAAGAGAAGAGATCCGTCACTGGATGTCACAATGCTGGAGAGGGGTGAATTTGTTTCGTATGCCGCCTGACCCATGCCCTATTACATCGGTGATGTAATCAAAGACTCGAGAAAACTTATCGCCAGAACACCCGAAAAGTTCGAAGAGACGGGGATACGGGTGCGGCTGAACACCCGCGTCGAGGGCATCGAGGCCGAGAGGGGCGAGGTCCTTCTGGCAAAGGGCGAACGGCTGGCATATGATGTGCTTGTCATGGGAACAGGAGCCGAGGCAACCCTTCCCGATATGCCGGGCACGCGGCAGGACGGAGTCTTTACCCTTAAGAACCTCCGGGACGGGATCAACATCAAGGAATATATAAAGGAGAGCGGCTGTCGCCGGGCGGTGATAGTCGGGGCCGGCTTTATCGCCATGGAGATGAGTGAGGCCCTTACAACAATCGGGCTTGAGACCAGTATTGTGTACAGGGGCGAACTGCCGGTAAAAAAGTGGGATCCGGTATTCTCAGGGATGGTGCTGGAAGAACTCACACGCAACGGGGTATCCTTTATCTCTCATAATTCCCCGATCGCCATCGAAAAGCACTCAACGGGGCTGTGCCTGGTAACCGGCGCGGGGACGGTACAGGCCGACATCATCATATTCGCGCTCGGCGTACGGCCGAATATCCGGCTGGCGCGTGAGGCGGGTCTGGCGATCGGCGAATCGGGGGCCATCAAGGTGGACCCCTCACAGCACACATCACGCGAGGAGATATTCTCCGTCGGTGACTGCTGCGAGTCATATCACCGGGTAAGCAAACAATGGACGCACATCCCCCTGGGGGATATGGCGAACAAACAGGGCCGCGTCGCCGGTCGTACGATTGCCGGATATCCCATGATATTCCCCGGGGTCGTCGGCGCGCAGTCATTCAAGGTGTTCGGCCTGGAAGTCGCCATGACCGGGATCGACGAGAAGGAGGCGCAAAAGAGCGGATATACCCCCGAAAGCACAATAATCTGGGGAAGCCCCGTGGCGCGTTCCATGAATGAAGGGCAGAAGCTTGGGCTCAAGCTGATCGCCGACAGGGGGTCGGGAATGCTGCTGGGCGCGCAGGCGGCGGGGCATAGCGGAGCGGTAAGCCGGATCAATATTCTGTCCGCCTGTCTGTGGTCCGGCATGGGACTTGACGAGATTGGCTATATGGATCTCGCCTACAGTCCGCCCTTCAGCGGGGCATGGGATATGATCCATACGGCGGCCCAGATTCTGGGGAAAAAACTGTGACGCCCCCCGGGGGCACATGGAGTACGCGGTGAATCTTCCGATGCCAACCACCCCGCACAATACCGATTCCCGCCTCGCCTTGAAGATCGGGGCCACAACGGTATGCCGGCTTCTTTTGAACCTTGCCAGGCGGTTCCCCTACCCCTTCGCCCCCGCGCTTGGACGCGGCATGGGGGTGTCACTGGAAGCGGTCACGTCGCTGATCGCCGTTAACCAGATAACGGGCATCCTGAGCCCTCTCTTCGGCCCTCTCGGAGACAAGTGGGGGTACAGGTCCATGCTGCTGGCGGGGATGGGACTGCTGGCCGGAGGGATGCTGCTGGCCGGTTTTCTGCCATTCTACGGAATATTGATGCTCGCGCTCTTTATGGCGGGCCTGGGAAAGGGTATCTTTGATCCGGCGATACAGGCATATGTGGGGCAGCGCGTTCCCTTCCACAGGAGGGGGCTGGTAATAGGGATAATGGAGACCGCCTGGGCGGGCAGTTCATTAATAGGAATCCCCGTCACAGGTTTCGTAATAGCACATCTGGGATGGCGATCACCCTTCTTCCTTCTGGGGGGATTGGGTCTGGCGGGAATGGCTGTCATCGCGGTACTTATCCCGGCTGCCCGACACACACCGGGGATTCCCCGCAAACAAACCGATTATTGGGCTGCACTGCGACTGTTATTGCGGGAACGAGCCGCGCTGAAAATACTCGGATTCGCGTTCTTCATCTGCGCCGCCATCGACAATTTCTTCGTTGTGTACGGGGCATGGCTGGAGAATGTCTTTAACCTGGATATTGTAACACTGGGAATGACGACTATTGCTATCGGTATCGCCGAGCTGTCGGGAGAGGGCCTGACGGCCTTTCTCGCTGATCGTCTGGGTCTGCGGCGCTCTGTAGTAATGGGAGCGCTTCTCTCGGGTACGAGTTATATGCTCCTCCCCCTGTCCGGAGAGAATTTCTGTATGGCCATGGCGGCCCTGTTTTGCGTTTTTATCACCCTCGAATTTTCCCTCGTTTCTTTTCTTTCCCTGTGTACCGAAATCCTGCCCGGCGCCCGCGCAACGATGATGTCCGGGGTTCTCGCGACGGCCGGTCTGGGACATGTCGCGGGGGCGTTGATCGGAGGACCGTTATGGATAGCCGGCGGTATATGGGTCATTGTGTGTGTTTCGGCCCTTATCAGCGTCCTGGCGGTGATTTTTCTGTTATGGGGATTACATGAATGGGTGCCTGAAAATTCTTGACAGGGACCTGTAAATATTTTAATTTTCGTATTGTATGTATATTGGTAGCACAAAACGTTGGAGAATAAAATTATTTGAAAGGAGAGGCATTATGTTTAAGAAGAGAAACCTTGTACTGTTTGTCGTACTGATTGTGGCGTTGTCCATGGTCTTTATCAGCCCGACGTTTGCAGCGAAGAAAAGTTTCTTCGCAATTGCCACGGGTGGTACGGGGGGCACCTACTATCCCCTTGGGGGAGTTCTGGCACAGGCCCTGTCCAACAAACTTCCTGATGTTATTGTTACCGCGCAGTCAGGTAACGCGTCCGTCGCGAATTGCAACCTTATCAAAAGTCATGAGATCGAATCAGGGTTCGTTCAGAATAATGTTGCCTACTATGCCTATAACGGGATCGAGCAGTTTAAGGGGAAGCCCGTTAAAAATCTCAGGGCCATCGCTTCTCTTTATCCCGAAACAATACAGATCGTTGCCAGAGAAGGGGCCGGCATAAAATCCGCAAAAGATCTGAAGGGGAAAAAGCTGGTTCCCGGTGACCGTGGAAGCGGAACCGAGGTCGATTGTCTGGCAACCCTCGCAGGTATCGGTCTCACCTACGATGATTTTGCGAATGTCGACTGGCTGAGTTTTTCCGGAGCCGCCCAGAGGCTGAAAGACAGGCAGGCGGACGTGGCATTTATTACAGCCGGATGGCCGACGGCAGCAATCACGGAACTGGCTACGACATCAGACATTACGCTTGTCTCCCTCGACGACGAAACCATCGCGAAAATAATCAAAGCGCATCCCTTCTACGCAAAGGTCGTCATCCCCGCAGGAACGTACAGAGGGGTTACCACGGACATCCCCACCATCACCACGATGGCTCAGTGGGTGGTTGACGCCGCAGTTTCGGAAGAAATGGTTTACAGTCTCACAAAGGCACTGTGGGATAAGGGGGCTTTTGTCCTGCGTAAATCGGGCGGTAAGGCTGCCGCGGCACCGAGCGGGGCGGAAATCATGGCGAAGGCCCACGCCAAGGGTAAAGATGTTACCCTCGACACGGCCCTCGACGGTGTGGCCATTCCTCTTCACGCGGGAGCAGCTAAATTTTACCGGGAGAAGGGGTTGATAAAATAATAACAGGTTGATCTGCTAAGGAGGCATCCGGGCGCCGGCTTTCCGGCGCCCGGTCTGTATGGGCAAGAAAACAATAATCATTCTCTCTTTTATTGTCGTCCTCTTTTTCTTTTCTCTTACTCCATTGCATGTATTGCGAATAGAGGCGACACGGGAAAATCAGACGGTTTTCTTGCAGACAATCCGTCCGGGGGACACATTTTCAACCGGGTACATTCATTCAGTCGAACTGTCCCCCGTTAAAGAATATTTTACGATCGACGACAACTTCAGAATTGTTCTTTATAAAACCACCTTTTCTTCCTGTAATACCGGTCTTCCAACTACTCTGTCAGGAGATGAAACGTTCTTCATTGATGAAGACCATTTCCGGATTACAAACATGCACAGGGTAGTGCCGGCGCTTGACCTCTGGGTCAATAAAAAATACGATAATACCCTGACACTGGGGAATGGTACGGTATTGAAGCTCCCCTCGCTGGCGGGCGACACACTTCTGCGAATAGCCGTGGAAAAGATGCCTTTTTTCAATGTGTTGTATCATAAGGCAACAATGTGAAAGGACACGCATATGGACCGACCTGAAACAACACCCGTCTCTGCCGACATAGAAGAGATCGCCAAATACGATCCTGAATTCCGATTCCGACAGCTTACCGGGATTACACTGAAGCTTGCCTTCTTTATGACGCTGGTTTTGTCGATATTCCATATCTATACTGCCGGCTTCGGCGTTTTTCAGGAGTGGCGGCACAGAGCTTTTCACCTCGCCTTCGTCCTGCCCCTTGTCTTCTTTCTGTATTCGATACGAAAAGACTCAACGGAATCGGCAAAACACCTTGTCTACGACTGCATCTACGGCATTGTCGGGGCTGCCGTTGCCGGGGCCCTGTTTCGTGAAATCCTTGAACTTTCAGGATACGCCACTGTCATCCTCTCAGCGGTCTTTTTTCTCTTTATCCTGTATTTCAAGCGCAGAGAGTTCATCTCACACAGAATGTTCGTATATGTGGATTTTGTCATCTTTACCATAATGATCGCGGTGCTCGCCTGGGGCGCATATGTCGGGCTTGGATATATGCATCTTGGAGAGGCATTTGAAAATTCCAGCATATCTCTCTTTTTCTGGAGTGTTTTCCTGTTCGGGGTATTCTTCAGCATGATAGTGCTGTTTGCTCTTCAGTGGGTCCGGGCGCTGTATTCCATAGTCAGGGATTCAGGCGTTCTCTACAAACAGGATAATATCCCCTATTTCGATGTATTCCTTGCCATCCTTGCGTCTTTTGTCTCTGTGTACATATTCCTCGAATTTAACAGCATGGTTATACGTGCGGGAATGCCGCTCAAAATGGATGTCGTTGTAGGGGCTTTTGCCATCCTTCTGGTGCTTGAAGGGACACGGCGCAGCGTAGGCCCCCCTCTTCCCATTATCGCTTTCCTCGTTCTGGTAAACTGTTATCTCGGCCCATATTTTCTTGATATTCCCGGTCTCAGTTTTTTCGCGCACAGGGGGTACTCGATTGAGCGAATCATTGAGCATATGTACCTCGGCACGGAGGGCATATACGGCATCCCGCTCGGGGTCGTTGCAACATTTGTGTTTCATTTCGTGTTGTTCGGAATCTTTATATCCAAGACAGGCTTGGGACAGTTTTTTATGGATTGCGCCATGGCCCTTGCCGGGTGGTCTGCCGGCGGTCCCGCCAAGGTTTCCGTTATAAGCAGTGGTTTCATGGGGTCTATCAGCGGAAGTTCCATAGCGAATACGGTGACTACCGGGGCATTTACAATTCCACTGATGAAACGCGTCGGATATCCTGCCAGGTTTGCCGGCGCCGTGGAGGCCGCCTCATCAACCGGGGGACAACTGATGCCGCCTATTATGGGCGCCGCCGCGTTCATCATGGCTGAATTTCTGGGCATACCCTATATCAAGATTGCCGCATGCGCGATTGTTCCCGCAATAGTGTATTTCTTTGCGGTCGGCACCATGGTGCACCTGGAGGCCAAGAAAGAGGGCCTTCTGGGTATCCCGCGAGAGGCACTGCCCAATCTCTGGAAGGTCATCAAGGATGGATGGCTTCTCTTGACACCCCTTGCCATCATTGTATATCTTCTCATCTCGGGGAGCAGTCCTTTTCTGGCCGCTTTCTGGGGCATTATCTTTTCAGTCGCGACAGGTCAGGCACACAGGAGAACCTATCCCCTGTTGATAACGATTTTTCTGTCTATCCCCTCTGTTCTGCTGAGGGTGAACCCCCTGTCAGGGGTTTCACCCTTTTCAGTAATATGGTGTGCCCTGCTTGCCGCCGGATTTCTCTATTTCTTCAAAAAAACAGACAGGTCTTCCTGGCTTCTCAGCCTGATTCCCGCCTCCGTACTCGTGGGACTCCTTGCATGGAGACTTGAACCGTCTCTGGCTTCCTTCTGGGCATTGATGGCGGTTAACTCGATAGGGGTATTCTACAAAGACAGTAAAATGAGAATCCCGGACATACTGAACACCCTGGAACTGGGAACAAAGAACGCCCTTGCCATTGGGGCCGCGTGCGCCTGTATAGGCTTTATCGTGGGGGCAACAACCCTTACCGGGCTGGGACTTAAGTTTGCGGCCGCCGTTATTCAACTCGCCCATGTCATAACATCCGTCGTGATGAACCTTGACATATTACATCTTCTGAGCGCTCCCTCTGTCGCGCTGTTCTTTACGCTTCTGCTCACCGCCGTGGCATGTTTTATTCTCGGCATGGGGATCCCGACAACGGCTCAGTATATCATCGCATCGATGATAGCCGCTCCGGCTCTTTTGCAGTGGGGCATTCATCCCCTGGTATCACACATGTTTGTCCTGTTTTATGCTGTTCTGGCGGATGTAACGCCACCTGTCGCCCTTGCCGCGTATGCGGCATCGGGGATTTCAGGCGCCAATCCGTTCAAAACGGGCTTCACCGCCTTTGGTCTGGCTTCCGCGGGATTTATCGTTCCCTTTGTTATTGTGTCTGCCCCTATAATCCTCTGGCTTCCGCCTCTTCTCGATCCTGCAGCTTCATTTGATTATCTCAGATTCGCGCACGTTGCCATAACATTGGTGCTGGGTGTAATCGCTCTCGGCTCTACCGTGATAGGATATTTCAGAAACAACTCAACCCTTTTCGAAAGAGCGCTGACCGGTGTAGCGGCTATTTCACTCCTTTCACCGGAGATTTACAGCGATCTGGCGGGAATTATAATAATGGTATTTCTTTATATAGTACAAGGTAGAAGAAAAATGGAACATGTGAAGGAGAAACAGGATGAACAGTAAAGCGATACGGGTGATACAATATGGATTGGGGCCTATCGGCAGTGCGACGGCACGCCATATCATGGAACGGGAGGGAATGGAGCTGGTCGGAGGAGTTGATATTGACCCGGCAAAAACGGGCAGAGATGTCGGTGAAATAATCGGCCTTGACAGCCCAGCAGGATTTCCCGTGGTGAAAGACCTGTCCCGAGCGCTGGAACGGACAGGCGCGGATGTGGTGCTTCACACTACCGGTTCATTCTTTGATCTGTTTGAATCTCAGATCGTGGAAATCCTTAAGGCCGGCCTCGATATCGTCTCCACATCCGAGGAGCTTTCATTTCCCTGGCTGGCTCATCCGGATGCGGCGGCACGGATAGATGCCGTTGCCAGGGAAGCAGGAAAAACCGTATTGGGAACAGGCGTCAACCCCGGTTTTCTCATGGACTCACTGCCTCTCAATCTTACGGCTATCTGTCAACGGGTTGACCGTATCGACGTGACACGTCGCATGAATGCCTCGCTCAGGAGAGGACCATTCCAGGCAAAGATAGGTTCGGGGATGACGGTGGAACATTTTAAGGCCGAAATGGAAACGGGGCGCATGGGACATGTCGGACTTCCGGAATCGATGGGAATGGTTTTTCATACGCTCGGCAGACGTCTCGTCAAATATGAATCCGGTGTCGAGCCGGTAATAGCCGATGCGCCCGTTAAAACCGATTACTTTGAAATACAGGCCGGCCACGTCCGGGGGCTCAAACAGGTAGCCCGGGGGTATACCGAAGAAGGGGAGTTTATGACCCTTACCTTCATCGCCGCCCTGGATGAAAAAGAAGATGGAGACACCATAGTGATTGCCGGGAAACCGGACCTGGAAGTCAGGTTAAAGGGCACAAATGGCGATATCGCAACGGTGGCCATCGCCGTCAATGCCGTGCGTCGCGTCTTTGAGGCATCACCCGGTCTGGCGACTATGCCCGATCTGCCCATTGTGACGATCTGGTAATGATGAATATCAGGTGAAGGGACGGTTCGAAAGAGTATTATGTGTCTCTTTCTTCGCCCGACTTTCCCACGAACAGCAGGGGAAATACGATATCACTGACACAACAGGGCAGGAGAACGGCAAGAAAAAGAAATACGAAGACGATAATGTATGACAGCCAGTTCAATGTATCCCCGACAGCCATCATTATGTGAAAGAGTGACGCCCAGGTGCTGAGGAGAACATGACCGGCATGGGGGAGTTTTGTTGAAGGCCTGAAATAGGCGATGGTTATCCCGAGTATTGCCAGCGGATTTACCAGCCACCATTTTTCGATAAAGCCGATATGGAGCCCCCGGTTGGGCATATCGAGCATCACTTCACCGAGATAGGGTATCAGTGAATCGCTTATTGTGGCAATGCCTATGGAGCCTGCATACCCGATAATCAGCAGAACCCAGATATTATACCTTCCCTTGAACTTCCCCCCTTTGTGAAGCTCGTACATGGACGCGGTGACAAGGGCGCTCAGAATAACGTGCATCGGATGGAGAACATAAAATATATTCTGGGCAGCCGCGCGGGGTACATGCTGAAAACACACCATGATTACTATTCCTGTAATTGCACCCAGAAACGTAAAGGGGGTATGATTTTTTAATTCTCGTAATATTTGCCTGGTCATAAATGGCGTACCCTCTTTTTCGCCGACAGGATCCTGTAATAACCAACAGAACATGTCGAATAATACACGAAGAACAATGTATGGGTAAAAGTAATGGCCGGTACACAGGCCGGGCCGGTCAGGGACAAAATGTACTATCTTTTACTCTGCCACCCGGTCTGAACGGGTCCCCGCCATCTTGATCCCGAGGTCGAGAGCATCCCGGCTCATGGATAAAAATGCGGGAGGAATTCTGGATTCCAACACCGCGCTGACAGACTTCGGCTTGATTATCTTTAAAAATGTAACCAGGGCGCCAAGCACGCACATATTAAAGACAATCGGTTTCCCTATTGTATTCATAACTTCAGTGTACATGCCAAGCTCTATCTGCGTCGCGTCAATCTTATCATTCTGATTGACATAATGGCTGTCGGTCAGGAGAAACCCGCCCGGTCGGATAAGTCCGGAAAATTTATCATATGCCTCCTGGGTAAGACACACCAGGATGTTCGGTTGAATAACCTTGGGAAACAATATCTCCGTATCGGAGATGATAACATCTGAACGACTCGCTCCACCCCTGGATTCAGGACCGTATGACTGGGATTGGACCGCATTCAACCCTTCATACAGGAGGGCTGCCTCGGCGAGTATTATGGCCGCCGTGATGACACCCTGTCCGCCTGAACCGGAGAGAATAATTCTACGCCTTTCCATATGTTACCCCTTTTGAGACGCTCTTTCTATGATCTTGTCATATTCAGCACAATACTCCGGCCGGTCTTCCTGGACAAATACCCCCCGCTCTATCAAGTCGGGATTTTTCTCCTTCTCTTTACTCCCTATGGGAGTCGTATCGGTCTTAAACGCATTGAGCATATCAACCGCACTGGGAATCTTGTTTCTTCGCCCAAACTGCTCCGGACACTGAGACAAGATCTCTACAACTGAAAATCCCTTATGCATAATGGCCTTCTCCAATATCTTGATCATTGCACTGACGTGGTAGGTTGTCGTCCTGGCGACGAATGATGCCCCCGCACCGGTTGCAAGCTTAACCACATCAAAGGCATGATCGATATTCCCATACGGTGCGGTGGTGGCAAAATCTCCGTACTCCGTCAAAGGGGAGTACTGCCCTCCCGTCATACCATAGATATTGTTATTCATGATAACAGCCGTCACATCAATATTCCGTCTCGCCGCATGGATAAAATGATTACCGCCGATAGCACAGGCATCCCCATCCCCCATCGGGACCAGTACGGTAAGTTCCGGCCTGCTCAGCTTGACACCCGTGGCAAAGGCGAGGGCACGGCCGTGGAGGGTATGCATTGTGTGAAAATCAAGGTAGCCGCTGATACGGGCGGAACATCCGATACCCGAAACGACAACCATATTATTTTTTTTCAACTCGAGGTTTTCTATGGCACGGATAATGGCAGTCATTATCGTGCCATGACCGCAGCCGGGACACCATATATGAGGGAAGAATCGCTTTCTGATATAGTCTTTTACCGCCATTTTTACACCCCCTTCCCGTGGGTGATTCGTATAATATTCAACACATCGGTCGGCGTGATAAATCCACCGTCGATCCTGTTGGCAAGGAACACTCTTTCAGGATCCCCGACTGCCTTCTTTACCTCGCCAAGTATCTGCCCCATATTCATTTCAACAACAATTATATGATCCGCGCAAGAGCATCTCTCCCGTACAAGCCTGGCGGGAAAGGGCCAGAGAGTCTGCAATTCCAGCAATCCGAGCTTTTCTCCCCGCGCCCTCCTGTTTTTCACGATATGAAGGGCCGTTCTGGCGGAAGATCCATACGAAATCAAAAGACACTCCGCATCCTCAACAAAAAATTCCTTTACCCTCGTTATTTCATTGACATGGGTCTCTATCTTGTCCACCAGATGGTGCATAAGTCCGTACACGACATCCGGCTTCGTTGAAGGAAACCCCCACATGTCATGTGCCAGCCCCGTCACATTATGTCGATGGGTACCGCCAAAATCAGACATGGGAAGGCGACCGTCCTCCCTCGGCAGATAGGGTCGATAATCGGTCCCTTCCGGGACGGAGGTTCTCAGTCTTTCAACTACATTCACCTCTCCCGCCTGCGGCTCCACCAGTTTTTCTCTTGTGTGTGCTACAACTTCATCGAGAAGCAAAACGACAGGCGTCCGGAACGTTTCCGCCAGATTAAACGCCTCAACCGTTATTGCGAACAGGTCCTGACCGTTGGATGCGGTCAAAACGATAATGGCATGATCACCGTGTCGTCCCCAGCGCGCCTGCATAACATCCCCCTGGCTTCCACTCGTAGGAAGTCCCGTCGAAGGACCGCCCCGCTGAACATCAACGATAACGCATGGGGTTTCAGTCATCACGGCGAATCCGAGCGCCTCCTGCTTCAGGGAAAACCCCGGCCCCGAGGTTGCGGTCATAACCTTTTTCCCTGTAAGCGAAGCGCCGACTATGGCGCACATGGAGGAAATCTCGTCCTCCATCTGAATAAACTTTCCTCTCTTCGCAGGCAAACGCTTTGAAAGCAGCTCGGCAATCTCCGTAGAAGGAGTTATCGGATATCCGGCAAAAAAATCAAGGCCGGCATACAGAGCCCCCCGTACACACGCTTCATTGCCTTGCACAAACAGGACATTGTTCTTCATCTCGAAAATTGCCTCCATATTGAAAACAGCGTGATCTTGCTGTGCGTTGTCCTTCAGCCGGATATTCCGCTGACAACGGCGCAGAGACGAGCTGTCCTCTCATAATACACTGTTCGTTCGGCCATCCTCAAATGTCTCCTGGCAACGCTGCAAAAGCCCCACCCCTCTCACTTCAACTCGATCGCAAGATCAGGACAGCGGAGTTCACACATTCCACAGCTGTTACACTTTTCCGGATATTCAAGTATGGCTTTTTCCATTTCATCCATTGACAAAGCGCCCTGTGGACACAAGGCAATACAAATGCCACATCCCTTGCACCATTCTTTTTTTACGACAGGCACCTTTTTATTTTTTGTTTCCGTATCCATAGGGTACTTTCTATCACATTAAAAAATTGTGCCAACCATTTTTTTTGTATTTCATTATTTTTTCGCTGTTGGTATCGTATCATATATTTTATGAGGTTAAACAAAAAATAGTGTTTCCTGCCGTAAAAATTAACTTTGTATGCCAAATCCGTTGTGGTACATTATTTTTCAGGTAAAATGAATGTGTCTCGCCCTCGATGATGTTACATGTGACGCATGTCTGTTGTGAGGAGATTTCGCATGAAAATTCTATGTGTGGACCACATTGGTATCGCAGCCACCAGTATGGATGAATGTGTACATTTTTATACGCACATGCTGGATATGGAGGTGGCTGGGATTGAAGAGGTAACAGACCAGAAGGTCCGAACCGCTTTCCTCCCGGTCGGAGAATCCGAGCTTGAAATACTTGAATCGACAACCCCGGATGGACCCATTGCCACATATATATCGAAAAGTGGTGAAGGAATCCAGCATATAGCGCTCAGGGTCGACAACCTCGAAGCGGCTCTTGAAGAACTGAAAAACAAAGGGGTCAGACTGATCGATGAGACACCTCGGCGCGGCGCGGGAGGAACGAAGATCGCCTTCATACACCCAAAGGCAACCGGAGGAGTCCTTCTTGAATTATGTGAGAGAGACTGAATAGTCCGGTTTTTCAGGGTATGGGGAAAGGTTTTCAGTACGAGTGGCGCTGCCGCTCGCCGGCGTGGTTTTGAATGAGCCTGCCCTATCCACAAATATCATTTCTCTTCAGCCTGAAAATGTCCAATACATCAGTCGGGAGGTGATCGGATTATGTCAGACAAATATTCAGACGTGTATACACAATCCATTTATAATCCCGAGGTTTTCTGGGGAGAAGCGGCCACGGCAATTCAATGGACAAAGAAATGGGACCGGGTTCTGGATGACAGCCGCAAGCCTTTCTATCGCTGGTTTACGGGAGGAGAGCTTAACACCTGCTATAATGCCCTGGATTATCATGTGGAGAATGGCCGTGAGAATCAAACGGCAGTTATTTATGACAGCCCGGTAACAGAGACTGTAGAAAAAATAAGCTACGGAGAACTTCTGAAAAGGGTATCGGCATTCGCCGGTGTTTTGAAAGGATGCGGGGTCGCAAAGGGAGACACCGTCGTTATCTATATGCCGATGATTCCGGAGGCGGTCGTTGCGATGCTCGCCTGCGCACGAATCGGTGCCGTTCACTCGGTCGTATTCGGCGGATTTGCTCCCAGAGAATTAGCGATACGTATCGATGATGCCACCCCCAAAGTTATTGTTTCGGCATCGTGCGGCATCGAAGGAACAAAAATTGTTCCCTATAAACCGCTTCTGGATGAAGCAATTGAGATCGCCGTCCATAGCCCGGAAAAGTGCGTACTATTCCAGCGGCCACAGGTGAACGCGCCACTTCTGCCGGGCCGTGATGTTGACTGGGAAGAAGCAACACAAACGGTACACCCCGCAGATTGCGTGACTGTATCCGCGACGGATCCGCTGTATATACTCTATACCTCCGGGACAACGGGAAGACCAAAGGGAGTGATGCGTGACAATGGAGGACATGCCGTTGCCCTGAAATGGTCCATGAAATATCTCTATGATATCCAACCGGGTGAAGTATACTGGGCGGCATCGGATGTCGGCTGGGTTGTCGGTCATTCGTATATTGTCTATGCGCCTCTGCTAACGGGATGTACAACGGTACTGTATGAAGGGAAACCGGTTGGAACGCCGGATCCGGGGGCCTTCTGGCGTGTCATTTCCCAGCACGGTGTTTCCGTTCTCTTTACGGCACCGACGGCATTTCGGGCAATCAAGAAAGAAGACTTCGAAGGGGTGTATTTAAAGAAGTATACTATCAATTCCCTGAAATATCTTTTTCTGGCAGGCGAGAGACTCGATCCCGATACGTACGAATGGGCGAGCAATTTACTGGGGATACCGGTTATCGATCACTGGTGGCAGACAGAAACAGGCTGGGGTATTGCCGGCAATTGCATGGGGCTCGATCCCTTTCCCGTTAAATCCGGCTCTCCCACCAAGGCTATCCCGGGGTACGATGTAAAAATTGTTGACGCCGAGGGCAATGAGCTTCCGCGCGGCCAGGAGGGATACGTGGTTATCACGCTTCCCCTTCCTCCCGGATGCCTGCCGACGTTGTGGAACGATGACACGCGTTTCCTCGAATATGTTACCGAGATACCGGGGTTTTACGTTACGGGGGACGGTGGGTATATCGATGAAGACGACTATATTTTTATCATGGGTCGCGTGGACGATGTTATCAATGTAGCGGGTCACAGGCTCTCCACCGGCGTCATCGAGGAGATTATTGCCACGCACCGAGATATCGCCGAGTGTGCTGTTCTCGGCGCTCATGACCGACTCAAGGGACAGGTGCCGATTGGTTTTGCTGTGTTAAAAACCGGGACTGATCGTGATATAGCAACCATGGAAGAGGAACTGGTCCGGATGGTGCGCTCAGAACTCGGGGCCATTGCCTGTTTCAGAAAGTGCGCGTTTGTAAGCGCCCTGCCCAAAACCCGTTCCGGAAAGATTCTGAGGGGGACCATGCGGCAAATAGTGGACGGAGAAGAGTATTCAATTCCTTCAACCATTGAGGATGCATCGGTACTTGGTGATATTGCAAAAGCGGCGGCGGAGATGAATCACACAAAGTAGATTCATCGTTATTAATTCTCAAAAATGTGTATCATGCAAATTACACCTGACATCGTTCACCACCCCATAAAGAATCTCTATCTGGTGGATCTGGATCAACCTTCAGAGGGATTTCGACGTTTTATCAGCAGCTGGATCTTTATTAACGGCAACTGTACTTTTGTTATCGATCCCGGTCCCCGATCCTCTGTCTCCACCCTTCTGACTGCCCTTACGGCATGTGGAATCACGAAAATAGATTACATCCTGTTGACTCATATCCACATCGACCATGCAGGGGGCGCCGGTCTGTTGTTGAAACACTATCCGGAAGCGCAGGTCATTTGTCATCCCGACGGGGTTCGTCACATGATAGACCCTGAGAAGCTGTGGAAAGAATCCGGGAAGGTACTGGGGGCTCTTGCAGAGATGTACGGAGAGATCGAGCCTGTCCCTGAAAAGAATATTGATTACAGAGCGTATATCACCGGCGGAACAATTCCAATACGCGCACTCGAAACACCCGGACATAACGCTCATCACCTCTGTTACCGTGCCGGCGACATCCTTTTTGCCGGCGAGGCCGCCGGAGTAAGCTATCCATTGAAGGAAGGTCTTTACCTCAGGCCGGCAACGCCACCCGTATTTGATTACGAGAATTACAGGAATTCATTGAAAAAACTTGCTTCTCTTGATGTTTCTCATATATGTTTTGCCCATTACGGATGCAGGCATGATACCGGGAACGTATTGAATACGGCCCTGCGCCAGATAGATACCTGGTATGCCGGCGTAAAAAAACATTATTCTCCGGAAAATGAAGTGTCCCGCACAGATATTTTTCGTGAAATATTAAAAAGCGATAACGGCATGATGTATTTTCATTCTCTCCCCGGAGACGTGCAAAACAGAGAACACTACTTTGCCCGTAACAGTATCAGGGGAATTGAAGACTATCTGACAAGGAACAAAGATAACAAATAGCATTCGATGCATCTATGCGTTATAATAAGATGTTATGTATGAACCCCTCGAGGGTCACTCTTTTGCCCGCCTGTCCGCCGCATTCAGGCAGGCAAAACGTGGACAATAATTAAAAACGATCACGAAAACGAGAAATCAAATCCCGGTTCTCGTTTTTTCTCGGGTTCGTGCTTTCGTGATGACATAGTATCTGTTGTTTTATTCCGGTTTGTCCGGGTTAGGAGGAATAGTATAATGTCAGAACATCCGGATACAGAAAAATGGAAAGCCCTCGCGGCAAAGAGCCTGAAAGGGAAACCCGTGGAGTCCCTGGACTGGATGACCCCCGAGGGGATCCAGGTAAAGCCCCTCTACACAGCCGAAGATCTTGAAGCTCTTGAAGTTGTTAATACGCTTCCGGGGCTTCCTCCGTATATACGGGGTCCTCAGCCAACCATGTATGCCCAGAGGCCATGGACAATACGCCAGTATGCCGGTTTTTCCACTGCAAAGGAATCGAACACATTTTACCGGGAAAATCTTGCCGCCGGACAGAAGGGCCTTTCCGTGGCCTTTGATCTTGCGACTCACAGAGGGTATGATTCCGATCATCCGCGGGTAGTGGGCGATATCGGAAAGGCCGGCGTCGCGATAGATTCCGTGGAAGATATGAAAATCCTTTTCGATCAGATCCCGCTGGAAAAAATTTCGGTTTCCATGACCATGAACGGTGCCGTCCTTCCCTGTCTGGCAGGATATATCGTTGCCGCGGAAGAGCAGGGAGTCGCCCAGGACAAGCTTTCGGGGACCATACAAAACGATATTCTCAAAGAATATCTCACACGAAACACCTATATATACCCCCCCGGGCCTTCCATGAAAATTGTTTCCGATATTATCGAATACTGTTCGAAAAATATGCCCCGGTACAACAGCGTCAGTATCAGCGGCTACCATATAATGGAGGCCGGAGCAAACTCTGTGCTTCAAACCGCTTTTACCCTTGCCGACGGGGTGGAATATGTAAAAGCGGCCCTCGATGCGGGGCTCGACATAGATGCGTTTGCCCCCCGGCTCTCATTTTTTTTCGGAATCGGCATGAATTTCTTCATGGAGATTGCAATGCTGCGGGCCGCCCGTTTCCTCTGGCACGAGTTAATCAGCAGATACAATCCCCAGAACCCGAAATCGACCATGCTCAGGACGCACTGCCAGACATCGGGATGGAGCCTGACAGAACAGGATCCATATAACAATATTATACGCACCACCATTGAATGCATGGCAGCGGTTCTGGGCGGGACTCAGTCTCTTCATACGAATTCATTCGATGAAGCGGTGGCTACACCCTCCAATTTTTCCTCCCGGATCGCGAGAAATACACAAATTATTGTTCAGGAAGAATCCCAAATCTGCCACGCTATCGACCCGCTGGGTGGTTCCTATTACGTCGAGGCCCTGACAAATGGAATCATTCGGGAGGCCAGAAAGATTATTGATGAGATTGAAGAGCTGGGCGGCATGGCAAAGGCTATTGAGACCGGAATGCCGAAGATGCGAATAGAGGAATCAGCGGCCAGAAAGCAAGCCCGGATAGACCAGGGGCTTGATGTGATTGTGGGGGTAAACAAGTATCAGATAGAGGAAGAAGCTCTCGATAATATTCGTGAAGTATCGGAGGCTGTTCGGGACGAACAGATCACGAGATTAAAAGATCTGAAGTCAAAACGGGATTCCGCCACCGTAGGGAAGGCCCTGGAAGCCGTCACCCGCTGCGCGGAATCCGGTGGAAACCTCCTGGAGGTTTCAATATCCGCCACGCGTGCCAGGGCAACGGTCGGTGAGATTTCACACGCCATAGAAAAGGTTTTCGGACGTTATACGGCGACCACCCAATGCATCTCCGGCGTCTATTCCTCCGAGTACATGGACAGTGAAATATTCGCCGCCGTAAAGAAGAGAACGAGTAATTTTATGGAGAGAGAGGGCAGGCGCCCACGGATACTGATCGTCAAGATGGGTCAGGACGGTCATGACCGCGGAAGTAAAGTGGTTGCTACGGCGTATGCGGATCTCGGTTTTGACGTTGATATCGGGCCCATGTTCCAGACTCCCGGAGAAGCGGCACGGATGGCTGTCGAAAATGATGTCCACGTCGTCGGAGTGTCAAGCCTGGCGGCCGGACACAAGACTCTTATTCCTCAGCTTGTGGAACATCTCAAGGAAGAGGGTGGCGAAGATATCAAGGTTGTTGCCGGCGGAGTCATTCCACACAGCGATTATGAGTATCTCTATGACGCAGGGGTAACGGAGATATTCGGACCGGGAACATCAATTCTGGATTCCGCAAACAGGACTCTCAACATCCTGGAGAAGAAGAAATGACGTCGAGTGATATCCAGCCCTATATAGAAGGCGTGCTGAAACATAACAGACGTATGATCTCCAAAACCATTACGCTTATTGAAAGCACCCTTCCTGCCCACAAAAAGACGGCGCGACGTGTCGTCGATCAGTTGCTTCCCTACACGGGAAAGGCAATACGACTCGGCATAACGGGGGTGCCGGGTGCCGGGAAAAGCACCTTTATAGAAGCTCTCGGCATGGTTCTGCTGGAACAGCGATACAGTGTGGCCGTCCTCGCTGTTGATCCAACCAGCATACGGAGCGGGGGCAGTATCCTGGCGGACAAAACCCGCATGGAGAAACTGTCTGTCGAGAAAAACGCCTTCATCCGGCCTTCTCCCTCGGGAGGCACTCTCGGAGGCGTTGCAAGCAAGACGAGAGAGGCAATGCTTGTTTGTGAAGCAGCCGGTTTCGATGTCGTGATTGTCGAAACGCTGGGCTCCGGGCAATCCGAGGTAGCGGTAAGCTCCATGGTTGATTTTTTCCTGCTGTTAATGATATCCGGGGCGGGAGATGAGATTCAGGGAATGAAAAAGGGTGTCCTGGAGCTGGTTGATGCCATTGCCGTCAACAAGGCGGACGGTGATAATATTCAAAACGCACGCTTTGCAAAAAAGCAGTGCGAGACGGCGCTTCATTTTTCGACCCCCTCCTCCCCCAACTGGTCTCCGCCTGTCCGTACATGCAGCGCCCTGAATGTAACCGGCATACATGAAATATGGGATACCGTCCTTCAACACAGGGAAAAGATGTCATCCACTGGAGAACTGGCAATGAAAAGGGAGAAGCAGGCGCTCGACTGGATGTGGTTTCTGGTAAAAGAAGGTCTTTTAGAGTGGTTTTATAAAAGTCCCTCTGTAAAAACGATAATGCCGCAACTTGAGAAAGCAGTGGAAGAGGGCACAATCACACCGACCGCCGCTGCGGATAGGCTGATCTGCTTCCTGGAGGATACGTAATATTTTCCGGGAAGCGGAATTTTCTTACACATAGCAGCATGGGGAAGGGGCGTAACTGCCCCCTTTTCTATTGCCGGGAGGGATAAGGAGAGTGCCGTATTACACCGACCGTGTATTGATCGGTCAGATACGCATGTCACTAATAAAGTAATGGAGGAATAAATGAACAACGGTTCTTACGGGTTCACTCTTTTGCGCGAGCAATATATTGATGAACTGAAAACATATGCAAAATTTTACAGGCATGACAAAACGGGTGCCGAACTGTTATCGATGACAAATGATGACGAGAACAAGGTGTTCGGAATCACCTTCCGGACACCGCCTCGTGATTCAACAGGCGTGGCACATATTCTGGAACATTCCGTCCTCTGCGGTTCCCGCAAATATTCGGTGAAGGAACCCTTCGTGGAAATATTGAAGGGTTCTCTGCAGACCTTCCTTAATGCCTTCACCTATCCGGACAGGACCTGTTATCCCGTTGCAAGCCAGAACACACAGGACTTTTACAATCTGATAGATGTCTATCTCGACGCTGTTTTCTACCCGCGGATCACCCCGGAGATATTTCAGCAGGAGGGGTGGCACTACGAGATGGAAAAGGCGGACGGACCGATGTCCTACAGGGGAGTGGTGTTTAACGAGATGAAGGGAGCAAATTCATCTCCGGACAGGCTTCTCGCCGAATACACGCAACAGTCCCTGTTCCCGGACAACACATACGGGCTGGATTCAGGGGGGGATCCCGCGGCCATCCCCGGGCTGAGTTATGAACAATTTAGGGATTTCCACCGGAGATACTATCACCCGTCAAACGCACGCATTTTCTTTGCCGGCAATGATGACCCGGAAGAGAGACTGCGGCTCGTAAATGATTACCTGAAAGACTTTCAAAAGATGGAGGTGGATTCAGCTATACTCCTCCAGCCGCGATTTGACAACCCCAGACGGTCAGTGCATTCATTCGCTACGGGTGATGATGCCTCCGGAAACATGGTCACGGTAAACTGGATGTTCGGCGAGACACGGGACACCATAATGAATATGGCACTTCATATCCTGGGCTATATCCTTCTCGGCACGCCCGGTTCGCCTCTGCGCAAAGCGCTTATTGAGTCCGGTCTTGGGGAGGATGTCACAGGGGGCGGGCTGGAGAGCGAATTACAACAGTTGTTTTTTTCTGTGGGGTTGAAGGGAATCGATCACGAAAAAACGCATGCCGTTGAGGCGCTGATACTGGAGACCCTGAAAGAACTGTCACAAGACGGTATTGCGCCCGACGCGGTAGAAGCGGCCGTTAATACCATCGAATTCGGCCTTCGTGAAAACAACACGGGCAGTTACCCTCGCGGACTGGTACTTATGCTGAGGGCAATGACTACATGGCTGTACGATGGCGATCCCCTTGCATTACTCTCTTTCGAATCTCTTCTGTCGGAAGTCAAGTCGCGTATCGCTTCGGAAAAATCATTTTTCGCAGATATGATACAAAAGTATTTTCTGGATAATCCGCACCGGACTACCGTTATCATGGAACCGGACACACAGCTGAAAGATGAAATGGATAAGGCGGAGATGAAGGCGCTTGATGATGTCCGCAATGCTGCACGCCCGGAAGAATTGGAAGCTATTGTTAACACTACCAAACGACTCAAAAAAATCCAGGAGACGCCCGATTCTCCTGACGCCCTGGCACGCATACCCACCCTGAAGCTTGCCGATCTGGAGAAGAAAAACAGAACGATACCCCTTGCCGTTCTAACGGAAAAGAATGCCACGGTTTTGTATCATGATATATCCACAAATGGCATCGCCTACATTGAAACAGGTCTGGATCTGCGCTCATTGCCGCGTGAGTATGTCCGGTATATTCCCCTGTTCAGCAGAGCGCTCCTTGAAATGGGGACAAAGAAAGAGGATTATGTTGAGATTTCCCGTAGAATCGACCGGAAGACAGGGGGAATTCACCCGTCCCTTCTTATATCGGAGGTCAAAGATGGAAACGGGTTCGAAACACGGCTTTTCCTCCGCGGAAAAGCTATGCTTCCACAAGTTGAAGATCTCTTCGATATCATCTCGGATCTTTTTATGGACCTCAACCTGAACAACAGGGAGCGTTTTAGGCAGATGGTCCTGGAGGAAAAATCCAGGCAGGAGCAGCACCTTATACCCGGTGGACATCAGGCCATTAACCTGCGTCTGAGGGCTCATTTCAGCGAAGCCGGCTGGCTGGCAGAGCAGTTAAACGGGGTGAGCTATCTATTCTTTCTGCGTGAGCTCGCCGAAAGAATAGAAAATGACTGGCGTTCCGTTCATGCCGTTCTTGAAAAAATACGTAGCGGTCTCATCAGGCATGAGAACGTGTTATTCAATGTTACTGTCGATGAGAGAGGATGGGAAAAGGTGCGACCTCATCTTGCCGCCTTTGCGGGCACGCTGCCGAAAGGTCTGAGTGGACAGGAGTCCGACACATCCGGGGAGCTTCCTTTCAGCACCATGTTCTCTGAGCATGAAGGACTTATCGTTCCTTCACAGATAAACTATGTGGGAAAGGGAGCGAATATTTACCGGGCGGGGTATTCCTATCACGGCTCCATCAGGGTTATTACCCGCTACCTCAGAACCTCCTGGCTGTGGGATCGCATTCGAGTACGCGGGGGCGCCTATGGAGCGTTTTGCAATTTTGATAAGTTTTCCGGTGTATTGACCTTTCTCTCATACCGTGATCCCAATCTTCTGGAAACGATCGAAGCGTTTGATGAAACAGCCGGTTTTCTGAGAAATTCCGATCTGAGCAGCGATGAGTTTACGAAGGGTATTATCGGCGCAATTGGGGATATGGATACCTATCGATTTCCCGATGCCAGAGGATATGTCTCAATGGTTAATTACCTGACAGGCAACACAGAGGATGATATTCAACTGACACGGGATGACATTTTTTCTACAACAGCAAAAGACTTCAAGCAATTTGCTGATATAATGGACAGTGTGGCGCAAAACGGGTTGGTGAAAATCCTTGGTTCAGAGAATTCTATTAAAGAAGCCTCCGGTACGCTCCCGGCGTTAAATACTTTAAAGGTACTTTAAAATCTGAGGGGTTACCGGCGCATGATCAGGCAGTGCATTTTGGTGATTATTTTATTGACACACAAGATTGTTCATATTATATCATAATTTGTTTGATAGCTCTTGGTCAGGGTTTTACATTAAAGGTTCACTAACGTCTCGCTTTGGAACTATGCAGGATATCCAAATTGGGATAGGTGATGAACCTGAAATTTCTCTCTTCATTCAGAACCCGAACGTACAGCCGTTATGTTCGTACTGGAAGCAAAGCATCAGGGAGAAAACCGTTTTAATGTATTTATGCTATAATGTGTTTCATATAAGACCTGACCGGAGGTTACTGGTCTTTTAGTGTTGATGTGTCCGCAGAAAGTCCGCCCACAATGTCATCCCGATGGGTCGGTGCCAGAAATCCGGCGTGTATAAAACATTATAAATGCAAGATTTCTCTATTCGGTTGTAATGACAGGTTCGCTGGTTCTGACTTTTCGCGGGATCATCGTTATTCAAAAGAAAATTCTTATCAAAAAGGAGGAATCATGGCAAAGATAGGAGGCAAAAAGGAACTGTTAGAGAAGTTTACACAACAGGAAATGATGTGTTGTGCCTGCGCCAGGCAAGTGCCCGATGAAGCCATCATGGACATTGGCGTCGGCTTGGGTCTGGTAGCAGCAAATCTGGCGAAAGGAATTTATGCGCCTGATGCCGTTTTCATGTACGAGAGTGGCTCCATAGATGCTGTTGTTGTAGGTGACAGACTGCCCTATGGCATCGATGACTCCGTCATCCAGGCGGACACACCCTGCATCACCGACCTGCTTCACGTGCTGGGATGGGCCACCATGAGTGGCAGAAGCACCCACACCCTGCTGGGATTCGCCCAGGTAGACAAATTCGGAAACCTGAATACCACCTGCATGGGCAATTATTATGACCCCGATATCAGATTCCCCGGCAGTGGGGGAGCCCACGACCTTGGTGTCGGTGCCGGACATCCTATTCTGCTGGGTCCGCAATCCACAAGGACCCTGGTCAACAAGCTGGACTACAAAACAACGCTGGGTTATGGGGAAGATGGTCATTTCCGCGACAAAATGTGGTTCCCCGGTAAGGGCCCCCTGGTGATCGTCACCAATCTGGGAGAATATGAGCCCGATCCCGATACGCATGAGTTTATCCTCACCGGAGTGATGGCTTACAGTACCGTGGAGGAATGCAAGGAGAACTGCGGCTGGGATCTGAAAGTTTCAGATGACCTCAAAGAGGTCCCCCCCCCAACAGTTGAAGAGACCAAGCTGCTCAGAGAAGTTCTGGACAGAGAGGGCCTCAATACCGGTTGGACCAAGCTGGCAAAAAAATAAACCATACAACTATATACGTTAGGAGGTAGATGATGGCGAAGTTGAAATTAATGCGGATGGAAGATGCGGTAAAACGCTTTGTCCACACCAGAACGAGCATTCTCTCTTCTGGTTTTCCGTTGATGAGAAAACCCCAGGCTTTTTGGAGGGAAATTATCAGGCAGCACATCAATGACAAGATGGATCTTCAAATCATCAGTCCTGGAATGGGCGACGAGACCAATGGTTACATGGTAGCAGCCGGGCTCGTTGAGAGTTGCGTTACCGTGTTCATCTCCCAGGAGCGACCGGGGACTAACCCGAATCTGCGTCGCAGTATTGAGAAGGGCGTGCCCCGCAGAATACGGATTGAAGATTACAGTAATCTCAGCATGAATATGGGGTTGGTAGCCGCCGGCTTAAACGTACCCTTCATGCCCTGCCTCTCCGGCCGGTGGGGAGATTTCAGAAAACCGGGGTTCGGCAGAAGATTTAATGAAGAAGGAACCATTCCTGTTCATCACTATCCCAAGGACATCGTTATGAAAGATCCCTTTGGCTCGGAAGTTGATACGGCCCTGATCCAGGGAATCTATCCCGATGTTTCCGTCCTTATGGCGCAGTGCGCTGATCCCTATGGCAACGCCCTTGTGGTCGGTCAGCTGGCTTATGACCAGTGGTCTCCATTCGCAGCACGAAAACATACTATTGTCGTCGCTGACCGGATCGTTGACACTGCCGCCTGTAAGCAGTTCCCCAACCTCACGCTGGTACCCGGATTCGCGGTCTCTGCCGTTATTCCATGGTATGGCGCTTCCTGGCCCTGCAACTCAGTGGGACACTATGCCGAAGATATCGCGCATATGAACGAAACCCTGCAGCGATCCAAGACCCAGGAAGGAGCTGAGGAGTGCATCCGTGATTATTGTCTGTCCTACAAGGACCATGACGAGTATATGGAGATGATAGGCAAGGATAACATGAAGCAACTCGAGGACACCCATACGCGACATCTTGTCGATCCGTTCCGCGAGTGGTTCATGAGTGACGCCGAGGTGGAGAAATTGATGAAGCAGGCTGAGGCAGAGAGAGCAAAAGCCGAAGCGGAAAGTGAAGCCAAGTAACTCTTTCATTGCTTATTATTGACAGCGACTGGGCGAGGGGATAACCCTCGCCCAGTTTTTGTTTGAATGCCCTGCCTGGCAATCGTCCCGGTTTCCTCGGTCTGCGTGATCGTTTTGTGAAAATATTCCTGCTGAATGTGAATTATTAAAAAGTGGTATTCGGTGTATTTTTCCTGAAAACTAAACTTGACAATCATTCTTTTTTATCCTATAGTCCGCCGTATTTCGGAAAGAGTCGTAGTCCTCAAAAGAATACTCACACTTGATCGGGATCAATGCTTTTAGACACTTTTCGCGCGGGTTGTATGAAGGGTGTACTGTGATCGTTGTAGACGTATTGCAATTTTAAATATTACCAGAGAAGGGGAGGGTTTATGGATAAATCTTTTAAGAAAAAAATCGCTTTTGTGTTTCCTGGCCAGGCAACCCAGTATGCGGGCATGGGAAAGGAGATTGCCCATGCGCACAAAGAGGCAATGGATTTCTATGAGTGGGGTAATGAGCTTACCGGGGTCAACCTCGCCAAGTTATGTTTTGAGGGTCCTGAAGAAGAGTTGGTATTGACTGAGAATTCTCAGCCCTGTATTCACACAACCAGTCTTGCCATTCTCCAGGTCCTGGAGAAATATGGTTTCGAAGCAGAAGTGACGGGAGGATACAGCCTTGGGCAGTACAGCGCGCTGGTCTATGCCAAATCCCTGAAATATGAAGAGTCGGTGCAGGTGGTCAAGCACAGGGGCAATTATATGCAGACCGCCGTTCCCGTGGGAACCGGGAAAATGGTGGCCCTCCTCGGCATGGACTCGGACGCGGTTGACCAGCTTATTCGTGACGTTGAGCCTACGGGCCATATACAGGTATCGAATTACAGCTGCCCGGGAGAGTGTATCATATCCGGACATAATGCAGCCATGGATCTCGCACAGAAACTGGCGGAGGAGAGAGGCGGCAAAGCCCTTTTCATTCCCGTCAGCGCACCGTTCCATACCTCGCTGCTCATTCCGGCCGCGAAAAAACTTCTTCTCAAGCTTGATGGAATGGATATACAGGAACCTCAGATGCCGTATGTTGACAACGTTCCGGGGGGGTATTTTGTGCCGGGGCAGGATTCGGTCAAGCTGTTCCTGATGACGCATGTTTACAAACCGGTCAGGTGGGAGACATCCATGTACGACATGATCGACGACGGAGTCAACACCTTCATCGAACTTGGTTCGAGAAGCTTCTTGACCAAGGTGAACAAAAGGTGCTGTATCGCAAAGGGTATAGAGGACGAATCGATCTGCCTGAATGTGAAAGATAATGCATCGCTTGAAAACTTCCTTCGCGTCATGGAAGATCCGAGCCTCTACGATAAAGACATAAAGGCTCCATACTAAATAAATAACGCAGCAGATAATCACCACAAACTAAAAAAGGCCCCCGGTCAAATCATCGACCGGGGGCCTTTTCTTATACGTCTGGTTAAAACTTCTTAACCATTTTGCTATTTACCACTAAAGGCCGGTTTTCTCTTGTCCACGAAAGCCGACATACCCTCTTTCTTGTCATCGGTTGAACAGGTAACCGCGAAAAGCGTTGCCTCATATTCCTGTCCGGAAGCCAAGTCGATATCCAGACCCATGTTAACGGCATCCTTGCAAAGCCTTACGGCATAGGGACCATTCTTCATGATCTTCTTCGCCATAGCCTTGGCCGTTTCCATCAGCTCCTCGGGAGCAACAACCTGCTCTACCAGCCCGATCCTCAAGGCTTCCTGAGCATCATAGACAT
>Ga0272443_10002025_pt1 | contig 27194 bp, 22 predicted proteins | sample SSMAcet12_FD_193581 | JGI IMG/M metagenome (GOLD analysis project Ga0272443, IMG submission 193581) | Marine sediment archaeal communities from Little Sippewissett salt marsh, Falmouth, MA, United States - SSM-Acet-12 | ecosystem: Environmental > Aquatic > Marine > Wetlands > Sediment ... | reverse complement strand
AAAAAAAATGAGACCCAAGACTGGATGAATACCTATCCCAGAAGAATCCTCGATAAGTCTACCTCCCTGCAATCCTTCAAGGAAACTTTCTCCCTGGTGAATCTCAACATCAGACTATTGAAGGCTCACTGATGAAAAAACCTAAGAAACAATTATGTGGTCATTACTCTTTACAAGAAACTCTTATCAAAGACCTTTCAATTTGATTCTTGACAACCACAGACAAATAAATGAATCCGATTGTCATGGTATACTGAAGAACAGGGGGGTGTTCCAATGCCTTTTCATCTGATCGAAGGGGATATCACTCACATGAAAGTCGAGGTGATCGTCAATGCCGCCAATACAGAACTCACAATGGGTGGGGGAGTATGCGGTGCCGTATTCAGTGCCGCAGGCTCCAAGGCACTTACCAACGCCTGCAGGCCTCTGTCACCGATAGAGACAGGAGAGGTTGCCATCACCGACGGCTTTGCCCTGCATGCAAAGCGAATCATTCATGCGGCAGGGCCCGTGTACCGGGGCGGTACTTATGGGGAAGCGGAACTCCTTGCATCGTGTTACACCCGCTCCCTTGAAATGTGCCTGAAAGAAGGACTGAACTCGATAGCCTTTCCGCTTATTTCATCTGGAATCTACGGCTACCCGGTCGATGATGCCTACCGGGTAGCAAGAGCTGCCATCATGGGCTTTTTGTCCCACCATGATCTTGAAGTCTATCTGGTGATTCTTTCCGCCAGTCTGTACCGTCATCTTTCTGTGATAGTATGATCTCAGGCTTTTTCTATCTCATCGTACAGGTTGACCATTTCGATGGCGGCAAGAGCTGCGTCAAACCCTTTGTTGCCTGATTTTGTGCCGGCCCTCTCTATCGCCTGTTCGATATTCTCCGTGGTAAGGACACCGAAGATAACCGGTTTGTCGACATCGAGAGAGACCTTTCCGATTCCTTTTGCCACCTCCGCAGCCACATAGTCGAAGTGCGGTGTACTGCCTCTGATCACGCATCCGAGACAGATAACGGCATCGTAATCATCCTTGAGTGCGAGTTTCTTTGCCACCATGGGAATCTCATAGGCTCCAGGACACCAGCTCAGGGTGATATCCTTTTCATGAACCCCATGACGAGCCAGTGCATCCTCTGCCCCGTCTATCAGTTTAGAGGTGATAAACTCGTTGAACCGCGCTGCTACAATCGCGAAACGCTTTCCCTGTGCTGTCAGATTTCCCTGGATCGTGTGTATAGTTTTCATAGATTACTCCTTCTATTGCAGGTCTATATCGCCTTGAGTTCGTGATCATCCACCTGGTACAGGTGTCCCATCTTGGTTGACTTCACCTTCATGTAGGTACGGTTCGTATCAAACAGAGCAGTGACGATCGGGAGGCGTTCGCAAACGCCGATACCGCTTGTCTCCAGTCCTTTCACCTTATCAGGGTTGTTGGTCAGAAGGCGGACCTGTTTCACTCCGAGATCGCTCAGAATCGTGGCGGCTGCCTGATAGTTGCGTTCATCGGGGGCGAAGCCCAGCTCAATATTCGCCTGCACCGTATCGTATCCCTGCTCCTGAAGACGGTACGCCCGCATCTTATTAACCAGACCGATACCCCTGCCCTCCTGACGAAGATAGATGACGGCTCCCCGTCCTTCCTCAGCGATTCGCTTGAGAGAGGCATCAAGCTGCTGTCCGCAGTCACACCGAAGGGAATGAAGCACATCTCCTGTCAGGCACTCACTGTGCACCCTGACAAGAGGAGGCTGAGCACATGTATCAGAACCTATATCTCCCATTACAAGTGCAAGGTGGTGCTCGCCGGTTTCCGAATGAACGTAGGTGTGGAGGGTAAACTCACCGTACTGTGTCGGAAGAGATACGGTGGAGTCCAGCATGAACCGGTCACGCCCCCCGCTCTTCTTCCACGCGATGAGCTGGGCGATTGTGATGACGGGAAGCTGATGAGTCTGCGCGAATCTGATCAGATCATCGGTTCGAGCCATCGTACCATCCTCCTTGAGAATTTCGCAGATCACTGCAGCAGGGCGAAATCCCGCAGCCTGTGCTAGATCAACTGCGGCCTCGGTATGCCCCGGCCGGGTGAGAACACCTCCTTCTGATGCGATAAGGGGAAACACATGACCGGGAGAGTTGAACTCGTCCTCTCGTGCATCTTCTGCGCCGAGACGCTGAATGCTCAGAGAGCGCTCATAGGCGGAGATCCCTGTGGTGGTGTCGCGGTGATCGACGCTTACCGTGAACGCGGTACCCATCGGGTCTCTGTTCTTCCTCGTCATCGCAGGAAGATTGAGTCCCTCAGCAATAGACCGTTCAAGCGGAACACATACGAGACCGCGCCCATGGGTTACCATAAAATTGATCACCTCGGGAGAAGCCAGCTGTGCAGCTGCAATCAGATCCCCTTCATGCTCTCTGTCCATATCATCGATAACGACAGCCATTTTGCCTTTTCGTATAGCCTCTATGGCCTGTTTGACACTATTCAGTTTCATGTATCTCCTCCATATCAATGTGATGATTATTCAGATGAAGCCTTCTTCAGAAAGCCTCTCATATGTTATCGTTCGTGAACGGTCCCCGCCCGAACTCATCTGTCCGTTCAATGCGGAAATCTGTTGATACACGTACTTGCCGATCTGATCACACTCCAGATTCACCTGCTCTCCCACACGCCTGCCTGCAAGAGCAGTATGAGATCGGGTATGTCCTACCAGAGAGACGGTCAGCGTTTGCTCTGACAGGCGGGCAACTGTCAGACTGACTCCGTCTAGAGCGACAGACCCTTTGGGAATGATGAACGGACGAAAATCATCCGGCAGGGCAAAGGTGATGAGCAGCGCATCACCTTCTGCCTTTCTAGCCACAACAGGAATCGTCGCATCCACATGGCCGGCAACGAAATGACCTCCCAATCGGGTACTGACCTTCATTGCACGTTCCAGATGAACAGGATCCTCTTTTCTGAGTGCACCGAGGTTGGTGGTTCTCACTGTCACAGGCATCACTTCGGCGCATATCGAGGTTCTGTCGAATCGTATGACGGTAAGACAGACCCCGTTGACCGCAACACTGTCCCCGAGGGTGAGATCATCCTGCAGCTGCGTGCACGAGATACTGAGTGTGTCGTGGTCCAGATTTCTCATGGTACCAACCTCTTCGATCAGTCCGGTGAACATGCCCCTACCCCCTTCTTCTGCCGGTTGCACTCACAACGACATCCTCTCCCATTCGCTCAACTGTCACGTCACCGAAGCGATATGCCTTCTCGAGGGTATCGACTCCGAGACCCGACACAGGAGTCGGCGCTTTGGCGCCGCCTATGATCATCGGTGCGATGTGGGTGATATAGCGATTGACGGAATCAGCTGCGAAGAACGAATCGATCAGGGTCCCTCCCCCTTCGACGAGAAGGGAGTTGACCTGCCTTTCAGCGAGAATCTTCAGGGACTCTCGTACCATCTCAGTGCGGTCACTGCTGCTCAGGATGAACACCTCTGCTCCCTTCAGTTCATACTGGCGCTTTCGCTGTGATGTGAGTGAGGGTGTGGAGAACAGGAGTACAGGAGAGAGATTCAGAGTGTTGAGTACGCGCGCGTCGAGTGGGATCCTTCCTGATGAGTCATAGATAATTCTCAGAGGATTCCGAGTGGCCTTTCCTTCCATACGAGTGGTAAGAAGCGGATTATCAGCTATGATGGTGTTAACGCCAACGGCTATTGCTGCACTCTGATGGCGCAGGGTATGCACATACTCACGCGAACGTTCACCTGAAATCCATCGGCTGTTGCCCGCGGCCGTGGCTATCTTGCCATCCAGCGACATGGCTGTCTTGATGGTTACGAAGGGCCGGGAGGTTGTAATGTAATGAAGGAAGACCTCGTTGAGCTTCGCAGCTTCACGCTCCATAATGCCGGTGACGACCTCCACCCCGTGCTCCTTCAGATAGGCAAAGCCCTTTCCACTCACCTGAGGATTCGGATCAACCATGGGGCACACGACACGGGAGATCCCGGCTCTCACTATAGCTTCACAGCAGGGAGGAGTCTTACCGTAGTGAGAGCAGGGTTCCAACGTGACATACATCGTCGCACCCGTAGAGGCCTCTCCTGCTCTTTTGAGGGCATTTACCTCAGCGTGAGCCCCCCCGTAGTGTTCATGCCAGCCTTCACCTACGACCTCTCCGTCGCGGACGATGAGAGCTCCGACGAGAGGATTTACCCCTGTGTAACCCCTCCCCCTTTCAGCTGCGCGCAGAGCAAGAATCATGTACTGTCGGTCTTCTACCATAAAAAAAACCCCCGGTTTCGGTTCTCCAGGGGTTTTTTGCGATAGCTCGCACCTCAGACACATCACATATGATATAGCTGAAACACGCGCTGTTCTTCTTCCATCCAGACTGTAACTGTCGGCTTCGGATTTTGACCGAATCAGCTCTCTCGAGCTCGCGGGCTCATACCCGATGGGTATCTACCGCCGGTAAGGAATTTCACCTGACCCTGAAGAACATAGATTATACTGTTGCCTCAAATAGAACAGATTTCACCCGTTTCGTCAAGACCGGGTAATACTCTGTGTAAGTACTATGCAGACGATGAACAAAAAAACCCGCCTCAAGATATCTCAAGGCAGGGTTCACACGGCACACTTCTAGCGAATCGAGCCCGACAGGGTGAAGGTACCCCGAGGCCATCCGCCCCACGGGTCATTTTCGGCGAATATCCAGTTAAAGGTACCGGTGATCTTTCCGGTTCCCTTCACACGCTTCCCGTAATCTTCTGCAACGTTCCAGTTCATACTTATATCAGCTCCAGAGACCAGATTACCCTCTATCCGTCCGTTCGCCCTGAGAGTCAGGACAGGAACTCCAGCCTTGATGAAGGTGATAGTGCTGTGGTTGGAACCCCACAGATCAAAGGTGCCGGTTCCGGGAATCGGATACCCCTCCGCTGTGAGTTCTCCATCAAGGTTATAGTTGGTCTCGTTGGACATCACTACCTGAGCTCCGCTTATCAGGTCCCATTCTGAGGATACGCCAAACGGGTCGTACTCAGGATAGACCATTCCCAGAGAGGTCAGAGTCTCTTCCAGAGTCTTGTGGTGGTGACTCGCTCCCATATCCTGCGTTTTAACATTTTCAAAATCCTGATACAAAGTTACCGTAGCACTTACGTCCTGCTTAGCAGCAGAACGGGTGATCGCAGACCGGCTTTCAGCAGCGAGTATCTGCTCATCAGGGACTACTTCAGTCTTCACCTGGCAACCGACGAACATGATGACCATGGTCATCACCGTGAACATAAGAATCATGATTCTTTTCATAGAATACCTCCTGGATCATACACATACATGCCCCGAGATTCCCTGTGTATTCTATGTAGATGTATAAGCCTGATGAACGGGAATACTCTTGGTATGACAAGAGTATCATACAACATAGTTCATAAAAGATGCAATATCTATTTTTTACCAGTTTATACATACAAGATATGTCATCTTTTCTGCCGGGTAATCGCATCCTTTTTCCTGACGTACTCCCTCTCATCGATCTCACCTTCGGCAAATCGTCTGTCAAGGATATCAAGGGGACTTTCCCTGTTGTTCCAGGCAGTACCCCTGAACCATGAAAAACCGGTAAACGCGAAGAATATCAGCAGTACAAGCCATATGATCATAACCGATCTACCTCCTTTTTCTATACGGGGGTATACCCCGCATCGGCGATGGCTGCGCGGACAGCGCTCTCATCTTCTCTGCCGGGGGTGAAGGTCACCGACACGTTCTTCTCTTCAAGCGAGACAACAGCCTGCTCGACTCCATCGAGAGCTGTGAGAGCCCTTTCCACCGCCATTTTGCAATGATTGCAGCTCATTCCCTCTACACCTAGTACCATACTGTATTCTCCTTTCGTGGTTAGCTCCGCTTCTGCGAAGGTATGTATCGTGTGATGTGTTCGTTTTGTATGTTTAAAACGCTTCAGTGAGAGTGAGTTCGAGACCACTGACACTGAAGAAAAGGCCATAGCCGCACCGGCAATCATCGGATTGAGGAAGCCAAGGGCAGCGAACGGGATCCCCAGAGCGTTATAGAAGAAAGCCCAGAACAGGTTCTGACGGATCTTCTTCATCGTCTGCTTCGAGAGTTCACATGCAACGGGCACTTCGGCAAGGTCACTTCTCATCAGGGTGATATCGCTTGCTTCCATAGCTATGTCCGAGCCTTCGGCCATCGCGATCCCGATATCGGCTGTGGCAAGTGCGGGAGCATCGTTTACCCCGTCCCCTACCATGGCGACAATTCTTCCGCTTTTTTTCAGTTCTCCTATCTTTTCGGCTTTTCCCTCCGGAAGGACTTCACTGAGTACATGTTCGATTCCGGCCTGCCTTCCGATGGCTGCAGCTGTTCTCCTGTTATCACCGGTGATCAAATACACCGTTATCCCCAGCTGCTTCAGACGGCTGATACTCTCAATCGAGCTTTCCTTGATTATATCCGAGACACTGACAAGAGCGATGGGTTCAGAGGAAGAGGAAAGTACCATGACCGTGTTGCCCTCCTGTTCGAGAGCGGCCTTCCGTGCGGTGATAGAGTCAGAGGAAAGACCGGACTCCTGCAGGAACCGCTCTGTCCCTACCAGATACTCGTTTCCCTGATAGCTCCCCCGTATACCTCTGCCTGGAACAGCGGTGAATTCACTGAGAGCGGAAGGAATGACACCGCGCTCCTTCGCGTAGGCTACGATAGCCTTGCCAAGCGGATGTTCACTCGTGTTCTCGAGGCTGGCCAGCACAGCAAGGATTTCCTCTTCTTTCTGCTCTGCAAGAAGATAGAGGCCGTTCACTTCAGGTTTCCCCTTGGTGAGGGTACCGGTCTTATCAAATACTATCGTATCAACCTTCTCCATCTGCTGAAGCACTTTGCCATTCCTGATGAGAATACCCCGCTGTGCACCGACTCCGGTTGAAACCATGATCGCTGTGGGGGTAGCAAGCCCGAGAGCACAGGGACAGGCTATGACGAGAACCGCCACTGCAGATATGATTCCCTGAGTGACATCCGAGAGAGCGAAGGTCCACATGAGAAAGGTAAGCAGTGCTATAAGGAGGACAGAAGGGACAAACACGCTGGCAACCTTGTCTGCAAGTTCCTGTATCGGGCTCTTTGAGTTCTGAGCTTCCTCCACGATCTGAATGATACGGGAGAACACTGAATCCTTTCCCGCGTGCTTCGCTTCCACCTCGAGAGCGCCGTAACTGTTGAGCGAACCACTCAGAACCGAATCCCCCTCACTCTTTTCTACCGGCATACTCTCACCGGTCAGTGCACTCTCATCGACAGCCGACATTCCATGTATCACGACTCCATCGACGGCAATACGTTCTCCCGGTCGGGTAAGAACAACATCCCCTTCTACGATATCACTGAGGGGGAGGTCCAGTTCTTCTCCGTTGCGCCTGACATGTGCACTCTTCGGCTGCAGATTCATCAGGTGCCGGATCGCTTCGCTCGTCTTCCCTTTTGCCATCTCCTCAAGATACCTGCCGAACAGGACCAGCGTGATGATCACAGCAGATGCTTCAAAATAGAGCCCTGTAGATTCTATTGCGAGGGGCACGGCGAAAAATGCGTTGAACACACTGAACATATAGGCAGCACTGGTTCCAAGCGCGACAAGTACATCCATCCCGGGATTCCCCGCCCGAAGCGTCTTCCAGGCACTTCGGTAGAACCGCCTGCCTACATAGAACTGAACGGGAGTTGCCAGAACGAACTGAAGAAGAGGATTATGGAGAAACATCAGGCTCTCGAGAGAGAAAATGCCTGCAAACATGGCAAGAACAAGGGGAGAAGACAAGAGAGCGGAAACAATTGTCTCATGTCGGAGAGTCTGTATTTGAGCCTTTTTCTTCTCCTGTTCGTCATCAGAAGCCAGATGAGCACCATAACCGGCGCCTTCAATATGGCCCATGATATCTTCCAGAGTTGTCACTGAAGGGTCAAAACTGACTGTGGCTTTCTCAGTGGCAAGGTTCACGGCAGCCATATCGATACCTGCTCCGCCTTTGATGCCCTTTTCGACGTGAGCAACACAGGAAGCGCATGTCATGCCTTCAACCTGTATCTGAACTGTCTTCATCTTTTTCTCCTACTTCGTCATCTTCCTGATCGTCACAAGCAGTTCATCGATTACTTCCTCCCGTCCATCCCGTATCTGTTCGACAACACAGCTCTTCATATGGGCTTCAAGCAGTTGATTCTTCACCCCTTTCAGCGCTGCATCAACCGCCATGAACTGGTGAAGTACATCGTCGCAGTAGATGTCGTTATCGATCATTCTTGAAATCCCTCTGATCTGCCCTTCTATTCTGCTCAGACGACTTATCATATTCTTCTTCGCCTGAGGAGAGTGGTGTGCTGCTTCCGGGTGACAGGTGTGTTCCATACTATACCCCCCTATGGTATATAAAAGGATAATCAATCAGTGGTAATCCGTCAAGAGGTCAGAGAATCCTTCTGCGATGGAAATGTTCAGGTTCGAGAGCCTGAGAACGGGCCAGGAAGCTGAATATGCTGTGCATCCCGGCAGAGAAAGGTTCTTATACCCTACCCAACACACAGCGCCCTGAAAAGGGCGCTGTGCACAGACGACAGGGATGAAACTAGTTCTTCAGGAATTCATCAATTCCTTCTGCACAGCGCCTGCCGTGGTCGATGGCGCGCACCACCAGTGAGGCTCCGGTGGTAGCATCTCCTGCGGCGAAGATCTTATCGACTGAGGTCTGGTAGCTGCTGTTAACCGAAATGCTTCCCCTGTCATCGAGAGAAAGACCGAACTCCTTAACGAGAGGAGACTCTTTGAAGGGAACAAATCCCATCGAAAGGAGAACCAGGTCTGCATCGAGGAGAAACTCACTTCCCGGTTTCTCACGGAACTGGCGTCCCTCCCACTCGAGTCTGACACAGGCAAGCTGCTTCACCTGTCCACCCTCTCCCAGAAACTCCTTTGAACCGATCGACCACAGTCTTTCCGCCCCCTCCTCGTGAGAGGAACTGGTCCTGAGTGTGGCAGGCCATTCAGGCCACGGGTTGGTGTCGATACGGTTTTCAGGCGGCTTGGGCAGAAGTTCAATCTGAGTGACACTGGCAGCACCCCGCCTTATACTGGTTCCAACACAGTCGCTTCCCGTGTCCCCTCCCCCGATGACAACCACATGCTTTCCCCGGGCATCGATGTACTCATCTTCGCTCACCGTATCACCGAGCACGATACGTGTCTGCTGAGTAAGGTACTCGAGCGCAAGGTGTATCCCTTTGAGTTCTCTGCCCGGTATGGTCAGGTCACGTGCAAGAGGTGTCCCGCTGGTGATGGCAACCGCATCGAACTTGCTCAGGATATAGTGAGCAGAAAGATCTCTGCCAACCTCCACTTCTGTCTCAAAAGTGACCCCTTCAGCGCGCATCTGTTCAAGACGCCGTTCGATCACGCCCTTTTCAAGCTTAAAATTGGGAATACCGTACATCAGGAGACCGCCGATACGATCAGCTTTCTCGAACACCACTACCTCATGGCCTTTTCTGGCAAGCTGTTGTGCTGCGGCCAGCCCTGCAGGTCCGCTTCCGATGACGGCAACTCTCTTTCCTGTCTTGACCGGTGCGATATCGGGAACCACCCAGCCGTTCTTCCATCCCATCTCTGCGATGGCCAGCTCGATCTCTTCACAGGTATTGGCACCGAAATCAACGTCCAGGGTGCAGGCAGCCTCACAGGGGGCCGGACAGATCCGTCCGGTGATCTCGGGAAAGTTGTTTGTGGACTCCAGAAGATCAAGCGCCTCCTTCCATAACCCTCTCGAAACGAGGTCTGAGTAATCGGGGATACGGTTGCCTAAAGGGCACCCGTACATCGAACAGAACGGAACCCCGCAGTCCATACAACGGTTCGACTGAATCTGCACATCCTCTGCAGGAAGCATCTGTTCGACAGGATCGAAGTCCAGAATTCTCTCCTTCACAGGACGATATTCACCGTTTTTTCTCTCAATCGTGAAAAAGCCGTCTTGCTTACCCATTGAACACCTCCTCAGTAACACTCATCGTCTCATCATCTCTGTTCTCATTGAGGCTGATCCTCTCCAGGACCTTGCGGTACTCGACGGGAACGACCTTGACGAACTGGGGATACTGAACCTCCCAGTTCTCAAGAATATCGAGGGCGACTTCACTGCCTGTAAGGTCGTAATGCTCCTTGATCAGATCTTTCAGAACGTTCTGATCCTTCATATCCCAGACACCTTCGAGTTCGACCATATCAAGATTACACCGTGAGTCGAACTGTTCAGCCGGATCGTATATATAGGCTATACCGCCACTCATTCCGGCGGCAAAGTTCTTTCCGGTCTCTCCGAGAATGACGACAGTACCTCCGGTCATATACTCACAACCGTGATCTCCCACCCCCTCAACGACCGCTGTACCGCCGCTGTTACGAACACAGAAACGTTCTCCGGCCATCCCGTTAATGAAGGCCTTGCCGCTTGTGGCGCCGTACATCATGACATTCCCTGTGATAATGTTCTTTTCGGGAGGGATCTTCGAGTCTTCGGGAGGAACGACGATGATCGTGCCGCCACTGAGCCCTTTTCCGAGGTAGTCGTTCGCCTCACCCTTGAGACGGAGGGTCACCCCTCTGGCAAGGAAGGCACCGAAACTCTGCCCCACTGCCCCGGTCAGGTTGAAGGTGAGCGTGTCATCCGGGAGCCCGTCAGCTCCATAGACCGATACAATCTTTCCGCTGAGGGCAGCACCGATAGTCCTGTCCCTGTTGTTCACCTCAAGACTGATAGTCGTTTTTTCTGCCGTCCCCCAGAACTTTTTCAGCTCTTTGTCGATCGCTTTGTCGAACCGTGAAAGTCCAGGACGATCTCCGGTCTTTTCGAAGTGAAGAGGCACTCCGGCATTCAGATGATCCGAGGCAAGGATGGCATCAAGATGAAGCCCCGCGGCCTTTTTCTTCTGGCCGTTGGGAACGTACCTCAGCATGTCCACGCGACCCACCATCTCCTCTACAGTCCTGAAACCCAGACGCGCCATATACTCTCTGAACTCCTGAGCGACGAAACGAAGGAACTCGATGATGAACTCGGCCTTCCCCCTGAAGAGTTTACGCAGTTCAGGGTCCTGTGTCGCGACACCGAAGGGACAGGTGTTGAGATGACACTTCCTCATCATAATACACCCGAGAGTTATCAGAAGGGAGGTGCCGAATCCATATTCCTCTGCTCCCAGAAGTGTTGCAATGGCAAGATCCCGACCGGTCTTGAGATGACCGTCAGTCTGGACGATGATCTGACTTCTCAGCTTATTGAGTATGAGAGCCTGCTGTGTCTCAGCAAGGCCAAGCTCCCAGGGAAGTCCTGCATGGCGTATGGCGGTGAGGGGAGAAGCTCCTGTGCCTCCGTTCTGTCCGGATATGATCACCCGGTCTGCCTTTGCCTTGCACACTCCGCTGGCGATCGTTCCTACGCCGGGTTCGCTGACCAGCTTGACCGATACTTCCGCCTGCGGATTGACGCTTCTCAGGTCATGAATCAGCTGGGCAAGATCTTCTATCGAATAGATATCATGGTGTGGAGGTGGTGAAATGAGAGTCACTCCGGGGGTTGTATGCCTGATCTTTGCTATGTATTCGGAGACCTTCTTGCCCGGCAGCTGCCCGCCCTCCCCGGGTTTTGCTCCCTGAGCCATCTTGATCTGAAGCTCATCGGCACTCATGATATACTCTGTAGTGACGCCGAACCTGCCGCTGGCAACCTGTTTTATGCGGCTTCGCATCGAGTCTCCATTCTCGAGCGGCTTGATACGGACCGGATCCTCTCCCCCTTCACCGCTGTTACTCTTCGCACCAAGGCGGTTCATGGCGATCGCTACAGTCTCATGAGCCTCTTTGCCGATACTTCCGATCGACATAGCCGCAGAGACGAACCTTCTCGTGATTGCTTCAACCGGCTCGACTTCCTCGATCGGGATCGGTTCAGCTGCTTTGAAATCCAGGAGCCCGCGGATCTCTCCATTGGTTCGGTACGAAGTATCCATGATAGCCGTGAACTGTTTGAAGATTTCGTACGACTTCTGTCGTGTAGCGGATTGAAGGAGACGGATCGCATCGGGAGACCAGTAGTGAGGCTCACTGCCCGGTCTGTAGCGGTAGGAACCACCCACCTCCCGCAGCTTGGCCTTGCGCCCGTCAGCGGGATAGGCCTGTGCAAGACGCTGTTCGACATCCCATGACAGTTCAGGAATTCCGGCTCCTCCGATACGGCTGATCGTACCGGTGAAGTACCTGTCCACCACGTCATCGGCAAGTCCCACTGCCTCGAAGATCTGTGTATTGAAGAAACTGTGAAGGGTTGAAATACCCATTCTCGAAAAGGTTTTGAGCAGTCCCTTCTTGATAGCCTTGACATAATTGTCCGAGGCTATCTCTACGGATGGATCATCAAGAGAACCTTTTTCCGCGAGTGCCCGGACCGTTGCGAATGCTACGTACGGGCAGATGGCATCACAGCCGAAAGCAAGGTGAAGTGCATAGTGGAACACCTCTCTCACATCTCCGGCTTCCACGATAATACCGATCCTTCCCCTGAGATGCTTTTTAAGCATGTACTGATGAAGAGCGGAGACCGCAAGGAGGGATGGGATCGGTGCCCTGCCGGGTCCTGCTTTCTTGTCAGTGAGAATCATCAGAGAAACACCCTCTGAGGTGAGACGTTCGGCTTCTGCGCACATCCCGTCAAGTGCCTTTTCCATCGCTTTCCCGGTCTTGTCAGGGATGTAGGTGATATCGAGGTCCTGATATACAAGTTCCGGGTGGGGGTTATCCCTGATCTTCGCGAGGTCACGGGATGTCAGTACGGGATGGGGCAGCTTGAAGGAACGGTACTGACTCTGATCCTCGTCGAGAGGATTGGTTTCGTTCTCGATGAAGCTTTCGAGTGACATCATCAACTGTTCTCTCAGCGGATCGATCGGCGGATTGGTCACCTGAGCGAACTGCTGCTTGAAATAGGAGAAGAGCATTTCAGAGGTGTCGGAGAGAACGGCGAGCCCGGTATCATTACCCATAGAACCGATCGCTTCCTGACCTTTATTCGCCATGGGTCTGATAATCGTCTGCATATCCTCATCGGTGTAACCGAACAGGATCTGTTTTTCCAGCAGTTCCTGAGCCTCCATCTTATGGACACCAGCGGGTGCAAACAGACCGCGAAGCTCAAGCCGTGTATTTTTGACCCATCTACGGTACGGATTCTGCCTGGAAAGCCTTGATTTGATAACGTTGTCGGGAATGATCCTGTGCTGTTCAAGGTCAACCAGGAACATCTTGCCGGGATGGAGTCTGCCCTTCATACGAACCTCGGAGGCGGGAAGGTCGACGACACCGGTTTCGGAAGCCAGGACAATGAGACCGTCTTTCATGACAGTATACCTGGCAGGCCTGAGTCCGTTACGGTCGAGGGTCGCTCCGATAAACCTTCCGTCTGTAAAGACCACGGCAGCAGGACCATCCCAGGGTTCCATGATCGGTGAGTGATACTCGTAGAAAGCCCTCTTGTCGGCACTCATCTGAATTTCGGGAGAATAGGCTTCGGGTATCATCATCATCATGACGTGGGGTATGCTTCTTCCTGCCATGGTGAACAGTTCAAGCACGTTGTCGAAGATTGCCGAGTCACTTCCGCTTTCATCGATCACCGGAACGACATGCCTGACATCATCGCCAAGCACTTTGCTCGTCATATATCCTTCACGCGCCTTCTGTCGGTTGATGTTTCCCTTGAGGGTATTGATCTCACCATTGTGGGCAAGATAACGGAACGGCTGGGCAAGACGCCATTGCGGAAGCGTGTTTGTTGAGAACCGGGAGTGGATGATGGCAAAAGCGCTCTCATACCGACTGTCGCGAAGATCGGGGTAGTAGGTTTCTACCTGGTCACCTGTAAGCATCCCTTTATAGACGATGACTGAAGAAGAGAGACTGCAGATGTAAAACTGGTCTTTCTCTCCGAGGACCTCTTCTACATTCTTCTCGATCAGACGTCTGAGAACGTAGAGCTTGCGCTGCAGTGCTTCACCGCGCAGGGACTCATGGGTAATGAAAAACTGGAAGATGCCGGGTTCGGTCGAAAGGGCAAGCTCTCCGAGACCGGAGGGGTCGACGGGAACCTCTCTCCAGCCGATAAAGGTGAATCCCCTGTTCTCTGTACTCAGTTCGATCGATTTCTTGTAGGCCTCATGATCTGCATCGTGAGGGAAGAACACCATACCGACAGCATAGCTCCCGGGGGCCGGGAGCTTGAGACCGGAAGCGGTCGTATTGAAGAACGAGTGGGGTATCTGAGTCATGATGCCGGCTCCGTCGCCGGTTTTCTGATCCCCCCCGACAGCACCTCTGTGCTGAAGGTTCCTTAGAACTTTGAGTCCGTCGGAAACGATGGAATGACGCACATTACCGTCCATGTGAGCTATGAAACCCACTCCGCAGTTATCGTGTTCGAACCGGGTGCGGTACAGACCGTACCCGCCGCTTTGCATAGTCTGAGCACGAAGGCGCTCGATGTGTTGTCCGCTTATCGTTTCTTGCATGAATTCTCCTTATCAGCGATCTGTCATGACCCCTTTACAGGCTCATACAGCCCCCGTGAGGGGGCCTTTATCATGGTGGATGTATTCACCTCTAGAGAGTGAAGAGCATATCCTCGTAACTTGGATACGGCCAGTAGGAGGTATCGGTCAGTCGCTCCAGGGTATCTCCTGACACCCTCAGAGTATCCATAGCCTTCACAACATGGCTGTAGGTAAAGCGGGCATGGTCTGAGACACTCTTCTCATGCTCTATCGCCTTTTTGAGCTGAAGCTCAAGAGCCTTTGCCTGAGAAATCGTCATATTGATGGTGCTCGCCAGTTCGTGGGCCACTTTCTCCAGTTCAGTTGCCTTGATACCGAACTGCTTCTGCTGGGAAATACTGGTCAGCAGCTCACTCAGATACCGGTTTGCTGCAGGAACCATCTTACCCAGAGCCATCTCAACCATGAGGGAACCCTCGATATTGATCTGCTTCACATAAGTCTCGAGGTAGATCTCCTTGCGTGATTCAAGCTCTTCCCTGCTGTAAATTCTATGCTTGGAGAGCAGTTCAACGTACTCGCTGTCGGTGAGATGACTGACAGCTTCCACGGTGTTGGTCAGATTTGCAAGGCCTCTCTTTTCGGCTTCCAGTACCCATTCTTCCGAATATCCGTTCCCATTGAACACGACCCGTCTGTGGTTCGCGTAGAACTCCTTGATGATACCCTTTGCTTCAGCCAGGACATCATCGGCCTTCTCCAGTCGGGCAGAGACTTCACTGAGTACTTCAGCGACTGCCGCATTGAGCATCGTGTTGGGGCCTGCAAGTGACTGTGAGGAACCTACCATGCGGAACTCGAACTTGTTTCCGGTGAAGGCAAAGGGACTCGTCCTGTTCCTGTCAGTGTCATCAAGAGGGAAGGATGGGATCGTGGTAAGTCCGAGCTGCATCAGTTTGCCGTCTTTTTTTACAAGGGGAGCATCCTCAGCTATGGCTTCGAGAATCTCGGTGAGCATATCCCCGAGGTACATCGAAATGATGGCAGGAGGAGCTTCGTTCGCCCCGAGTCGGTGATCATTGCCGCTTGTCGCGGCCGAGAGGCGAAGCAGGACCGAGTAGGTGTCGACTGCCTTGATGAGACTGGTAAGAAAAAGGAGAAACTGCACGTTCTCGGCAGGGCTGTCTCCCGGGCTGAGCAGGTTCTGTCCGTCATCGGTCGAAATCGACCAGTTGTTATGTTTCCCGCTCCCGTTGACGCCTGCGAAGGGCTTCTCGTGGAGGAGCGCCACCATGCCGTGATGCTGTGCCACATTCTTGATCGTCTCCATAACCAGCTGATTGGTGTCGACAGAGATATTGGCCGAGGCATAGATTGTGGCGATCTCGAACTGGTTTGGAGCCACTTCGTTATGCTGTGTCTTAGCAGAGATGCCGAGTTTCCACAGAGCTGAGTTGAGTTCTTTCATGAACACATTGACTCGTTCCTTGATGGCGCCGAAATAATGGTCGTCCATCTCCTGTCCCTTGGCGCTCATTCCGCCGAACACGGTACGGCCTGCAAGCTTCAGGTCAGGTCTCTTATTGTAGAATTCTTCATCGATGAGAAAGTATTCCTGTTCCGGACCCACATTCACGACGATGCGCGAGGCGGAAGTGTTCCCCAGCAGGCGAAGCACCTTGAGAGCTTCTTCGTTTATCGAGACCATGGAACGAAGCAGAGGAACCTTCTTGTCGAGAGCTTCGCCGGTGTAGGAAAAGAAGGCGGTAGGAATCGTCAGGGTTCTGACGCCACCGGTCTCTTTAATGAAGGCAGGAGAGGCGGTATCCCATGCAGTATATCCGCGGGCCTCAAAGGTTGCTCTCAGACCACCGTTGGGGAAGGAGGAGGCATCAGGTTCACCCTGGATAAGTTCCTTTCCTGAGAATTCAAGAACCACAGATCCATCTCCGTTGGGACTGATGAAGGAATCATGCTTCTCTGCAGTGAGTCCGGTAAGGGGCTGGAACCAGTGAGTATAATGGGTAGCTCCCTTCTCGAGGGCCCAGTCTTTCATCGCATTGGCAACTACTTCGGCAGACTCCTTGCTGAGAGTCTTTCCACCTGTCTGAACTGCAACGACCTCTTTGTAGACGTTCTTCGGCAGTCTCTCCCTCATCACTGAATCACTGAAACAGTACTCTCCGTATACGTCAATGAGTGACGTCTTCGAATAATCTATCTGGTTGATCATACTCACATACTCCTCTACGTGCATTTGGTTTTCATATATAAGCACACAGCGTGCCAAGCGATTATCTCATTACAATACAATGTAATAGCAATGTTCACAACACCAGAACCATACATTTATGTATGATTCTGGGTACCTTTCATACATTTATGTAGGATTAACCTATGGCAGGTGAACCCTTCTCTCTGTTCCTGATACGGATCGTCTGCTCAATGGGGAGAATAAAGATCTTCCCGTCACCAATGGTTCCGGTGGCAGCACCGGCGACGATGGCATCCACAGTGGCATCAACGAAGGAATCATTGACTGCAATCTCTATTCTCACCTTCTTCAGAAGGTTCACCTCAACATCAATTCCCCGATAGACCTCAGTATACCCCTTCTGCTGACCACATCCCAGTGCATTGGTCACGCTGATCTTATATATCTTCTTCTTGTACAGTTCCTGTTTCACCTCAGAAAGCTTTCCCGGCTGTATATATGCGATGATTAGTTTCATATCGTACTCCTTTTGACTATGTGATTCTTACATCGTGGTGAAGATCTGGAATCCGCTGTACGCCTCAGCGTTGTGCTCAGCAAGGTCCAGACCCTTGAGTTCGTCAGTGGCATCCACTCTTAGTCCGTTGAACTTCCTGATAACAAAGAACAGGATACCGGCTGAAGCTACTACCCAGGCACCGACTGCCGCGACGCCGAGGGCCTGTATCCCGAGCTGAGTGAATCCGCCACCATAGAAGAGGCCTTTCATTCCTTCAGCCGTGCTGAACAGACCGACTGCCAGAGTTCCCCAGGCACCGCACACTCCATGAACGCTGATGGCTCCGACCGGATCGTCTATGTGGAGCACTTTGTCGATGAACTCGACTGAGTAGACAACGATCACCCCTGCGATAAGGCCGATGAGTATTGCTCCGACGGGACTCACCACTGCAGTGGGAGCCGTGATACCGACCAGGCCGGCCAGAGCTCCGTTGAGGGACATTGAAACATCGGGCTTACCAAACTGTATCCAACTGATGATCATCGCTCCTACAGCTCCTGCTGAAGCTGCCAGGGTTGTAGTGACTGCGACATTGGCCATCGAGAGATCGGTCCCGCTCAGAGTGGAGCCGGCATTGAATCCGTACCAGCCGAACCAGAGAATGAAAACACCCAGCGAGGCCAGGGGGAGGTTGTGACCGGGTATTGCCTTGCTGGTCACCTTCTTCCCGTTCGTGACATACTTTCCGATCCTCGGTCCCAGGGCGAGTGTTCCCATGAGGGCGGCCCATCCTCCGACAGAGTGGACGACAGTGGATCCTGCAAAATCGTGAAAACCGAGTGATCCGAGCCAGCCGCCACCCCAGATCCAGTGTCCGCTGATGGGGTAGATGACAGCTGAGACGACAACCGAATAGAGCAGATAGGCGGTGAACTTCGTCCTTTCGGCAACGGCCCCGCTGACGATCGTTGCTGCTGTTGCAGCGAATACTACCTGGAACATCCAGTCACGATACAGTACTGAATCGGTTCCTGATACAAAGAAATCGCTGAATCCGAACAGACCGCCGACATCAGAACCATACATAAGAGCCCATCCGATCGCCCAGTAGAACAATGCGCCTGCAGAGAAATCCATCAGGTTCTTCATGATGATGTTACCTGCGTTCTTCGCACGGGTGAGCCCTATCTCCACCATGGCAAAGCCAGCCTGCATAAAAAACACCAGAGAAGCGGCGATAAGCAGCCAGATCATATCAAGGGCAGCCTGATGAAGTGCCACACTCTGAGCCAGATCATCTGCTGCCAGGGTTCCTCCTGCGAAGCACATGAGCACGAGCATCGCGACACCAACTTTGAGTTTCTTCATATCCATCTCCTTACGATTGTGATGGAAACCCATAAGCATCCAGTGTGCCAATAAGGAAAAACTTTTGGTATATTTTTTTTATTTATTACTGTTTAATGATTTACATACTTACAAACGAGCATATCACTCATCAGAGGTCAAGGGTGGAGACGAGAACGTTCATACAATTTTGTATATTTATTGAAAGAAACATACATAATTGTAGGATTATTTCAACCGTTTCGGGTCAATACGGTACTTCTCGATCCTGAGGCCCATGATCCGTTCGCTGATACCAAGATTCCTCGCCGCCTTTGCCCGGTTTCCCCGGGTAGTTTTCAGCTCATCGGTGATCAGTTCGTATTCGAGGGTATCAAGAGCACTCTGAAGTGAAGAGGAAAGTGCGGTCTGAGAAGACTCGGCTGACTGAAGGGAAGGAGGGAGGTGGTAGTTATGGATGACATCATCCCGGCTGAGAAGCACCGCACGCATGATGATATTCTCAAGCTCGCGCACGTTACCAGGCCAGTGATACATATTCAGCAGGTCGATGGCATTCGTGCTGAGTCGTTTGATGGAAAGGTTGTTCTCCCTGTTGTACTTCTCTATGAAATGATCGCAGAGCATCGTGATATCGCTTTTACGCTCTCTCAGCGGGGGTATATGGACAGGAAACACGTTAAGACGATAGTAGAGGTCTTCCCGGAAGGTGCCTTCGGCCACCTCTTTTTCAAGGTCCCGGTTCGTGGCGGCCAGAATTCTGACATTCACCTTGATGGTCTTGATTCCCCCTACCCGTTCGAACTCCTTCTCCTGCAGCACCCTCAGCAGCTTGGCCTGCATCGCCTGCGGCAGCTCCCCTATCTCATCAAGGAAGATCGTTCCGTTGTTTGCAAGTTCGAATTTTCCTTTCTTGGCCGCATATGCCCCGGTGAAGGAGCCTTTCTCGTGTCCAAACAGCTCACTCTCGATCAGTCCCTCGGCGAAGGTTGCACAGTTCACCTTGATCAGGGGCATGTTCTTGCGGAACGAGGAGTCGTGGATCTCCTGAGCGACAAGTTCCTTACCGGTGCCGCTCTCACCCCGAATCAACACTGTTGCATCCGATTTGCTCACCTGAGCGATCTGCTGGTACAACATCTGCATCACCTGGGAGTTCCCGATGATCCGTTCAGGCTTGTAGCGCTCCCCAAGTTCCAGTTTGAGCCGTTTGTTCTCCTCGGTAAGACGTTCGTTCTCCTCTCTCAGTTCCTGACGGAGCTTCACGATGCGGGCAAGCATACTGGCAATAACCATCAGCAGTTTCTCAAACTTCTCGACGTCGGCCTTCCTGAGATTCTCGAAGGTGATGTTGAGTGTTCCGATAACCTCTTTCCCGCTGCGGATGGGTACGCTGATGAACGACACCCGCTTGGAGCCGAGTTCATCCTCTTCAGCACCCGTCTTGTTGGCATATCTTGGGTCCTTGGAGATATCCACGATCGAGACAGGAAGCCCCTGCTCGACGACTTCCCCGGTTATCCCCTCTCCGAGACTGTAGCGCCCCTTTCGTTTCTGGGTTGCCGTGAAGCCGTAGGCAGCTTCGATGAGAATCTCTTTGGTGTCACGATTGAGAAGCGTGATGGCACCACGCTTCATCTGCGAGTGATAGCTGCGGGAGAGTGCAATGAGTATGGGGGTGAGAATACCCTTGATCTCTTCATTCTCATCAAGGATATTACTGATCTCATGGAGTACCTGAAGTTCTATTGAGTGATCCATGGACGTATATGATACGTCGAGACAAGGATATATGCAAGAGTCGTACAGGGAAAGGCGGAATTGTTGTTGATTTTTGAGATGCAGAATGGGTGCTCACAGAAAATTAAAGAGTATTTCCTGCTAACGGATTGACAAGCTCAGCTAAAACTCGTTAGCGTAGCCGATTATATACACAGGGCATCGGACGATGTCACAAATTTCTTGTAACAGGAGGCAGAACATGTGTGGATTTGTTGGTGCATTCAACATCACAGAAGAAATCGGCGACATGCGTGAACGCGTAATTCAGATGTCGAAAATGATCAGACATCGTGGACCGGATTGGTCAGGGGTATTCACATCGAATAATTGTGTTCTCTCACATGAACGCCTCGCGATCGTAGACCCGCTCAGCGGAAAACAGCCGCTGAAGAGCAAGGACGGGTCGCTCTCCCTCGCCGTCAATGGCGAGATCTACAACCATAGTGACATCAGGAAGACCTATGCCGATAGTTATGAGTTCCTTACTCAGAGTGACTGTGAGGCAATCCTTGCACTGTACACCAACAAAGGGGTCGATTTCTTCGAAGATATCAACGGTATCTATGCCTTTGCCCTGTATGACAGCAATACCGACACCTTCCTTATCGGAAGAGATCATATCGGCATCATTCCGCTGTATCACGGCTGGGACAAGGAAGGTCAGTACTACATCGCAAGTGAGCTCAAGAGTCTTGAAGGTATCTGCACCCACTACGAGGAATTCCCCCCCGGACACTACTACACCAACAAGATGAGTGAACCGAAACGGTGGTACACCCGAGAGTGGGAATCCTTTGATGCGGTGAAGGACAACACTACCAGCGTGGAGGCGGTCAGAACCTCGCTTGAGGCTGCTGTGAAACGGCAGATGATGAGTGACGTCCCCTACGGAGTGCTGCTCAGCGGCGGTCTTGATTCGTCAGTCATCGCTGCCATCATGATGAAATATGCAAAAAAGAGGGTTGAGAGCGGAGATCAGCAGGATGCATGGTGGCCGCAGCTTCACAGCTTTGCAATTGGTCTCGAAGGCTCTCCCGACCTGAAGGCGGCCCGCATTGCGGCGGACCATATCGGCACAGTGCACCATGAGGTGCATTATACGATACAGGAGGGTCTTGATGCCCTCAGAGACGTCATCTACCACCTTGAAACCTATGATATAACCACTATCAGGGCATCAACTCCTATGTATCTTATTGCCAGAGTGATCAAATCAATGGGTATAAAAATGGTACTGAGCGGGGAAGGCTCGGACGAACTGTTCGGAGGCTACCTCTACTTCCATAAAGCCCCTTCAGCCAGAGACTTCCATGAAGAGACTGTACGCAAGCTCAGCAAGCTCCACCTGTACGACTGTCTCAGGGCGAACAAGTCTCTTGCCAGCTGGGGAGTGGAAGGACGGGTCCCTTTCCTCGACTTCGAATTCATTGATGTGGCTATGACGCAGAACCCTGTCGACAAGATGTCAAGCAAGGTTCCGGGAAAAGAAAGAATTGAAAAGCACCTTCTTCGTGAAGCCTTCGATGACCTCCTTCCGAAGGAGATCGCATGGCGGCAGAAAGAGCAGTTCAGTGACGGCGTCGGATACGGCTGGATCGACACTCTCAGAAAGAAGACCAGTGAAGAGGTGTCAGATCAGCAGTTCGCCAATGCACATCACCGGTTCCCGACAAACACCCCGCTGAACAAGGAAGAATACTATTACCGTTCGATCTATGAAGAGCTCTTCCCTTCTGAATCGGCTGCGCGCTGCGTGCCTCACGAAGCCTCTGTGGCCTGTTCGACACAGACTGCTCTGGAGTGGGATGAAGCTTTCAAGAAAATGAACGAACCTTCAGGAAGGGCAGTGGCCGGTGTCCATGATCAGGCCTACTGACTGGTAGGAAACAATCTCTGAAAAGAGCATATACAGGCAGTGACCGGATAATATATTCATTCTGATCACTGCTTTTTTCTGTCTCTGAAACGTGTTTTCTCTCACATCAGCAGGGCAGTGTTTTTCAGACGTTCACGTCTGTGGAGTTTTTTCCTGAACTGATGAAGCTGTAATGGAAGGAACCACTCGAGGGGCTCGGGAAGTGCTGTTATATCAAACCATCCCCATTGAGAGAATTCCTCGGGAGAAAGATGTATTGACGCATGCCGTTCGCGAATATGGTAATCAAATACTTCATAATGGAAAAAAGGAGCATGAACGGACCAGATGCAGGTTACCTCGTCCTGTGCAGGAATGATATATCCTGTCTCTTCATAGCCTTTGCGGAGTGCTGCTGTATGATAGTTTCGCACTCCGTCAGGAGAAAACCCGTCTTTTTTTTTACTCCAGCTTCCCCCGGGAATGGACCATAGCCCCCGGTCTATCCCGTGAGATCTCCTGCCCAGAAGGATCAGAATTTCCTCCTCTCTGGTAGATTTCCAGAAGAGCATCCCACCACCGTGATACCCTATGCGCAACCCTGATACCAGCTGCCTGATTGTGTGTGCCATTGTTTGAAGCTCTCCCTGCCTTCCGTCCATCACTGTCGGAAAGATCTGCACCTTGTTTCATGAAGTCATTACAGGTTGGAACAGTATATCCAGAAAAGCAAAAGAATCAAAGAACCTGATAGCAGAATCTGCTAGAAAAATCAGGAAATCGTATCAGTTCGTATATCTGTGACCGTTGGTCACCTAACCATTCTCAGGCCTGTACCCTCAGCGATACGTGCATGTATTCTCTATCCACACTCTATACAGAAAACACACGCGAACATGGATCCGTTACACCAATTCACAATGCAACAACATATTTCCTGCACATTATTCATCACCCACTCATACATCTCTCATGTATCGGGTATCTGATGGAAACATCATTAATTTTGGAGGAAAACCATGAAGTTTCACACAAGCAGGCGCACGTGGATACTGGCAGCCCTGATCATGTTCACAGCGTTCTCACTGACAGCGGAGGGAGCTGTAGAACAGCACACCTCAGCAGCACATTCAGGACCACAGGCAAAGTATGTCTTCCTGTTCATCGGAGATGGAATGTCCACCGCACAGATCAATGCGGCTGAATCGTATGCAAACGCACAGGTATCTGACGACATAACCGTCCAGCACCTGAGGTTCTCGAAATTCCCTGTTGCCGGACTCACCACTACCTATGATGCCAGTTCGCTGATTACCGACAGTGCCTCCTCAGCAACAGCGATGGCTTCAGGCAACAAGACGCTCAGCGGAGTCATCAACATGAGCACTGGCAAGACTGAGGCTTTCAAGCTGGTATCAGAGTATGCCAGGGAACAGGGAAAGAAGATCGGAGTCGTCTCAACAGTGTCACTGAACCATGCCACACCGGCGGCGTTCTACGCAAAAGTCCCCTCACGAGGCAATTACTACGATATCGCAGTCCAGCTGACACAGAGCGATTTCGATTATTTCGGCGGTGGCGGATTCATCCAGCCCGACGGAAAGAACGGTGACCAGGCGAATATCTTCGATCTCGCCAGAAATGCCGGGTATACGGTTGCGGATACCGATGAGGAATTCCACGCTCTCACTCCCTCCTCGGGTAAGGTGCTTGCTGTCAATGAGCGTCTACAGAGCTCTTCAGCGGATATGCCGTACGATATCGACCGTAAGGCAGGAGAACTTTCACTCGCGGATTACACAGCCAAGGGTATCGAACTTCTCAGTGATGATCCCGACGGGTTCTTCATGATGGTCGAGAGCGGGAAGATCGACTGGTCAGGGCATGCCAACGATGCCGGTGCATCAATACACGAGACCCTCGCATTCGATGCTGCTGTTGCACAGGCCATTGCTTTCGCCGAAGAACACCCTGATGAAACACTGATCGTCGTGACAGGTGACCATGAGACCGGGGGTATGACAATCGGTTTCGCAGGAACGAAGTACTCTACCTTCTTCGATGAAATTGGAAAACAGAAGATGTCATTCACCGCTTTCGATCAGGAAATTCTCGGTCCGTACAAAGAGAGTCTGGCGGGCAGAAAGGCTCGTTTCGTAGAGTTCCTCCCCTCCATCGAAGATGCATTCGGGATAGAATACGGTACACTCACTGCTGTACAGCAGGATAAACTGAGAACAGCATTCGAACGGTCGATGGGTAACGAAGTGATCGTTCCTCAGGTCGAGGATGTGTACCTGCTCTACGGAGGCTATGAGCCACTGACGATGACCATTACCCACACCCTCAACGAGATCGCCGGAATCGGCTGGACCACATACTCCCACACAGGTGTTCCTGTTGCGACGTTCGCGAAGGGAGCGGGACAGGACCTGTTCGGTGGGTACTATGACAACACGAAGATCTTCACCTCTCTCATGAGTGCGATGGGTTTGTCCGAACAGATGTAGAGCACTATCACACTCTGCATTCACACATCACCGTACATCAGGCCCTGCAGGGTCTGATGTACGCTTCTTGAACAGGAAAAGACAGCATATGAACACAGGCAGAAGAGAACACATCAGCCGGCAGGATATACTTCTTGTCTCGATCTCCATTCTTGCAAGCATTGTTATGCTCTTTATACCGACCGGTTTCGAACCTCCCGAAGCCTCACCTCATTCGATGCGGGTGCATGCAACGGTTCTCGATGTCGACGATTCCCAGGTGCGCGAGTATGGACCGGTTATCGAGGGCACTCAGCACCTCGAACTGCGTATCGACAGCGGCAGATTCAAGGGAGAGGTACAGGAGAGCATCAACTCAATCATAGGGAAGAAGGAACTCGATAAGGTGTTTGAACCGGGAGACAGGGCCTATGTCGTGCTTGACCTGAATGAGGCCGAGGATACGATTGTGTACGCGAATGTCATCGATCATTACCGGAGTGCAAAGACGCTTGCACTTCTTCTGCTGTTCTTTATCACACTCTTTGCGGTTGCCGGATGGATCGGTCTCAAATCAATTATCTCCTTCATATTTACCGGAATCATTCTCCTGAAGGTCCTCCTTCCCCTCTTCCTCCACGGCTTCAATCCGATCCTCACTGCCGCTGTTGTCGTCACGATACTGACCGGTGGAATCATATTCCTTGTCGGAGGGATCTCACGAAAGGGTCTCACAGCCTTTACAGGTTCGTTCGCCGGTGTCCTCGTAACCGTGGTCCTGGCTGTTGCAAGTACACACTGGTTCGAACTGAACGGAGCAACCAGCCCCTTCCTTGAATCTCTACTCTATGCAGGGTTCGGCAGTATCAACCTGACACAGATATTCATAGCCGGCATCTTCATAGCCTCCAGCGGAGCTGTGATGGACCTTGCGATGGATATCTCCGCCTCCATGCACGAGGTTCTGGAAAAACATCCCACGATTACCCGGTTTGAACTGATGACCAGCGGGCTTACCGTCGGTCGTCACGCAGTAGGAACCATGACAACGACACTCCTCCTTGCCTATTCGGGAGGATATACGGGCATGCTGATGAACTTCATCGGTCGTGGTGTTCCCTTTGAAAACGTCATCAACATGGTCTTTGTATCTTCTGAACTCATCCATACCTTTGTCGGCAGTTTCGGTCTTGTCCTTGTAGCGCCGCTGACTGCACTGGCCGGTTCCCTCATCTACATCCCCGGAAAAAAGGAACGGCAGGAGGAAGATGCGACCCCTCTTCGTGAGGCACAGTAATACCTCTCCCTATCTGTCACCTTGTGAACCGACATGTACACTGCACACTGCACGCTGAAACCTCTTGACAACGTCACTAATACATTAAACAATATATCATATGATGATTCAAGACTGACTTCATCGAGAGTGAGGGCACAAAACTATGTCGACTAAACTGTTTACAGCACAAGAAAAGACCACATCGGTTAACGTCGTTATCAATGCGATCAAGGAACTGTTAATCCAGAAGCGACTCCTTCCTGGACAAAAAATGCCGAATGAGATGGAGATTGCAAACGGTCTTGGTGTCAGCCGGGGAACTGTACGGGAAGCACTGAAGGTACTTTCAGCATTCGGGATCATAGAAATAAAGGTGGGGAACGGCACGTACGTCTCGAAAACTCCACAGAAAAGTGCCCTTGACCCGATGCTTTTCGGCCTGCTTCTTCTTGATGCTGATACAAAGAAACTTTCTGAGTTCAGAAAACTCATCGAAACGGACATCATACGGCTCATATTCCAATACAAAAATGAAAACCGGGCTGAAATCGCAGAACTTGAAGAGAATGTTAGAGAGCTGGAACGTCTCTGTTTGAGGGAAAACGACGCTGATCTAAGTGAACTCACCTACCAGAATGATATGGAGTTCCACCGGATCATGGGACGGGCATCGAAGAACGAGATGGCTGAACGTGTCTATACTTTCATCCTCGACACTTTTTCCTACTCAATCAAGATCAGCCACCTTCATCAGGCTCTTGGGAATGAGGCTCTCAGAGTGCATAAGAAGATTCTGGAATCTATCTACACCAATGATATAGACACAGCTAAGGAGATCGTAAGCGAGTCTATCGATGTCTGGGAGAAGCTGCAGTAGTCTTATCGGTATTCCGCAGAAGGGTGCAGCGAAGGCTGTTACACTGCACCCTATTTCTTATTCATCTCTATGAATCAATTGCGTTTTTCAGGAAACGAGGTTCACGGGGTTGCCGGCGATGAACCGCTTCAGGTTGTCCACCGCGATACCCATCAGGCGACTCCTGCTCTCTTTCGGAGCCCAGCTGATATGGGGAGTGATCAGGCAGT
>Ga0272443_10002024_pt1 | contig 27209 bp, 28 predicted proteins | sample SSMAcet12_FD_193581 | JGI IMG/M metagenome (GOLD analysis project Ga0272443, IMG submission 193581) | Marine sediment archaeal communities from Little Sippewissett salt marsh, Falmouth, MA, United States - SSM-Acet-12 | ecosystem: Environmental > Aquatic > Marine > Wetlands > Sediment ... | reverse complement strand
CAGAGCTTTTGCGAAATCCGGTGCCTGAATAAACCGAGGCTCCGCGCCGGTGTGAGGAGCGAGGCTTTTCATTCATTATTCGATGTTGAATGTTCGATGTTCGATGTTCACCCCGTCATCCCGTCCCCTCTTATTCCTCATCCCGAGGAGGAGGAGCGGAGACCACATCCTGTATCTTGTTGAATTTATCAAATATCCCCGCCGCCGCAAAGCAAAGAAATCAGCGATTGCAGGAATCCGGGGTTCCCTGTATACAAAAAGGAAACACCCAAAGGAGAACGATTCATGGTCCCAGACGACGTTCACTCCAGTCAAAATATCCATTCGCGGAAGGAGGCCCCCCCGGAGGCCCGAATCCTTCTGGTGACGGGGAGTCCACGTAAAAACGGGAACTCGGAAGGAATCGCGGCGCACGTGGCCTCCACCGCCGAAAAGGCCGGCGTGCCCTGCTTTCACGCGCGCCTGCCGGACTACCGGTTCGACCCGTGCTCGGGGTGCGAGTTGTGCCGCAAAACCGGGACCTGTGCGGGTCTCCAGGACGGAATGCAGCTCCTGTACCCGCTGGTGGTGAAATCCTCCGGGCTGATTCTCATCTCGCCGGTTCACAATTACAATGTCACGGCGTGGATGAAGGCTTTCATCGACCGGCTTTACTGCTTCTACGACTTCATGGGGGATCGGCCGGGGCCTTGGTCCAGCCGCCTTGCCGGGCAGGGCAGGAAAGCGGCGGTCGTCTCCGTGGGCGAGCAGCACGGAAAAGAGGGCATAGGCATGACCCTGGAGGCCATGCGCCTGCCCCTGGAGGCCCTGGGTTACGAAATCCTGGAGGAACTGCCCGTGACGGGGGTTTTTCCGAGGGGCGGCGCCCTGAAAAGCCCGGAAGTGACGGGTCGTGTCACAGAACTCGCCCTGAAAACAGCCACGGCCGTGGCGCGGGGCCCTTTGGCAAAGCCGGACAGCGAGGTTTGAGATCACCTATTCGAAGAACGCCGGCTCCCTGAGGATCCTCTCCACCGCCTCCTCGGCCTTACGCGCCAGTTCCCCGTGTGTTTCCCTGAGCCCGGCCACCTGCCGGAGGTGGTCCGCCGTCCTGACGATGAGCGATGCCATGTCCCCCTCGTCCACCGGCACCACCTCCAGGAGCCTTTCCCAGGGCGTCTGCCCGGCCCAGAGGGTGAGCGCGACCGCCGGCCAGAACAATATGGCCGGATTCGCAAAGCCGCGGGAGGCCTTGAGGGCCCTGATGCCCTCGATCGTCTCCAGGACCCTTTCAAACCTCCGCTCCAGACCGTCCAGGTCCACGGTGTTGTCCAAACGGGGCAGGACCTCCACGGTGCGGTCCCACACAAAGGGGGCGATGACGCCCGCCAGAAGGTCCGACGAGATCCCGTCCAGGGCCCCCCGGCGGATGGCGTCGGCGATGAGGAGGGGGTGGTCCAGTCTGAGCTTGGAGGCCCACTCCCCGTCGTCCGTCAGGTGATCCTCCCCGTCCACGAATCCCGTGTCCTTGAGGAAACGAAGGTGCTTCTTGAAGCTGAGCCACAGCCCCTCGCTCAGCCCCTCCAACCGGGCCCCCAAAGAGCGGATCTCCCGCAGGAGGTGCTGGACCCGGCGATTTTTCAGGGTGTGGCAGTCCTTGAAATGCGGGCAGGTTTCGCAGGGGATTTCCGGCGCGACCGCCCCGGCCCCTCCCTCCGCCTCCGGTTCCTCGCTCCCGGGGTCGAGCACCTTCAGATCCACGGGGGGCATGCGGTCGATCATCCCCTGGACGGCGCCCCGCGTCCAATCCCCGGGCACCTCCACAACCAGGTCAAAGAGGAACTTGACCCTCTCCAGGCGCACCTTTCGAAGGCGCACGCGCTTGCCCTTGGTCCGGATCGGCCTTTCCAGGTTCAGGGACTCATAAATGGTTCTGCCGTCCTCCTCGGTCTTCCCGAACACCACATGGACGTCGCCCTTTTTGTGCAGAAACAGACGCCCGGGGGTCAGAAGGTCCCCGTAGGTCCTCTTCTTCTCCCGAAACCGCCTGTCCTGTTCCAGGGCCCGCAGGCGTCTCCTCGTCCTTTCCCGGCTCTCGATGAGCTCCAGGACCTCGTAAGGGTCCCGGACATCGCACTTTCCGCCCGAAAGCTCCCCGGCCAGGGAGTCCAGAAGCCCCTCCCACGCCTCGATCATCCCGGAGTCCAGCCCGCCTCTCTGAAAAGCGGCGAACGACAGATCCAGAAGCGTCCGCACGTCCTCCGGGGTGTGGGACAGGAGGAGGTTCAGGGTCATGGAGAAGTTTATGTGGATGCGGCTCACGAGCGGTTCAGGCGGTGCGTGGGACAGGGCGTTGATGAGCGCGGGGTCCTGGTGCACACCCGGGAGGACAATGCCGAAGCCGATCCTGTCCTTGCCCCTCCTCCCGGCCCTGCCGATCATCTGGTGGAGATCACGCGCCGTGAGGTCCCTGAACTCCCTGCCGTCGAAGCGGTCGCTCTGCACGAGCACCACGGAGCGTGCCGGGAAGTTCACGCCCGCTGCGACCGTGGAGGTGGAGAAGATGGCCTCGAGGAGTCCTTTCTGCATCATCTTTTCCACCAGGAGCTTCCAGGACGGAAGCTGGCCCGCGTGGTGGGCCGCCACGAGGGCTTCCCTCAGGGGCCGGACCTGACGGTTGCGTCTCAGGTGTGGATGCTCCGACAGGAAGGCCGAGACCTGGGCCCGCAGACGCCTCTTGGGCTCGGGCGGCTGCCCCGAGGAGGGGCAGGAGTTCAAGGCGTTGTCACAGTCCGCCCTGGACTTGAGGAAAAAGATGGCCGGGAGGAGATCCAGGGACCTCAGGCACCTGATGACGTCCCCGTAGTTGTGCGCCAGGGCTCGTCTCCGCTCTCCGGTCCTTTTGGCCCTGGTTTCCGTCATGAATTTCCCGACCTTGCTCGATATGCCCTTGCGGGTTCCCAGCGGGACCGCCAGGCCGTCGGGGAGGAGGAACAGCATTTCCAGGGGCACCGGCCTCTGGTCTGTTTTGACCACACAGGCCGGCGCCTTTCTGATCTCTTCAAACCAGGCCGCCACGGCTTCCGCGTTCGGGATGGTGGCGGAAAGGAGCAAAAGGCGCACCCTCGGCGGGAGATAGATGAGGGTCTCCTCCCACACCACGCCCCTGTCCGGGTCGCTCAGATAATGGGCCTCGTCCAGGATGACGAGGTCCGTCCCGATGCTCATCCCCCGGTGCATGGCGTCGTAGAGCTGATTCCTGAGGATCTCGGTGGTCCCGACGATGATGGAGGCGTCCGGGTTTTCCTTCCGGTCGCCTGTCAGGATGCCGCAGCGGCCCGCGCCGAACTCGTCCTGGAACTGGAGGTAGATGGCATTGGAGAGTGCCTTGAGGGGGGAGGCATACCAGACCTTCCTGCCCTGGAGCAGGCAGCGCCTGATCTCCTCGACGGCGATCCAGGTCTTGCCCGCGCCCGTGGGGGCGCTGACAATGACGTCTTTTTCCCGGATCCATTCCAGGGCGTCCAACTGGAATGGATCCGGGGTGAAGGGTTCGGCGGACGGGACCCCGATCTGTTTGAAAACCTTCTTGAGCTGAGGGTCTATCCGGGGTCTTTCAAAGGATTTCCCGCCGGCCGGTCTGGGGCCGCGCCTGGGGGGCCTTTTCTTGAAAGTCGTGCGACGGGGGGGTCGGGAGCCGCTCATTTAAGAATAACGGGTTTCCTCCTCATGCGACGAGTTCCCTTGCCGCGAGATCCATGTCGCCCATGTACCCGGACACGATGTCCCCGGGGTTGACGGCCTCCAGGGCCGCGGCGGCCTCGGCGAGGGGTTCCCCGCACCCTTTGGCGATCCTCAAGCCGTTTCTGGAGACCACGTCTGCGGCCTCCATGGCAAAGAGGCGGGCAGCCGCTTTCATGAACACGGCGCTCCGGTTTCCGTGGTCCTTTCCCGCGGCCTTTGTACAGAGTGCGCAGCCCACCTCGCACCAGGTCATCATGTCCGCGAGCAGGAACATGACGTGCTGGCTCTTGGTGAGCTTGTTTTTTCGGACGGACTGGATCAGCGGGTTCAGCACGCGCACGGCACGGGCCAGGACGGAACCGCCGCAGTCCCCGGGAAGGTTTTCAAGTTCCGCGGCCAGGCCGTCGTAGTAGGCGCCCTTGGAACGGACGGTGGTCCGCATCCTGAAGACCGAGATGATGTTCCTCTGGATCTCGCTGGTTCCTTCAAAAATAGTGGTGATCTTGATGTCCCGCTTGATCTTTTCCACCTCGTACTCGCGGATGTAGCCGTAGCCTCCCAGCGCCTGGATGGCGTCGTTGGCCGCCTGGTCTCCGGCCTCTGTGGCAAAGAACTTGGATATGGAGCCCTCCACCTGGAGGTCCTCCTCCCCCGTGTCCAGGCGCCGGGCCGTCTCCTCGATGTAGGCCCGGGCCGCCTCGAGCCGGACGGCGTTGGGCACCAGGAGGCGATGGGTGTAGCCCTGTTTTTCCGAAAGGGTGGTCCCGAACTGGACGCGTTCCTTGGAATAGGCGACGGCCTTTTCAAGGGCCGCCATCCCGCCGCCCAGGCCGAAAGTGGCCACCATGAGCCGGGTGTACCCGAACACCTCGTTCGCCTGCTTGAGGCCCTGGCCCTCGACCCCGCCGATGAGATTCTCGACCGGGACAAAGAGATCCTCCATCACCAGCGGGCAGGTGTCCGACGCCCTGATGCCGTGCTTGTCCTCGTGCCTGCCGGGCACGAGCCCCTCGGCGCCCCGCTCCACCACGAAAAACGACGGGCCTTCGGGCGTGTCGGCCAGGATCGTGTAGAGATCCGCCACGCCGCCGTTGGTGATGAACTGCTTCTGACCGTTCAGCCGGTAGCCCACGAGGCGGCCTTCCCCGTCGAGGACCCTTTCGGCCTTGGTTTTGAGCGCCTGCACGTTGGACCCGGCCTCGGGCTCGGTCGCGCCGTAGGCCACCACAAGCCCCTCCTCTGCGACCTTGGTGATGTACCTGTTTTTCTGCTCATCCGTGGCCCCCACCCGGAGGGGGTCCATCCCGAGACAAATGGCCAGAAAGCTGGTGGCCAGGCCCAGATCCATCCTGGCCATACGCTCCGACACCAGGGCTATCTCCCGGGCGCCCGCGCCCAGGCCGCCGTACTCCTCCGGGATAAAGACCAGATGGAGCGCGAGCTCCGGGCCGAGCATGAACTGGATGAGCTCCGTGGGAAATTCACCCTCTCGATCCAACTCCAGCTTGGTTTCAACCGGCAGCCGATTTTTCTCCAGCTTGTCGATCGTGTCCAGCACCATTGCGAGCATCTCGGAATCCATGCGGAATGTCTCCTCCCCTATATTAAACTATTAAGTATAATGACAAAAAATAAAAGCATCACCACGAAGGACACGAAGAAGCACGAAGAGCACGAAGAAAGAAAGAACGGTTTCAATCCTCCCACACCGGCGGCCTTTTTTCCAGGAAGGCCGTCACACCCTCCCGGGCGTCCCTCATGACCGCATTCGAGGATATGACCTCCTTGCCGTACTTGTAGGCCTTTCTGTCGTCCATGTGGATCTGCTCGTAGAAGGCCAGCTTGCCGATGCTCAAGGTCGTGAGGCTGTACTGGGCGATCTCGGAGGCCAGGGCCATGGTCTCCTCTTCCAGGGCCCCCTCGGGCGCCACCCGGTTGACCAGGCCGAAATCGCAGGCCTCCCGGGCGGATATGAACCTTCCGGTCAGGAGCATCTCAAGGGCCCTCTTTCTTCCCACGCTCCGGCTCAGCGGCACCATGGGCGTCGTGCAGAAAAGACCGATCTTCACGCCCGGCGTGGAAAAGAGAGCCCCCTCCTCGGCCACTGCCAGGTCGCATGCCGCCACCAGCTGGCAACCCGCCGCGGCGGCCACCCCCTGGACCTTGGCTATGACCGGCTGGGGGACATCCTGGATCAGGAGCATGAGACGCAGGCAGGTCTCGAAGAGGTTCCTGTTGTCTTCCAGGGAGCCGTTCAGCACCTCGTTGAGATCGTGCCCCGCGCTGAAGTGGCCGCCCGCGCCTTCGATGACGACGACCTTGACGGACCTCTTGTCGGCGGCGCCCCGCAGGCACGCTGTCAACTCGCCTAGAAGCTCCAGGGACAAGGCGTTTCGTTTTTCCGGCCTGTTCAACGTGATGCGGCCGATGCGGGAATCCTCCTGGTACTCAATGTTTCGGTAGGTCATGGTTTCCATCCATAAATGGCCGTTTCCGCGATCTCTGCGTCAACCCGCGGGATCCCTTGTGCGGCGACCTTCAGGTCGCCTCCTCCGCTAAGGCACAGCGGCAGCGACGCAACCGGGAGCACGGCCCGGGTTCGCAGAGGTGTGGCGCCGCAACCCACTGACGAATTTATGAGCTTAGGAAACCGAGTGGAAAAAGGCCAGTAAAAAAAGCGAGGCTAAAACTCAATTCCCTTCTGGGCCTTGATGCCTTTCTGGTAGGGATGCTTGATTTCCTTCATCTCCGTGACCAGGTCGGCGATCTCGATGATCTTCGCGTGCGCGTTCCTGCCCGTGAGGACCAGGTGGAGGGACTTGGGTTTCTTCTGGAGGGTCTCCACGACCTCGTCCACCGGCAGGAGACCGTAATCAATGGCATAATTGATTTCGTCCAGAACGATCATCTCATAGGAATTGTCCGCGATCTTGGTTTTGGCGAATTCCCAGGCGTCGCGGACGGCCTGGATGTCCTCGGGGCTGGGGCCCGACTTGTCCGTGCGGATGAAGCCTTTCCCCATGGGGATGATGTCCACGAGGGGGGCGAGCATCTCGGCCCCGTCGAGTTCACCGTAGCGCATGGAGCCCTTTATGAACTGGATCATGAGGGTTCTGTAACCGTAGCCCGCGCCCCTCAAGGCCATTCCAAGGGCTGCCGTTGTTTTTCCTTTTCCCGTGCCGGTGTGAACAATGATCAGACCGGTGGGCTCTGGTTTCATCAACATGTGGATGCACCCTCCGCTGTCAACGGGACTATTCCTCGATCTCCCGTTTACGGTACTGGAAATAGGCGTCCCTCATGGCCACATAAGGATCCAGGGCGGATTTCTTGAGGTCCTCGTAGGTCCCAATGGTCAAGGACGTCTTGTTTACCTGGTTGTAACTCTTCACCCCGATATTGTACTTGGTCTCCGGGACAAGGTAGTTGACGGGGTCGAGGAACGAATCCCCAAGCATCCCCACCGTGTCCCTCAGGCTCGACGGCCCCAGGATGGGCCAGTGGAGATAAATGTGAGGCCCCATGCCGTAGAACCCCAGGGTCTGCCCCAGGTCCTCGTCAAAGGGCTCGAGCCCCATGCCCTTACCGGACACGTCCAGGAAACCCGCCAGCCCCACGGTGGAATTCATGAAAAAGCTCACAAACTCATAGCCCGCCTCCTCCCCCTTGCCCTGGAGGATGCAGTTGACAAAACGGATGGGGAACTTCAGGTTGGTAAAAAAATTGCTGACCCCCACCCGTGCCTGCTCGGGCACAACCGCCCGGTACCCCTGGGCCAGGGGCTTGAAAACCCAGAAATACAACCTGTCGTTGAAGGTGAAAAACGCCCTGTTCAAGGGTTCCAGCGGGTCGGACACCACGTAGTCCGCCGTCTCGTCGAATGCGTCATCCTCCAGGGGCTCCGCATCGGACGCGTCCTCGGCCGAGGCCACCAAAGCCTCGTCGGCCGCCGAGGCCACGAGGAAAACCCTTTCAGATTTGCCGGGCCCCGAAGCTCCGGACCCCTCGGCAAATTGGAGCAGACGGCACTCCCCGTCACCCGGCAGCAGGGTCCCCGTCGGTTTGCCGTCGTCCGGCGACGGCGATGCGGCAAGGGCCCCCGGGACCGAAACCCAAACGCAAATCAGCAGCAGCATCACGGCACATCCGCTCACTATTCTCATGTTGTCGCCACTCCTTTTCCGGCCATAAACGGCGCCTATTCCTGAACCTTTTCCTCGATCCGTTTGAGCAGTTCCTCATAGGACGATTTCATGAGGATGTCGCTGAACTGGACGCGGTAGTTTTTCACCAGGCTCACGCCTTCCACCAGGATATCATATACCAGCCATTCCCCATTTTTCTTCTTCATCCTGTACTCGGCCGGGATTTCCTGTCCCTCGCTGCTCACGATCTTGACCCGCACCTTGGCGCGGTCCTGGTAGATCTCTTCGTCCAGGTAAATGACCTTCTCCCCGGAGTACTCTTCAATCCGGTCCATGTATGTCCGCTCGATGAGCTTACCGAAGAGTTCTGTGAAGTATGCCTGCTCCTCCTTGTTCAACTCCCTCCACTGACCGGCAAGGGCGCTCCTGGAGATGGCCGCCCAGTCGAAACGCTCGTCCACCACCTGTCGTATCTTTTGTTTCCGCTCCTCGTGAGTCCCCTTGCACTCCTCTCCGGGATGGCACAGTATGGAAAGGATCTTGTCCGTGGTCTCGCGCACATCGTCCATGGGACCCGCTGCTGCCACAGGAGAAATAGCAAGAATCAGGCCGGTGAACACCACAAGCGCCATGAAGGTCTTTGTTTTCAGCATAACGGCTACGCAATCCCTTTCATTCCAGGACAGATCATATCTTACCAAAGGCGAACTTGGAGATGAGCTGCTCGAGGTCCACGGCCGGTTCTGTTTCAAATATGCGGCCGCCGTCGGGAATCACATCCTCGGCCCCTCCGGGGGTGATCTGAATGTACTTTTCGCCGATCAGCCCCTTTGTCTTGATGGAGGCAATGGCGTCCTCCTGCACCTCCAGCCCCTGCGGCAGGCTGAGAGTCACCTTGGCCTTGTAATCCTCCATGGAGATGCTCTTCACGCGCCCCACCTCCACCCCCGCGATCACCACCGAGGCACCCTCCTTGATGCCCCCCACGTCCGTGAACAGCGCGTGGAGCTGGTATCCTTCTTCCCCGAAGACCTCCATTTTGGCGAGACGGATGGAGAGATAACCAAGGCACAGAATGCCGGCAAGTATAAATAAACCCACGAAAAGTTCAAGATCGAATTTTTTCATAAATCTACCCTCCCAAAACGCCCTGCCAGTGGGGGCGGCGCTGCCCGGTCAACTCAGAAACCGGCGCACCAGCTCATCCTCGGAGGAGCGCAGCTCCCGAGGGGTCCCCTGCACCCTCACCTTCCCATTCTCGATCAGCGCGGCGCGATCGACGATCTCGAAGACCTTGTGGATCTCGTGTGTGACAATCACCCCCGTGAAACCCAGGCGTTTGTGAAGGTCGTTGATGAGCTTGAGGATCGCGTTTCCAATGACCGGGTCCAGCCCGGTGGTCGGCTCGTCAAAGAGCATGATTTCCGGTTCGCTGACCAGTTCCCTCGCAAGCGCCGCCCGCTTCTGCATGCCCCCGCTGAGCTGGGAAGGGTACTTGCGCCCGGCGCCTGAAAGCCCCACGTCCTCCAGCTCACTGTCCACTTTTTCCCTGATGCCCTTTTCGTCCATGCGCGTCTTTTCGCGCAGGGGAAAGGCGACGTTGTCAAAGACCGTCATGGAGTCAAAGAGCGCCCCCCCCTGAAAGAGGAACCCCAAGCGCTCCCGGAGTCTCGAAAGCCTGCGGCCCTTGAGGGTCGCCAGGTCCTCGCCGCCGATGAGGATGCGGCCGGCCTGGGGCTTGAGCAGGCCCGCGATGTGCTTGAGCAGAACGCTCTTTCCATGGCCGCTCTGCCCTATCAACGCCAGGAGCTCCCCCTTGTGGATCTCCAGTGAAAACCCGTCAAGAACCGGTACACCGTCAAAAGACCGATGGACGTCTTCGATCCGGATCATGGGCTGTTTTGTTTGAGCGTCATTCATAATATCGACTTCCGGGCCGAAAACATTAGAAGAGGATCAAAACAGGATGGAGGTCATGAAGTAATCCCAGATCAGTATCAGGACCGAGGCGAACACCACCGCCTGGGTGGTGGCCCGGCTGACGCCCTCCGCTCCGAAACCCGTGTGAATGCCGGTGTAATAGCCCTTGTAGCAGGAAATCCAGGCGATGATCACCCCGAAGCTCAGGGACTTGTAGAGGCCTTCCGTGATGTCCGTCATGTCCACGTAGCTGGTCATCTCTCCGAAATAGGTGCCCGCGCCCATGCCGAGGAGTTTCACGCCGACCATGTACCCCCCGAAGATCCCCACCACGTCGAATATGGCCGTCAACAGGGGCAGGCTCACGAGGGCGGCCAGCAGGTTGGGGACCACGAGGTAACGGAAGGGATTGAGCCCCATGAGGGTCAGCGCGTCCACCTGGTCGCTTATGCGCATGATGCCGATCTCCGCGGTGACGGCCGAACCGGCCCGCCCTGTCACCATGAGACCGGTGATGACCGGCCCCATCTCCTTGATCAGTGAAAGGGCGACCATGGGCCCGAGAAAGGCCTCGTACCCGAAGCTGCTCAGGGTGTAATACCCCTGGAGGCTCAAGACCATGCCCGTGAAGGAACCGGTCAGTAAAATCACGAGCATGGACTGAAAACCGATGAAGTGGATCTGCTTGATCAGGCGATTCAGCTTGAGCGGCGGGACAAAGCAGAAAAAGATCGCCTGCGCCAGGAAAATCCCCATGAGACCCGTTCTTCCGACGACCGTAAGGCCGACGGCCCCGACCCTCCTGATACTGTCCATTCCGATCATCAAATCCCTTTCCAGCACAAACCGATTTCGTGACAACTTTTGAATGGAAGCAGGCACGAACTCCTGCATGGCTTACCATTCTTTGAGGTCGATTGACAACACCAAAAGCACGTGGCCGAATTCAATCGAAATCGAAGAGCCTCGATAAAAAGAATTAAAAAGCATTACCACGAAGCACACGAAAAAGCCACGAAGCACACGAAGAAACGGTGAAGGAGACCGTGTCGCACTTGCTTTTTGGGAACCCCGGAACCTGAAGAGAGACCGAAGGACCCGATAATACCGATTTTCGTCATCCCGGCCCCGGATCAGGATCGCCTCCGGGGCAGGCTGCAGCCGGGATCCAGTGTCTTTTCATAGCCTTATGAACCAAAGTCACTGGGCCCCGGCGGTAAACCCCCGCTGTGGGAGGGTTTCATCGGTATCGGTATCGAAGCGCCACGGGGGTTCACACTCGACGGGTAACCGGCTAAACAGTATTCAATTAACCCGAAGAAAAACACGGCTCCTGGTAGGAAAGGGTCATTCGGTCCGTGTCGAGGCGGGCCTCCAACCCCACGGGCACGGGCAGGTTTTTCCTCCCATGTCCCACGGGGAATCCTCCGATGACCGGCATGTCCAGCGAACCGACACAGTCCACGAGGAGCTCGTCCACCTCCAGGCTGATCTCCGATCCGCCGAAATCCCCGGCCAAAAAGCCCGAAATCCTCTCAAAAACGCCTGCGAGCCGCAGGTGTGTGAGCATTCGGTCTATCCGGTAGAGGGGCTCGTTCACATCTTCCAGGAAGAGGAGCGCGCCGCTCACGTCGGGCATGTGGCCGGTCCCCAGGAGGTGGGTGACGAGGCTGAGGTTGCCCCCCAGGACCGGGCCGCTGCCCGTGCCGGGGCGAAGGACCCTGCACGTGCCGCCGAGGTCCACCGAGGGCGGTGTCGCCGGATCGGCGGCCCACCCGAGGAACACGTCCAGATTGCCCTCGGGATCCTCGGCAAGGCCTCTCACCACGGGGCCGTGGAAGGAGACCAGGCCGGTCGCGGCGTGGATGCCCATGAGGAGCGCCGTGATGTCGCTGCACCCCATGAAGACCTTGGGGCTGGAGCGTATGAGATCCATGTCCAGGAGAGGCAGGAGGCGAAGGGACCCGTAACCCCCGCGGGCGCAAAAAATGCCCCGGATGCCGGGGTCGGCGAACATGGCGTGGAGGTCGCGCAGGCGCTCCTCGTCCGTGCCGGCGGTGAGTTTTCCGGTGTTGTACAGGTGCGGCCCGGGGACCACGGTCCAACCCAGGGACTCCAGCCTCTGGATCCCCGGGAGGATCTTCTCCACGGACACCGGGCCGGCGGGCGCCACCACGCCCACCCGGTCTCCCCGACTCGGGACAGGGGGCTTGAGGATCACTGGTTTCTCTTGTAGAGGATCATGAGCCCCTCGAGGGTCAGGGACTCTTCCACCTTTTCTATGGTGGAGGACTGTTCGGCTATGAGCGGGGCCAGCCCCCCGGTTGCCAGGACCGCGGGGTTCTTCAGCTCCTGCTTCATACGGTTGATGATCCCGTCGACAAGCCCCGCGTAGCCGTAGACGATCCCCACGTTCATGGCGCTGATGGTGTCCTTGGCGATCACCTGGCGGGGATGCGCAAAGATCTCCACGCGGGGCAGCTTGGAGGCCTTTTGAAAGAGCGCCTCGCAGGATATGGTGATGCCGGGCGCGATGGCGCCACCCAGGTAGGCGCCCTCCTCGGAGACCACGTCAAAGGTGGTGGCGGTCCCGAAATCCACGATGATCATGGCCCTTTTGTACTTCTCATAGGCCGCGACCGCGTTGACGATCCTGTCCGCGCCCACCTCCCTGGGGTTGTCGTAGGCGATGGGCATGCCGGTCTTGATGCCCGGCCCGACCACCAGGGGATCCACGTTGAAGTAGCGCCTCGAGAACTCCTCCACCGTGTTCAGGAGGGTCGGGACCACGCAGGAGATGATGACGGCCTTGATGTTCTCGCTTGGAATCCTCGAAAGGGAGAAGAGGTTCCCCACCAGGATCCCCAGCTCGTCCTCGGTGATGTCCTTTTCGGTTCGAAGACGCCAGAAATGGAGGATTTTATCCTCTTCCGTCACCCCGATGACGATGTTCGTGTTGCCGATGTCAATGCAGAGGAGCATTCCGAGACCGCCTTTCTATTCTTCGTCCCGCGCGACCCTGCCCCGCAGGATCGCGTCCGCCACCCGGACCGTGTCCACGGCCATGGGGACATTGTGCACCCTGACCACGTGCGCCCCGTTCAGCACGCCGGCCGTCACGGCGGCCATGGTCCCCACGTCCCGGCCGTCCGGGTCCTTGTCCAGTATCTTCCCCAGGAACGCCTTGCGCGAGCACCCCAGCAGCACGGGCAGGCCCAGGGTCTCAAACTCGGAAAACCCCCGGAGGATCTGGAGGTTGTGGTCAAAGGTCTTGCCGAAACCGATGCCGGGGTCCACGAGGATCCTGTCCCTGGAAACACCGGCCCGCTGGGCCCTTTGAACCGCCTCGTCAAGGAATTCGAGGATCTCGGGGATGAGCGCGTCGTAGACAGGGTCGACCTGCATGTCCTTGGGGTGACCCTTCATGTGCATGAGGATCAAGGGCACGCCGGTCTCGGCCGCCACCCGGCCGAGTTCTTCGTCGAAGCGCAGGGCGCTTACGTCGTTGATCATGGACGCGCCTGCCCTGAGGGCCTCCCGGGCCGTCTCGGCCTTGGTGGTGTCTATGCTGATGGGAACGTCCGTCCCGGAGGCCAGCTGTTCCACGACCGGAACCACGCGCCTGATCTCCTCGGACGCGTCCACCTTCTCGGAATAGGGCCTGGTGGATTCGCCGCCCACGTCCAGGATGTCCGCCCCCTGGCGGGCCATCTCCAGGCCGTGCGCAACGGCCGTTTGCGGGTCGAAAAAGCGCCCGCCGTCGGCAAAGGAGTCCGGGGTGACGTTGAGGACCCCCATGACGAGCGTCCTCTTCCCGAACTCCAGGGTGCGCCCGTTCCATGTCATGGAAAAGACCCGGCCGGGCATCACCTCTTGGGCCCCCCTCTCTCCGTCCTGGCGTGGCCGCCCGCGGCGGGCAAGGGCTTTCCCTCCATGATGGCCGTGATGTCCCTCGCATCGAGGGTCTCACGCTCAAGGAGCGCCCCCGCGAGCCTGTGCAGGGTTTCGACGTTGTCGGAGATGAGGTTCTTGGTCTCCTCGTAGGCGGTCGTGAGGATGGACCTCACCTCGTCGTCGATCTTCTGTGCGGTCTGCTCGCTGTAGTCCCTGTGCTGGGCGATTTCTCTCCCGAGGAAGATCTGCTCGTCCTTCTTCCCAAAGGTGAGCGGGCCCAGGGTCTCGCTCATGCCGTACTCGCAGACCATCTTGCGGGCCATGTCCGTGGCCCTCTCGATGTCGTTCCCGGCGCCCGTGGTCTGTATGCCCAGGACGAGCATTTCCGCCGCCCTCCCCCCCATGAGGATGCTGATCCTGTTCAGGAGGTACTCCTTGGAATAGGTGTGCTTCTCGTCGATGGGGAGCTGCTGGGTGAGCCCGAGCGCCCTGCCCCGCGGGATGATGGTGACCTTGTGGATGGGGTCGGAGCCGGGCAGGAGCTTGGCCACCAGGGCGTGGCCGCCCTCGTGGTAGGCCGTGGTGCGCTTTTCCTCGTCGCTGATGATCATGGTCTTTCGCTCGGCGCCCATCATGACCTTGTCCTTGGCCTCCTCGAAATCGACCATCTCCACCTTGTCCTTGCCCCTGCGGGCCGCCATGAGGGCCCCCTCGTTCACCATGTTCTCGAGGTCCGCGCCGGTGAACCCCGGGGTGCCCCGGGCCAGGACCTGGAGGTCCACGTCGTCCGCGAGGATGGTCCTCCTGCAGTGGACCTTGAGGATGCCCTCCCTGCCCTTGATGTCCGGGACCGGCACGACCACCTGGCGGTCGAAACGGCCCGGCCGCATGAGCGCCGGGTCCAGGACGTCCGGCCGGTTGGTGGCCGAGATGAGGATGACCCCCTCGTTGGACTCGAAGCCGTCCATCTCCACGAGGAGCTGGTTCAGGGTCTGCTCGCGCTCGTCGTGGCCGCCGCCCAGGCCCGCGCCCCTGTGGCGCCCCACGGCGTCGATCTCGTCGATGAAGATGAGGCACGGGGCGTTTTTCTTGCCCTGGACAAAGAGGTCCCTCACGCGCGATGCGCCCACGCCCACGAACATCTCCACAAAGTCCGAGCCGCTGATGCTGAAGAAGGGGACGCCCGCCTCCCCCGCGATGGCCCGCGCCAGGAGGGTTTTGCCGGTGCCCGGGGACCCCACCAGGAGGACGCCCTTGGGGATCCTGCCCCCCAGCCGGGTGAACTTCTTGGGGTCCCTCAGAAACTCGATGATCTCCTGGAGCTCTTCCTTGGCCTCGTCAATGCCCGCCACGTCCTCGAAGGTGACCCTCTCCTGGGACTCGGACATGAGGCGGGCCCGGCTCTTGCCGAAGGACAGGGCCTTTCCGCCCCCGACCTGCATCTGGCGCATGAAAAAGATCCACACGCCGACTATAAGAAGGATCGGGACCCACGAGATGAAGATCTGCTGGATCCAGGAGGGCTCGTCCTCGGGCTTGGCCTCGATGAGGACCCCTTTCTGCCTCAAAAGGCTGATGAGCTCCGGGTCCTTCGGGGTGTAGGTCTTGAAGGCGCCCTTGGCCGACTCGCCCGAGACGTAATCCCCCTGGACGGTGACCCTGGAGACGCTCCCCTCCTCCACCATGGACAGGAACTCGCTGTAGGTCACCGGGAGATAGTCCCTGCCGGGCTGGTTGAATATCTGGTAGAGCATGAGCATCATGATGATGATGACAAGCCACAGGGCCAGGTTTTTGTACATGGGGTTCAACGGATACTGTCCTCCTCACTTGTCTCAAACCGGGTGGTCCGGTATAAATCCGACCCGCAAAAAGCCGAATAAAGAATATAAACATGATGACAGGATTTTCTATATCTTTTTCGAAAGATTCTCAATCCCTGTCTTCCCACAAAAAATTTGGTCTGACGAACCTACATGAACCTGCTGAAGAATCCAACATTTTTTAATTGAAAAATGTTTTACGCCGCCGGGAAATGATCCCCAAGCCTTTTCATGAGCCCCGCCGGGGTCAAGATGGTGATCCCCCTGTGCTCCTTTAAATCGAGTAAATGCCGATCGCCCGAGACGATGAAGTCGGCCCGGCCGGCCACTGCCGCCGCCAGGATCATGTTGTCGGCCGGATCCTCGTGGATGAAAGACGACTGTTCCATGGGGGCGACCAGGGTCGATATCCTGCCGAGGCTGATCAGGAATCCTTCAATCTCCTCCACTGACACGCTCTCCTGCTCCTGCAATTTGCGGATCTTGGGGTAGGAAAAGACCCGCCGCGCCTCTTCCAAAATGGCCCTTGAGAGGATGAGGTGCAGCCCGCCGTCAAACACCCCTTGAAGGACCTCATCGGGATTGCCGCCTGGAGTCAGGACGGAACTGACGAGGACGTTCGTGTCGATGACGAGTCGAAGATTCATTTCCTGTCTTCAGATCTGACGGCTGAAACGGCCTCGGCGATCAACGCTTCGCTGGCAGCGGCCTCCGTGCCCTGCATCTTTTTTTTGATACGGCCAGCTGCCGTGCGTGCTTCCTCCCTGCTTTGACGCATGATCTCATACTTTTCCATGGACACGATCGCCACCATGGGCTTGCCTGCACGCTCCACAATGAAATCGTCCCCCCTGTAAGCAGCCTCGTTCAAAACCTGGCCGAAATTCTTCCGGGCGTTCATGGCGGAGATTTTTTTCTGCATTTTCAGCCCCTCCCTACACTTCCCACACAATCATATCAATCGCTCTAATTATACTGATTATTATAATCCGAATGGCCGGCCGGTCAAGGACTGAACCGCAGACCGGATACCCGCCCACTTTTCCTTCAAGTTTTCCCCCCAAAGGCCGATATGCCTAGTGAACGTACAGCACATCGGGGCCGGGAAAGGAGGGAGTGGAGGCGAATCACGGCCCGGAAAAACAACAAAAAAACTCAAATCAGGGGCAGGGAAGCCCCGGGACCACAAATCAAGGAGGAAATCCACCATGGCAATGTCAATCAACACCAATATTGCATCCCTCAATGCCCAGAGAAACCTCATAAGCACTCAGGGCCTTTTGAACAAGTCCCTTCAGAGGCTCTCATCCGGTCTGCGCATCAACTCCGCAAAGGACGATGCGGCCGGCCTGGCCATTTCCGACAGGATGACTTCCCAGATCCGCGGCTTGAACCAGGCCGCCAGAAACGCCAACGACGGCATCTCCCTGGCCCAGACCGCGGAAGGCGCACTCCAGGAATCGACCAATTTGCTGCAGCGCATGCGTGAGCTGGCTATCCAGTCGGCGAACGATTCCAACAGCGCAAGCGACAGGGCAAGCCTTCAGGCTGAAATCAATCAGCTCCAGCAGGAGTTGACCCGTATTGCGGAAACGACGACCTTCAACAGTAAAAACGTCCTCGATGGGACCCTTGCCAACGCCCTTTTCCATGTCGGCTCGGAAAAGGATGAAACCATATCGGTTTCCATCGGCGACGCCAGGGCCACAGCCCTGGGAAGCAATGAGGTTTCCACCGAGAACACGAACAGGGCTGGGATTGAGGCGGCTACCAGCCAGCGGTACATAGGCGGGGATTCCAATGCCGGCACTGAAATCGGCGTTGTGAACGCACATGCAACCCAAAATGGTTACAGCGCGGAGACCTTCACAGTAACTTACACAAACCAGGCGGGACAAACTCAAACCGATTCCTACACCTCTGGCGCCAATGATGGTGCGAACACCATCGCTTCAAATTTGACCACTAATCTCGACGGGGTTACAGCATCGGCTTTCAACTATGTGACGATTGATAATCTTGTCGACGCTACTGGCGGTTCTGTCGTTACTCTTAACGACCAAACTATCGCCACGTTTGACGGATCGGAATCTTTGTCCGATATAGCGACTGCCATCAATGGTAATAGCACTTTACAAACCCAGGGGGTTTATGCAATCAACAATGGGACTTCGATTACCGTATACGCCACAGACGGCAGGGATCTGGACTTTCACCACGATGGCACTGATGATGAAGGTTTCGATATCACAGGCATCGAGGGAACGACCCAAGAATTAGATGATGCCAGCTCGGGCGCCGCAGACTATGTCGTGGGCGGTCGTCTTGAAATCACCGTTGAGGAAGGGTTCTCACTGTCAACAGCAGGGACGACCCACCTCGTCGCATCGCCTACCGCCACCACCATCGGACACTCGGATGGAACCAGTGGTAACAACGTAGGCGCACAGGTACTTACGGTCGTCGGTCCAAACGGCTCTGACACAATCACAGTCGGGGAAGATGCCTCAGCTTACAGCGTTGCCCAGTTGATTAACGATGCGAGCGGCACGACGGGTGTTAATGCTTCAGCAAGAACCACGGCAACCCTTTCGAGCCTGAGCGCGGACGGTACCGTCTCCTTCAGCCTTTACGGGGATAACGACACAACCGCAGTCAGCATCAGCGCAACAGTCACAACCGGCGACTTGGGCGCGCTCGCCGATGCCATCAACGACCAGACCGGTGAAACCGGGATCACCGCCACCCTGTCAAGCGACAGCGGCTCCATTACCCTGACGATGTCCACCGGCAAGGACATCCGGATTGACGGGTTTCAGCACAGCGCGGCTGTGGATTATCAGGATCCTTCCAGTTCGGCCGTGTCCAGCGACGGTTCCAGCGTGACCGCAGCCAATGAGGTCACCATGGCGGTGACAGGAGGCGATGATGCCGGAACCGCCGTGACTCTCAAGGACGGGGGGCTTCAGAACGGCGACGCAGATTCCACGGTCATCGGAGGCGAGGTCACGTTTGACGCGAGCGAGGCCTTCAATATTTCCTCTTCCATCTCCGGAAGTGCCTCGGCGGGAGATACGGTCGGTGGTACCTCGCTCTTCTCGGGGGATGCGGGTTCAGCTAACACCAGCACCCTGTCAAGTGTCAGTCAGGTAGACATAAGCACCCAGACCGGCGCAAATGACGCCATTTCCGTAATTGACGGCGCTATCGCGAAGGTCGACACGATTCGTGGTGATCTCGGAGCCGTGCAGAACCGGTTCGAGTCTACCATCGCAAACCTCAACAGTGTCGCGGAAAACATCTCCGCTGCGCGTTCCAGAATCATGGATGCGGACTTCGCGGCAGAGACGGCCAACCTCACCAAGGCACAAATCTTGCAGCAAGCTGGTACTGCCATGCTGGCCCAGGCCAACACGCTCCCGCAGGCAGCCCTCACGCTGCTCCAGGGATAAACCCTAACACGGCGGGGGAGATCATTCTCCCCCGCCTCCTCAACGGATCTCGCTGAAACCTGTCGTTTGGGAGGGCGGTCATGACGGTCGGTTCCATCACTGCAGGGGGCTTGATTTCGGGGATGGACACGGAATCGCTCATCACCCAGATGATGGAGATCGAGCAGAGGCCCATCCTCCTTCTCCAGCAGCGTGAGGCCGCCTACCAGGCCAAGATTTCCGGCCTCGGGTCCCTGAAGAGCGTCCTGTCCGAACTGCAGAGTGCCGTGGGCGACCTCAAGGACGCGGACAATTTTGTTTCGTATTCCGCAAGCTCGAGCGACACAGGGGTCCTGACCGTTTCCTCCTCGGATAGCGCGGCGCCGGGGACCTATAACGTCACAGTCAACCAACTCGCCCGGGCCCAGCAGGTTCGAAGCGCCTCTTTCATTGGCGGCGATGCGGCAGTGGGAAGCGGCACCCTGACCCTCCAGCTGGGCTCGGGAGACAGCACGGAGATCGTCATTGATGAAGAAAACAACACTGTTGCGGATATTGCCGCGGCCATCAACGAAGCCGATGCCGGGGTGAGCGCCGGCGTCCTGGATGACGGTCATGGAAACGTCTATCTCACACTCATGAGCCAGGAAACCGGCGCCGAAAACACCATCACCCTGACCGTCGAGGACGATGACGGAGACAACGAGGACGCAAGCGGGCTCTCGAGCCTTTACACGGATAACCTCACCGAGACGCAGTCGGCGCAAAACGCCGAGGTCGTTATGAACGGCGTCGAGGTCGAGCGGTCCGGCAACACCATCGACGATCTCCTGGAGGGCGTCACCCTCACGCTGAAGAAAGAGGACCCGGGAGTTCCAGTGACCGTGAAGGTTTCGAAGAACAACGCCGGCGCCGTCAGCAAGGCCCAGGCCTTTGTGGACCAATACAACGCGCTGGTCGAGACTTTTGACATGTTGCAGTCCTATGATCAGGACACGGGGCAGGCCGGCCTCCTCCTCGGGGATCGAACCACGAACATCCTCCGAAACCGCTTGAGGGGATTTCTCACCTACCAGGTGGAAGGGGTCGCCGAATCCGTGAACGGTCTCAGCAGGATCGGAATCGGCGCGGAAAGGGACGGGACACTCACGCTGGACAGCGAGGCGTTGACGGCAGCCCTTGAAGAGCATTACGAGGATGTGGTGAATTTCTTCACCCTTGACGACGACAGCGGCGAGGGCCTTGCCGTCAGCCTCTACGACACCATCGAGGGTTACGTCAAGAGCACCGGGGTGCTCGCATCCAAGGAAGACGGGCTACAGTCCTCGATCGACGACGTCGAGGATCAGATCGAAAGCATTCAGGACAGGCTCGTTCAGCGGGAGGAAAGGCTCCGGGCCCAATTTCAGGCCCTGGAAAACCTCCTCGCCGAGTACCAGACGACGGAAAGCCTGTTGACACAACAGATAACAAGCTTGACCAACCTGCGGGAAGCGATTTCCAACGGATAAAGGAGAGGTTTCACATGCCCATCAACGGTTATGCCGCCACGTACACCAAGGTTCAAGTCCAGTCAACCCAAAGCAAGGAAGACATCCTGCTCCTGCTTTTCGAGGAGGCCATTCGGCGGAGCAGGCACGCCAAGGAAGGCATCGAAGCCAACAACCCCAAGGAGCGCGGAGAAAACATCTCCCGGGCCCTGGCCATCATTTCCGAACTCGACTGCTCCCTGGACAGGACCCTTGAAACAGAAATGGTGGAAAACCTCTCCGGGCTTTACCAGTTCATGATCCATCAGCTCACCCAGGCGAATTTCAAAAACGACGCCTCGGCGCTTGAAAGTGTCATTGCCATCCTCAAGGATCTCCATGAGGCTTTTCATCAGGCCGCTGCCCAAACGAGAAAATCGGGGGATCAGAATCACCCTGCCCCCGCCCCCGCGGAGAGGAAGGCGGAAGGAGGCCTTTGTGTCGCCGTCTGAGGTCTATGATTCTCTCATCAAGGGGGTGTCCCGACTGGCCGACGAAGTGGAAGCGGCCCTTGGGTCCACAACAGATCCCAATCAGTTGAATGTCCTGGTCGAGGAGAACCGCAGGATCCGAGAGGCCCTGTCCTCATGTGAACTCAGCATGCATCATTCGGATTCCATCGAACGTGTCGTGGAGGCTCGAAACAGGATCCAGGCTGTGCGGCAGCTGATCGGAAATGAGCAGGACGCCCTGGCCAGGAGGCTTGTGGCCGCGGACAACAAAAGAAAGCTTTTCAGAACCTACTCTAAATAATGTCCTCCCAGTCCGCTAAACCCGTCGCAACTCGCCCTTGCTGGTTTTTCCCCTCACTTTAATGGGTGCCGGTGGGAATGGGAGCCGTCCTGGAGGACCACCTGGACAGCCTGGCGCTCGGTGGTGTTGACGATCAGGGGGGCCATCAAATTGACGGTGATGTGGCCGGGCCCCCTGTTGGTGTTCACGATGACATAGGTCTCCAGGCCCTCCGAGGGAGATTCGGGCCACTTCTCGGCCTGAACGGCCTGCAGATCGACGCGGTAGTCGGGCTCGACAAGGCGGGGGTCGATGATGAGAAAGGAGACGAACGGGTCGTCCGCGCACTGGTAGGTGAAAAGGGGCCTGGTGTCCTCCCGGTCCAGGATCACGAAGCGCTTGGCGCCCGGGAAACCCGGCATGCCCTCGGGCATGACGAGGATTTTGTCGTCCGGGACCTCGATCAGCCCCTGATGTTCGGTGTCAACCTTCACCGTTCCCCTCCCGGGTGCCTCTGGGAGAAGAGCTTGACGGCCTCAGCGACGGCGGCGCTGGAGGCCCTTGCTGAGAAGAGGTTTTCCTCCCTGATCTGCTCATAAATCTCCTGGCGTAATATCCTTATGTTCCTTGGAGCATCTATGCCCAACTTGATATCATTTTTATTGATTTGCAATATCCTGACCTGGATGTCATCGCCCAGGGCAACCCCTTCACCTGATTTTCTGGTCAGTACCAACATATTTTCTCCAGAGCTTCTTCTGGACCTACATGGCATGCTTCCTGCTTCAGTATGCAGGAAATCGACTCTATAGGAAGGACGGGTTCGCGTCAAGAAGAGAGAGGGTCCTTGTTTCCGCGCGGCCGGAAAATATTTCCTCCCTGTTTAAGTTTTGTCTTTCGTGTGCCGATCACTTGTACGAATGGACCAAGTGGCCTTGAGTGGGCTCAGAGGTCCCGGGAAGTTTAAAGGAGAGGGATCCATCCACAGGGATGTGATGGTCCCCAGGGGAGCGGAGGTACATGAAGGGCATGGAAGCCATAACCTTGATCAAGATGAGTGAGCCGGTTTCGCCGGCGCGGGAATCCGGGACCTATGCACCGGCATCCCAAAAGACAGAGTTCTTCAACAGGGGGAACCCCCAAAAACTCCAGGCGGGCGACCCCCCCCCAAGCCGGATCCAGGCGGACGAGGAGACCGTCAAAAGGATCGCCGAGGCCATGGACAATTACGTCCGGTCCATCCAGAGCGATCTCGAGATCAAGATCCACCAGGAGACGGGAACCGTGCTGGTGAAGGTGGTCTCCCACGAGACCGGCGAGGTCATCCGCGAGATCCCCCCCGAGGCGCTCATCGAACTCGCGGAAAAGATGGAAGAGATGACCGGCGTGCTGTTTCAGAAAAAAGTGTAGGGGATTCCGTGAGCAGGCTCCCTGATACTCTACCGGTGCTTTCAATCATGGCGGAACTCGAAAAACGGCCTTCCCTGAAAACCCTCATCGTGGATGACGACAAAAGGCTCCTCCCGGTCCTCAAGAGCCTCTTGACCACGGAGGGGCACGTGGTGACCACGGCCATGGACGGGCTGGAGGCCATCGAGGTCTGCAAGGGCACGCCCCTGGACCTGGTGATCTGCGACCTCATGCTCCCCGGGGCGAGCGGGATAGAAGTGCTCAAGGCGTGCAGGCATTCCCAGCCGTCCACGCTGGTGGTCCTCATCACGGGTTTTGCGTCCCTCGAAACGGCCGTCCAGGCGATCCGCGAGGGGGCCTATGACTACATCACCAAGCCTTTCAAAATGGAGGAGATGAAGATCGTCGTCAGGAATGCCGGCGAGCAGATACGACTCATTCGTGAAAACAAGAGGCTTTTGAAGGAATTGCAGGACGCCTACGAACAGATCAGGATCGTCAAGATGATCATGGGCGCGGATCGGGGCGGCGACAAGGATCTCATGGTGATGCCCTCGGGCGCCTCCAGGAACGACCCCCTGATCGCGGGCAGCCTCCTGCCCGACTCATACATGGAAGACGGATTCCCGGGAAAACACATGCTCCTGTCCGACCTGGAGCGAATCGCCTCCCTGCGGGAAAAGGGCTTCCTCACCGACGAAGAATTCGAACTATGCAAATCCAAGCTCCTCAAGAATTTGAAGACCTGAACAAGGAAGACCTGCAGTCGCTGCGCATTATGATCGTGGACGACGAGCCCACCATCTGCGACACCCTGCAGCTCTATTTCGAGCACCTGGGCGTGCTCCACACGGACACGGCGAACGACGGCGGGTCCGCCCTGGATCTCCTCGGCGAAAACGATTATGACTTCGTGTTCCTGGACATCATGCTCCCCGGGATCTCGGGGCTGGACGTCCTCAAGACCCTCCGGGAGTGGCAGAAGGTGGTCAACGTGATCCTCATGACCGGCTACCCCTCCATGGAGATCGCCATCGACGCCATGCACAGCGGGGCCTCGGATTTCCTGGTCAAACCCTTTGGTTTCCAGGACATAAAGATCACCCTGAGCCGCATCCAGCGACTCCGCTCCCTGATGAAAAAAAACTGGGAGCTCCACCAGGAACTGGCCAAGAAAAAGGAAGTCGAAGAACTCAACATCCAACTGGAAAAGAGGATCAAGCAGCAGACGCTCCTCTACAGGATCATCGACTCGTTGTCGAAGATCAGCCGCTCGGACGACATCTACAAGTTCATCGTCCAGCAGGCCGCGGCCTCCGCCGGCGCCTCCAGGTCCTGCTTTCTTTATTACGACGAAGAGAATTCCAGCATGATGGTCCTGGCGCACCTCGGCCTCCAGGGCCTCCAGACAGGGACCCAGGCCCGGGTGCTGAAAAAGCCCAAGGGCCACCCCCTGCTCGACCCCCACTTCCTCCACGCGCACTTCGGCTCGTCCAATGGCAGCGAGATCCCCCTGGACAGGATAACCTTCACGGATCACATGATGGGGATCCCCTTCAAGATCCGGACCGAGCTTTTCGGTCTGCTCCTGGTGTCCGACAAGACCGACGCCTCGAGCTTTGACAAGGAAGACCGGTTCATCCTTGACTTTCTCGCGGAAAAGACCGCAATCAGCATCGAGAACATCGCCCTTTACGACAACCTCAAGCAGAACTTCATCGCCTCTCTCCTCTCGCTCGTGAGCGCCATCGAGGCCAAGGACGCCTACACCCAGCAGCACTCCGAGAGGGTGACGAGCTATGCCATCCAGATCGCGGCCAAAATGGCCTGCTCCCAGGAAGAGCTCGAGCAGCTGAACTCCAGCGGTCCCCTCCACGACATCGGGAAAATAGGCATCCAGGACAGCATCCTGAACAAGCCCGGCAGGCTGGACGACTGGGAATTCGAGCAGATCAGGTCCCACCCCCTCATCGGCGTCAACATCGTCTCGCCCCTGGGCCTGAGCGAGAGCGAACTCTCCATCATCCGAAACCACCACGAAAGGTGGGACGGCAGAGGATACCCCGACGGCCTCAAGGCCGAGGAAACGCCCCTGATTGCCCGGATACTTGCGGTGGCGGACTCCTTTGACGCCATGAGCTCCAACCGGGCCTATCGAAACGCCCTCCCCCTGGATGTCTGCCTGGATGAACTGAGGAAAAACAGCGGCACCCAGTTCGATCCGAGGGTCGTCGAAGCGGCGCTGCCCGTATTGGGAAGCCTGGATTCCGTCTCCCACTGAAACGGTTGCAAATCACATGAAAATGTGCTTCTCTTTTCAATATGTTATACGGGAAGCAGTTAACCGATTGACTTGGGAGGAATCTAAAGACAAGATATTACATATATTCGGTATAATTAAGCATATTTGGTGAGGGGAAAAATGAAAGAATTCAGCGTGATCATAGAAAAGGATGAGGATGGCTTTTTTATTGCCTCCGTCCCCACGCTCCGTGGTTGTCACACTCAGGCCAAATCCCTTGACACTCTAATGAAAAGAGTCAAGGAAGCCATAGAGCTTTGCCTTGAGGTAGAAGAACCCATAGCCAATGAGTTTATCGGCGTGCAAAAAGTTGCAATAAACGCATGACCGTCTTTCCTTCGATAACAGGAAACAACCTCATCCGAGCCCTCCGAAAATTCGGATTCGAAGTCATACGAAAAAAGGGCAGCCATAGTTTCCTGCAACACAAGGATGGCCGATGCACGGTTGTCCCGGTACATCGAGGGGAAACGCTTGGGAAGGGTCTACTCACTCAGATATTACGAGATTGTGAAATCACTAAAAAAGAATTACAGAAAGAACTATTAAGTAAAAAAAATAGATGAATTTGTTCATCCACTGAAACGGTTGCAAATCACAAGAAATTGTGTTTCCCTTCTCAATACCCGCTCACACCGACCCGATTCTCGATTGAAAACGTGAGCACAAAAGGAGGCATGGGCCATGGATTCCGAAAACCGGCGGAAATACTACAGGGCCAAGATCATCCTTCCCGTCGGCTGGGAGGTCCTGGACAGGAAAGAGGCGTCCGTCGTGCGGCAGGGCATGGGGAACACCCTTCTCAAGAGGGAGGCCTGCCCCGGCCCCATTGACGAGTGCCTGGCCCAGGCGCCGCCGGGATCCCAGGAGGAGCGCTTTTTCCGCTGCATTCAGCTGCTGAACAACAAGCTGGACTTTCTCATAGAAAGGACGCTCTCCGGCGCTGATGAGCGCGGCGCGCTGGACGACGTCCTTGAAATCAGCGGGTCGGGTCTCAAGTTCACCACAAGGGAGTCCCTGGAAAAAGGAAACCTCCTCCGCATGAACCTCGTCATGCCGGACACTTTTCACTACAGGATGGAGTTTCTCGCGGAAGTGATGCGGGTGGATGAATACGATTCGGGAAACCTGGTGGCCGCGCGAATCGTGGCCATTGACGAGGACACGAGGGACGCCATCATCCAGACCGTGTTCAGGAGACAGCGCGCGGAAATTCGAATGGACCGTGACGCGCAGGATCACTGAGAATGATTGAGATACCCCTGCAAGCCTTCCTGGAGCTCAACAGGCAGGCATCGGTCGGCAGGCTCTTCCACGGCCTGGTCCACAACCTGAACGGTCCGCTCCAGAATTTCGGGATGGACATGGACATGATCAGGTATTCCCTCGACAAGGACGATGAATCGACAGGGGCCTTTTTCGACGATTTGAGGCTTCGCCTGGCAAGGATGGAAGAGGAATTCGAGAAGATAAACCGTATCATTCAGAACACCGCGGGCAGGTCTTCCCTGGATGAGGAAAGCGCCTATTTGGGGCTCGGTGATTTTCTCGAGCAGGAGATCGAATTTCTCAATGCAAACCTCTACTTCAAACACCACGTCCGGTCCGAGCTATCCTTTGACGGCGCCCTCCCCCGACTGGACAAGCTGAAGCCCGGGACCGCCTCCGGGATCAGCGGCTTTCTGCAGGTGGTCGTGGAGGAGATGGAGAGGCAGGACATGGTCCTTCTCAGGGTCGAGGCCCGGGGCGACGGACCCGGTGCGGAGGTCAGGCTCTTCATGGAAAGCGGGCCGTCTTCGGAGAATTTTCTAAAGGCCTTTGAAAAGGTTCGGCAGGGAAGCGGCCGGGTGCGGATCGGCAGCGGTGAAATGGAGATCGCCAACGCCTTCCTGTGCCTGGCCTCGGCGGGCATCGAGGCCGCCGTCCAGGCTTCGAGCGATCACACCCGATTGACCCTCAGACTGCCCAGAGAGTAGGAATCCTTTCTTCGTGGCTTTTCTTTTTTTCTTCGTGTTGATGATTTTTAACGGCGTGCCCGTGGAGTGTGAATCCCCGCGGTGTTTCGATACCGATACCCATAGGACCTTGGCATTACGGGAAGTTATTGCCGGGGGCCGGGGACTGTGCTTTTGCGAAGGCCGCTGGATCCCGGCTTTCGCCGGGATGACGGGGTGAACATCGAACATCGAACATTCAACATCGAATAATGAATGAAAAGCCTCGCTCCTCACACCGGCGCGGAGCCTCGGTTTATTCAAGCACCGGATTTCGCAAAAGCTCTGAATTTCGAGGCGCAGGAG
>Ga0272443_10002023_pt1 | contig 27224 bp, 28 predicted proteins | sample SSMAcet12_FD_193581 | JGI IMG/M metagenome (GOLD analysis project Ga0272443, IMG submission 193581) | Marine sediment archaeal communities from Little Sippewissett salt marsh, Falmouth, MA, United States - SSM-Acet-12 | ecosystem: Environmental > Aquatic > Marine > Wetlands > Sediment ... | reverse complement strand
TCGAATATGCGAATATCGAGGTCGGTCTTGTGGAATTACTTGAGATTTATCAAAGCCAAGCACTTGATCCGAACGTCAACCGGAAACGGTTAATGGACTACTGGAGGGCTTAACCGATCACCAATGGCTATCATTCACAGCATCGACGCTGGAGAACCACCACAACAACCGTTCCGGAATTGATAGACGTGGGGCTGAGGATCTATCATCAGATACTGTTTGGTGTTCGGTTGGACTTTGGAAGTTACTCATAGCCCGTTTTACGGTAGATATCAAATCACGCGACCATTCAACGTCGTCCGAGAAGATAACGGTCTCCTTCTCGATAGTTGAATCGTAGTAGAGACTTTTTGCACTTACGGAAGTTTCCCGCGCATAGGATCGGTCTATTAGATGGAACATCGCACGCATCGCATCAGTTTTGCCCTCTCCAGGGTTATCTGAATGAGCAGAGGGTTGAATCCCCGAACTCATTAAGCTGGAACCGCTGGCGAAGCTACAAAGACAACCCAAACCTAAACTGTCGTCTCCCTGATGGTTCCGATGATATTGTTCCATGATGAACTCAATAGGATTGCCGTTCGCCAAAATTTTTCTAGCTGTCTCCAAAGTCTCTTTAGAATAGCTGCATGTATTCATTTTTGACTGTTCATTCAGATGTAAATTTAGAATTTTGTTAAGTTGCGTGGCTGAAATCCCTTTAATACCGGACAGTAGCAATTCAAATCCGATTTTATCCTCGTCACGTATTTTAACCAATTCGTCGAGAACTGCAGGATGCCGCAAAATTTTTTTATCGCTGTTTATTTGGGCTGCCAATTCGGTAGGGAGGTTATCTTTGGATTTCGTGAGGATCAGAGCATCACATCCGTCCGGTAGATCAATCGCGGTCATTTTAGAGCACCTCATCAATTTTTGGCGTAAAACCGATCTCGTCATCTACGTTGCCAATACAGTTTTCAAATAGTTTTTCTGACATGGTTATTTCTCCTAAATTTCTAGGCTGTCGCTATATCGCGGACAGCTTTCTAAAAATTGATCTATATAGATTCTCCGAATACATATATGCCAGATAAAAAATATATAGAAAAATATTACTGGAGTTTCTCTCGGATAACTGTTGCAATCGAAATTTCACGGTCTAGAGACTCTTCTATTAATTCTATATACTGTTTATTGGTTGTTCTAAACGTCACTACGCGCTGTAGCTTCTCAAATTCCGTCTTTTTAGGTCTTCCTATTTTATCTACTCCATTATGTTCTTGTTTTTCCATACTATCGTGTATCTGTAATCGTATTTATAGTTTTTGCTACCAAATTTTGATATCATAAGATTTATTCTTACAATGCATTCCAGAAACTATATGAATTTCAGTCTCGGAAATTTCTTCAAATATACTATTTTGGTGATAACTTAATCCAGCCGGAAGCCGTCCCTCCACTGGTTGGAGGGGACGGGCGAAGGCTGTTCTTCTGGTAGAATCACATCAGATGGCCAGAGATCGCAGATCGGATGGGAATAGGTACTTTTAGACCTGCTGAAGAAATGATGCGGAAATTTTTAGTTGTTTAGAGGAATTGGGGGACAGGATTGTAATTAATGGACCGGAAAAATACTTATGCCAGTTTATCTATGAATCTAGATAAGAGCGGCGAAGAAATTCTATCCTAATCAGCATGTAGCGAAGTAATAAAGTGCGGGGAACGGGATTCGAACCCGCGAACTCCTACGAGACGGGATCTTAAGTCCCGCGCCTTTGGCCACTTGGCAACCCCCGCAAAGGATAGCATCCAACCTGCAAAGCCAGATATCAAGCCCTTGGATCGGCTTGCAGTGCGCGGGTAGTTAAAAGCGTACAAGATAAATAGTTTCCCAACGCCTTTGGCCTATCGCCGTTCGAATATCGAAGGTAATATCCATGCATCGAGATGACGAACACGATCTCAAGACGCCTTTGCGTCGAAACGAAGGATATGACTTCCAAACCTTTCTGCACAAAGCCGGGTTCGAAGAGGAAGAGGTCCTCTCAGTGCTAGACGAGCTGGACGCCTACCGTAGCATTCCCGGCACCACTCTCAGAAAATACGTGAACAGAGTCTTAGATTCGGTCGAACACGATCACAGGCGCGATTTCTTGAAGGGGATCGTCGTTGGAACCGCAATACACGACAACCTGGAAAACTACGACCTCGAAAGGCACATCAACGCCGAAGTGACAAGGCGCCTAAACGAGATCCTGGCAGACCTAGAAACAGACCATCGCCATATGGGGGCGCCCAAATCCTGAAAGCTCAAATCGCATCTCAATCACACCTCAATTGCATTTAAGGTCCATCACGATCATGGAAAAAGGAATCTACACCCTCATACTCCTGCTTGACTCCGACCTTGAGATCGAAGTCGGCGCGCTTGGAAAGATTCATTTCGAGAAGGGCTGCTATGCCTACACAGGATCTGCCCGAGGTCCAGGCGGCCTGAAACGGGTGGAGCGGCACATGAGGGTAATGGAAGGATCAAACAAGACCAGAAAGTGGCATATCGACTATCTCCTCCCTCACACGAGCCTCGCCGAAGTCGTCACCACAAAGACTGAAGAAGACCTGGAATGCGCCATCGCAAGAGAGATCGACGAGAGGCTCTCTTCTGTTCCGAGGTTCGGGTGCACCGACTGCAAGTGCAGATCTCACCTCCATTTCTCCAAAGATCGTGACGAGATCAGAGACGTTGTGAAGAAAGCTCACATGGCGCGCTCCAAAGAATGAAAAGAGACATCATCGCCCGTAATCGACCTCGGTCACCTCGAACCTGGCATAGCTAAAATCTCCTTCTTCCAGGTTCCATATGGCCTCTGCCTCGAAGGGGACCAGAAAGCCGCCGCACTCCCGATAGTCGCCGTAAAGCCCGGTCCATATCCCCTTCAGGAACTTTCCGTCCACATACCTGAACTTGTCGTTGCTCACGACCTTTGTAACCTTGCCCTCTTCGTCAAAGTAGAACGTTGCAGTCGCCTTGAGTTTTCCATCCTGCACAGTTGCCTTGGCTGAACCCGAATCGATCGCATCCCAGCTCAGACGATCGCAAGCTATCAAGGCGCCAGGATTCCATGCGATCTCAGAAAGCCATCTCAAAAGAGAGGATTGATCCATCTCTTCAGACTGAGAATCGGCGATCGTTATCGCAGAAAAGAGCTTGATCAACATGTTTCCAAAGCCTTTGCGGTAGCAGTCTCTCGCCTCTATCCAGACCAAAGGCGCAACCTTGAGCCTGCCGCGCCAGACGAAGCCGGGCTCTGCAACCGCGAAATGCTCCTCGCCCTCGATCGGCATCCATCTTTGGTCCATCTTGGTGCGAAATTTGCCGACGTGTTTCAGCTCGACGTTCCTTGGGGCCTTCTGCCCTTCCTTGATTGAGCGCTTGAGATACCTTTGGACCGGCTCTGGAAGGCCTTCGAGATCTTCATATGAGAAGGCCTTTCCAGGAGGCAACGGAGATTCGGCCAATAGGTCGTCAACCTCTCTTCTGATCTTTTTGTCAAATATTGCGCCTGCCAGGCGGATCGATAAGACCGAAGCAAAAAAGATCGCGATAATGATCGATAAAATGATATTCTGTGGCATGGAACATATATGATCCCGCGACTCACTAAAAATTTGCGCTCATAATTATAGTTGGGGATCGATTGGGTGATGCAGACTTTTCGGAGCATGTGGGTTTCCATGTCACTTTTCTGCACGTGGTAAACAAACCCGTTAAACACAACACCACTGTCTGCTCTTTTGCCTCCCGATATTCCGACCTGAGATGGCTCGGCACCATAATACACCAAATAATTCGATTCTCTATGGGAAATTGATAATGTAGGGCATACATCAACTCAACATCACCTCTACATGAAAAATAATGATTTAAACCACCTCGACCTCGTAGGGCCTTGGAGGTGAGCGGGTAGGGATTTCCGAGATTTCGGGAACGCGAACTTGCCTCCCTAAACAGGAGGGAGGAGATGTCTCTCCTTTGGCGCCTTTGCGTCAAGAATCTGTAAAATTGGGGGTTAGTTAAATGAAATGTATGAAATCGGCAAGGTGGGCCATCGTCTCGATGATGGCCCTTCTCGCGTTATCAACATCTACCTTCGCATTGGGTGGAAATCAGGTATATCAGGGCATCTCTATGGATGGGGTGGGTGGCCATGTGAGCCAGAATGCGGCCAACGCGGCTGTTGTATATGGAGATAACAATTACGTAAGTCAAGAAGTCGACCAGAACGCTCAAGGAAACGACATAACTCAGAGTGGTGCAAATGCCGCCGTTGTGGTGGGCAACGACAATTATGTCGGTCAGGGAATCCATCAAGATGCGGAAGGAAACACCATATCCCAGAGCGGTGCCAACGCCATTGCCGTGGTGGGCAACGACAATTATGTCGCTCAGGAAGTTTCCCAGAAGGCTCAAGGAAACGAGATTTTCCAGACCGGCAAGAACTCTGGGACCATAGCAGGAGATGGAAACGTCCTGATGCAGAGGACTTTTGCTCACGCTATGACAAAGCCAGCCGAAAGAACCGATCCGGTCCAGACGATGAGCAACTTCGCCTACATAATGGGGTCTTACAATACAGTTGGTCAGGACATATCGGGCCGCGCCATCATAGGCTCGGGCAATGGGCCCGTCGATCAGAGCGGAAGCAACGTAATAAAGACGCCTGAGATGATGTGGAACAGCCTTGGCCAAGCCGTGTCCTTTGTGGGCGAATCAGGACCTGGATCCGAAGTAAAGCAGTCTGCTCAAAACGAGATTTGGATTGGCACGACGTAAAAGCCCTGCTAGAGACTGCAGAGGCGAAATTTGGGGGATGTCCCCGAATCGTAGTCAAGAACCGATTAGATGATACTATTCGGTTCTCGCAAAGATCGGTGCTCGACAATGCGAATAGGCCAAAATGTTGACCTCTCGCGAGTTCGGCATTTGTCCAAAAGGTGTCGTTGAACACCATATTCCCATGATAACCATGTGAAAACATGTCGGTGGGGGTTGTCATCAGCAACTCCCGTACCTCCTTTTTATATTCGGTTTGGTCAGTCTACTGGCCAAGCCGGCCTTAAGTTTTTTAACCCATAGAGTGCGTAAATCGAAACATGAAATCAGACCTTATGGAGATTTTGGCCTGCCCAATGTGCAAAGGTGATCTGGTGCTAGAGGTGTTTGAGGAGACCGAAGAGGAGATTCTAAGCGGGCGGCTTTGCTGTGAGAACTGTGGTGAATGCTATCCTATCGAGGACGGGATCCCTAACATGTTGCCACCCGACATGCGGGATCCGGATTGATCAGATTTTCAGGATCTGGTCGTGGGTGTCAGTCATTGAAGAAAATCTGGGAAAACGAGTACATAACACCCATTTTTGTGATGTCGCCCATTTGGTTGCATGTTGGTGGTTTTCAATGGTTTATGGACATGACCCAGGATCTTGCTACACATCAATGGCCGACTATTCGTAGCCGGGAACAAATCGGGTGAGACATCAAGCAGAATGGTTTGGTTCTCACAAGATTAGTGCTTAGGGCCCACAGAGAAATAACCTGTACATAAACGTGTATTGCCGTTATACGAAACCGACATGATCCAGATCCAGTGTGATTCTTATGTAGCACTCATATAGCTATGTTATTTCTCGACGGGGCCTTAACTTGACTTTGTCAGATTAGCTCCGTTCCAACACTCGAAGGCCTATATTGGCAATCCACACACGTAATTGACAATTTCTGACGTTTGTGATGTGATATCCTTGCCGAATATATTTGTTTATGTATATTTTTGATTAGATTCAACACCTCTTGTGCAGTAGTCTCCTTTTGAGGTAGTACTGCCTCACGAATTTCCTTCACATCTTGAACAGTTAATAATTCTGCTTTTCTGCCCATATCTAGATTTATCATCAGTACAGCTAACATTGCAAGAAGTGACATCGTTGTGTGGTGATGTCATCCGTCCAACTTCGATTCGCGACCGAGGGGCGCATAAATAGTTCTGAAACCAGCATACGTTTAAAATTGAGCTAAATCGAACTCCTAGTTTTATATATTTGGCGAAATGCCACTCAAATGTTCTGAATCTACCAAAACAATCCTATGTACCAAAAACGAACTTTTGGCTGTGGTGTGGCGATGATCTACAAGGCGAGACTAGGACAACAAAGCTACGGGGTGCCCATAGGAATTCTTCTATTGGAAACTTTTGTTCCTTTCATACCTGGCGATGTGGCTAACGCCTCTACTTACGAATTTCCTGTCAGGTTCCAAAAAGTAGAATGTTTCACAACTGATCGAGCGATCGGGAAAGATGAATCAATTTTCAAGAACCTACTCCGAGCTTCTAAAAAGCTTGAAAGAGAGGGCGTAAGAGCAATCACTGGAGATTGCGGCTTTATGGCGATTCATCAGCGCAAGATCGCTAGAAACGTGAACGTTCCTGTCTTTTTATCTAGTCTTCTTCAGATCCCATTCATATGTAGCATAATATCTGAAAGAGACAAGGTGGGTATAATCACCGCCGATTCGGGCAGTTTGGATGCCTCAGTCCTAGAAGCAGTTGGAATTAAGACCAGCAAAAACCTGGTGATAAGAGGGCTTCAGAATCAAGATGAGTTCACCAGAGCCGTCATCGAGGAGGAGGGATCTCTTGATCCTGTGGCTATCGAAAGAGAGGTCGTCTTCGTTGCCAGAAATATTATGAAAGAAGATTCAAAAGTAAAAGCCATTTTACTGGAATGCAGCTGTCTTCCACCCTACGGCGCTGCCGTTCAGGAAACGCTTGGCATTCCGGTCTTTGATTACATCACCATGATAAACTACGTCTATTCAGCGGTGGTGAAAAGGAGATTTGAAGGGTTTATGTAGCCAGTAAGCGCCCACCTGCGGTGGGCTTTCTTACGGCGAATCGTGGAAAACTTATTTTATTAGGACCTACGCAGTTGAACAAAAACACAGCGACATGAAGCACCAAACAGTCTAAAGCATAATCTTCTTGACTGGCTCTCATGTGCCTGGTTTTAGTTAATCAAGTGCATAACTCCCATTTATGTTGAGCGGGTTTCAAAACAGCACTACATGCTGGTTTCTGCATGTCAAACGCCCAAACGGAAGAATTGCGATTCATGGATTCAAATGGTGCATAAACTTCGATTCATGATCAAGGGCTGCATAAATCGTTTTGAAACCTGCTTGTTCAGTCCCTTACTTCTTCAGCTTCCAGAGGGTAAGTACCCTTTTCGTCGTGAACCTCTTTTCCAGATAGGGGTGGGTTGAACACACAGGCAAGCTTAAGAACTGTTTTGGCCCTCAGAAGATGACGATCGTGCTGGTCTAAGATGTAGATGACCCCTGGGTTTATGGAGTAGATCTTGCCATCGTCCATCGTCTCAACCTCGCCTTCACCTTCCATGCAGTAGACGGACTCTAAGTGATTTTCATACCAGATCAGAGTCTCGGTACCTGGATAGATGGTGGTTATGTGGAACGAAAAGCCCATATTGTCATTTTTGAGCAACAGGCGCGTGCTCTCCCAATTCTCAGCCACGACGCGCCTTTCTGTCTTTTCTGCTTCTTGGAGTGTCCTTAAGATCACGCTAATACCTCGATCTTGGGCATGTTCTTGCTGCCTGATCTCTCATCGGAAAAACTGCTCAATGCCTCGATTGTGCTCTCCTCCAAAATGTCGAGCCCTCGTTCAAGGTTCTCACGTGTTATGGTAAGGGGCATCAAGCACTTAACCACCTGATCATCAGAGCCCGAGGTCTCCAATATCAGCCCTTTCTTGAAGGCTACAGAGGTGATCTTTCGCGCCAGCTTTCCGGTCTGACAGTCAAGGGCCTGGACCATGCCTCGTCCACGAGCCGAGAGATTGTCGCGTTCATCCTCGCAGACGATTTTGTCGAGTCGTTCTCGAACTATACACCCCTTCCTCTTAATCTCGTAGGAGAAATCGCTGCTGTGCCAATAGCACTCGATCATGGCTTTGGCAGTCACAAAAGCCAGGTTGTTTCCTCTAAAAGTGCCGTTGTGTTCGCCTGGTTTCCACTGGTCCAATTCGGGTTTCATCAGAACCAAGGAGAATGGCAAACCGTATCCGCTTAGTGATTTGGAGAGGGTTACAATGTCTGGGGTGATGCCAGCATCTTCGAAGCTAAAGAAGCTGCCTGTACGGCCACATCCCACTTGGATGTCGTCGACTATTAGGAGGACGTCGTGCTTCAGACAGACTTTTTCAAGCGATCGAAGCCATTCCTGACCCGCCACGTTTATGCCGCCTTCGCCTTGGACCGTTTCGACTATCACCGCGGCAGGGTGATCCAAACCGCTGCTTCCATCGGTCATCATTTTGTCGAGATATTGGGTGGTGTCGATATCTTCGCCTAGGTATCCATCATACGGCATGAAGACCGTTCCCTGTGGCTGTATGCCGCAACCGTCTCTAAAGTGGCTGTTTCCGGTCGCTGCAACAGATCCTAAGGTCACCCCGTGAAACCCGTTGGTAAAAGAGACTATCGTCTGTCGTCCTGTGACTTTTCTTGCGATCTTCAAAGCTGCTTCAACGGCGTTCGTTCCGGTAGGTCCTGTGAACTGGACTTTGTATTTCATTCCTCTTGGACGAAGTATCAATGACTCGAAGGTCTCCAGGAAATCTCGTTTCGCCTTGGTGGCCATGTCAAGACCGTGGGCGATTCCATCCGATTCGATGTATCTTAGAAGCTCTCGTTTCAGCGTCGGATTGTTGTGGCCATAGTTTAGGGTGCCAGCGCCTGCAAGGAAATCTATGTACTTTTTGCCTTCCTCGTCTTCCAGGACTGATCCCTGTGCTCGTTTGAAGACTACCGGAAAGGATCTACAGTAACTTCGAACCTTTGATTCAAGACGATCAATAGAGCTAAAATCATTCATAAATCATTTCACCTGATTGGGATCGAACGGTCCTATGCGAAACAGATGTTCTGCTTCATGCCGTTCTTGCCCAAAAACTCGTTCAGAAAAGCAGAGGCATTTTTTGGATGGGGCTCCGATATCGTTGGCAAATGATCGAAAAAGATTCCAAGAAGCTTGATTGGAGGGTGTTATTGTCGTCTCCAGATAGTGACATCTTTGAGAAGCAGTCCTCTTTAAAGCCTCTTTCAACAAAGTTTTTCCGATGCCTCTACCTCGGACCTTTCCATCCGCTGCAACTTGCCAGACGAAAAAGACGTCCTCCTTCGACGGGGGGATGTATCCAGATAAAAAACCGACAATTGGGCCGTTTTCCTCAGCTACCACACAGGTATCTGCAAAATGCTGGCAGAGCAAAAGATAACTGTATCTCGAATTTAGATCAAGAGGTTTGCACGCCTTAACAAGATCGAATATTTTGCATCCGTCTTCTAGGCGGGGCTTTCGAAAGGTCAAATTAGTCTTGTGGCTCAACGTCACACCTTTCAGCTGATCACCTCCAAACTCCCAGCGTTGTGCTCTGAGTTCACCTGATGATGATGGTTGGTGGATCTCAATATGGTGCATCCATCGTTTTTCAGTATTATGCGCACTTGCTTTGGGGTGTATTCCACGCCAAATTCGTGAAGTATGATATCTTTTACCTCGGCAGTTGTCCAGCCGATTTTGCTGCTCAGGATGCCTTTCAGATCTTCTCTTTGAGCGTTTGATAGCTTGGAGGGCCTTCCACCGGCATGTTTTGGGACCAATCCATCGTATCCACCTTCGTTCCACCGATTCTGCCACGTGTAACCCACGCTCTTTGTGATGCCCACTCTAGATGCTGCAGCTTCTACGCCCATTCCCTGGTATCGATACTTCACAAAGTAAAGCCTCTTTAGAACTTTTGCGTATCTCTCTAAAATCCTGATATTCCTGTTGAGTTCCCCCAGGCTCATATGCCTCCTAATTTGTATCTGCTCGGGTTTGGGCATAAATTAGTCTCAGACATTATAGGTATTAAATGTTAGGTTTGATACAATCAAAGTTTACATAGAACCAAAGTATTTGATTATACTTTGAGGCGCGAGTGAGATGTGCATTCTCACTTGATATTATCGAGCCATAATTTCTGTTTCCCCCTCGTTCCTGCATTAATTTTTGATGTTAACGTACATAATACGTACGTGTTTAGCCCCCCTTCCATTGCAGTCCACTCCCGACCGACCCAAAACACATTTGAACCATAAAAATTTTATACCGGTCAATAATATACTACAGCGAAGCAGATGGACAAAGACGAGGTCATCAAGCAACTTCGAAACTCACTTGACCAGTCGAATTATGAGAATGAATTGCTTAAAAAGCGCGTAAGGGAACTCGAAGCCCTGCTGGCCAAATATGATAATCCGCATACTCCACCGAGTCTAAAACGTGGCGGCAATCGCAAAAAGAGCCAGAATAAGAATGATGCCGCCAAAGGAAAACCCGGTCAGAAGAAAGGACATAAGGGTGTGACGAGGCCACCCGCAAATCCAGATAAACATGTGGATCTCACAACAGATCGATGTCCCGATTGCGGATCTGTGCTTGGTGATCCGTTCAGAGTTGAGTCAAAAATTATTGAAGAGATCCCTGATCCACAACCTGTCATCGTGACTGAATACAAAATTGCACATTACACATGCCCATGCTGCCAGAAAGAAGTCGTTGCAACCGATTCGGGTTGTCCAAAAGAAGGCATGTTCGGTAACAACGCAATTGCTCAAACGACACTGCTAAAATATGAGGTCCGGCTGCCTCACAGAAAGATCCAGAACGCACTGAATCGACAGTGTGGGTTGGAGATTTGTCCTGCCACGATACTCGACCTCACTCGCCGTGCCGCCGATTCGGTTCAATCGGAATACGAAGCGATCCTGGACCGAATACGCAACGCGTCGATTCTGTATGTGGACGAAACGTCGATCAAAGTACAGGGAAAGAAGTACTGGATCTGGGCATTCACCACACCAACTGAGACTTTTATCGCGGTTCGGAAGAGTCGGGGTGCGAAAGTTCTCAGAGAGATTTTGACCAGAAGATTCAAGGGTCTGATCGTGTGTGACGGTTGGAGTTCGTATCCCTGCTTCACAAAATGCATATAGCGATGCTGGCCACATCTACTTCGAGAGTCGAAAGATTTAGCTAAGAAAATTGATGAGGCAGTCCCATTACATAAAGGCCTCAAGAGACTTTACAAAGAACTGAATGACTCGCTGGAGGGTGATCCTCCTCCCGAAGTTCGAAGGAAGCTATGGTATATGGCTCGAACAACGCTCAGACAGTTGGTCGGGAAAGAATACATTGATGAGAAAGTGATAAAGCTCATCGGCAAGATTAAGAACGGATTTGAATACTGGTTCACGTTTGTTCTTCGTCCTGGAGTAGAGCCGACCAATAACAGAGCTGAAAGAGCACTTCGCGAGCATGTTGTTATCCGGAAGATCGTAGGAACTCTGCGTAACAAAAAGGGAATGTATATTCACGAGAGGATCATGACGGTGTTGGCGACATGGTCTCAGCAGGGACTCAATAGTCTGCAAATGCTGAAGGCACGGCTGAGTGCCTAAATACAAACTATTTTTCAATCTCGTGGAAGTAGTTGGTCTGCGTGTGTTCGTTGACTAAAACCAACATCGTACAACCGGTTCAGAGGCTAAACACGTACACAGTGAGAAAAGAGGCATTTCAAGATGAAGGGCCACGTTCCAGCTCATCAAGCGCCTCGAGGACACCTTGGACTGCCATTTCCATGAACTTTCGGCCCTTCTCATGAGAGGCCTTGGAAGGGTCGCCCATGATCCCGTTCCCCATGAGATGTCTCACATCTCTCATGACGAGGTACTTGGTCCTCTGAGGAAAGTGCCGTTCGGGAATCCCCTTAACCAAGTCTTCTCTGAGGACAAGCATTCTTGAGGTCTCTATCTCGCCAGCATGACCATCCTCGGGCGCATCCAGCTCGTCTTTATCAATCAGATGAAAGTCCGAGACGAGGCTCACCCTGATGTCCCTTTCGGCTACTGCCTTCTCAGAGGCTTCTTTCAAAGCGGCCAAATGGAGGCCGCCTGCATGTCCGGTCAGGACCAAGACTTTCAGGAAACCGGAGTCGTGAAAGCCGAGAATAAGGTCATAGATCAACCGCCTCAAGGTTTCAGGAGAGATGGATACGGTCCCTGGAAAGCCCCTGGTCGAACGGCAGACTCCATAGTGGACCGGCGGCGCCACGAATACCTCTTTTCTTCTGGCCACTTCTTTGGCCACCTCCAAAGCCTGGAGAGTATCGGTAAAGACGGGAAGATGGGGGCCGTGCTCTTCGGTAGCACCCACTGGCAGGATCACGGTCCGGGTCTTGCTTAGACCCGACTCGATCTCTTTCCAGTTCATCTCCTCAATGAGCATCATACTAGAGCCAACCCACCGGTCATCACCATCTCTTCAGGTATTCTGACCTCGTACTGAGTGCTTCCCACCACCATTGTGTAGGGGCTTTCGGGTCTCGTTGTGAAATTGGTGCCGCCCTCGATGGGACCTTCAGTGGAGTAAGGCACAATCAGCTCGAACTCGCCGTCAGACACCGTGGACTGCCTGTAGATGAACTGCCTGCCTTGGTTGGTCTTTACGGGGACGGATATGGAAACTTTGGCCCCCTCGGGAGCGGTTCCAGTTATCTTGGCCCCCGGAACGTGCTCGAAAATCTTGACGAATTTTTGGCCGTTGGAAGTCATTGAGCTTTGAGACTCGTAGACCAATCTGTAATGTTTCAGAGCATCCAAAGGCACCGATGTCATGGCAGGGCTTAGGGTGACGATTTCTGCCCCATATCCTCGACTGCGGCTCTGGTTTACGACCTCCAAGAGTTCTGCATAGTCCCTAGAGACTTTCTGCGGTTCAACCCTGCCATCTGGAGTGATGACTATGGCCCAAGCTTCACTTACTGGCGTTTCGGTGCCATCGAAGAAGTGGAGTCGAGCCACCATGGTGTTGAAATAAGTGGGCATGTAGACCTGTACGTACGATCCACCCTGAGGAATGGCACCGTAGTACATGTTGAGGGGCTCGTTGCTCCAGGCTGCGATGGCATGGAACTTGTTCACTGCCATCTGAAAATCGGTGATTACGTATCGAGTGTTGGAGTAAAGAGACCTGTTCTCGTCCAGATCGACCAAGACCGCCTCTGCTTCCTCTTCGTTTTGGGCCAAGAAGAAGGGCGAAGATCCTGGTTGTCCTGTAACCTTGCTGCCTATGCCCTGCTGGAATGGGTTGGCGTTTGGCAACCTGTGACCAATTACCTCGATCCAATGACCGTAGTCCCACCAGGACATTACTCCGTAAGCAGTCTCAGGATAGGCGAACTTCTCTCCTTCAGAAGGTCGCTCATAGATGGCGTAAATGTCCATCTCAGGGTCAGGAGAGTTACCCCGAAGCCAAATCATCGAGTCGTACCAATCAGAAGGCGGCCCTCCAACTTTGATCTCCGAGTGATAACTGCCCACGTCTGTGCCCCCAAGTGTTCCAAACATGCTGGGATAGATGAAAAGGACTAGTAGGGCAAAGATGACCAAGGCTGAGGGGAAGGCCTTGGAGAAGTCGAAGTCCTCTCTCGAAATGCCCTTTGACATATCGATGAGCACATCCTCCAGCTCAGAGAACTTGGCCTTTTCCAGAAGCATGGATCCTAAAAATCCCGTGAGCACGGCCACATTGGCTGCATAATAGTAAGCAAACCGGTTCTGAGCTAAGGTTAGAGCCAGTATGAACAGGGCCCAAACCAATATCAACATGTCAGAACTTTGGGAATCTTTCCAATAACGGAAGAGGAGCAGAGGCAACCCAAAGATCAGGACAAACCAGAAAGGAGAGAGCACCGATATCAGGCCTGGGAAGTTCATCTGGACGCCCCCCCTCTCCATTATGCTAGACACCTCAGATACCGTTGCTGCGCCGCCTGTCTTTGGGTGGAATATGTTCAGGCCGCTCATGAGCGGTCCTATGAACTGAGGGACCGCGATCTGGAGGAATAAAAAGCCCAAGACTACAGCACCCAGAAGGATCGCGGGGAAGTAGTATCGGTCCATACCACGCCGGATGAGCATGCTCGAACTGAAGGAGAGCAAGAGAACGAACAAGATGCCCAAAAACAGTATGAAGAAATGGAACATTGAGTAAAGCGAAGGGTTGAACCCGTTCTCGACTCTGATGAAGGGTAGGACGAGCAAAAGGGCAACGAAAAACGTTAACGCGCCGTTTATTCCCAGGTATTCCACGTTTCTTCCCTTAAGATGGTCAACCACACTCTGAAGCGTGATGAACATCAACAATATTCCCACAAATAGATGACCAGAAGACCAGGAATCAAGGTACAACCCGAGGAAAAGCCCAGAAAGCCCAGAATAGAGAAGCGGCTTTTTCAGGGCTGCCCACTCTTTTTCACGTAAAGCTTTGAAGGATAGCTTATCTTGTCCCGCTCGAATCGCGAGCAGGAAGAAAAGCACGAAGGTAGTGCTGAGCAGAACCTCGGCAGCGTGGTGATCAGTGAACCCTATAACCGAACGCGACAAAAGTTGTCCAGGTAGTATGACGATCATGATCGCGGCCAAGAGCCCTCCTGCGCGTCCGCCAATACATTTCCCTATGAAGTAGACCGGAAAGACCAGAAGAGCACCCAATATCGCGGGGAACAGCGCACCCACGACTTCGACAGTGTGAATGCTGGGGGTTCCCAGGTCCGCAATGTAAGAGAGGATTGTGATCCCCCAACTGTTGAAGGGGCCAAAGGTGATCTCCCTACCATACGGGAAATTGGTAAGCGGGTCGAACCAAAGACGCTCAAGGTTGAGGACTGTGCTCTTGGCCAGCATCATGTGATACCAGGGATCGTTACCATCGAATACGACACTGTCACCGACAAAGATGCGTGACATGGGCTTGATGGCCCTAAGATAGATCGAGAACAGGAAAAGCAAGACCAGACCCGCATAGACGTAGAGATCAGGGACTCGTTTCAACGGGCCCTTCCTCGCCACAGGCTTTGCTGCAGACTGCTCTTTAGATTTTACGCTCTTCTTTTTGTTTGTCTTCTTCACCGATTTCTTGGTCATCGGTTGGGAGTGACCTTTTCAAACCAGATAAACATTTTGAATCGTTGTTTATCTCAACCTACCAATCGAAGCGGAAAATTGGGATACAAAGACAGCTAGACTCTATGATCGATGTATGATCGATGCCGAGTCAGATCAAACTGATCTGGTTTCAACAATATAGCGTTTGATGGCGCTGTTGGGACAAGTATCGAACTTTCACGAGTTCGATATTTTGTCCTATTCGTATCGTTAAACACTATTATAGCCAGAGTCTAACCAGAATCGTGGTTGAAGAGGGGCAGAAGAGTCCACAGGATGCCCCTATAGCTCAAATACGCCAATCAGACTGAAAGACAACAAGAAAGACTCATCGAGGTTAGATAGATGATATCCAAAAAGTGCGATCTGGACGAGTTCATCGAAGCGGTCAAAGATAAGCCCTATCATGAGTTTCTCACGCTCACGCTCAAGGAAGGTTACGCCTCTGACGACATCTTGGTCCGCGAGAGAAATGAAGGCGCAGATCCCACCTCACCAGCATTCCAAAAGATCGAAAGATACAACAAGGCCATAACCGACTTGATATTTTTGCTCCAGGTAGGTGAGACGCCGGACTTCGAGTCCGAGACTGGGGAGGAAAACTTCCAGAAGTTTCGTTCTGTTGCCGAAGATCTTGTGGAGAAGGGAGAGCTGTTGCCCGCAATCCTGGACCATTTCGGAAGATGAGATCTGAAGGGTCGGGGCCAGTTGGCAATTTCCAGGCGAGGGTTAGCAATCCTTCAGCCTCAGATTCTCTCTTTCGCGTGCCATATTCGCCCCTGACCACATATCGAACCATTTCGTCGGGAGCGCATTTCAAAAGTTGCTTTGTTTTCACAACAAACGTTCGGGTCTTCGATCCAAAGCCGTCACCTGCTCAGCTTTCATGAGTTAGAAATTGCAATCCAGAGGATCACATCTCTGTTGCCAGCTTGTCGGCAAAACGAAGGGCACGAACAGATCATAAAATTTATCTATTACTTAAACAAATAAGATACTAGGAGGTGTTTAAACTGGCAAAACTAACTCTGCTAGACTGGGTCGCCATAGCACTGGTGATTATCGGCGGTCTGAACTGGGGATTGGTCGGAGCTGCAGGGATAGACTTGGTCGATCTGATCTTGGGGAGCATACCGATTTTGGCTAGAATTGTGTACATCGTAGTTGGATTGGCTGCGATCTACTTGGCGATTATATCCCCCAAGCTCTCCAAAGAATGAATTTTTTGGAGGAAACTATTTCCATTTATTTTTATATTTGTAATATTTGCCCCATCGGGATTTCTGAAAATCTCAGAAGGTAAATCACTGCGATCAGGATTGGTTGATGAATCAGGTATATTCGAAGCGAATTTTTCCCAAGGAAACAAAGGAGCTTTCCAAACGAACCGTCGGGCAGGTTTTGCACAGAGAAAACGCGAGAGAAGTTGGGATAGAAAATGCGCCCAAAGAAGATGCCCACGAGGATTGCGCCAAACCAGGGAAAGACAGGAAAATAATCCACCGAATAGAAACCACGCGGTATGAAGCCCAGCCAGAGCAACCAGGGAAAGTCGAAGGTTTGATCGCGAAGCAAGATGCCCAAAAATATGGCGATCCCTCCGAAGAACAGGTTCAAGAACCGGAATCTCAAGAAAGGATAGGCCAGAATGATGGCAATTCCGATCAAGTGAAGCACCCCAAATACGACGAAGCCTCTGCCCATGAAGATCCAAGTGATCAACGTAACAACTAGGCCACAGGAGAATATGAAGAGACCTCTCCAGAGGTATTTGGAGAATTTCGGACTTGCACCCGTTCTCATTTTGCGAGTGTGACTCAGGTGTAAAGAGACCCCCACCAAGATCAAGAAGATGATGGCAGTAACCCTGGCAAAGACAGACCAGAACCCCGAATGAACCTGGACGTGGCAGATTCCGAAGTAGTCCAAGTCGTAGAGGGCATGGTAAGTGACCATCATAATCACGGCCACGCCCCGCAGCAGATCTATCTCCCAAAACCTCTCTTTTGAGGTCGTCATACGCCGTCACAGCCCCTTGGAATCATCCTTTGGATCAAATCAGGAAATGAACCGGCAATGTGCCGAATTTGCTGTATAGTGTTTAACGATACTTTTCGGACAAATCTCTAACTCGTAAGAGTTTGAGATTTGGTCTATTCGTATCGTTAAACACTATAATTTGAGTTATGGGTTACATGAATATCGATAGCATAGGGCACTATCGAAAATGAGCCAAAGGTCTAAGTGCCCGTATTGAAATAACTTGCACATAAACGTGTAACAGCCATTATGCGAAACCGATATTAGACTGATTCGGTACAACAATTACGCAGCACTCATATGACAAGGTTATTTCTTCGCGGGCCTTAAGGTTCAAGGCTATCCCTCCCGGGGCCTGTAATCGGGATCGCGTTCCATCTCCGCACCTGCTGGAGAGTCGAAGTGCTCCTCGTAAGGCTTGACATCCAGAATGGGGCTGCCGTCCAAGGCGTCCAAGCCCGTTACAGCGATCTGGTTTCCTTCAATACTCAGTACCTGAACCACGGTCAATCCGATGGGGTTTGGCCTTCTTGGCGATCTGGTGGCAAGAACACCTCTTTTCGGTATGGACTCGTCACCCATGGGATGGACCTTGGGGTCATATCCCAGGGCGCGGTGGATGTGGTAGATCACTATGATATGCTCAAACTTCTCCAGCCCTTCAAACGTTTCGAGGTACTTCTCGTCGATCTCCAGGGTGGAAAGGGCGTTTCTCATCTCCTTTGGGTTGGAAGGTTCGCCGAAGTCGCAATGGACCTCACCTATGGGTGTGTAAGTAACCGGTTCGAGGTTCATACTGGACAAGTAGGCCTTTCTGAAAGATATTTTCTGCGCTGGTCCTGCTGGGGGCCTTCAAGAAGATCTCTGCTGGTCTCCTTCCCAACTGACTTATATACATCGAACCTTCGTTGGTCTATGCTTCCTCAGTTCATGGATTCGCTCTTCTACTTAACCGGCGAAGCCGTCTTCGTCCTCGGGGCTTTGGCCCTCATCTCTTCGGCGATAGGTGCGGCCCTCATCGCATATTCCTTTAAGACGGGCCGGTTCTTCATGGCGAGGTTCATGCTCATCTTCGTCATCGTGCTCGAAAGCGTTATCAAGTCCATCTTCAGGCTCTTCAAAACCGACGAAGAGATCGTGGACCAAGTGGGTGTACAGCTCAGAAATTATATCAACTGGAAGAAGTTCGTCAAGGTCCCCAAAGAGGAGAGGGCGCTTTTCATGCCCCAATGTCTCAGAAACGTCAACTGTCCTGCAAAGCTCACGCCCGAGGGCCTAAAATGCGTCAACTGCGGGAAATGTGGCATCGGGGAGGCAAAAGCCTACGCTGAATGCCTGGGTTACAGGTTCTTTGTGGCACCAGGATCCAGCGTCATCAAGAGGATGATCAAAAAATACCATCCCAAAGCCATAGTGGGAGTTGGCTGCATGATGGAGATTAAAGAAGGGATAGACCTCTGCCAAGGTCAAGGCATTCCGGCAATCGGCGTCCCCTTGTTGACGGCAGGCTGCGTCTCCACCACATTGGACTGGGACCGCTTCTACGAGGTCATATCCGACTGTAAGACCTACACCTTTGCAGAAAATGATGGAGAGATCACGCTCGAAGTCCAAGATGGCGGGCCAAGATGCAAATGATTGGCAGGCTAATTGGTGCAAAACCTGAGCAAAAGTCAGAGCGAACCAGATATTTCATGGGACGCTATGTCATCGAATTCATAGAAAAAATAGGTCAGGCCCCGGATCTCGCCTCCAGGGCCTCCAACACTTCACCCAAGCTATCGATCTCCTCACCGTAACCTGACCAGTTGCCCTCCCGAAGCCAATTTTCGGCGTTCTCGTAATGGATCAGAGCCTGCCCAATGAGCTCTTCAGTGCTCAGTTCACCTCTCTCCCTTCTCGTCTCGTCTTCAGGAACCAGATCGAAGATCATTGCCAGAGCCTCTTCAAGAGACTCTTCCATGACCACGTCCCCGCTGTATGCAACGATCACCCTCTTCAGCTCCGGAAATTCGCTGTTTTCGGCCTGAAGGTACAAAGGCTCCACGTAGAGGAGGCTGTTGTTTATGGGTATCACCAAAAGATTGCCCCTGATCACGCTGCTTCCCTTCTGGCTCCAGAGGGTGAGTTGCTCTGAGATTTCGGTGTTCTGATCAACTCTTGCCTCCACCTGCATCGGCCCGAATATGAGCTGGTCTTTGGGGAACTTGAAAACGATGAGATCACCGTAATCGGGCTGGTCCGACTTGGCACACATCCAGGCGATCATGTTGTTTTTGGATCGAGGAGTGAAGGGCTGTATCAGTATGAACTCCTCACTCGCCCCACCAGGCATTCTCATAATCACGTAGTAGGGCTCCATAAGCTGCCTTTTTCCCTGATAGACCTCTGAAGGCAAATCCCATGCGTCCTCTCTGTTATAGAACACCTGAGGATCTTTCATGTGATAATCCTTGTATATCTGGACTTGGACGTTGAAGAGATCGACAGGATACCTTATGTGATCCTGAAGCTCAGAGGGCATCGATTCCAGAGGCAAGAATAAGTCTGGGAATATCGCCTTGTAAGCTTCCAGTATGGGTTCCTCTTCGATTACGTAGTAGCTCAGAGAGCCGTCATAGGCATCAATTACGACCTTGACAGGGTTTCTTATGTAGTTGAACCCACCAAGCCTTTCCGAATATGGATAGCGGCCTGTCAGGGTGTAAGCGTCTATGATCCAGTAAATCCTTCCGTCGGCCAAGACCACGTAAGGATCGTTGTCGTAGACGAGGAAAGGTGCGATATTTTCGACCCGATCGAGGATGTTCCGATGAATCATGATCCTGCTCTGGTCCATGATGTCATCGCTGAGGAAAAGCTTGAAGCTGCCGAGCCTGTAAGCCATCAGAGCCTTGGTGAATAGATCAAGCCCGATTCCGGCATCTCCAACGTAAGTTGTGCGAACGTTCTCATCCCCAAGAGGATAATCGAACTCTTCCTGATCGGTCTTCACCACCAGGTAGTCTTTGCGACCCTCGCCGTAATATATCTCAGGCCTTTCGATCTTTCCGATGACAGATTCTGGAGGGATGTTCTTGACGTAAAACTCGGGAAGCCCTCCTGGTGCCACCTCATTTGTCGGGCTCACGCAGATCCCATAGCCATGAGTGTAGACCAGATGCATATTGATCCAAGTCTGGGCCTGCTCTGGAAGTTGATCTTGAGATAGCTCCCTTGCCGAGAGCATCACCTGCCTTTTTTTGCCGTCTACAGGATAGCGATCCACGTCCACGTCGAAGAACTCGTAATATAGCCGGATCTCTTGGAGTTGTTTATAGGTCTTGAGAAGAGGCCTCCAATCCCATAGCCGGATGTTGTCGACAGTTGCCCTGTTCGCCTCAATATCTTGCCCTGTGAGGTTGTAGTCTAAGAGAAAGAGGCTCTCGTCGATACCGTCCAGGCCATAGGCTTTGAGGGTATAGTCGATGTTGTAGGCTATGAAAGGCTCTTCCATCGCGATCTCGTTGGGCGCAACTTTGTACTGCTGGATCAAGATGGGATAGGTAGATCCCAAGACCAAAGTCACCACTGCAAGCATGCTCAAGAGAAAGAGGGCTCTGGAGAATTCCCGCCTTGAAGCGAAGGTGAAAAGGCCGATCGCGATCAGCAGGGCGACTCCTGCGTAGATGTATAAGAAGGGGAGATGGGCGTTCACATCTGTATACCCTGCGCCATAGACCACACCGGTTTCTGAATAAAGAAGGTCGTACCGATCCAACAAGAACCTCAAAGAGAAGAGAATTGCAAGGATGCCTGACAAGACGGCCATGTGAGACCGCGCCCGACCAGGAATCATTTTCGCGATCTCTGTATACTCCAAGGACTCCTCCTTGAATAAGGCGAAATCGACCCGGACGAACAGGTAAGCTGCAGCCGTGATTATGAGGTTGATCAGAACCGTGGCGAAAAGAGCGTTCCAGAGAAACCAAAGGAAGGGAAGAGTGAATACGTAAAATCCAATGTCCTTTTGAAAGAGCGGGTCCTGGAACTCGAACGATTGAGAGTTGAGCGCCAAAAGAAGCGTTTCCCACCCGAACTGGGCCACCAGGCCGAAAAGGACCGATATCAAGGCCACAATCCAGAGGATGTATGGAGGTCTTTCCTTTACCCAGTGCAGGTTGATCGAACTTGCCAAGAAGAACAGGATGGCAGCTCCTAGGAATATGCCCAACCTGGTGAAGACCATAGTGGTGAACACGCTTGAGTAGCCTATGGATTGGAACCACCGCAGCTCAGTTAAAAGATATGCAATCTGACCTGAAAATATGACAAGAAACGCCAGGGCCGCTACGACCCCGTACTTGAGCTTCATAAAATCCCTAAAAAATTATACAGATGCAGGTTGCCTCACTCCAGAGTGATGGCTTCAGAGGGGCACGCCTCGACGCAAGTTCCGCACTCTGTGCACTTTTCGGCGTCCACGACTGCGATTTCTTCCTCATCGAGTGAGATGGCATCCTCTGGGCATTCTTCGACACAGGTTCCACAACTTACACATTCATCTCTGTTGACTACTGCTGGCATTATAAACTCCTCCAAAGCTGCCACTATTGGCACTTTTATACTTAAGTCGATGCAATAAATATCTTTCGTCGGGATGTTATTGTGAATATGTTTTTCAAAATGTGACTTCATTCCTGGTTTCGGGCCGGAATCAGACTGAAAAGAAACACAGAGACAATCAAAAAGTGGTCACAAGAGGGCGACAGACTAGAAGCTTCACGATATAATAACCGAGAAAAAGAGAAAAACGGAGATATGTATTTATCTCGCTTACTCGATGCTGAGTGCCTCAGAGGGGCAGGCATCGACACAGGTTCCGCACTCGGTACACTTTTCGGCGTCCACAACGGCGATCTCGTCGTCGTTCATGGAGATGGCTTCTTCGGGGCACTCATCGACACAGGTTCCGCAACCTACACATTCATCTTTGTTAACTACAGCTGGCATTATTATCTCCTCCAAATTCGCCAAGGTTGGCAAACCCTCGATAGGGAGATAAGATATATAACTTTCGTTAAGCAGCTCACTAGAGTTTTAGAAATTGTGTTGAAAAAAAAGACGAGATTTCGGCTTTTGCCGAAATCCTTTCTAACCTTGCCACCCAGGTTCAGGCCAGTTCCGAGTATCGTTTCCGATCCTTCAGCTCTTGTTTTTTGCCTTCGTTCCACCCGCTAACAGACTGAAGGTAGCCGGTCACCCTGCTCAGGTGCTCCAAGTTGTCTGATTTGCAACGTGAGCATTCTTCCTTCAGGCCTGCTGCCATGTGGAAGCAGTCCAGGCAGACGGTCATGTCTCTGGTGAAAGCGAAATACCCGATCTGGGTGTTTCTGGCAAGCTTCATCGCAAAGTCCATCAGACCTTTGGGGTCCGGCGTCGATTCTCCCAGGAAGATGTGGAATATGTTCCCGCCATCCACGATGGGGAAGAAAACGTGTTCTAGCTGAGCCCTCTCGAAGATGGAGACTTCGGCTGATGGAGGAATATGGGTACCGTTGGAGTAGTAGACCGGAAGATCGCGGGTCTTGTGGATTCTGCTCATGGCAGTCTCCAGGTCGCCCTTGACAACCTTCATGGCGCATTCCCTGAACTCTTCGTGCAATAGATCGGATACCGCAAATCTCTGAGCAGTGGACTCTGCCGGTGTTCTGGCAAGGGCTACGGTAATTCCGTGACGCTGGCTCAGCTCGTGAGCGTAAAGTTCCATCTCGGTCATGGCCCTGACCGCCAATTTCCAGGCATCCTCAGACTCGTGCATCTGGTGGCCCATGTGGAACTGAACCATCTCGTTTACCCCAACAACGCCTATTGTGTAGACCAGACCCTCAAGGCCTACGGCCACGGTGCCCTTCTCTCCAGTGTTAGGATCTTTGGGCTTTTGGACCGCGAAAGGCATCCTGTGGTTCGCCACGATCTGGTCCATCCATTCCTTCTTGACCTTGAACGTATCTATGGCAACGTCCATCAGCTCTCTGAGATACTCGAAGAGAAGGTCAGCATCGCCCCTCGCAAGGTAAGCGGCCCTCGGACAGTTGAGGGAAACCACTTGCCAGGATCCCATGGAGAAATGCAGACCTCCTTTGAAGTATAGCTTCTCTTCGAAGGTGTCATCTTTCTCAAAGGTGGACGAGAACTGATAGGCACAGCATTGGTAGCAGCTTATGCCCTCACCTGCGCCCCGATAGGGGGGTAGCTGGTTGTCGTAGTAAGGTGTGCCGTATTTCGCCGCCAATTCGAAAGTGAGAAGGTAGAGATCCTGATAGGTGGGAAGATCGGGATTTGCGGCGTTAAACTCTTCGTCTTCCTCCATGAAGTCGGGCTCGATCGAGATCTCAGGCTTTGGGAAGTTGAAGGGCTTTCCCCAGTAGTCGCCTGCGAGCATGACATCCATCAGAGCTTTAAAGCCGAGGCGAACCTCTTTTTCGAACTCGCCGTAAGTTCTTTTTGGTGACTGTTCGCCATCCCAGACCTTGCCTCTGTAGACTACAGGCTTATCTCGCCAGAGCTTGGGGACACCAGGGCTGAGCTGCACAGAAGAGAAGACCACTTGACCCCCTCGGGCCACCATCATCTGGGTCATCTCGTAGACGAACATCTGCATCATCTGGTGGACCTCCTTGTAGGAGAGTCCCTCTAAGTAAGGTGCAAGGAACGTGAGGAAGTTGTAGAACCCCTGGCCTCCAGCGAAGTTGGTTTGAGCAGACGCGAGGGCCTTTACGGCGTGAAGGATTGCAACCTCGGGCTTCAAGGCGGGCCCTGCCACGCTGGCCTTAGTTCCAGTGCCATCGGGCATCAGCCCGTAATAGAAGAAGTAGCGAAGGTCCCAATCTTGGCAAAAGCCGCGCGTTCCGAAGTATTCGAGATCGTGGATGTGAAGATCGCCTGCCAGGTGGCGGTCTGCAAGATAAGGTGGGAGCAACAATAGGTACTGTTCCTTAGAGATCTTATCGGCTTTCTTCTTGTGGCTGGTTTCGGCGTTCTCCTGAAGGTTCGCGTTTTCATGAGCCTCGAAGCCAGAGCCGACGTCTATGAGATGGGCATCGTAGACAGGAGTTCCAACCCTCGTGCAGATATTCCTCCACTCAGGGTGGCGCCTTTCGAGAAGGATTACATTTACAATTTCTCTTACCAGAGGGCCACTGAGGAACTTCACGTCCATCCATCTGATCCTGCGCTCGGCCTCTCTGGCGATATCTTCTGCGTCCTCTTCGGTTATTCCGGAAATCTTGTAAAACTGCTCGGAGAGCTTCGTCTCCTTGAGTAGCTGTTTCACTATGGCGTTTCTGTTCCAGTCGATCAGATGTCCATCGGTGGTCCTCACCCGAGGCATATCGGATACGGATAAACCGTCAAGGGTGATTTGTAAAGTGCTTTTGTGAGCAGAGCTTCTGTTCTTCACTTATGTTACGCCCCCATGAAATGGCGATGACGAATCTCGTTGCAGCATGACAATGATGAACCCCCCAGAAGGCAGAACATTTCCCTAAAATGCCTGCCTTCGGTACAACTTCTAACTCGGCTAGTTGTGCAGGGAGGCTTATTAACTCCTTCGGCTCGTGCAACTCCATGCGCCTTAATTTAACGATAGTGTGCGGGACGAAACTAATCTTCAAAGAAGAGCACCTTTGAAACTCAGAGGTCTATTTAAAGGAAATAGTAGTGGTTATAAATTGAAAGGTTCAATCGCGCTGGAAGGCGAATTTGTGCCTGACGAGATCTCAACGCGCCATATAATTTTGCCTTTGGCCCATTCGAAACCCCTAAACCGATCGCGAAGAAAAGCTTCCAGTTCATTGAATGTTTTGAATATGTCAGGGCGAGTTAAGATCCAAAGCTCAGAATCAAGCATCCTTAGCCCGGTTCTAGGGCTCGGATGCCTCTCCTTGAAATCAACACCTTAGCAGAAGAATCAAGAGAAGAGAAACTCGCGCAGTCTTCATATTCTTAGATCAAACGGCTGCCTTTGGCTGTGTTATCATATTTTTGGCATGGATTTATCCGCAGGTCTCTACGCTGCTTTGAGCGGCCACCCACGTTTTTCCCCTTTTTGTGAGGTTTTGTTGTGGGCCGCAAAGTGACACAGTGTAAATTGTTTCAGCTATCGGGGCGTTCATACAATTCTGGTCAGGCTGGCGACAGATATATATTCTTTTGATTATTGACTCTCGTTATCAGGTCCAAAGAGGGGGTGGTGGGGCCCTTGATGCCTGGTAAAAAGCATGAAGGAGATGATAAAAATGCCGCGTAAGATCCTGCTATTTGGAATCTTACTCGTCATCTGCTCTGTGCCCATATCGGCGCAGGCATCTGAAGACTCTGTGGACCTCATTAGATAACATCAATTACTGGATTCTTTAGATGAAGAATTGGGGGATGAGGTAAAACAATGCACGAAAAATTCGAATCGTTTGTGGCTGGTCACAGGCCGCCGAAATTGGCTGCAGGAGCTAAGTTCGCCATAGTCCTGGTGGCGCTGATCGCGCTCTGCTCATGTGCTGTGGCGCAGAACAATTGCACAGAGGAAAACACTGCGGACTACTCACTGCGGACTACTGGATGAACGAGGCCCAGGAATTTTCCCGGAATGGCTCTTTTGAGAAGGTTGTTCTGGCCTGTGATCGGGCCTTGGAAATAGACCCAAAAAACGAAGCCGCATGGATCGAGAAGGCCTCATGCCTCTATGTCTTGGGCAAGGAAATTGAGGCAAAAGAAGCCTATGAGAATGTCATCATCCTTGCCGACGAAGACCTGAAAGAAGATCCCGAGGATGCAAACGCCTGGCAAAATAAGGCCATCGCTTTGCGCAGCCTGAACAGGAACGAGGAAGCCTTCCAAGCTTACAACGAGGCCCTTGAGATCCTCAATCAGAGAACTGAAAAGGACCCAGAAGATGCCGACGCCTGGATGGAAAAGGCCAATGTCCTGACCAACTTGGGCCGATGGGAGGAGGCTCTGGAGGCTTATGACAAGGCTACAAAGATCGATCCTCAAAATCGTCAAGCTTGGGAGAGGAAGGCCGAATTTCTCGGTAGAACAGGGCACATTGACGAGTCGATGGAGGCTTTCGACAAGGCCATCAACCTGACGCCAACTGGCGAGACTGCAGAGCTGGCGGACATTTGGATGGCAAAGGGCGAGACCCTTGCCTTTGCAAACCAGCAAAATGAGGCATTGGAAGCGGTTGACAAAGTCACAGAGCTTGAACCCGGAAACGGTCTTGCCTGGCGCTTCAAGGGTCAGCTTCTGGGATTGATGGGAAAATACAACGAATCCGTATCGGCCTACGACGAAGCTCTCAAGCAAGATCCCAACGACACCACTACTTGGCGCTTCAAAGCCTGGGCGCTCGTTGAGATGGGAAGATACAACGAATCTCTGGAATCTTACGGCAAGGCCATCGAACTGACGCCACAAAGCGATGCAAAAGAGCTGGCAGGACTCTTACTGAACAAGGGTGAAGCCTTGAGCGAGACCAGGAGAACTGATGAAGCCGAGGCTGCCTTCAACAACGCCTTGGGCACCTTGGATGCGGCGCTCCAAAACGATTCCAGCGACATGGACCTCTTGTTCCTGAAAGGTCGCGCCCTCTTCAAGCTTGCCAGGTACGATGACGCCATAGCGATCTACGACCAGATCATCGAGACCTCTCCTAACGTCGAACCCTACATAACCACCACCAATGCGTGGATGGCAAAAGGCGACGCCCTGCTCGCATCGGGCAGGAACAAAGAGGCTCTAGATGCCTACAACAACGCAATCGAGCTAGGACCCCATTGTGGTGACGCCTGGCAAGGGAGAGGCGCGGCTCAAAGGGAACTGGGCCAGGTCTACAATGCAACTATGTCCTTTTACGTGGCTGAGAGATTGGGGCGTGAGTAGTGAAATTCATCCAATATTTTACATTTATTACTTCGGGAGCGCGGAGGGTCACGAATACCCCGTCCTTTAGGGCGGGGATGAAGTGAACCCTCGCCCGTTTTTCATGCTCCTTTAAATCGATAAAACATTAGTGACGGTTCATGGGGATC
>Ga0272443_10002022_pt1 | contig 27228 bp, 39 predicted proteins | sample SSMAcet12_FD_193581 | JGI IMG/M metagenome (GOLD analysis project Ga0272443, IMG submission 193581) | Marine sediment archaeal communities from Little Sippewissett salt marsh, Falmouth, MA, United States - SSM-Acet-12 | ecosystem: Environmental > Aquatic > Marine > Wetlands > Sediment ... | reverse complement strand
ATGATAACAATCTGATATCAACTTCTTTCCCTCATCAGGCATAAGTGCATTAAATTTATATGGTGTAATCCTGTAGTGATGATTTTTCTCTGGATCTTTATAAACAAATTTTATGTCTCCTCCAATGATTTCTTTCACCATAACAAATAAATCTCTTATTTTTATTGACTCGATCCCTGTTATGTTAATACACTGATTTTTGTATTTATCATCTAGAATGTCAACACTCAATTTTGCAGCATCTCTTACATGTATATATTCTCGAATGTCTTCTCCATCGCCCTTTCTAACGATCTTCTGCTCGTTCAAAGCTTCTTTAAGTAACTTATATATAAAATTGTTTTCTTGACTTCTTGGACCGTATAAAGAGCCATAACGAAGGATTGTATATGGAATCCCAAACTCTTCGTGATATTTCTTAATTATCATTTCTGATGCAAGTTTACTTACCCTGTAAAAAGATCCTGAATCACTGTATACATACACAGTGCTTGCAAAAATGTATCTCTTTACATTTGCTTTTCTACATGCCTCCAAGATTATGCTATTTCCAATGATATTTTTTTCAATTGTTTCAAATGGTTTTTTATGAGACTCATCCAAATCTGCAAGTCCAGCAAAGTTATAAACAATGTCAGCTCTTTCAACAACTTTGTTTACAAAACACCCATTAAGAATATCACCAACTAACATCTTTTGGTCTTCTTGTATATAATTAGAAGTATTTATGTCATAAATTGAAACTATATGTTCTCTTTCTGTAAGCACATCTGCCACATGAGATCCAAGAAAGCCTGAGCCTCCAAAGACAACTACTTTTGACATAAACCCTCCAACAAGTTATCAATTGCTTCTTCAGCCATCTCTTTTCTAGTAGAGTATGTATATGATGCCTCATGTTCTGTTACAAGAACATTTTTTATGTCCTCAAACCACTCTGGATGTAAACACACATCAAGTGCAATTTTATGATCATAATCTTGAGCAAAGTCATAAAGTGCAGCTTCATTTACTATTCGTGCTCTTGCTGTATTTACGAAGATAACATCTTTTTTCATAAGAGCAAACTGTTCATAATCAATCATGTTTATGGTGTCTTGTGTTTGTGGGCAATGAAGTGTTATGATATCGCTCTTTTCTAAAAGTTCCTCAAGTGTTTTTGTTTTTCCTCCCTCATTCTTTTTGAATGTGTAATTTATGTTAGCAGTATCATAAAAAATACTATTTGCTCCAAATGCACAAACAAGTTCTGAAACTCTTTTTCCAACTTTCCCATAACCAATGATTCCAACAGTCTTTCCTTTAAGCATTCTATTTTGTGTTTTGTCAATGCACTTCATATTCTTAAGCTGTGAAAGTATCAATGTTATGGTGTGCTCTGCTACTGCATCAACATGCTTTGTTGTTGTAAAAATTTTTATGTTGTGCTTTTTGACATAATCCATATCGATATTATCTGTTCCAACACCAAAACGAGAAATAACTTTCAAGTTTGGAGCACATTTTAGTAAATACTCTGGAAGAGGCTCTGTTCCAGCAATAATCCCAACAACAGTCTCATCAAGATCGTCTTCATCTATTTTTACATAATGCTTTCTTACTATATATCCAGCTTTTTCAAGCTTTTCATACTCTGTATCAAATGATCTGCTCGAAATAACAATCTTCTTTTCTATCTCTTTTTGTTTTTGTTTTCTCCTCATTTTTTCACCCACCAATCTCTTGGATATCCTTCCAATTCTAACTTATTTTCATCTACAAATTCAAGAACTGCTCTTATTACACCAACAGCATTAATATGAAAATCATGCCCACCAGTATATCCTCCCTGCTTTATTTTTGGATAGTAAAGTTTGATGTCATTCTTTACATATTTATAACTATGGTTTGCATCTATATAACAAAAATCAAGTTCTGGAACATCATCAACAGCATCTTCAGAAAGTTTTTTTACAAATACAACTTTATCTTTGAACTTTTTTAAATGCTTTTTGCAAGCTCTAAAATTATCATCTGGCTCTGTATCTATCTTGTATCCAGGATATGTATTATATAAATCAACAACATACAACTTTTCCATTGGAAGATAGTGCAAAATGTTATATGCATTCCATCCTCGAAAAGATCCAATTTCACAACCAACAAGTTTATGATCATGCTGTTTTCTACTGAGCATCTCTGTCATCGGTCTCATTGCTATTGGATATAAACAATTTCCTTGAAATGCAGGTATATACCAATTCCTCAATTTTCTTCGCAGTTTTTCAACTGGATTTCTTTTTGGGATAAACTTATTCATACATTTCTTAACTCCTTTGGTTTATCTGTTTTTCTCACCATATCAAGAACATATCGAAATGCTTCAAATGGTAACTTCCCAGATGGATTTTGGCTTGATTTAAATATCTTGTTTATCTTTCTCATTGATTCTTTTTGTCCTGGTGTAAAACCTTTTTGATACACTTTGTTTTCATATTCTGGAACATCTACTCCAAGAAATGCACAAATGCCAAGAACAAATTTATGATGATTTTCTTTGAGGTCTTCAAATTTATAAACATGCACTTTCTTTTCTCCAAACAATTTTTTAAGATAAGTTATGTATCGATCATAATCAAAGTAATCAGGATCTACATTTTCTTTCCATTTTTCATATGTTAATGCACCTCCTCGTTTTAGATACTGGCTATAAAGACTTGGCATCCATGTAAGATGCATTCTAGTTCCAACTAATACATAAGCATCAGGAAACATTGCTTTAAGTCTGTCAGCTTTTATGTATCGCTCTTCAGCACTTTTAAATGGATGATATGTATTTCCAGAAAAACCCTCATTTGAAATAATATTAAGTTTATCTTCATATACTTTTGAACCAAGCTCAAAGTTATGGATGAAATTAACATTTTTTATTTTACTAAATATTACTGCCTGTAAAAATGTTGTAGCAGTTTTGTGCATACCAACATGGAGAAAAACCTTCAAAGTTTCACCTCTTTGAATTCATCTTTTAAAAGACCAACAAGTACAGCATCATGCCACTTTCCATTTTTATAATACATATGCCTTACAGTTCCCTCAATCTTAAATCCAGAAGCCTGAGCAACTTTTATTGATGCTTCGTTTTCTTTAAATATGTTTGCCCATAATCTATGCAAATTAAGGGTGAAAAAACCATATTGAGTAATCATATTCCAAGCAAGTTTTCCATACCCTCTATTCCAATAACTTTTATCTCCAATAATTATACCAATCATTCCTGATCTATGAAGCCAATCAATGTTATGGATGCCTACACAACCAATGTGAAAGTCGATGTCTTTTTTTACAATTGCAAAGAGAACATCTGTAGTGCTTTTTTGCATTTGCATCATATATTCTTTTTGTTTTTCTCTTGTATTTGGAAAAATTCCTTTATTTTGATACTTTGTAATTTCTTTATTATTAAACCATCTATACCACATTCCATCAAGATCTTCTTCTCTTGATGGTCTCAGAAGTAAATCACCCTTTTCAAGCATGACACTTCTTCCTTGCTTTTATAAATTCACAAAAGAATCTTTCCATCTGCTCTTTATGTCCAAGAGTTACTCGAATGTATTCCTTAAGAATATCCTGTTTGAAGTTTCCCTTAACATAGACATTCTTTTTCTTAAGTTCATCAACTATCTTTTGGTCACACTTTATGAGAACAAAGTTCCCATGTCCAAAGTGATAATCAACTCCTTCAACATCAAGACTATTTATGAGGTATGTTGCACCCCTCATAAAATCAGCATAAAGCTGAACTTCTATATATGAATCATCCAAAAACTCCTCTGCAAAGGCAACAGCGAAATAACTTGCAGGAAAAGATAATTGCACTTTCTTGAGAGTATTGATGACTGATGGGTGTGCAAGAGCATATCCCAGTCTTAACCCAGCAAGTCCATAGAACTTTGAAAATGTTCTCAGTACTATTAGATTATCAAACGTATTGACATACTTTGCCATTGTTTTTTTATAATACTCATAGTATGCTTCATCTATAACAACAAGTGTATCTTTTTTCTGAGCTTCCTCTACAACCTCAAGTAAATAGTTATTGCTTACTGCACAACCTGTTGGATTATTTGGATTAACAATGACTGCAACTTTTATCTTCCATGGAGTTTTAATATATTTTAAAAATTCATCTCTTGGAAACTCAGTTAATGATGAATAGTCAACACTTATTGTGTCCCACACATTATGCATTTTGCAATAAATTGGATACATCGCAAATGTTGGATTTGTTAAAAGTACTCTACAAGTTACATCTGTATATGTTTCAAAAATGTTTTTTATGATGCTGTCAGATCCATTTCCAATAAGAATATTATCCACAGAAAGTTTTTCTTTCTGAGCTATCTTCTGCTTCAGTCTGCCATATTCAGGATACATTGTAAGATTTTCTATATTCATTTTATTGAATACTTTTGAATAAATTGTTGGAGGAAATTTTCCAACAAACTCATTTCTATCCAATCGTAATTGACTGATTCTGTTATCAGTATCCATATTTATTCTTTCGACACCTTTTATTTGCAAAAGAGGCTCAATCATTAGTGCCCTCCATATGTTTTTAACCACTTTTCAACAAGTGGTATCTGCCACTCATAATCAACATCAAATCCTCCCTCTTGCTTGAGAGGATAAATCTTCTGACCCATCCATTGCTGAGGTAACATTCCACTTTTCATATGCACTAAACACATTGGTCTTACAATAGATGCACCCATATCTGCAAACCAACAATCTGTTTGATCATTTCTATCACTTGTAGCAGTTTCTTCTATAAAAATGAATGGATCATATGGCTCTAACTTATTGTCAACAATTTTTCTTGCTCTTACAGGATTCCACATATTATACTTCGAAACAGTAACAGCTGAATCATATTCATCATGCTTTTGAAGAAATTTTATGCCCTCTGAAAGTTTCTCTGGTGTTATGCAAAAAGCATTTGCCATGAGGAGCACAATAAGATCAACTCTTTCATTCAGTCGTTCCTCAATTTCAGTAAGAGCATGCAAGAACACATCTCCACTTTTTGCAGTATCAGAGCATAACTCTTTTGATCGTTTTATGATACCTATACCAAGTTTTTCTGACATATCTATAAGCTCTGGATCATCTGTTGACATATATACCTTGTCAATCTCTGGAGTATCCATTGCAGCTTTTGTACTATAATATGCCAGAGGATATCCAAGAATGTTATGTGTATTCTTGCCTGGAAAACCTTTGCTTCCTTTTCTTCCAGTATTAACTGCTACTATCATGTTATCAACTCTATTTTCTTTTTTATTTCTGCTGGAACACCAGCAACAAATGAATATGGAGGAACATCTTTGTTTACAACTGATCCAGCTGCAACAACAGAATGCTTTCCAATTGTTACTCCATTCAAAATGATTGCTCCTGATGCTATCCAAGCATAATCTTCTATATGAATATCATTCTTTTCAGAGTACTCAGCAACAAGATAATCTTTCTTAAAATTGGTGTAATTATATTTTGGTGTTAGCACTAAACAATCATGCCCAAAAACAACATGCTTTCCAATATATACTTTTCCACCAATAGTATTAAACACTGTATTTGCTAATCCTGCTCTGCTTTCATCTGCAAACACAACATCATTTATGTTGCCTTTAACATGTGGTGATCTATGAACAAAGCCACATTTCTTTAGAGGATTTATGACTAGAAAGTGTACTACTTTTGAAACTATCGAAGATTTTGGTAATTCAATGTATCCTGTCACTTATTTCTCTCCTTTAATATTTCACTCTGACGCAGATAACAATCTTTGCAACATCCAACAAGATGAGATGCCCCAATTTTATGCTGTAATCGTAACAATCCAAGTTTGTGAGAATGCCAAGCATCTTTTATACTTGTATTTTTTACATTGCCCAAGTAGCATAGTTTTCTTTCATCGTGATTGCAGGGTATGATTGTTCCATCAACAAGAATTCCCAATCGTTGATACAGCTGCTGACATTCCCAATCTGCTTGCATAACTTCTCTCTCTTCTACTCGAGGCTGATAATCAAGAAAACCAACTTCATCAACAAGAGGCTTCCAAAAGTTTATGTACCCACCAATACTATCTTTCAATTCAGGTAAGAGCACTGTTTGAACTCGCACTTTTGGATGTTCAGCACCAAGTTCTTCTTTAACATACTGTAATCTTTTTATATTGTTGAGCACTTTGCTATAGTTGGATCCAATTCTATATCGCTCATAAACATCTTTTGTGTAACCCTCAAATGAGACAGATAATCTATCGAGATTTGATTCAACAAGTTTATGTGCTACATCTTCAGTGAGCAAAGTTGCATTTGTATTAAAGTACACATCAATAAGTCCATTGTTTTTTGCATATTTTATCATAGTAAAAACATGCTCGTGTATAAGTGGTTCACCAATGATACTCAGTTTGCATCCATAAAGACCATTTCTTGCACTTTCATCTATGATTTTTCTAAAGAGTGGCAGTCTCATCTTTTTGTTTTGTACAAGTTCTGGATTGCTTTGTCGTATACAAAAAGAGCATTTAAGATTGCATCTATCTGTTATGTCAATATCCAAGAATAGAGGAAAATCTGCAACTTTTCTTTTCTTTGGATATGTGTGCCACTTTTCTCTGTATTCTGCATACTCTGGATTTTTTTCAACAATGTTCTCTCCTCCTATTGTATGATATTCTGAATTTATTTTCATACTACCACTTCTCTCCATTTAGTATAGAAACAAGACTTCTTGGTCTTATGACTTGCTTTAAAATGTCAGGTTTGATATTTATGAATCCTTTTTTATTAAACTCCTCATTGTACCAATACCTATTGAGGAACAAACCCAACTTTATCTGTCTGTCATTCCAAGCTTTATTAACTATTGTATTTTTATATTCAGGAACAGCACAGCCAATAAATTCACAAAGATCTTTTACAAAATCATAGTGATCTTCTTTCAGATGCTTTATGTCATCTACATAAACCTCAGAAAACAGCTTTTTTAAATAGTGTTCATACTTTTCAAACTCAAGTCTTTCTTCTGCAAAATCTTTTTCTCTGAATTCATCAAAGTTATGTGTGCCTCCTTTTCTTACATAATTTTTATAGATAGATTTGAGCCAAGATTCTTTTTCTCTAACAACTAATATAATCTTTGCATTTGGGAATAATTTCTTTAATCTGTCAGCTATTAAAAATCTATCATTCACATTTTTATCCCATGGGCAACCTGCAAACTCTTCACTACTTAATAAATTAATTTTATTGACAGAAAGATTCATATCAATTCTTATTGCTTCATTTTTATTGAGAAAGTTTATGTTCTCTATAGAAGGAAAAACTACTTTTTGCAAGAACTTTGTAGCAGTTTTTTGAAGTCCAACATGGATGACTACTTTCACACGATATCCTCCAAGTTTACTCTCTCAAAAAGATCAAGGTTTCCATTTGGTGTTGCATTGTAAATCTTTCTTCCCTCTTTGTCATATACTTTTTTTATCTCTTTATATGCTGCAAACACTTTTTCCCAATACTCTGGAGATCTGTTTGTCTTTTTATCAAAGCCATACTTTTCTCCATCAAAATGCTCTTTTACTGAATAATCACAATCACATCCAAGAAGATACACTTCTTTAAAGCCCATCCAATAAGCAACTTGTAAACACAAGTCAACCATTATTGTATCTCCCCAGTATGTACCATGTTTTATGTTCTTATCTTGCCAACCATTTCTTTTTATGTCGCCAAGATCTTTGAAAACAACAGGCTTACCATAAATTTTATTTTTATATTTCTCTTTATTTTTAAGATAATCTCTTCCTGCATGCCCTGATAACAAAAGTGTTGTATTTTCTCTCAATATTGGAAATTTATGTCTCTTCCAAACATTTTTATCAGAGATGCAATAATAAGCATATTTAAAGAATAATTTATATGATGTATTTGTTCCAAAAACAATTTCTTTTCTTATCATTTCTAATTTTTCTTCAGTAAGAGATGGTCCAGTGCCCACCATAAAACATCTTTCATCTTTGTGCAAATCTTTAAGTTTTTCTATAGGAGAAGGATCAAAGTTTTTATAGTATCTTTCGAGATGTAAATTTCGAAGAGTATCAAAGAATGGAAGTCTATGCAATTTCAACATCACCAACTCCTTTGTCTCTATCGAGTTTATGTGCTATTGCTCGCACTTCTCCATCTTTTGAATCGTTGATAAGATGTCGTGGTCCAATTGGAAGATCGCAAATAACCTGATCAAATGTTATGTCGTGTTCTTCTAGTTTTGAGAGAATAGAAAACACTTTGTTATATGGTCTTGAAGATGTAAGAACGATATAATATCCTTTCTCGTGCCATTCCTTTAACTTTTCAGCACTATTTGGAAGAAGTTTTATATCGTTCCCATCTTCAGAAGGCACTGGTATGTGTTTTACTAGAGTTCCATCGAGGTCACAAAAAATTGTTCCCCTCATCCTTTTTTTCTGTTGTAAATCTGGGATATAAATTGGAATTTGTTTTACAGGATTTATTTTTGGAGCAAATGTAAAGTTACCATTGCTATTGCATAACAACACTTTTTCTGAAAAGTGATCCAGCATGTTTGTTAAAAATTTATTCTCGCTAAAAGATGTTATAAGAAATCTTGAAGCAATCTCTACTACTGTTCTTCTTCCAAGATCTTTTTTCATTATTCTTGAAAAACAAACATCATCTGATGTGTTTACAAAAATTATAAGATCGAGCTTTTCTAAAATATCAACTCCACCAAGTATACAGTTTTCGTAAAGAATGATGGATTTATCTTTTTCATAAAAATTTATTGAAAGTCCTCTTGATCCTGTTTTTCTGTTATATGCATTTATGATCCACAGTTCTTCTCCTCTTGAAAGTGTATCGAGATCTTTTCCAATTTGCTGGAAGTCCCACCAAGTATACTGATTTATTGTGTGCATATAAGCATCAATGCCTGCCTTCCACTTTTCTTCAAATAATTTTTTTCTTTCCTCTGAATTTTGTTTAAATCGCCAGTCTCCAGAGTACACAATAACATTATCCAGCTCTTCTTTTAATTTGTTAGCAAGAGTTGTTTTTCCAGCACCTGCTCTTCCACATATCCCAATGAGCATATGCTTTTTATTACTCTGCTCGTATTGAGTGATAATGTTACTCAGTATTTCCATCTATTACTCTCCTCGTTTTTTCTAATGTTCTTGTCTCACCAAAGTCATAGAGTTCTTTGAGCACTATAACAGAAGTTTTATTCTCCTGGATATATTCCCTCAAGATTGCTTCATAAGTTTCCTCTTCTGTGCTTAACCCTCGTACACCAAGATAGTAAGTCATATATTTTAAGAATAGTGTATCATGACAGATTGCAAGTCCAGTAAATCCGTGCTTTTGCTTTTCTTCATCATTGTTACAAATATCAATAGCAACACCCTCTTCAACATCAATGTATGTTCTATATGTTCCAAGAACTGAATTGCTGTTTGGATCGCAAACACACAGGGCATTGTTATCAACAGAAAACACATCATTTATGATGTAGTCACAAAATGTTATGATAGTGGGATATTTGCTATCAGCATGGTCAAGTGCATAGAGCAAAGAATGTCCTGGTCCATGAAGATCTCCAACATCCTCTCTGCTAAATTCAATGTTGAAAGAAGAATATTTACCCTGCACATAATTTTGTAGAAGATCTGCTTCATAACCAATTGCAATGATAAATTTATGTGCTATGTGCTGATATTTTTTTATGATGTAATCTATTGCTCTTTCATCTCCAAGTTTTATGAGAGGCTTCGCTATGTATTCTGTAGCAGGTTTCAATCGCTCTCCTTTACCTGCTGCAAGTATGATAATATTGAATTTTTTATTTGTGTTACTGAATATTGGTGAAATCATTCTTTTTCTCCTTTAAACCATGAAATTGTTTCTTTTAATCCCTCTTTTAAAGAAACAGATGGATGAAAATTAAGATCATCTCTTGCTTTCTTTATATCTGCCAATGAATGTCGAATATCACCAGATCTGTGGACATTTGTTATATCAATTTTTGATTTGCTTCCAAGTAAAGAACAGATTGTTTTTGCAAGATAATTTATTGATGTTGGTTTGCCTGTTCCAATGTTATATGACTGATGTGGTTTGTCACATTCAAGAGCAAGCATATTTGCCTTCACAACATCGCTCACATGAACAAAGTCTCTCGTTTGTTCACCATCATCATAAATTGTTAATGGTCTGTTTTGTGCTGCATTTTCAATAAAGATTGGAATTGGTCCAGCATATGGATTCCCAAGTGCTTGTCGACTTCCATAAACACTGAAGTATCGCAATGAAATTGTTTCTACATTGTGTACTTTTCCAAAAAGATGAAGCATCTCCTCTTGCAATTTCTTTGTTAATGCATAAAATGAAAGAGGCTTTAAATTATATTTATGTAAAAATGTTTCTCTTATTGGTTCTGATGAAGAATATGTTCCCTCTCCATATGGTGCCATTGAGCCAGAGTGAATAATTTTTTTAACATTTGCATATCCACTTTCTCTCGAGATTAAGCAATCTTGGAGCAACCAAGAACTATCGCAGATATTCTTTTCAATAAAATCATTTAGTACTCTTTGACTTTGTGAAACTCCAACTTTGGATGCACAATGAAAGATATACTCTGTTTCTCTTGGAATTGAAAAATTCTTCAATCGCACAAAGTAGTATTTTGCTCCTCCATTAAGATATGATGGTCTCTTTTCTTTATGTACAGTATACTCCAAATGATCAACAACTGTTACTGTGTGTCCATCTTTTACAAGTTGATCTACAATGTGTGATCCGATAAAACCTGCTCCTCCTGTTACTAAACAATTACTCATTACATACACCCTCCAAAAAGTCTATTAATTTATGATTGTGATGCTCCATACAAAATAGATGTCTATTTAGATACAAATTTTTTTGAATACCTCCATAATTTATAGTGGATAAAAATGATGGAATTTCTGAATAATGATCAACAGAAAGCCCAAGATTGTATTTTTCTACAATCTCACATACAAATGGTAAACTCTTATTACAAAGAACAGGCAATCCTGCTTCTACATAATCAGCAACTTTATTGCCAAACACACTTTGTTTCCATTCATCTTTAAAAAGATCTTTATCAAAATGGAGCATATACAATCCCCAGTGATATTGACTCAACTCTTTTCTGAACTGATCACCATACACAGGTTTATGTAAATGAAAATATTCGCTTTGTTGTAACAAAAGTATTTCTTTGTCATTTGCCACATCTTTATAATTTACAGGATAAATATGAATGTGAATCCCTGCATTTGCAATAACTTTAAAAATATATTTTAGTGGAAATGTACCAACATGTTCAATTCCATCATAAACAACACCAACATATACAATATGTGTTCCCTCTAATTTATCATTCTCTCTTTCCATCTTTTCTTTATCTGCATATGGAAGAAATTGTAATGTTGGTTTATCTTTTAAAAAAGGAAGATTTTTTATGCTATCTTCTGGATACTTATGAATAATTGCATCTGCTTTTTTGAAATTTCTTTTTTCGAATAAAAAATCATACCACTTGTTTCTTCTATATTTTTTATATCTCAAGTATGCTATATCATATGGATAAAAGATCTTCTTACATTTTGCAAAAAGAAAGATAAAGTAAACAAATGCATTTGGTTCACTTACACCAATGACCATATCACAATTTTTAAGTGGTTTGATAACTTTTTTTATATTTTTTGCAATTATGATGTATGTTGATGCCATTCCTTTTTTTGATTTCTGTTTAATTTTATCTTCCCTCTTCATAAGAAAATGACATTTATGAAATGCCTCTTTATATTCAGGTGCAGGTTCATAAATAGAAATAGATTCCACTCTTGCTCCTCTGCTCTTAAACATCTTCGCTAACTTTACCATGAATGGATTAATTGTAGCTCGAGCAAGAATGTATCTATTCATCTCCAAATCCACCATATGTTACATATCCTTGTAGATAAATTTTTACATCAAAGTTTCCATGTGAACAAACAGCACCCATTGTTGACATTGATACTTTTGAAAATGTCAACTCCTTTCCACATAATGGACATTTACATTTCATTTCTTCTCTCCTCTGTGCATCTTTTCTAATTCATCTGTCTTTTCTCCAAATCCAATCATTCCATATATTATTGCAGTAGAAACAAAAACAAAAACATAACGAAATAATTTTATTTCCAATGATACATCTGTGATAGAAATCATTATGACTGCTAATATAAATATTGGTGACCAAAGAATTAAAAAAAATTTTTGAATATCTCTCATATTATCCTCCACATTTTTGTATTTTTATTTTCATATATATTTTCAAAATATTTAAGTTCTCTTTCTTCATAAAGTTGCATTACAAATGAAGAGTTAAACTTTTGCCTATTCTCAATTTTTCCATTTACAATTTCGAACCAATCATCTTTCACCTCGCTGAAGCCAACATTAGTTTTATCTGCAAGATATGCTGGAATAACTTTTATTGCATCTATTTCTCTCTCATTTATGATAAAATAATCTAAAGAAAATCCTGTTGAAATTTGTAGCTCTTCAAAAATTTCGTATGACTCCTGTATAGTTTTATTAGATAAATAAGAAAGAGCATTTGCATACAGATCTTTATTACTTGAATGATTTATTACATCAATGAATTCATTTGCAGTTGAAAGTGAATATTTATTACATGGCTTGCAAGAGTATACTCTCAAATGTTTATGAATTACATCAAGTGTTGGTTGGTATAATTTATTATAAATTTTAAGTTCTGCTCTTATAAGATATACTGATAAAACATCGAGTGCTTCTTTTTCAGATTGTGCTGTAAAAAAGTTGCTTGTAACATAGATACCATTTTGAAAGTTATCAGATACAACAGGATAATCTGTTATGGTCGTGAGATAAAACCCATAGTCCCACCAAGCAAAAATAGATCCATATTCAAACTGTTCTTTTATGTCAAGACTTATATCAACCCACTCTTTTTCATTAAACATATTTTTTGAGGTAACATTTGTCGTTGTTATGAAAATGCTGGAAGCAACAACAAGAAAAATAAGAGTGCAAGATACAAGTTGTTTCACTCTCAACTCTTTTAGCTTCTTTAAATTTATTTCTTTTATGAATGCGTATAAAAAGAGTGCTGAAAATATTGCTAAAAATGGAAGAAGATCTTTTGCAAATCTCGCAGCAACAGTAGAAAAGTATACTGTTATTATGAACATAACAACAAAGAAAAGATGACTTTTTATTATCTTATCTCTGTGCAATTTATGAGCATATAAAATCCCTCCAAGAATTGCTGTTATGAAAAGAATAAATCCATAATTTAACATAATGAATGTTAAGTTTGATACTTGTGCCTCTTGTATTGTTGATAACACTTTTGTTTCATATATACCAACTATGAAAATGTTCTTTGAAATTGTTGCTAATGTAGTAAGAAGAGGAGTGAGTTCATATAAATAATACGAAGAGTAAATTATGATAATACTAATAGCAGATATAGGCAATAGAAGTCCCAATTGCGTCCTCAGAGATCGTTTATGAACTTTTAAAAGGAAGTATATTAAAAACAATGAAATTGTTCCTATGGCTCCAATAAAGAAGATATTGAAGAACAAGTGATAGTTGATAGCATACCACAATGTTACTATAAATGTTATGCAAAACATAAGTGCTGTTTTTGAAAGCAAAGGAAGAGGATTTTTCTTTTTAAATGTTGTATAATAAAGATACACAAAGATAAAAACACCAATAACTGAAACAATATAGTAATGAACAACCCAAGTCATATAAATTGCTGACAATGAAATTACTGTCAAACACAAGTATGCAACAATTGTTCTTTTATCCTCTGATGATATTAATTTTATATATGAAAAATAAAAGAGAACAATAAAAAATGATAAAAATGAATCGTGATCAAACAATCCTGCTAATGATCCATGAGAAGAATCATAGAGATATGGAATTATGATAACAAAGAAAGCTGACAGTAGAGCAATATTTTTATTAAACAAAACATGTGCTATACCATACACAGGAAAAACGAGGAGTGCTCCAAACAAACATGGAATAAGGAGCATTGTCCATCCCAATGCATCTGGTATATCCATACCAGAAACAGTATGAACAAACAAAGCAAGATTTGTTGTTATGGCAGTATACAAGAGTGGTCGCTGACGATCTCCATGTGGATAAGAGAGATCATAATCATAAATATCATAGTTACCTGCTAACTGATATTTGCACATTTTTAAATTGTAGTATGAATCTGGACCTCTGAGTGTGAACTTTTCATAAAAGTTATCTCCATCTGGATCATATGTTGCTCTTGTTCCAAGAGATGCTACAGTAAATGAAATAACAAAGAATATTATGAGAATGATGTGATGTTTATTCATGAGAGTGTCTCCTTGATTGTTTTTGCTAATTTTGGACCAATACCATCAACTCTTTTCAGCTCCTCAACAGAAGCATGAGCAATGTTAAGAATAGAATCATCAAACTGATCGAGTAAAATATTTCCTCTCTTCATTCCAAGTCGAGGTATTCGAGAAATAATATCCAACTTAATTTCTTTTGCAGTTGGATTTCTCTTTTTTGCTTTTCCTCTTATTGGAGAATAATTTTTTATTGGATTCTTCGAGTCATAGTGCTTTGAAACAACTTTGCACACAAATGGAATAAAGAGGTCACCTGTAAACACAATGGAAATGTTATGTCTACAAAGCAAAGAAGCAAGCTCTCCCTGAATTGACTCTGGATTTGTTGCAGGATTATCTGCAATCATCTCTGTCAGTCCTGCATATTCAATAAAGAGGTAAGCATGAGCAAAGTTATCCTGTAGCTCAATGACCTGCTGTTCAAGTTTTCCACTCATCATAGAAGAAACAAAATCTTTATATTTTCGCTCAATTCCAACAAGATTGTCATCTGTAAAATAATCACCAGAGCTTGATTGCACAACTTTTATCTCATTGATGTGAGGTATCTCTTTGTTCTTTATGTATCGCATAAACTTTGGAATGATATCATCACCACTCTGGTCATATCGCTCTCGATGATCGATGCACAATCTCACCATTTATGCTCCTCCAAAAAGTGTGCACAATTTGCACTTATCATTGTATGTCTTCTTCAAAAATGAACAACGAGGCAATCGAGGTTTTATGAAACGAATTTGATACGATGTCACACTGTACTTATAATCTCTCCATCCAACCTGCTTTATGAAGGCATTGATTGAGAGGTCAGTATAACCAAGATGCTTGAGAAAAGCAACAAGCTCAATTCTCTCAAAATGTGTTGGATCTTTTTTCAGTGCTATCTCTTTCAAACAGGGAACACCAAGAGACTGAATCGATGGCACATTTTTACCCTGCCTCTCAAGAATAAGTTTTACATCTCCATTTTCTTTTCGATGTTTTAACTCAAAATTATTCAATGTTTTTGTGAATGCCTTGAATGTCATTGTGGCATTTGGTTTTCTTGGAACAATTCCAGGCTCTTGTGCTAATTTCGAAATCTTCTTCAGTCCAGCATCAAACTCATCGTTTGTTAAGTGCCTGCAATAAAAGCCATTTGCCTCAAGAGTACCTGTTTCTTCATCTGCTCTAATGTATTTGGATGTTGGATATCTGCAAAGAAATCGCAACCTTCCATATGTTGGCTCATCATATGCCTCAATCCCAATTGCTTCAGAGACATGCACCTGAATGGAATATAAAAGATCTTTGAGACTTTCTTTTTGTTTTGGTGTTTTTGGAACTTCAGGTTTGAAGATGGCATACAAATGAAATCCCTTACCACCTGAAAAATTTATGACTACTGGCACATTTCTCTCCTGAAAAAAATTTTTGAGCTGAGCAACATTTTTATATGGCATCCTAATAGAGAAATAAGAATCTATGTCAAAGAAAAGATTGTCAACCACTGGAGTTTCTTTATCAGTAAATCTGTAAGTAGACACGAAAAATGGAACTTTGTCTTTAAACATTCTTTCAAAGTTATCAAAAGCAAATCTACTTTCACAAAAATACTGATTAGGAAATCCTATATGACGTGGCATTTCTTTGAACAAGTTTTATTCCTCTACTGACTTGGTTTCGTTTGTGGTGGTAGTAAAATCTTCAAACTACAATCATCACTCTCCTCACTAATAACTGCTGGTGCATCAGAAGCAAATTTTATGGTGAACTCATCTTTTATAAATGTGTTTGCAATTTGGGGGAGACCAACAGTATAAATTGCTTCTGTTTCTTTTCCACCTTCTACTTTTGCATCTGGTTCAAAGAGCACAAAGTCACTAAATTTATGGAGATCTCCAACTCGTATCTCAAGTTTATTGCTCTCTGCTTTGAATGTATAAAATTCTGTTCCCAAAGAACTTCCATAATCTGTTGTGTCTTTCAGGTCAGTGAGCTTCATCGTAACTTTTGTAGCAAGATCTACTCCTTTGATTGTTGGCACACCATCTTCTATTTTTTCAAATGGCATCTCATCCATTATATCTTCTTCTTTTGGTTCGCGATATGATAAATTTATGTGTACTCGCTTACCAGAGATAACAACTTTATCCTCCTTTGTTTTGAATGTGAGGTCAGTTGTTGATGGAAGTTTTTTTATAACATTGAGTGCTCGCTGGATGTCCAGCTCAATGATTTCATCCTCATCTATTTCGAGCTTTTTGAAAAAAGATTTTTTGAATTGCACTTCTCGTATTCCAACACCATTTGCCTCTCGTTGTATAGATGTTATTGCGTCGCCACTTGCTTTTATAATCGACATGGGAAAGAGATTTTGTACTGATAGTTTTTCCAAAAAATCTCTCATCTTTTCCTGCTTTACTTCAAACTTCATATTTGCTTTCCTCCTTATTTAGAGAAAAGAGTAGAGGATTTCTCTACTCTAATCCCCAATCTATTTCCTCTTCGCTTGATTTCGTTGGTTGTTCTTTTTTAGTTTGTTTCTCAGCTGTTTTTGTTGGTTCTTTCTTTGGAGGTGAAACACCAACACTTTCTTCCAGTTCTTCAATCGCTGAACTCTTATATCCAAGATCTGTTAATCTGTTACAAGCTTTTTTATGTTCACTATATGGATTCTTGTTTGTAATATCAATTTCTCCATAAAGTTTTTTAAAACCTGTAAGCTTGTATGGTTTCATCTTAAAGTTATTGCCTTTATGCTGAAGATAGAGGATTGTATCAACTCTGTGCATATTATCTTTTTCACCTGCTGGACGATAACCCAGATCATAAAAGATTGAATTTTTATTGCCCTCTTCTTTTATTTCTGCTGTAAAAACAGCATTGAAAGGCATTCTTTTTATGATGTCAATCCAATTGTAGTTGTGGAAAAATTTAATAACACTCCAATCTCCCCAACCACTGAGGGATTTATATGCACCATCATCTGTTTTCATCGCTTTTACTTCTGCTCTTTTTTGAGCAAAGTAATCACCAAGTGTTTCTCCATAAGCTTCTCTTGTGTAGTAATCTTGTGACATTTTCCATGCTTCTTCCAACAGCTCGATTATAAGCCATCCATATTTACCTGTTTTCTTGTAATGTTCCTTCAACCTCTTTTCTGCTGTTGCTGTAGAAGAAATAAGCTCCTCATAAGTATTTATGGGGAAAACAAGAACACTATCTCTGTACTCCTCTGGAATTAATCCCTCGAGCTTTTTTATACCTGTTGGTCGATCAGGATAAATAATGCACATTAAAAGATCTTTTTCATCAAGTTTTACTACATTTTTTAAATATGATAATATAGAAAGATAAAAAGAAGTTTTACCTGCATTTGATTCTCCAAAAAGTATCATTTTTTCTGTATCAGCAACTTCTTCAATATACTTTTTGGCAGTAATTGGTGTCACAAGCTCTTGTTGCCACAAACTTTTTGTTGAACCAACAGTTTCTTTCTTTGTAGTAACCAAGCCCATCACCTCTATGTGTCAATCTTGAAGAGGTCACCTTCATCATCGTCAGACTTTTCTTCCTTTTTCTCTTCTTTTGGTTTTTCTTTCTTTTCCTCTTTCTTTGGCTCTTCTTTTGGAGGCTCCTCTTTTTCTTCAGGTTCTTCTGTTTTCTCTTCTGTTTTCTCTTCTTCTTTTTCTTCTTCAGGATCTTCTGAAATATCAACAGTATCTTTTTCTTGCACTGATTTTATCTGAAGCTCTCTTGACATTGCCATTTCAGTTGGCAAAATAAAATGATTGTTCCATCGCACTTCTCCAGTATCATCGTTTATGTCAATCTTGCCTCCAAAAATAAGTGTTGATCCCTGTGCCCAGATAACATCTTCTGGTGAAACAAAGATGGTATAGTTTCCTCCAATAATAGAATCATCCATAATAGTGAATCTTCCAAATTCATTACCACTTGCTGACTCACCAACCTCTGCTTCAACAACCATTGCTTCCATAACTTTTATGTCTGTATCACTTTCTCCTTTGTTAAGATCCATTTCTCCAATAGTTATCATCTTGCCCTGTGGCTCAATTTCTTCTTCATAAAACTTTTTGAACTCTGGCAATGTGTGTCCATCTGAAACTTCTGTAAAAACAGTTTTATTTCCTGAAACAGATGCTCCCCAACTGTTCTCTTTGATCTGAAGCATTGCTTTGTATACTTTTCCAGCTTCAATCTTTCTTGTGTTCTTTGCTGCATCTCTCCACAATGTTCCAGCACAATAGATTGGTTCACCCAATTTTTGCTTTCCATCTTCACCTTTTCCAATAAGCTGAGCAATACATACTAAATCTCCAACCCAAGTTGGTTCACCTTTTATCTCAACTTTTCTTGGACGTGGATTTGCTATTGGACGAATAAAGAATGGTTTTACATCGCCACTCAAAGAATACTCACTATACAATTTTGCCCAAGCAAAACGTATTTTATGCTCAGCATTCTTCATCGTCTGAACAGTTTCGTCTTCGTTTATGATCTCTTTCAATCTTGCAATAAGATCTTTTGGATCTTCTTCTCTTGCCTCTGCTAACTTCAAAATGTTTTGTTTTACATCATCTGGTATAGATGCCATATTACTTTCCTCCATCGATATCTCTTATTTTTTTAATATAAGTGAATCCACCTATATCCTTTGTTTCAAAAAACTTGTCTTTTTCATATTTTTCAATTGCCCTGAAATTGGCATATTCTCCTTTGTGCTTTTCCAACTTCTGAAGATTGTAGTGAGCTGTTTCTTTAGAACAGTTATCCCACATCTCTTGCAAAGCTGGAAGCATAGAAAGACGTTTTACCCATACTTTATCTTTCAAAAAGTTCTGTTCTCTCACTTGTTTATCATATTCCTTCAGAGCACAACGAATTAATTTATGCTTCTTCAACCTCTCCATTGGTGTTATGACAATAAGTGATTCCAAACTAATAATTAAGTTCTGCCAAATGGGCAGATAAATTAATCTTGCATAGAGCACATCTGAAGTATCAAGATACAATCTTCCATCAAGCACAGCATGATGAATAGCAAATTTCAGAAGTATCTCATATAATCTTGATATAAAATGCTCAAGCTTTTCTCGAGCTTTTGGAGACACATCAAGTATCTTCATTGCAAACTCTTCTATAACACTAATCATCTTCTGGTGAATGTCATCATCTATCTTTACTATCTTCATTGCACCAGAACTGTCTTTTCCAAACCTCTGATTTATCAGCACTAACTTTTCCAAAAGATCATTGTACTTTTGTTTTAATTCAGTTTGCTTTACAGGAGAAATATTTATGTTCTCGCTCATTCTCCTGATAGTATCCAAACGATCCTCAAGTGTTACATCTTCGAAGATTGGAACGAGTCGATCAAAAAAACCTGTCTTTAATATCTTTTCAACAAGATTGTCAGGAGGATAACTCATCAAAACAAATGAAGCATGTGGTTTAAATTCGATCAACTCAGATCCAAGCTTCTTAGAAACAAAACAGGAGCTGTCTTCGAGTGCATTCATTGTTATCTGCATATATGTCATGTTCTTCTTGCTGAACTCACTTGTAAAGTCCAGCAAAACAGATGCCTCTTCCATCCCAATTATGTCAGCATCTCTCAAAAGCCCATGAATGATTTCTTCTTGGTTTGTTTTCTTGTTATATTTTATTGTTCCAATAAGTCCAGCATCTGTTGACTCTGTAAGTTTTTGAAAATTTATGTTCAAATCGCTTGTTAATCTATCAACAAAACCATATCCAGATCCCTTGCCAGACCCCTGAGGTTTTATGAGGAACATATGAATACGAGGATCAATAATCCTCGATCCCATTCTGTAGCAAACTTTATTGGAAAGTATTTGTCCAAGAACAACGTGTAGAGAAATTTTTCCATATAATAAATTTTTAAAAGAGTATGAGCTAAATACATCAATATATGCATCAATGATTTTATCAGCTTCACTTTTAAAAATCTTAACCATTAGATTCCTCTTGTTCTACGATCTCATCCAAAATAATTTTAAGAGTTTTTAGTGAATCCCTTGCTTGCTTTGCAGAAATATCTTCAGAAAAGAAAAGAACAGTTGTTGCACTATTTACTGATTTCAATTCTTGAGTGTTCAATATTTTTTGAAGATTTCCCTTGACATAGATATGTCCTTCATAGTTCTTTGTTCTTTCTATGAAATCCCCTCCTCTTCGAGAGATAGAGAAAGCCCTCCACGACTTTCTCAAAGTTACTAAAATTTTATAAAAAAGTTATAAACAATGAGCTTATAAAACTTTTTAGTTTTGCTTATTTATATATAATTATTTCATATAATAATTACCAATTAACTCATCAATTTTATTATATTCCTCAAACCCAAAAGCTGATGCTATCATATATGTAAAAACAAATAAACATACTGTTCTTTTTTCGCCTTTAAATAATTTAATAACTTCTCTTGAAAGTTCATCTGCCTTTACTCTATCTTCATCTTCAGAATTTTTTATGGATAGCCTCATAAACCTGAGGAAGTTTTCTCTGAATATCTTTTCTTCTGTTATTAATATCTCTGCTGTTTTTTCATCTATTTCCATTTTTTCATCTCTCCTATATCGGAATGGGTGGAAAGAAGAAAGAAGTAGATGTTTTTGAGGTCCAATTGAGGAGTTCATCTACTCTTTTAACTTTCCTCTTCCCATATTGAAATTTCAGTTCTGGCACCTTCACTACCAGAGTGATACATTTTTTGAGCGTGCATATGTACGATCTGTGCATCGTCATTAAATGCAACACCATTTAAACCATCGACAACAGACTTTACTAAATTGTCAATGTCAGGTCTCTTGGCACAATACACAGCAGGCATTGGTTTTGTTTTCCACATCATATACTTTGGACGATGCAGATAAAAAGTTATGAGTATGCCTACTGCTCCATCAAGTGGTTGTTTTATGTGCTGTTGTGCGTGCATCTTTATTAAATTTTCATAGTAAGAGGTCGACTTTCCAGTAAATACCCTCACTTTTCCTCCTTTTGAAGAAAAGATTGGTCGCTGTTTGCTCTTTGGATCGCCTTTTACTATAAATTTAATCATTCTTTCAGCCTGTAAAGTATAGATCTTTCATCTCTGACTTTTTTAATCATATCTTCAGAGAGCATAACATCAATTGCAGCACGAAGTCTACCATTTGTAAAACCAGTTTCTTTTTTGATTGTTTCAAATGTTGGTTTATAACCCAATTGATACTTTGTTATTGCAGGTCTCACTTTTTTCACATCATCTTCAGTTATCCAAACATTATATGACTCACTTTTAGCAATGGCATTATCTGGTTTAAACCTGTTTTGTTGAGGTTTGTAAATTTTTCGTTTTTTTAAAAGTGTTTTCTGAGTTGCAGCTTTCTTGTATAATGTTGCCATTGTATTTAGAGAAGATTTTTTATAGTTTCTGTAGTATTTCTTTATGATCTTGTCACGAATGTATTTCCATGGTTTTTCAGCTTTGACTGCCTCTTTTACTTCTTCAAGAGGATTTTTATAAACCCAACTTGAATGTAGTTCACCAACCACTTCTCCTTTGTCAAGAGATTCTCTTTGTTTTGGTTTTAATCCTTTTGCAAACCTTATATACATTGATGCTAATGCATGGCACGATCTCAGTTTGTTGTGTGGTTTGTATAACCCATGAATTTTATGAGCAATCTCATCTTTTGAATTCCCCTCTTTCATCCATCGCTTTACATCATTGAGGATATTCTGATTGATCTTGTTGCTTCCATAATCTCCAACACTTTTTCCAATGGGTTTCACTACTGGTTTTCTTTTTGCCATCGTTGTTGCTGGGATAAAATCTTCTAGTTTTTTCTGTTTCTTGTCAGGTTCAACTGCCTCTATCTCTTTGACAGAAAAGATGGTGTCTTTTACTTTTATCTCAGTAACTTCTCCATCCTTTACTGCCCATATTTCTGCTTCTATTTTCATTTTTGCTTTCCTCCAAAAATACATCTTCTTCATCTGTAAATGTATAAGATGTTTGACGTGCATATTTTTTAAGTCGCTCATTCAGGAATGAATCGAATGAGCTTGAAATTATTTTTTTATCTCTGACTACAATTACTGTCTTAATCATTTTATCCAGTAACTTTTCATTAATTTTTAATGTATCATAGTTATCATCAATATACTGTCCAAAGACTTCCATCGCACCAATGAACACTTCGCATTCTTCTATCGATGGATGACTATTTGGATAAACAAAAGAATCTCTACCATGCATGCCAATAACAACTCTTGCATGATTTTTGCTCATCCAAATCTGCTTTTCCAAAAACTTAAGATCATCTTCTGGAAATGCAGATACCTTTGGATTAAATACCAATGGTCTTTTCCTTTCTTCTTCTGTCATTACGTGCTTAAACATCTTTGACATCTCTGTGTATGTAAATCTCAGCATGTTTGCTTGCCTCTAAAGCAATATTTCCTCTTTTATTTATATATGTTTTGCTAAATTTAATATTTTACAGAAAAATTTTATCTTCATATGTTGTCCAACCAAGCTTTTTTCCATATTCATCAAAGTATTTTTTTATCTTTGGTCTTCGATATTTTGATTTTTTCTGTAAATGATATAATGCCTGTCCAACTTGATTTGTTGGATCTCTCATAGTAACTTTCTTCTGCTTCAAATTTTTAATTATATCTTCTTTTGTTACAAATGGTAACTGTTTTTTTCTTGCTTCTTCAATAACTTTAAAGACCTCATCTTGTATTCCTACTTGATACTTACTCCTCTTTGACATTTTCTTTTTCTCCTAAATTCTTTTACATCTACATATAATGCATAAATTATTATTGGTAAAATTGAAAAATAAATAATATATTCTATAAATGCTTCATTATACTCATTAAAATAAATTGTGACTTGCCCTTCATGGAGCATAGCAACACCAAGCCAGATGTAAAAATTTATGACTACTGCAAATGAAAGTCGATCACCTAGTGTTTTTATGATGCTTTTGTGTTGCTTAATCCATGTCAACATTTTCTGTGCTCCTTCTTTGAGTACTAAATCCACAGTTTGTGCAGTGCCTTTCCATAGTGGCATAATTTATGGTGTATGCTTTCTTTCCACAGCTTGGACAAGTTATGGTGTGCTCTGGTGCTTTCCATTTCAGATATCCTCGATCTAATCTTCCCTGGTATAGCCACACTTGTTGCATTTTGCACCTTTTGCAAGATATCCACATCCAGGGCACATCCAAGTTCCATATTGCTTTTGAGGTTTTTTCTCAGGTTGTTTTTCTTTCTTAATTGAACCTCTTACACCATATGTGTCTGGAATGTTAATCTGAGTTTTCTTCCCTTTTCCTGAAAGATTGTCTGGTGGATTAATCTTCTTTCCAGAAAGTATGCTATATGCCAGCCAGATGAACAAGAGTGGCACAACAACAGGCACAATAACATTTATGTTGATTATGCTCATATAGTTGCCAGATTCAAGATAGAGCTGAACTGCTGTTACAACTCCATACAGGATAACAACAATCATCAGTATACTGAGGATGTTTATCAATAGCTTTTTTAATTTTGGATCCATCTTTTTTACTGTTTGTTCGATTCCCATGGTTATTCACCTAATATCTTTTGAAGTTCTTCTTTGTGACATTGTGAACAAAGAGGTTTATTTTCATACTGTCCTCGCTTGAGCACCATCACATCTTCATCATCTACAAATTCACCACACTTTTTACATATCATTTTTATTTCCTCCCAGAAGTAAGACCTGCTATGATCAGCACAACACCAAGCACAGCCACACCTGCAAACAATAAGTTATGTGATACAGGCATATCAACAAGGAGTTTATCGATATTTGATTGAACAAACGTGTCAATTTTGTACATATAAGCCATCACAGCAGTCAAAAACAAAGTTATGAAGCCCAGTCCAGTAAGAGAGATCTTTTCTTTGGGTTGTGTAACAGTTTGTTGCACTGGTGTATACTGTGGTGCAGATGGTGGTGATGGAGCAGGAGTATATACTGGAGATTGTTGTGGTTGCTGCAAATTGTTGACTTGGTTCTGGAGATTGTTTATTTGGCTCTGTAGATTGTTTGTATTAGTCGCTGGAGGACTTGGAGCTGGATTGCTATAACTATTATTAGTTGGTGTGTTTTGTTGTTGTGGCTGACTTACAGGCTGATTTTGAGCATCTCTTTTTCGTTGAATGTCTTCTCTAAATTTTCTAAAGCCTCTATCAGGGTCTGCTATTCTCATTTTTTCACCTCATATAATCATATACTTTTCTAATTTTAATATATCTTATGGCAATATTTTTTGACTTTGCCCACTCTCTTGCTGATCGTAAAGCATTTTTGAAATTTTCAGCATACACTGTGCCCACTACTTTTTTATTGCCTACTGGATAATAATATGTATATTTTCCAGAAGATTTTCTTTTTAATTCCTCATATTTATGTACAGCATATTCATTCATTTATGTGTACCTCTATTTAACTATATTAACTTTTATTATTTAAATGTTTTCTCAAATTTAATATTATATCCATTGCTTTTCACCTATCGCTTGATACTTTGAAAGATCTTTCTTTATGCTTTCAAGCTCATATTTATCAAGTATTTTCTCGAGTGTAAGATCTGTTGTATAATCAGAAGTGAACACAGGTTTTACCTGTGCTTCACAATTTAATGTAATAAGTTGCTTTGCTTGTATCGCTTGGAAAAAAGAGTCGTTTCCATTTGGAAAATCCTCAATTGGAATTGCCTCAACTGTATCGTGCTCTTCAAGCAACTTTGTTGCCTTCTTTGGTCCAATTCCATTAACTCCAGGAATGTTATCAACTGTATCACCAACAAGAGATAAGTAATCACAGATCTGATATGGAAATACTCCAAACTTCTTGAATACCTTCATCTCATCAAAGATTTCTTTACCATCATAGATGTGAACAGGAGGAATATTGCTTGTAACTAACTGCATAATATCTTTGTCACGAGTAAAAATGACAACTGATTTATGCTCTGTGTGCTTTGTAACAAGTGTGCACAGCACATCGTCAGCTTCGTTTGCAGGAGCATAGAACTGTTTTATGTTCAATAAATGTAATAGTATCTTGATATCAGCAAGTTCCTCAAGATAATCAGGATCTATTGTTCCTGCTGGTTTATAGTCAGCATAGAGTTGCCTTCTCCAACTTGGTGTCCCATGTGATTCCCAGCACACAGCAACTGTCTCTGGTTTGAACTTCTTGTAGAATGAAAGCAACGATCGCATAAAGTTATGGATTGCTGTAGCATTGAGACCTGTGCTTGTTGTTAAGTTATATGGAGCACAGTGTGATCGATGCGAGAGGTATGGACCGTCGATTAAAAGTGTGTTGTATTTCATCACTCAACCTCCCACACATATGATAAATCATCAGGAACATCCCATCCAAACTTGCCATAATATTGTGGATCTTTTCTTAACAAATTAGATTTATGTGAATTATGAAACTCTTCATTGCCAACAAATGGAGGATATTTTATGTTGCCAGCAATAATAAACTTTTGCATACTGTTTTTATATCCTCTTCGCTCCCATTCAGTAACAACAATATTGTAGTATTTTATGAGTGCCTCTGGATAGTCTTTCCACATTTTTGCACAAGGATGCTTTGACCAACCATTTCCACTTGTTATTGCCTCTAACAATGTTAGTGCCTCAACTCGCTGTTTACCTAATCGCTTGTAATCTAAACACTCTGCTGACTTTTGAAAACTTGAGTATGGTAAAAATGTTTGCATTATTTCTTCACCTCTTCTCTGTTGGTATAAATCCTCTTGTTAAGCTCGATGCTATCAGTACAGGTAAAAGTACCAATCTGTTCAACGATACCATCGTGCACATAAGTTATAGCAAACTTTGACTGAAACATCAGCTCGCAACTCCTTTAAAATGTTTTTTTAATTGTTCCCTTGTTAAGTATGCAGCAATATGTTCTTTAAATTCATTGTAGTTCATATTTTCAGGTTTTTTAATTTCATACTGTTCCATCTAATACCTCTTTCATTTCATCTTTCGTTTTTATCTGCTGAACTTTGAACTCGTTTTTCTTAAGATACAGAGAGATCCACTTCTTTCGCTCAATAACTTCCATCTTTCTGTCGCCTCTGTAGAAGAATTGGTAAAATCCCTCTTTCTTTTTTACTATTTTATATTTCTTTGTTTTTGATTTTATAAACTCAACAATGTCATTTGCTGAAAGTTCTTTTTTCTTTGGTTTGTTTTTTCTTTCTGTATACTTTTTTTCTATCTTTTCTACTTCTCGCTTGATTGCTCCAGAAAGAGGATCTTCTTTGAGTATCTGATCTGCTGTTTTGTTTACTCTTTTGAAATTGCAATCAGCACACTTCCAGATTGTTCCTCGTTTGGTTTTTTTGAAACTGTAGTTCTCGCTGTTGCATTCTGGGCAGTTCATAGTGATAGTATTGAATTTGATATATTTAAAGTTATTTGTATTTTTAATATTTATTAACATTATGTTTTAACACAAGTTAATGGAAAATGATAGTTTTTTATAATCATTTATAAACTGTATATTTTTATTTAAAGAAGATTTTATTAAGTTTTGTTTATCTTATAGTATAAAAAGAAAACGAGAAAAAACATTAAGTTTTACCCCTCAACGATA
>Ga0272443_10002021_pt1 | contig 27273 bp, 19 predicted proteins | sample SSMAcet12_FD_193581 | JGI IMG/M metagenome (GOLD analysis project Ga0272443, IMG submission 193581) | Marine sediment archaeal communities from Little Sippewissett salt marsh, Falmouth, MA, United States - SSM-Acet-12 | ecosystem: Environmental > Aquatic > Marine > Wetlands > Sediment ... | reverse complement strand
CCGCCTTCTTGGCGCTGGGGCCGGGATAGAGGCAATAGGAAAAGACCTCGTGCATCCCCGGCTGGCGGTAGTGCACCACCACCTGTTTATTATCCAGATCCGTATAGCGGAAGGTCGGCGCCACATAGATCACCGACGCGGGGGCAAAATCCTTATCAATCTCCTCATAGGGCGTGATCCCCTGCAGCAGCGCCAGCCCAAAGCCGAAGAAGCCGGCATTGGCCGGGGCCACCACCAGGGCGTCCTTGCCCAGGCCCTTTTTACCGGTTACATAGCCATAGAGGATCAGCGGGTTCTCCATCAGCCAGTCAAAGGTCCGCTGGCGCAGATCAGGAAAAGGATAGCCATAGACTTCTTCGAAACGCGTGTGATCGGTGGGTCCATCATCGCCGATCAGCATGGCATTGGGGTCCCGCCGGCGCATATAGGGCGAGGGATAGTTCGCCGCAATCCCATTGCGCACCCGCACCACCGTGGCATCCACCACCTTCCCCATATTGGGAATCTGGTAAGCCACTTCGAAGGTCTTGCCGTTTTCTCCACCGCAGGCCAGTTCCAACAGTTCATCCGAAGTGCCCACAATGGTCACGTCCGAATTAGCCTTCAGGATGGCGGCAAGTTCTTTGGGCGGGTTATAGCGTTTCCAGTCTCGATGTCTCATAATGTCCTTTGTCCAGCGCTTTGGCTTGATTAATAATTTCTCTGACTTTTTACTCCCGAGAGATTCTCGGGCTCAGATCTCGGTCGCGAAGGTGTTGATCTCCGGCGAGTTCACACTGAGCGGCGGCGAGATGATCTCTTCAATTCGGTCGGTGGTGAAGGACCGCGGCCGCTCGATCGGTTGGCCCAAGGCCCGCGCCCAGACAGCATGCGCCGTCAAACCCAGCAGACGGCTGGCCCCAAACAGCACCGTGCAGAACTCGGGCTCGATCCCATAATGGTGCTGCAGTGTGCCGCTGATGGCATCCACATTCGGCCAGGGATTCTTGACCTTGCCCAACTCGCCCAGCACCTCGGGCATCACCTCGTAGACCCGTTTCACCAGTTGGAAGAGTGGATCTTCCGGCATGAAAGCCTCTGCAAAGCGGTATTGCGCCGTAAAGCGGGTGTCCGTCCGCCGCAGCACACCGTGCCCATAACCAGGGATCACCATGCCCTGCTCCAACGTCTCCAGGGCAAAGGCTCGCAGATCGGCATGGCTGGGCAATCCGCCGTATTCTTCCTGCAGCGCCTGCAGCCAGCGCAGGGTCTCCTGGTTGGCCAGCCCATGCAGCGGTCCAGCCAGCGCGTTCAGCCCGGCGGAAGAGGAAAGGTAAAGGTCCGAAAGCGTCGAACTGACCAGGTGCGAGGTATGAGCGCTGGCGTTGCCGCTTTCCTGGTCCGAATGCAGGGTCATGAAGAGCCGGCAGAGGTCCTTATATTCCGGGTCATCCCCTTTACCGATCATGTGGGCAAAGTTCGCAGCCCAATCCAGCTCGGGGTCAGGGATGGCTTCCGCACCGTCCCGATATTTCAGGTTGTAGATCGTCGCGGCCAGGATCGGCAGATTAGCCGTGATCTTTAGCGCATCGACCAGCATCGGCCGCCAGTATTCTGTGCGATCAATCCCTTTGTGATAGGCCTTCGCCGCCACCGATTCGGGCTGCATGGCGAGGATCGCCTGCGAAAAGAGCGTCATCGGGTGCGTCTCCGTGGGCATCGCCTTCAGCATATCGATCACATAACCGGGCAATCCCTGCTCCTGCCGCCAGAGGTCTTCCACCGCCAGGGCTTCCGTCCGGGTGGGAAATTCACCTACCAACAGCAGGTGATACAGCCCGCCCAACAGGGGATAATCCGATCCAGTGACCTTTGGCAGCTTTTCCAACAGCTCATCCACCGAATAACCCCGGATCAGCAAGCCCTGCGAGGGGTCCACATGGGAGATCTCGGTGACCAGGGCGAAAAGGCCCCGCATACCGCCATAAACGGAGGCAACCGTGATCTCGCCAATCGGCTCGTCGCCGTGTTGGCTCAATAACCGCGTCAGACGTTCCTGCCAGCCGGGCAGTTGAACGGCAATCCTATCTTCTATGGTGAGATTTGATCTGGATTTTGTAACTTGATATGCTGAACTAACTTTGTTCTTACTGCTATTCATCATAACACCTCGCAATGACTTTTGTACAGGGTTAAACCGGTTTGATTTGGCGGCTACCGAGGCCGCCCCGGCTGAACACCCTTTACATTTTGCTGAGGGTTATAGCCAAGCAATCGGGAAATCTGCAATCCGGTTCGGATGCAGTTATTTGCAAATTTATCGACCTTGTCGGGGGTGAAGCGCTGGGTTGGGCCGGAAATCGTCAGAGCTGCGACCATCTGGCCGCGCTGATTGAAGATTGGGGCGGCAACACCGGAGGCATCGGCCGTCCATTCCCCATGGCTGAGCGCATAGCCGCGCTCGAGGATCAGCGCACATTCCTCCCGCAGCTTATCCGGGTTGGTGATCGTCATCGGGGTGAAAACCTTGCGTTCCTCGGTCTCAAAGACTTCCTCGCGCTGCGTTTCGCTCATATAAGCCAGAAAGAGCTTCCCAGCCGATCCGGCATGCAGCGGCAGATAGCGCCCCACCCGGGCCACCATGCGCACGTTCTGTTCGCTTTCCAGCCGCTCCACACAGACCCGTTCCATCCCTTCCAGAATGTAGAGGCTGATCGTCTCGCCCGTGAAGCGCTGCAGATCATAAATAAAGGGCAATGCCACCCGCCGGACGTCCACGGTGGCGGTATAGACTTCCGCCCAGGCCAGCACCTTCCCCGCCAGTGCATACTGCCGGGTCTCCATATCTTGCACCAGCAGCCCAAGCTCCTTCAAAGAGGCCAACACCCGCCCGGTCGTGCTGGAGGAAATGCCTGTCATGCGCGCTGCTTCCCGGACACCCAGATAGGGTTCATCCTTGGAAAAGCAATCCAACAACTGGATGGCATTCACGAGCGTGCTGGAGGGTTTGGTCATCAATTTCCTTTATGTCCCATTATATGGGACAGTGTCTCAAATTTAAATGTTATCATGATTATAGTGTTGGTAATGAAAATCTGTCAATAACAAAAACGGGCGTTAACCCACTGTTAGCATTCCGGCTTTCGCCCTCAGGAGCAATCATGGCATCACCTTTTTTCAAAATTCCTTCCGGTGGCGAACCCATCCGGTTGAGCGACGGTAAACTGGTCATCCCCGCCCACCCCATCATCCCCTTCATCGAGGGAGACGGCGTCGGGCCGGATATCTGGCGGGCGGCACGGCCTGTGCTGGATGGCGCGGTGCGGCTGGCCTACGGCAACCAACGCAGCCTGGCCTGGATGGAAGTCCCCGCTGGCGGCAAAGCTCTGGCACAGCTTGGTACACTCCTCCCACCTGAGACTATCGAAACCATTGCCAAATATCATGTGGCGATCAAAGGCCCGCTGACCACACCCGTCGGCGGTGGATTCCGCTCGCTGAACGTGGCCTTACGCCGCGGGCTGGACCTCTATGCCTGCGTTCGCCCGGTGCGCTGGATCCCCGGTGTCCCCACCCCCGTGCGGCATCCCGAGCGGGTGAACATGATTATCTTCCGCGAGAACACCGAAGACATCTACGCCGGGATTGAGTTCCAGGCAGGCAGCGCAGCTAATGCGGCCTTCCAGTCCTGGCTGGCGGAAAACCAATCCGAGGAATTCAACAAGATCCGCTTCCCGGAGAGTTCCGCCTTCAGCGTCAAGCCCATCTCCCGCCAGGGCAGTGAGCGGCTGATCCGCGCCGCCCTTAATTACGCCCTTGAACATCAGCGTAAGCGGGTCAGCCTGGTGCATAAGGGCAATATCATGAAATTCACCGAGGGCGCTTTCGCCGCCTGGGGCTATGATCTGGCGGAGCGCGAATTCGGTGATCAGGTCTACACCCAGAGCCAATTCAAAGAAACCCAGGCCAGCCAGGGAAACGAAGCTGCTGAATCCGAGAGGCAGGCCGCACTGGAAGCGGGCCGAATTCACGTCAACGACGTGATCACCGATGCCGCTTTCGAGCAAGCCCTCACTCGCCCCGAGAGTTTTGACGTGATCGCCACAATGAACCTCAACGGCGATTACCTCTCCGACGCGCTCACGGCTCAGGTCGGCGGTCTGGGCATGGCCCCCGGTGCGAATCTGAACTACGACACCCAAACCGCCCTTTTCGAGGCCACCCACGGCACTGCACCAACCCTGGCCGGGAAAAACCTGGCTAATCCCAGCTCGCTGATCCTCTCAGGTCAGCTCATGCTGCGCTATCTGGGCTGGCACGAGGCAGCGGTAAGTGTCGAAAAGGCCCTCACCGCCGCCATCGCGGCCAAAACCGTAACCGCAGATCTTCAGCGCCTGATGCCCGAGACAAAAATCCATTCCACAACTGATTTTGGTCAGGCGATCATTGACCAGATGCAATCCTTATAACCCTTCCACGGAGACGCCCATGAAACCAATCTCCCCCGTCAAGCCTGTCCCCCCGTTCAACCTGCTGGATTTTGCCGGCGACCGGTTGCGCCAGCTCCCCTTCTCCCTGCGAATCCTGCTCGAGAATGCCCTGCGCCACAGCGCGCAGGACCCATCCGCGGCGCAGGCCGTGGATGCCATCCTGAACTGGCAGCCCAATAAAGCCGAACGCCCCGCGATCCCCTTCTACCCCGCCCGGGTCCTGCTGCAGGACCTGACCGGCGTGCCGCTGGTGGTGGACCTGGCTGCCATGCGCAGCGCCTACGCCCGGCTGGGCGGTGACCCGGCCGAGATCGCACCCAGGATCCCGGTGGACCTGGTAGTCGATCACTCCGTCCAGGTGGATTTCACCGGCAGTTCCGATGCCTTCAACCGTAACATCGAACGGGAATACGAGCGCAACCGCGAACGTTATCAGCTTTTGCGCTGGGCGCAGGAGGCCTTCAACAATTTCCGGGTAGTACCGCCTGGCAAGGGCATCATCCACCAGGTAAACCTCGAAAGCCTGGCGAGCGTGGTAACCTCCCGCGAGGTCAACGACCGGGGAGTCCTCTTCCCCGACACCCTGGTCGGCACCGACTCACACACCCCGATGATCAACGGGCTGGGCGTGCTGGGCTGGGGTGTGGGCGGCATCGAAGCCATTGCCGCGCTGCTGGGTAAATCCCTTGAGGTGGTCCTGCCGGATGTGATCGGCCTGGAACTGGTCGGCACACTGCCCGCCGGTGCGACCCCCACCGACCTGACCTTGACCATCGTGCAGCGCTTGCGGCAGGAGGGCGTGGTCGGCAAGTTCATCGAGTGCTTTGGCGGTGGCTTGGACAGCATCTCAATCCCCGACCGGGCAATGATCGCCAACATGTCCCCCGAAAGCGGCGCCACGGTGACACTCTTCCCGGTGGACCATCTGACCCTCGACTATCTCCGGCTGACCGGGCGCAGCCCTGAATCGGTCCGGCGTGTGGAGACCTACTGCAAAGCGCAGGGCCTCTTTCGCCAATCCGGTGATCCGGCTCCGCGCTTTACCAAGGTCATCCTGGTAAACCTTGCCGAGGTTCAGCCCAGCCTGGCCGGGCCCTTCCGCCCCAATGAGCGGGTTGCCATCCCCAACCTCAAGCCGGATTTCGAAGCCCACCTGTCCCGCGCCAAACGGGATAAGGGCTTTGGTCTGGGCAAAGAGATAAATAAACCCGAAGTGCCCGTCAGGATCCATGGCGAGATCGTAACCCTGACCCACGGCTCACTGCTGATCGCCGCGATCACTTCCTGCACCAACACCTCCAACCCCACAGTCATGCTCAGCGCAGGGCTGGTGGCGAAGCGGGCCCTGGAGCGCGGGCTGCAGATCAACCCCACCGTCAAATGCTCCCTGATGCCTGGCTCGCGGGTGGTCACAGCCTATCTCGAGAAAGCGGGCCTGCTCGAAGCCCTCGACACATTGGGATTCACCCTGGCGGGTTATGGCTGCGGGAGCTGCATCGGCAATTCCGGCCCCTTAGCGCCTGAGATCAGGCAGGCCGTGCGCAGCTCGGAACTGGTCACGGCCAGCATTTCCTCCGGCAACCGCAACTTTGAAGGCCGCATCCACCCCCTCACCCGCGCCAACTACCTGGCCTCCCCACCGTTGGTGGTGGCCTATGCCCTGGCAGGCACGGTCGATATTGACCTGGTTAATGAACCGCTGGGGACAGACCCGGCCGATCAGCCGGTCTTCTTGCACGAACTGCTGCCGGACGAAGCGGAAATTCAGGGATTGATGGCCGCCATCCAGCCGGAACTTTACCAACAGATCTACGCCGACCTGTTCACCGGTGACGCCAATTGGCAATCCGTCTCACCGGCCGAACCTTCCGCCCTGTTCCCCTGGCGTCCTGACTCCACCTACATCAAAGAGCCGCCCTATTTTGAAGGCTTCACCCTCACCAAAGACCTGCCCGTTCTGGAAGAACTCCGGGAGGCGCGGGCGCTGGCCCTGCTGGGTGATTCGGTGACCACGGACCACATCTCCCCGGCCGGCGCCATCCCCGCGGACAGCCCCGCCGGGCAGTATCTGGCTGAATTGGGGATTGTGGAACGGGATTTCAATTCCTATGGCGCGCGTCGCGGCAATGACCGCGTGATGGTGCGGGGCACTTTCGCCAACATCCGCCTTCATAACCACCTGACGCCGGAAAAAGAGGGCGGTTTCACCCGCCTGCTGCCAGAAGGGCAGACTATGACGATCTTCGAGGCTTCCCAGGTTTATCGCCAGCGGCAAACGCCGCTGATCGTGATCGCCGGGAAGGAATACGGCACAGGTTCCAGCCGGGATTGGGCCGCCAAAGGCCCCCTGCTGCTAGGCGTCCGGGCAGTGATCGCTGAATCCTACGAACGGATCCACCGCGCCAACCTGGTTGGGATGGGCATTCTCCCACTGCAATTTGAGCCCGGCCAAAGTGCGGAAACGCTGGCGCTGACCGGTGAAGAAATTTATTCGATCATTGGATTATCGGACCTGGCTCCCCATGCTCGCTGCATCGTCCGGGCGGAAAGACCTGATGGAAAAATGATTGAATTTTCAGTCATCCTCCGGGTGGATACGCCCGCGGAAGTGGAACGGGTCCGCATTGGCGGGATCATGCAGGAAGCGCTGCGAGAAGCCTGAGTAAATTCAAGTCTCGGATTGGGCGATAAAGGCTTCCAGCCGCTGATAGTCCCCCGGCAGGTCCATATCCATCCCAAACCCCGCCTCAGGGATGATCACGCCCTTGATCCGGCAATCAAACGCTGCGCCCAAGGTGCGCTCCCCATCCGAGAGGGTTGCCAGTCCCAGACCGTATTTCGCCAGCAGTCCCCAGGTGCGGGGTTTCCGGCCGACCAATTTCAGCATCGGCCCCATGCCAATCCGCTTCTTCTGGCGGTTGATCATTCGGCGGTGCGAGTTTAATTTGCCGATCAGTGTCTCCTGCATGTGGATCATGTGCGGGCTGAGGGCATAGAGTTCCCCAGCGATCACCTGGTGATCCCTGAACCGGGCAACTACCCGACCCGAGTCGGGGAAGGCCTCCTCCATCACATTTTCCGGCACCAGACCCAACACAAAATCCATCCCGGGATGATCTGCCAGCGCCTGCATAAACTGGTTCACCTGCTCTGTGTGGACGCCCGGCGCGTCACAGGAACTGATCACGATGATCTCCGGTGATTCACCCTGAGCTTCCAGAAAAGCCAATCCCTGGCCGAATTTCTCGGAGACATTGGCAGTCGGATTGACCGGGATGAACGACACCGAGTGGTCCAGGGAGATATCCTCTTCGGTGAGGCCGAGGAGATAGATCTTATCAACATAGGGGGATTGAGTGAGCGCTTCCAATTGCCATTCGATCAGTCGTTTACCCAAAAACGGCAGCAGAGCTTTGGACTTATATTTCCCCTCCGGGTCCATCTCAACCATCATCTTCCGGCGATTGGCATCCCGCCCGCACATTAAAAATACCGGATATTTTTGGATTGAATCTGTCTGAGACACGTGAGCCTCCTTAATCAACTCGTCAGGCAAACACTCAAACACTTAGAGACCACCCACAGTCTTTATATGTATTATACGCGCAATCCGTCCGGGATAAATTCGAGGGCATTCCTGCTATAATCGAAAATAAGAGGTGCCCATGACCGATCTCTCCATTCAGAAATTCCTTCCCCATGCAACCCAATACCTGCAGGAAACGCGCCCCGAGGGCATCCCGCACTGGCAGCCAAACCAGGCCTTTAGCGTTACGCCCCTGGCCCAGGGCGAATACAACCTCAATTTCCTGGTGCGGCAGGGCAACACCCGCTGGGTGCTGCGGGTCAATTCCCGCTCGGAGATCGGCTTTTCCAACGCCGACCAGATCCGCTATGAATACCAAACCCTCCAACTGCTGGCGCCGGCCCGTGTCGCCCCCCAGCCTTATTTTGTCGACGCGAGCCTTACCCATTTGCCCTACGGCGTACTGGGGATGTCCTATTTCCCCGGTGAATTTCTGGATTACCAAAAAGACCTTACAGCCGCAGCCAGGTTGATGGCATGCTATCACCAGCTCAAAATTCCCTTGGGGCAAGTCCACCTGCGCCGAGAGGAACACCCCCTCACCCAAACCTACCAGCACTGCCGGCAGATGGCGGATGTCTACCTGACCTCGGACCTGGCGGATCAAAGCATGCGCAGTTATCTGCAGGAAGTCCTGGCCTGGGCCGAGGATGCCCGCCATCAGGAGGATTACTTCCTGCGCGATCCCTGGCAGTGCATCATCAACACCGAAGTGAACAATACCAACTGGATCGTGGATCGCGAAACCCATGCCATTCACCTGGTCGATTGGGATAAGCCGATGTGGGGCGACCCCAGCCACGACCTTTCCCATTTCCGGGTGCCCACCACCACCCTCTGGAAGACCGACCAGCGCCTCTCACCCGCCGACCAAAATCGGCTGATGACGGCCTATAAGGATGCCACCCCCGACCCCCACCTGCGAGATACCATTGAAGAGCGCACCCGTCTGCACGATCCCTTCAACTGCCTGCGGGCCATCACCTGGAGCGCGATGGCCTGGGTGCAATACCAACGGGATGAGCATCTGGTGAAAAACCCGGCCACCTTCCGCAAATGCCAGCTCTACACCGACCTGGCCTTTGTGCGCAGCATCTTTGATCCCTACTTGAATAGCTGAGTTATGTAGGTCACATGCCGCGTAGCGCATGTGACAATAAAAAAGCCGCCAGAGATTTCTCACTGACGGCAATTTTCTTTTTATTATGATCTAAGCGGCTGCCCCTTCCAGCTTGGCGATCCCCGCTTCCACCCGGCGGAGGGTCTCCTCTCGGCCCAGGATCTCGGCCAGGGCGGTCGCACCGCCCGGCGTGGTCGGAACGCCCGACAAAGCCGTCCGGATTGGCCACATCACCGTCCCGGTCTTGTAGTCATTTTCCTTGCCAAACTGCTTCAGCATCTGGAACAGATTGTCATTATCAAAGGTCTTGATATCCGCCAACAGCGGTAACACACCCTTAAGCACGGTCAGGCTGGTCGTCAGGTCGGATTTGGACTTCTTGTGGACATAGAGGTCCACATCATATTCCGGCACAGCGACGAAGAACGCCACCATCTCGGGGATATCGGTTAGTTTCTCCGTCCGCACCTGCAATAAGCCGCTGATCTTCAAGGTGTCATAAGAGGAAAGTTCAGGCGGATAATAGGCCGATGCCAGTTCATGGAAAGCCTCCGGCGAAAGCGCGCGGATATGCTCGCCATTCAACCAGGTCAATTTATCGAACGAAAAGGCTGCGCTGGATTTATTGATCCGGTCGATGGAAAAAACTTTTTCCAGTTCCACCAGGGTGAAAAATTCCTGGTCGTTTCCCGGGCTCCATCCCAACAGCGCAATGTAATTGACAATCGCTTCCGGCAGATAGCCCATCTTCACCAGGTCTTCAAAGGAGGGATCGCCCAACCGCTTGCTGAACTTGGTGCCATCCTCCTTGATGATCAGGGGCAGATGGACATACTCGGGCACGTCCCAGCCGAAATTCCGGTAAAGCAGGTTGTATTTCGGCGTGGAGGAAAGATATTCCTGCCCGCGCATCACATGGGAAATCGCCATCAGGTGGTCATCCACCACATTGGCGAAGTTATAAGTCGGGAAGCCATCCGATTTCAGCAGTACCTGGTCATCCAGTTGGGCATTCTCGATCGTGATCTCGCCATAGACATGGTCCAAAAAGGTCGTGCTGCCCTCATCCGGGATGCGCTGGCGAATCACAAAGGCTTCACCTCCGGCCAGTTTCTCTTCGATCTGTTCGGGAGTCAACAGCCGGCAGGGGTCCCGGCGGGCCGGAGTATCTTCGCCTTCGGGCTGGTCTTCTTTCCTGCAAAAGCAGCGATAGGCCGCGCCCATATCCAGGAGCTTTTGGGCGTATTCCTGATAGATCGGCAGGCGGTCCGACTGGATATAGGGACCATAGCCGCCGTCTTTGTCTGGGCCCTCATCGTAATCCAGTCCGGCCAAAGCCAGGCTGTTATAGATCGCGGCAACTGCCTCGGGGATATTGCGGACCTGGTCGGTGTCCTCAATACGCAAAATAAAAACGCCGCCATCGCGACGCGCGGTTAGATAGGCATAGAGTGCCGTTCGTAAATTACCGATATGCATATAGCCCGTTGGGCTGGGTGCGAATCGTGTTCGTACCATAGAATGAAAAAACCCTTTCCTACATAATAATATAAAAATTCCGACAAGTCTTCACTAACAAAATCCTACCACAAACGCTAAAGACCTTCCATCACTCCAAAAGGCTTTGCGGCACGACATAGACCCTGATTGCACCCTGTTCAAACCCGAGTTCGAGGTTCTTCTCAAACTTATTCGGATTGACGGCATAGGTGCTGTTTTCCAGCGAGCCGACAAAGATATACCGGATATCATATTGTCGGATGATGCTCAGGGCTGTTTCCCAATCTGCAGCCTCGTAAAGCATGCGGAGATCCGCCTCACGGCTGCCCACTTCGGTATAGCCACCCCGCCACTGGCCCTCATGCCCCGGCCACCCCAGAACGGTCGGCTGGCCGGAGAAAGTCGCCACCCGCGCATAGGAGGAATACTGCCCGCCCACCGCCTCGGCGACAGTGCCCGGATCGGCCGCCGAGAGCCATTCAATTGCCGCAGCCTCATCCGGCTGATAGTCCCCCCAATATGCAGCAGCATCCAGCGTAAACCCCGTGCCAAAGCTGAAATTATCAGTCTTGTCCGGGTAAGCGAGGACGGAGAAGGCCAAGCCCATCACAAGGACCGCCACAATTACTATTCTCGCCAGCCAGGAGCCTTTCTTCAACAGCACCACCGAGGCGTAAGCCGCAGCCAATGACCACAGCATCCAGGCCTGGTAATAAAACTTGAAGACGGTGTTCATCCGGGTGCCAAAGTTGTCCCGAAGGTAGACAAATTCCGGCGCCAACACCATCAGACCGCCCAAAACAACCATCAGGAGCACAAATCCGGCCGGACCGTGACCGACCTGCGGCTCGTTCTCAGCTTTCTTTTGCAGTGCGCCGATCAAATAGGCCAGGCCGATGACCAACAAGGCCACCAGCGTGACCAGGCTGACGCCAAATACCAGGCGATGGCCCAGCGCGGCAAGCAGCAATCCCCAGACCGAGGTTTGCCCTTGTCCGGCAATCAACTGCTGCCCCAAATCCAGTCGGGCAATCACCAACGCCCCCGTTAAGTTGATGATCACCAATACCGCCAACAAGCCGCCCACCAGAATACTGCTCCACTTCCAATCCGTTTTCGCCCGGTCACGCCAGAGCCGGCCAATAAACAGGAAGATCGGGATCATCAGAGTCCCGAACATCACCCACAGGTACAGGCCCCGGGTGGGATAGTAGACATTGGGCAGGATGCCCCCCGCCTGCGATTGAAAACTGATCAGGAAAGGCAGATAGAACACAAAGGACAGCACGCCCAGCGGGATCGCCAGGGTCAGGGCTTCATTGATCCGCTCACCAGCCCAGCCTTTTTGGGTCACCTGGCGAAGCAGGAACGCCCCCACCAGCAGGCTGAAATAAACCGGCAAGTCCCAGGTGTTCATGAAGATGATCCCCCCGACCAGGATAATGCTGACGAAAAAAAGGTCCCATTTAAAAGGAATGGAAATCCCCAGAATACGGGTGGGGTTCTCTTCGTCCATTCCACCCTGAAAGATATTAAAAGCCAGGTTGACCAACAGCATCACAAACGGCATCACCAGCACATGCGGATGCAAATCGCCCAGCACATAAGAAAAAGCTGGGAATTCATCAATCGGAGAAAGAGGACTGACCACGCCTAACAGGTCAATATCCTGCACCACCCGGGAAGACTGCCACCACCACCAAAAACGCTGCGGAATCGGAGTCAGCGGAACACTGGGTCGATTCAACAGGGCCTCAATATTAATCCACTGCCAGAAGGACGAAGTCCCTGTTGCCATATCCCAGCCCACACCCATCTGGTGCAGCATCTCCAGGACAACCTCGAAGTTGCCGACCAGCAGCAGGAAAATCGGTCCCAACAAAGCCCAGCCCAACACGTTCTTGAAACCATTTTCCGCCTTTTTGTGCGCAGCCAACAGGTCATAAATCACACCATAAGCCCCAAGCGCGCTCAACGCGAAGACCGCGCTCAACATCAGGTTAAACGTTGCGCCCCCACTGATCCCGGTGACCTTCGCCAGCATCGCGGCGATGATATAACCAAAATGGTAGTAGGAGATGGCATAGCCAGAAAGCCAGGGGTCATGCGGCGGGAAGGTCTCTGAATGCAGGATGGCGTTGATGAAGGCCAGTTCCATTGGCTTTTCCGTGCCGGAGGCTGCCGGGTTTGCACCCCGCACCACCACCATGAACCAAAAAGCCAGCAGGAAAACCAGTTCCGCCACCAGGATCAGCTTCCAATGGTCCTTGACCCAGGCCCAGATCTCCGCCCATCGTCCCCACCCGGACCAGACCGAGACCGCCCCCAACAGGGCCAACACCAACAGAATTGCGCCGGGCTGGTTCTGCAGCAGGCCCAGGCTTGCCAGCAGCCAGAATGCAAATCCCCAGAGTATTAGTCCCAGGATCCGGCTGACGGCATAACCCCGATCCGCCACCTTGCGGAACAGCCGAAATGTGAGGGGGAATGTCAGCCAGCCCAAAATGACCAGCAAAATATACCAAGAGAAAATTTGTTTATACCAAAAGAAGAACTGTCCAATCATACCTAAATCCTTGATCGGTTCGCTAGCTCAAAATACCTCAGAACAGGCACGAAGCTGAAGAGTGGTTTCATTATAACAAGAACCCCTTAATTCTATCCCTTTTGGCATGCATGATGCACCCTTAATTAATTCCGGGAACTCCTGGGACTGTCTGGACGTTAAATCCAGTAGAATAATAATAATTAAGGACAAGATATGCCAACAGCCACTCCCCCAAAAACAGCTTCTCCTAACCGAGGCAGGTCATCCAGACGACCCGGACCGGAAGCCTGGGTTGCCCTGGTCGCGCTGATCATCCTGATCCCGCTCATCCTGGCCGGAGGCGCCATCGTCTCCTTCCAGATCCTACAGCTCAACCTCCCGGGCGTAGCCATTTTTGATCAACCCGTCGGGATGATGTCCTACGAAGATACTGTGGCCCGAATTGACAGCACCTGGAATCAGGCTCGCCTGATCACCCTCCAGCATCCAACCGATCCCAATTACAGCTTCGTGGTCACCCCGGCAGACCTGGGTTACTGGGTGGATCCGGTCGCCACGGCCGACGCGGCCTACGCCATCGGCCGGGACTCCACGCCTCTGGAAGAGCTCTCCGCCGCCCTGTTTGGTCAGAGCCAGATCGTCCTGCCGGTGATGTATTTCGATGAATCGTTAGCTCGCCAGACGCTGGAAAACCTCGCTGCTGACCTGACCATCCCACCAACCGAGGCCGCCGTTGCCTATCAGGATGGTGCATGGATCGCCGTGGGCGGTTCCGCGGGCCAGTCACTGGACCTGGAAGCCACTCTGCAGGATATCTATGCCAACGCTTTTCCAATCCTGATCAACCAGTCCGTCTTCCTCACCATGCAAGCCCAGCCGCCGGCCATCAGCGACCTGTCACCGGTCATTGGTGAGATCGAAGCCCTTGTTTCGCAGGACCTGACCCTGACAGCCTATGATCCGATCACCGATGGAAGCACCGTCTGGTCTGTGCCGGTGGAAGTCAAACGCAACTGGGTGGCTGTCGATTCCGCCACTTTTACCGTCTCCCTCTCCGTCAACCCGGATGACCTGAGCAGTCTTCTGGATCAATGGGAGCAATCCCTCAGCGAGGATGGTTCGCGCTCTTTCAACGCCAGCCCCGGCGAGATTATTGAGGACTGGCAAAACGGTCTGGACCCGATCGTGATCGTCCAGCATGCCCCCACCACCTACCGGGTAAGCGCCGGGGAAAGCCTTTGGGCGATCTCCCTCAAGCTGGGGATGCCAATGTGGCGCATCATGAGAGTTAATGACGGGCTGACCACCTCCAATGTTGAGGCCGGCATGGTGCTAACCATCCCTTCCAAGAACGACCTGCTCCCGCTGCCGGTGATCCCCAACAAGCGTATCGTGGTGGATATCAGCAGCCAGCGGATGACGGTCTACGAAGATGGCGAGGTACGCAACACCTATGTCGTCAGCACCGGAATCGCCAATTCGCCCACCATGGCCGGAGTCTTCCAGGTGCAAACCCACGAGATCAATGCCTACGCCTCGAACTGGGACCTCTACATGCCGCACTTTATGGGCATCTACGAAGCCTGGCCGGATTTTATGAACGGCATCCACGGCCTGCCCCTGCTCTCCAGCGGTCAGCGACTCTGGGCCAGCACCCTGGGCTCCCCCGCCTCCTATGGCTGCATCATCCTCGACCTGGCTGCCGCCGAAGACCTCTACAACTGGGCGGAAGACGGTGTGGTGATCGAAATCACCCCCTGACAGCCGAAATTTCCCTATTTAATAGATTGGAATACAACTTGCACTAAATTCTCATAGATTTTGTTCTGATTTGATTCGGAAACAGTCAAAAATGAGAATTTACCTTGCAGGACTAGCCGAACTTTTCGCCAACGCGCCCGCTGCAATGATCAGCCATCTGATCGCAGGGCTATCTTTGGCGTTGTTCGCCTGTCTGATGCTCCTCCAGTTCAATAAAACAACCCAACCCGCCCGATACCGCCGGTTGGCCGTTGGCGCGGGCCTTCTGCTGGTGATCCAGGTGATCCAGATGGCGTTCACCGCCTTCTACCTCAAAGAGATCGCCCTCTCCGCCACCTCCATGGGACTGGTAGATCAATTGGTCATCGCACTGACCCTAATTTGGGTCACCTGGCTGGTATTGGGCGATGAACAGCCCCGCAAGGCCAATCGAACGGCTGCCCTATTGAGCCTGGCCGTCCTGTTCCTTAGCACGCTTTCCATCCTGCTCACCCTGCTTATGCCGGGCCTGCAGGCCGAATCCGGTAATATTCTCAATCTGCTCTGGGACCTAGGAAACCTGCTGATGCTTGCAGGTGCGCTGGTCCTGCTGGCTGTCCGCCGCCCAGCCTATTGGGGCATTGGCGTGCTGATTCTGGCTGCTGCGGCCCTGGGCCTGGGGCTGCAAATCATCGTGGTTGGCAACCAACTGGGCGTGATGGGCCTGATCCGGCTCACACAGGCGATCAGCCTGCCCTGGCTGCTGGTATTGACCGGCAAACTGGACAGACAGCCCGAGCTTCCTGAACTTCAGCTAGTGGATCTGCCCGATGACTCCAAACCTGTGGACACCAAACCGGAACTGATCAAGCAACTGCTTGAGATCAACCTGACCGCCTCCTATGACGAAAAAGTGAGGGCCGTCATCCGGGCGCTCAGCCTGAGTGTGGTGTCGGATATCTGCTATCTTGTCCGCCTGATGCCCGATAATGAGACGATCGAATTGCTGGCGGGCTATGACCTGATCCGTGAAATCGCCCTCCCCGGCGCTGTCCTGCAACCCCAGCAATTGCTGCATATCATGGATGCCTGGGCCGATCGGCGCACCTTGAACCTGACCAACACAAAGGGTGACCTGCGCGATGCCGATACCCTGACCCTCTTGCTGAAATATCACCGGATCGGCAGCCTGTTGGCCTTCCCCCTGCATTTCGCCGACCAGCCCACCCTGGGCGGCCTGATCCTGCTCTCCCCTTACACCAGCAAACGCTGGGGCCAGGAGACCATCCGCCTGCTGGAAGAAGTCCGCCTAACCCTGACAGAAGTCCTCTTTGGGTCGGACCCAATCGAGGAATTACGGCTGGAAAATGTCCAGCAGCAGGACCTGATCTCCGATCTCAGGCTGACCAGTGACCGGATGAGCCTTGAACTTCAGGAAAAGGATCAAAACCTGGCAGCGCTTCAATCCACCCTCCAGCAGCTAAAAGCTCACTACCAACTGGAGAAATTTGAAAGTGTCCAGCAAATGGACGCCATGCAGACGGAACTGGAAACGCTAAAGGGATCGCCCGCCCGCCAATGGGATGGGCAACGCCAACTGGAACAAATCCAGTCTGAAATTCGTCAATTTTCCAGAGAGCGGGAAGAACTTCGCGCGTCCCTGGCCCGGGCCAATGCCCGCATCCAGCACCTTGAAAACCAGGCCGGGCAGACCGGCCCGATCCGGCTGTCCACCGATAACCAGATCATCAGCCTGGATTCCGTGGCGGCCAATGTTCGGCTGCAAACCTCAGCCCGTCTGGTGCAGGCCGGTCTCACGCTGGAGATCAAAAATCCTGACGGCCGCCAGATGATCAAGACGGACTCGGAACTTTTGGGTTCGGTGCTGAAAGGGCTGGTCGAGAATGCCATCGCCGCCTCCCCCGCTGGTGCCGCCGTCAGACTCAGCCAATCCCTTTCGCTTGAAACCGGGATGCTGATTGCTGAGGTGACCGATCATGGCGAAGGGCTCACCGCCGAGGAACAATCCGCCCTGTTCAATGCCGGCCAAACGCTCATCCCAGGCATCGGCGACCTGGCCGCCATCCGCAATGCGATCCGGGCCATCCGGATCCTGAATGGCAAAATCTGGCTGAGCAGTAAGAAGAATGATTACACAACTTTTCGGATTCAATTGCCGGTGCGCATCATTGACTGAAACGATTCACCATCGGCTATAATTTATAGGATGAGTTCTGATCCAATTCTATAAAATCAACCATTTGGACAAATATCATGCACTCACAATCAACACGAGCCAACCGAGTCACCCGGAATAATCCCCGGCCGAACCCAAAACAAAGGGTGGACCCCCGCCGTCACAGGCGCCAGCCCCCCAAGCCTTTGGAAGTTGTGGCCGTGGTTATCCTGCTGACCTTGATCTGCATTCTGGGTTTCATCCTGATCAGCGGCTTCATTGCCAGCCTGAACCCCTCCTCGGTCAAAGCCTCGCCGGATCCCACGCAAAATCCCGTAGCCGTCCTCCCGACGGCCACGCCCTTCCAGCCGGGTCAGGGTGATGAGCAGGCCACTCAGACCGGAGAGGAGAACCCCTCCGGCGAGATCACCCCCACCCCATCCCCCACGGAAGACGTCCTCGAAAAACCCGAGGGGCAGATCAATATCCTGCTGCTGGGATCGGATCTCCGCCCGAATGACGGCGGTTATCGCACGGATGTGATCATGTGGGTCTCGTTGAATCCGCAGGATGACTATGTCAGCATCATCTCCTTCCCCCGGGACCTGTTCGTAACTATTCCCGGCTGGGGCGGCAACCGCATCAACACAGCCTTCCAATATGGCGGCTTCGACCTGCTGGCCGACACTTTCGAAACAAATTTTGGCGTCCGCCCCGATTACTACGTGATGGTCGATTTCAACGGGTTCAAAACCGTGATCAACGACCTGGGCGGGATCAATGTCTACACCGCCTATAACCTGACAGATACCTGCGCCACCTGGATCAATTCCAGCGGCTATTGCAGTGTCGGTCCGGGGATGGTTTACATGAACGGCGATGTAGCGCTTTGGTATGCCCGTTCCCGATACACCACCAGCGACATTGACCGCGCTCGCCGGGCCCAGGAAGTGGGTGAGGCCATCTTCAACCGGATGGTCAGTCTGGATGCTCTGGTACGTGCACCGGAACTCTATAATTCCTATGTCAATTATGTCCAGACGAATATCGGCCTTTCAGAGGTCGTCTCTCTGCTGCCCTTTGCCAGCCGGATCAACGATAATGGTGACATCCGTAATTACGTTGTAAATTACAACTACGCTTATGATTGGGTCACCAATGCGGGCGCGCAGGTCCTGGTGCCTGATTACAATGCCATCGAATCGCTGATGATAGAAGCCCTGAGCCTGAAATAGCTCCCCCAAAACACAAAGCAAATCCTCCCCGGTTCTTCTCAAACCGGGGATTTTTGTTTAAAGCCTGTCTGGTTACCACCAGAGAATATGATTGAAAAAAGGTTTGACTTTGAACGCGGTTTGATTTAAACTTAGGGCACAATTTCGACTACACGAATTTATTTACGCGGGAGGACCAATGTCCCAACAACCAGCAGATCAAAAAGGCACCCCAGCCCACCTGACTGAGAAGTCACTGCTCCAGCCTGCCATTCAAGCCTGGAAGTTCTTTCTTAATGATCAGGGGCGCTCACCCTATACCGTCAAGGCATTTATTGCCGACCTTAACCTGCTGGATTCTTTCCTGCCGCCCGATAAATCCCTGGGCGATATTTCGATCAAGGACCTGCAGGAATTCACCAACTGGCTGGAAAATGAGCGCGGTGTCCCCTGCAGCCCCAAGAGTCTTGCCCGGCGGATCACGTCCGTCAAAAGTTTCTTCCGCTGGCTGCAGCACAGCGGCGTCGTGCTGGTGGACCCGGCCGACAAACTCGTGCAGCATTCCGTCTCCAGTCCGCTGCCCACAGTCATGACCCATGAAGAAGTGGCCCTGGCGCTGGAAACCGCCCAGTCCTTCCGGGAAGCTGAAGAGCCGGACGCCCGTCCTTATGCATTGTTAAAATTACTGCTGGAAACCGCCGTTAAGAAGGGCGAATGTCAGGCTATTGGCTTGAACCACCTCTCCGTGGATGACCCCGAGAACGCTTTCGTATTCATCCGCTACACCAATCCCCGCTACCGGTATAAGGAACGCAAGCTGAACCTTTCCAAAGACTGGTTGGAAGCCTTTGAGGAATACACCAACCAATACCAGCCGGAAGAACGCCTCTTCCCCTGGACCTCCCGGCGGCTTGAATATATCCTCGAAGACATCACCGAGGCCGGTGGCTTTGAAAACCGGATCTCGTTCGACATGCTCCGCTGGACCTCCGCCCTGATGGACCTGATGGACGGCGTTGAACCGGATAAGATCCGCCAGAAACTGGGCGTCTCCAAAATCCAGTTCCGTGAGGTGCGTCGAAAATTGCGCCAGTTGGCCAAGCAGCAGGGATTTAACCTTCCTGACCCTGATGAGGCCTGAGATTTACAACCACCTAAATAAAAACCCCGGTCTGAGTTTTGAACTACCGGGGTTCTTTTTTTAATCCGATTTGGTTTTGATCAATTTTAGTTGTAAAACCCGCCGGGTCGTTGCGCTGACCTTGAAAGGCTCAGCCGGCCGCAGCCCCACCACCCAGGCCGTTCCCCACTGGGTGCAGACCAGAGGCCAGCGGCTACGCAAATGCCGGGGGATCTTTTCATTGGTAAAGAAATCGCTTAATTTCTGAGAGTGTCCCGCCAGGCCCAAAGGCTGCCAGTGTTCACCCGCCCGTTTCGCGCGCACAATCAATGGCAGGACCGCCGCCTCTGCATCCAGCCAGGCCTCATTCGGCGGCAGACTCTGCAAAGCCTCACTGTCATGATCGGGGTCAATTTCGCGATTGGCAAGCGACAAAGCCCACCCGTTAGCGAGCGTCACCGATTCGCCCGGCATCAACTGGGCCTGAAAATCCGGTTCGGGCAGCAAAGGCTGGCCATCCTCGGGCAGAGCCGCAGACCAGTCTTTCACCACCAGCCTGTCTTCCAAAGCCACCAGGTTAAGCCTGGCAGCCAAATCCATCTGTCCGCTCTCTGAAGGATCGGCTGCGAAAGCCAGCCCCCGTTCAACGGCCTCAAATCCGATATCCCGCAGGTCCGGCCGCAGGAGTGACACCGCTCGGCGCAGGACTCGTCTTTGCAAAGCCTTTTCCAGACCAACAAAGCCGGCCAAATCCAGGATCACCCGGCCGTCGCCAGCTTCTAGATAACAAGAGTCCCAGGCGGATTCGGCCAGTCCCATCAGGAAACGGTCTTCCTCCCCCAATACATTCGCCATCCGCAGAACCACGTCCTTAAATTGCGGATTGACCTGCACCAATTGAGGGATCAGTTCATGCCGGAGGTGATTGCGAAAATAAGTCGTATCCGCGTTACTCAGGTCTTCCCGCGGCTGCCAGCCAACTTCACGGAGATAAGCCTCAATATCCTCCCGCCACACATCCAAGAGCGGCCGCACCAGTGGGATCTCCGCATCCCAGATCGGCATCACCCGCCGGTAGGGCATCCCGGAAAGGCCAGAAAGCGCCGCACCTCGCAGGAAATGCATCAGCACGGTCTCCACCTGGTCATCGGCATGGTGCGCCACGGCCACTGCCTGAGCATTGGACAGACGGGCCTGCTCAAACAGGAACCTGTAGCGCACATTCCGGGCAGCCTCTTCGAGGGAGAGCTTCTCCGCTTCCGCCACTTCCCGGACTGAGGTTCTGGTCGAGACAAAAGGCACCCCCAGCTCTGCCGCCTTCTGCCGGACAAATTCCGCATCCTCTGCCGATTCCGGCCGCAGGGCATGGTCCAGATGGGCCACTGCCATTGGGTATCCCAGCCGGTGCAGGCTGTCCATCAAGGCCAGGCTGTCCGCCCCACCCGAAACACCCACCAAAATCGGGCGATTTGGGTCCAGCAGACACTCCACCTGTGCTGTTTTTTCGATCACTGAGAGAAACATACCCAAATTATAGCACTCCCCTTTTTCGTGGCATGGCAAATGCGGTATACTACCATCGTTACCAGAAAGAAACGAGATGAACAGGTTATTGATCGGTCTGACGGGGAATATCGCCACGGGAAAAAGCGTTGTCCGGCGTATGCTGGTCAATCATGGCGCTTTGGGCCTGGATGCTGATGTGATCGCCCATCGGACGCTCTACCCAGGTGGGAAAGCCTATCAACCCGTCATCAAGCGCTTTGGCGCTGATCTCCTCACCCCCCAAAATGAAATCTCACGTGCCAAATTGGGAAAGCTTGTCTTCCCCAATCCCGACCGTCTCAAAGCCCTGGAAGAGTTGATCCATCCGGCCGTCACCGCGGATATTGAGGAACGGATCGGCCAGGCAACCCTGCCGATGGTCGTGATTGAAGCCATCAAACTGCTCGAAACACCGCTGGCCGGGCTTTGCCAATCAATTTGGGTCAGCCAAGCCTCCCAGGCTCATCAGATGGAACGGCTCTTGCACGCCAGAAAGATGAGTAAAGCGCTGGCCCGCGAGCGCATCAAAGCCCAAACGCCTCAGGCTGAGAAACTGAAACAGGCCGACGTTGTTATTAATACTGAAGGCATTTTCAGTCAGACCTGGCAGCAGGTTCGACAGGCGCTTAATGATACAATTAATTCAGAAGGCGTTTTACCCACACCGCACATTAATATTGACCAAAATTTTATCGTTCACCCCGCCGGGGCATACTCCCCGGAAGCCCTGGAAGCCTTTTGGACAGCTCATTCCGGCCGAAAATCGGGCGACCTCTATGAACAGCTTGCCTTCAATGCTGTTCAGGTCCTTACCGATCAGGAGCAGATGGTCGCCTTGCTGATCTCTGAGGACTGGAATTTCACCAGCAGCCTGAAAGAAGTGATCACCGGCCCGGAAGCCCAAATCCCACTGGACGTCCTTCTGAAGGCATTTCAAGCCGCAGCGGTTGAACGCCAGTCTGAGCTTCTGATCCTCTCCGATCAGATCATGGCCGTTTGGCCTGCGGATCAGCCCCCCAAAACAGCCGGGTACAATCACCAGACCGCGCAAGATTTCACCTTCCCCGCCTGGCGGCAGGCAATCCAACGCCAAACCGGATCGGAAGGGCAGCCAATCTGGGTGAAGCGGACCAAACTTGCTTCTGCGGAATTATTAAAGCATTTATGAAAAACATATGACTAATTTTTTTAATGACATTTTCTTCTTGATCCAGCGCTTCGGCTGGACGGACCTGCTGGACATTTTCCTGGTCTCGGCCATTTTCTACGCGGTACTGATGCTGCTGCGCGATACGGAAGCGCTGGTCCTGCTGCGCGGCGCCCTTGTCATTATCATCCTTTTAGGACTGCTCACCTCACTGGTGGACCTGCCCGCTTTTTCCTGGCTGATCAGCACAGTTCTGCCGGCCCTGGTCTTTGCCATCCCCGTCATCTTTGCACCTGAAATCCGGCGCGCATTGGAACGCATTGGCCGGGCGGGCAATGTGTCCTTCCTCAATCGCTCGCGTACCATCTCCGAACAACAGATCAAGGACACTCTGGACAGCGTCATTCAGGCCTGTGCCCGCCTCTCCGAACGCCATCACGGGGCACTGATCATCCTGCAGCGCGTGCAGGGGCTGGGAGAATATATCGAAACAGGCGTGACTCTGAATGCCAAAGTAACCCCCGAGTTATTATTGCAGATCTTTTATCCCAATACACCGCTGCACGATGGTGCCGTGATCATCGTTGACAGTCAAATTGTGGCGGCCTCCTGCGTGATGCCGCTCTCGGCCAGCGGCGTGCTCAATAGGACCCCCGATCGCACGATGGGCCTGCGTCACAGGGCTGCGCTGGGCATCTCGGAAGTCAGTGATGCCATCGCCGTGGTCGTCTCCGAGGAAACCGGCAGCATCTCCATCGCCCACAGCGGCCGGATGATCCGGCGATTGAATATGGAACGGCTTAAAAATGCCCTCTATGCCTTCTTCCAATCCACGGAATTCACCGGCAAGGACAGTGTTTTGGGTCGTTTCCTGGGATTTATCAAGTCAAACGATCAGGGACCGCATGAGGGAGGTGAGCGATGATGGCCTTCCGCAAATTATTCAAAAATATGCCGACCCTCCTCACTGCTCTGGTGTTTGCCATTGGCGTCTGGATCTTTGCTGTCAGCCAGGCGGACCCCACCGAAACGCGAGCCTATCCGCAGACACTGGCAATGGAAATCGTCGGTTTGGATTCCAACCTGATGATCGTCAACGACATCGACAAAGATATCGCTCTGACTCTTCGTGCGCCATCCACAATCCTGGATGAATTGGAAAACGAACGGGGCCTGATTGACGTCACATTGGATCTCTCAGGTCTTGAGGCAGGCGTCCACACCCTCACCCCCCAGGTCAACATCGGCCTGGCGCCGGCTGAAGTTGTGCGGATCAACCCCTCATCCATCTTTGTCAAACTGGAATCCGTCATTTCCAAATCCTTCCCCGTCGAAATTAAAACCCTCGGCAGCCCTGCCATTGGGTATGAATTGCAGGAGCCGGAGCTGGACACAAGCACAGTGGTAGTCACCGGACCGGAATCCCTGGTGGAAGCGGTGGATACCGTTGCGGCCGAGGTCGATATCGAGGACGTTTCCGAAGACCTCAGCCGTCTGGTCACGGTCAAAGCCTATGACGTGGAAGACAATGAAATCAGCTCTGTCTCCATCAGCCCCAGTACCCTTCAGGTCGATATCCCGGTGAGCGAGCGCGGCGGCTACAAATCCGTTGTGGTCAAGATCGTCACCAGCGGCCAGATTGCAAGCGGTTACAAGCTGACAGACATCTTCGCCCTCCCGGCGACCGTGATGATCTTCTCCTCCAATCCCGATCTGGTGGATGACATCTCCGGCTATGTGGAAACTACACCGATCAACCTCGATGGTGCTAACGAAGACCTTGAGATCAGCGCAGAGTTGAACCTGCCGGAGGGCGTCAGAGTGGTCGACAACCAGAACATCACCGTCCAAATCGGGATATCGCCCATTGAAAGCAGTATCAATTTCGCTGATATCCCCATCCAGTTCCAGGGATTGGCCCCCGGCCTGCAGGCCACAGCCTCCCCTGATCTTGTAGATGTCTACCTTTCCGGGCCGCTCTATCTGCTCGAAAGGCTCGACCCAGCGGAACTGGTCATCTTCATTGACCTGACCGACCGGGGTATCGGGACCTATCAACTTGTGCCCGAAGTCCAGCTCGATAGTATTGAAATCAAAGTTGATGCCATCTCGCCCAACACGCTGGAAGTCATCATCACCGCCAACTGACATCTGAAGAATTGAAAGCATAAAAGTAAATCTCCCCAATAATGCTTATTGGGGAGATTTTATGATAATTACAATTTCAAATCATCAAGATTAAGCCCGTATTAAAATAAAGCGAATAAGGTATAATCACAACCTATGGCAAAACCTGTTGTGGCCCTGGTGGGCCGACCCAATGTTGGCAAAAGCACCCTCTTCAACCGCCTGACCGGCGAACGGTTGGCGATTGTGGATGATGTGCCCGGAACCACTCGCGACCGGCTCCTTTCAGAAGCCGACTGGAGCGGTCATTATTTCTATGTGATGGACACCGGCGGGATTGACCCGGCCAAGAACCGCAACCAGGCCCCCCTCTCCATTGGCTCCAAGGATTTCATCAACCAGATCCGGGACCAGGCTGAGCTGGCGATCCAGGAATCAGACCTGATCCTGTTCATCGTGGATGGACAGGCCGGCGTCACCCCCGCAGATCACGAAATCGCCGACATCCTGCGTCGCAAGCAGCGCAAGGTGGCCGGCAAACTTATGCCTCCCATGCTGCTGGTGGTCAATAAGGCCGAAAGCGCCAAGATCCGCCAGGTGGTCGCTGAATTCTATGAGTTGGGCATGGGCGATCCTTATGCCATCTCAGCCCTCCACGGCACCGGTACCGGCGACCTGTTGGATGCTGTGATTGATAATTTCCCCGAAGGCGATGATGATGAGGATGAAGATGATTCCATCAAGATTGCCATTGTGGGCAAACCCAACGCCGGAAAATCCAGCCTCCTGAACAAGATTGTGGGGCAGGAACGGGCGATCGTCAGTGAAATCCCCGGCACAACCCGTGATGCAGTGGATACGAAGATGGACTATGAAGGCCTGCCTATCACCCTGATCGACACGGCAGGAATCCGCCGGCGGGGAAAAGTCTCCCCCGGCGTGGAAAAATATTCCGTGGTACGCAGCATGAAAGCCATCGAACGGGCCGATGTCTCCATCCTGGTGATTGATGCCTCAACCAGCATCACGTCGCAGGACACCCACATTGCAGGATATATCAAAGAAGCCTGGAAAAGCGCCATCGTAGTGGTCAATAAGTGGGACCTGATTGAAAAGGACACCTACACCATCAACGATTACACCGCGCACATCCGTGAGGAATTGAACTTCATGGACTATGTTCCTCTGGTTTTCATCAGTGCGCTGACTAGCAAGCGGGTGGATCAGGTCCTTCCCCTGGCGCTTCAGGTGCAGGAAGAGCGACTGGTTCGGCTTTCCACCTCGCAGATCAACAGAATCCTCCAAAAAGCACAGGATATGCATGCCGCCCCATCCAAAACCGGGCGCTCATTGCGAATTTATTATGGAACTCAGGTGCGCAGCGATCCTCCTACCTTCATGCTCTACGTGAACGATCCCCAACTGGCCCATTTCAGCTACCTCCGCTACCTCGAAAACCAGATCCGCAAGGAATATGCCTTCATCGGGACGCCTATTCGGCTGGTTCTCAAACGCCGGAAAAATTAGACATCCCCAATAAAATATTGGGATATAATCAAACCATCAGACTCACCCTAAAAAGTGAGTGGAATAAAATAACGAGATTAATGTTGGAAAATAACACATCAGAACAACTCCCCGAAAATAACGACATGGAATCCCAAAAAGGATCGAAAAAATCCTCCTGCATGGGATTCATTATCGATACTGTTGAAACCATCCTTCTGGCGCTGATCCTGTTCCTGGGAATCAATGCCGTATCGGCCAGAGTCAGGGTGGAAAACGTCAGTATGCAGCCCACACTGCAGCCAAATGAATTCCTGCTGGTCAACCGGGTTGCCTATAAGTTAGGCACACCGAAGATCGGCGATGTCATTGTCTTCCACGCACCGGGCGCTGATGATCTGGATTACATCAAACGCCTGATCGGCCTCCCGGGCGACACCGTCCATATCGAGAACGGAATCGTCTATGTCAACGGCCAGGCGCTGTATGAAACCTATATTGCGGACTCTCCCAATTACAGCGGCACGTGGGAGGTGCCGGAAGGTCAGATCTTTGTCCTCGGCGATAACCGCAATAACTCCAGCGACTCCCACCTTTGGGGCTTTATCGCCGAAGATGCCGTTGTCGGTAAAGCACTGCTGATCTATTGGCCGCTCGATGCCGTATCGTTACTCACCGGCGCCACCCCTGTTCAGGCAGCCCAGTAGAAAGACCGTCATGACCCATCCCAACACCAAACCATGCATGAATTGCCAGGGCGGAATCAAAAGCCTGCGCTCGGCAACCCTGATGACCTGGTTGGGCAATGAATTGATCACCGTCCCAAATTTCCCTGCCTGGGTGTGTGATATGTGCGGTCACCGGACCTTTGACAACCGCGCTTTGGCCCAGTTGAGCCTTCTGCTCAATCCCGAAGCGGGTACACCGATCCAACCCATTATGCCCCCTTCCCAAAATCCCCCTGTGAACTCACCCCCTCTGGCCTGATCGGGCCTTAATCCGAGATTTTCTCACTAGCTGTCGTGCCCGAAATGCCGGCAGTTTTTTATTGCCGAATTTGAATCAAAGCAAGCCTTGACATTACTACCTTCAAAAAAGAATCACTATTCACCCTTTTATCCGTGGATATTCAAGATATAATCAATAAGAAAGTAATGTTAACGATATACCGCAATTAAAAGAATTAATGTTATAATAATATGTGCATAAGTTTATTGAGTTGATACTCATTTTCGGAGCCCTCAATCGCAAAAATGGAGCATATTGGATGAACACAAGTATTTCAGATACCGAAATTCAAGAAATCGTCCAACGAGTCGTCCAAAAAACCATGGATTATTCATCCCCTTCCCAATCATCACAGCCAAATACCCCCTTGCAAAAAACCGTTGCCCTGGGAACTGACCATGGTGGTGTTGACCTGAAAGAGATTCTCAAGAAGCATCTCACCGAAAATGGCTACACCGTCATTGATT
>Ga0272443_10002019_pt1 | contig 27280 bp, 28 predicted proteins | sample SSMAcet12_FD_193581 | JGI IMG/M metagenome (GOLD analysis project Ga0272443, IMG submission 193581) | Marine sediment archaeal communities from Little Sippewissett salt marsh, Falmouth, MA, United States - SSM-Acet-12 | ecosystem: Environmental > Aquatic > Marine > Wetlands > Sediment ... | reverse complement strand
TCCAATGTGGTGGCACCCTGAGGCGGATATCATCGTGGATGTCAGCGAGGATTGGAAAACACGGATGGATGCTGTGAAGGCCTACCGGACTCAATTCAATGTTGATCCGGGTGTGACGGGTCCGGAGACCTTCCTCTCGTCCGAAAGATTCCTCGAGTGGGTCGAGGGCAGAGGGTCACAATTTGGCGCCATTATTGGTGTATCACGGGGTGAGCCCTATCTGCTTCACAACCCCGTTCCAATCGGAGATCCGTTTCAACTCCTGGTAAATGGCGCAGGAGAAGCAAATCCATGAGTGACCTGACAAACCCGCTGAAGATAGGAGTCGTATGCTATCCCACTCGTGGTGGAAGCGGAGTAGTTGCCGTTGAGCTCGCTCATAGAATGGCAGATCGAGGCCATAGAGTTTTCGTTGTCAGTTATGCTCAACCCCCGAAACTGAACATTCTTCATGAGAATATTTCATTTCATCCGGTTCGTGTTCCAGACTATCCCCTTTTCGAGTATCCTCCCTATTCACTGGCACTCGCAGCTCAGCTGTCTGAGGTGATCTCGAATCACAAACTGGACCTTGTACATGTCCATTACGCTCTTCCCCATGCGCTCTCCGCCTGGATGGCTCGCAAGATCGCCGGGCGCGAGGATCTTCCGATCATTACGACGCTGCACGGGACCGATATCACCATCGTCGGCAACGATCCATCTTATCTGAATGTTACCCGTTATTCTGTGGAAGTGAGCACCTCAGTGACAGCAGTCAGCAACTGGCTTTCGAAACGGGTGAATGAAGTTGTCGACTGCGAATGTGATACTAAAGTGATCTATAATTTCATTGATACAGAGAAGTTCGCACCGGGCGAAACAGAAATGACTCGGAAACTTAGGGAAGTGCAAAACTCCCCGGTACTGATCCATCTGTCAAACTTCAGACCTGTGAAGCGTATCGACGATGTTATCGAAATATTTTTCCGCGTCCGGTCCAAAATGCCGGTTCGTCTGCTGATGATCGGTGATGGTCCGGATCGGTCTGCGGCAGAGGCTAAAGTCAACGCCTCACCCTGGAAAAACGATGTCCATTTTCTCGGCGATCATGATGCTGCCGAGGAGGTTCTGCCCGGCGGCGATTTGATGCTCTTCCCCACTGACAGCGAAAGCTTTGGCCTTGCAGCGCTCGAAGCAATGGCATGCGGAGTACCAGTGATCGGTGCGAAGGCTGGCGGCTTGCCGGAGGTTGTCGAGGATGGAATCAGTGGAAGGCTCTTCCAGGTTGGCGATGTAGAAGGTATGGCGAACGCGGCTCTCGAAATTCTGTCTGATCGTACCACATTGGCGACGATGAGCGCCGCTGCCCGAAAAACCGCTGTCGATAAATTCAAAGCCGATGTCATCGTACAGCAGTATGAGCATCTCTACCGAACCTCCATCGAGAAGGCGAGGCAGGAAATGAATGCGCGAAACAGCACCGCCATAGACAACACTGTCATTCATTAAGTACTGTAAATACTAATGATTGTAGTCACTCACGGTCTAAAACCGTGGGCATGGAGGCTAAGATGAACAGTAATATTTTCCGCCAGTACGACATTCGTGGCGTAGTGGAAACCGATCTAACCCCTGACGTTGTTGAGACTCTGGGGCGAGCGTTCGGCTCATGGGTTCGCGATGAAGGCGGTTCCTCGCTGGCCCTCGGCAGGGATGGTCGAAATACCGGCCCTGGCCTGCGCGATGCATTTGCCAAGGGTGCCCGAGCTGCGGGCGTGAATGTAATTGATGTCGGCATGGTCCCCACGCCTGTCCTCTATTTCGCTCTCTACCATTTGAATCCGGATGCCGCCGTACAGATCACTGGTTCACACAATCCGCCAGAGTTCAACGGTTTCAAGATGATGATGGGAAAGACCACCGTCTTCGGCGACATGATCCAGGAGCTGTACAGGAGGATTCAGGCCGAAATATTCACCTCCGGAGAGGGTGAGTATAGCGAAGTAGACGTCCTTCCCGCGTACCTCGAGACAGTGAACAAGGGAATCGATGTCAAGCGTCCGGTTCGTATTGCACTGGACAGCGGTAATGGTGTTGCAGGAATCGCTGCTCCTACGCTGTTCCGCATTCTCGGCTGCGAACCTATCGAGCTTTTCAGTGAAGTTGACGGTAATTTTCCGAACCACCACCCCGATCCTACCGTGCCGGAAAACCTCGTGGACCTGATGAAAGTCGTCGCTGCGGAAAAACTGGAATGTGGAATTGCCTTCGATGGTGACGGCGACCGTATCGGCGTTATCGATGACAAGGGAAACATACTCTGGGGCGACAGGTTGTTGGCACTCTACGCCCGCTACATGCTGCGGGAGCACCCCGGCGCAACGGTGATCGGTGAGGTCAAGTGCAGCAAGGCGCTTTATGACGACATCGCCAAACATGGTGGCAAACCGATCATGTGGAAGACAGGCCACTCCTTCCTAAAGACGAAACTCCGCGAAGAAAACGCCAAGCTCGCTGGCGAGATGAGCGGCCACATGTTCTTTAATGATCGCTACTTCGGTTATGATGATGCCATGTACGCCGCAGCTCGACTTGTGGAAATCCTGGCTGCTGAGGACAAACCTCTCTCGGAGCTTCTGGCGGATCTGCCAGTCTACCCCTCCACCCCCGAGCTTCGTGTGGACTGCCCGGACGAGATCAAGTTCGACGTGGTCGAAAAAGTCGCAGCCCATTTCAAAAGCAAATATGACGTCGTGGACATCGACGGCGTTCGTGTGAATTTTGAAGGCGGCTGGGGTCTCGTTCGAGCCAGTAACACGCAACCCGTACTCGTCATGCGGTTCGAGGCAGATACCGAGGAGCGGATGGAGCAGTATCGCGCCGAGGTTGAAGGTGTGGTAACTGAAGTCCGGAATCAGCTTGGTTGATTGGCGAAAAACATCAATCTGTGCAAGCAATTCTGATGTTTTGAGTGTGCGGGAAACGACGGAGAGTTTCGCAAAATGATAACGACCAGCATCACAGAACTGGAGCGTCTGGCGGAGCTTCAAAAAGAGTGGTCGCTGGAAGATGCGAGGCAATGGTGCCGTGCTTATGCGGCGGCTCATTACGAGAACTTCTCCGTCGTTTCCTCCTTTCTCCCCCCTCAGACCCGCACTGCCTACGAGGCACTTTATGCTTTCGCTCGAGGCGCGGATTGGCGTGCTGATGATATCGATGCCGATTTACCACTTCACGTCCGCTCCGAACATCGACTGAAAGCTTTGGATGAGTGGCAGGAAAACCTGGACGGCATCTACAGTGGAAAACAGGCAGATCACCCGACGTTTACGGCCCTCGGTCCAGTGGCAATGCGCTACGGGATAAACAGGGAATCGTTTGCGAGGATGATCAATGCCTTTCGTATCGACCAGACAAATGCCCGCTTCAGAACATGGGATGATCTGCTGACCTACACCCGTGGTTCTGCCAATCCGGTGGGACACTGGGTGCTGCGTGTTCATGGGTACCGGAACCCAGCTCTGGATGAACTCTCCGATTCAGTTTGCACGGGCCTGCAGCTGGTCAATTTCATGCAGGACATACGGTCGGACCTGCTCGAACGGGACAGGGTCTATCTACCTCGCGAAGACATGGACCGTTTTGGTGTACTGGAGTCCATGCTTGCAGAACAGCCCTCCCCGACTCCCGTCCGCAGACTGCTGGCCTTTGAAGGAGTCCGAGCTGAAAAGCTTCTTTCTGCCGGGAATAGCCTTATCGCCAGAGTTAACGGAAGTCTCGTTCCCCAGTTGATTCTCTTCCACGGCGGTGGCAGATTAGCGCTTGCCGCACTTAGACACGCTGAATGGGATGCAGGAAGCCAGCACAGACGTGTAACGAGACTGGAAAAGCTCGCCCTGGTTAGCAGGGCGCTCAGGAGAAGGCCGCTTTGAAACACCTGAAAAGTGCATACCAATACTGCAAGATGGTGGTGAAAAAGTCTGCCGGGAATTTCTTCCTCGCCTTCCAGCTTCTTCCCCGCACCAAGCGGTATGCGATCTATTCGGTTTACGCATTTTGCCGAGCGGCCGATGATGCTGTGGACGAGCTTCCCGAACCCTCCCTGCGCCGAGCCTCCCTCGAACTTGTGAAAGGGGCACTGGAGCGTGTCTACCATGGCGACCCGCAAACACCCATGGAACTGGCTTTGGCTGACACCGTTGGCAAATACCGGCTCACCCGACAGTACTTTGACGATCTCATTCTCGGTATGGAAGGCGACATCGAGAACGTAGCTCTGGATACGAAGTCGGAACTGGATGAGTACTGCTATCGTGCCGCGGGAACGGTTGGACTGCTTTGCCTCGAAGTGTTCGGCGTCGCGGGTCATGCAGCCAAAACCTATGGGCTTGCATTGGGGCGTGCTCTCCAGTTGACCAATGTCATCCGGGACTTGCGTGAAGATGCCAACATGGGCCGTGTTTACGTTCCCCGAGAATTACTGCTTGAACACGGGGTAACGGTTGAGGACATTGCCTCAGGACGTGGTGGCAAGGGCTTCGAAAAACTGATGCGGGCGTTGATCGGCATGGCGAAATCGGCCTACGAAGAAGCGGAACGTCACCGTCCCAAGAGTGCCGCAGCAAGGCTGGTCACTTCGGAGGCGATGCGCAGAGTCTATAAGGCATTGCTGTACGAGATCGAGAATGACCCTCGCGCTGTCCTTGAACGCCGCGTAAGCCTGCCAAAATGGAAGAAGGCGAGCGAAGTGATGGCGGCAATGGCAATGGTGCCCTGATCCGGTATTCCGAACAAAATGAAACGGACTCTCGCGAGCCCGTTTTTTTATTGCATGATTGATGTATTCAGCCCTCTACTTCGCCCTCAAAATCCCAGATATGGCCACAAGAGTGCTAGACCAACAGCGTACAGAAGCGCTGGAAGCATGTTCAAAAGAGGTATCTTTTTCAGGTCCAGCAGACCGAGTCCCAGTCCCAGCAGAATAATCCCACCCACTGCGCTGATTTCGGATGTAACCAAGTCGGGCAGGAGATCCTGAAGAAGGTAGCCGACCAGTGTCCAGCCACCCTGATAGATCAACAGAGGAACAACGCTGAACAGCACTCCAACACCCAAAGCTGCCGCGAGTGCCACCGATGCGAAACCATCCATCACCGCTTTTGCCAGAAGCAGGTCGGAGCTCTTCCCCATCCCCTCTTCAAGAGCACCGATAATCGTCAACGAACCCATGCAGAAAAGCATGAACGCCGTAATCGCTCCCTCGGTGAAGGTGCTTTCAGAAGAGGAGACAAATTTCTTTCGTACCCACTCTACGGAAGATTCGAGTCGTTCTTCGAGGTTCAGCGCCTGACCTGTCAAAGCACCCAGCAAAATCGAAAGAATGAGGATCACAGCATTCTGAGTCTTCAATGCCATTGACATGCCCAGCATCAGGGTCACAAGTCCAAGCCCCTGAAAGGCGATTCGGCGGTAGGATTCCGGCAATCTGCCATGTACGATGAGGCCGATGATTCCACCCACGAGAACCGTAGCTATGTTTACAAGTGTGCCAAGCATCTCCACTCCAGGTTAATCCGCTAATGTAACACATACCCGCTTGCGTTTGGACGGTGCCAACCCTGACTTTAGTAAAACCAGTACAGGAGAAAAGGGATGGGGTTTCTTACCCGCAAGAATCGTCAAGTCGTGGTCATCGTTTGCTCAGCAAACATCACCAGAAGCCCCTACCTCGCTCACAAAATAAAAGCGGAGCTTTCGAAACTGGAGTTGCCGGAGAAGAAACTGCCGATAATCGAATCCGCAGGAATGATCGCTACTCCAGGCGTTTCGGCACACCCTGTCCTGCTGACGGTGCTTCGGCTGCGCGGTGACTCACTGGCAAACCACCTGTCACAGCCGTTTGATGATGAAGTCGCGAAGCGTGCAGACCTTGTGCTTACCGCAGAGAAAAGACATGCAGAAGAAATCCTGAAACGTTATCCGGAGCTTCAAGGGCGCGTGATGCCATTATTGGCCTATGGAAGAGATCCTGGCTGGACTGGGGATGTGGACATACCCGATCCAACCGGCGGCGAGGTTGAGGAATACCAGCAATTTCTGGATTTGGCGGACGCTCAGGCTCAGCGACTAAGACGGCTATACACTCGAAACGGGGGGTTCTGACAGTACTTCTACCCATGGAGTTTAAGGATCACGATTTCCGGATAACTCCCCACCCTTACTGGCGGCCCCCAGCTACCCAACCCGGACGTGACATACAGGCGCATCCCTTTGGGAAACGAGATCCAACCATGAGCAATTCCATAGGCTCGATAGGTTGTATAGACTGACGGCCAGATCTGCCCTCCATGAGTATGACCGGAAATCTGGAGTGCGACTCCCGCCATGTCCGCCTCCTCCATAAGCACTGGCGTATGATGCAGAAGGATTTTGGGAAAACCGTCCAGGCTCACTCGTCGGATCATCTCCTCGAGCGGTTCCAGTTGGACACCTTTTTGAAAAGCTCCCGGTCGGTCCTCAGCTCCGATCAACAAAAAGGAATCATCAATTACCACGCCCTCTTCGCTGAGAACTCGAATCCCAGCCTCCTCCATCAAGGCAACCGCTTCATCTCTGCCGTTGTAGTATTCATGGTTACCCGTTACCCCGAAGATACCCAGCGGCAATTTGAAACCTTTCAGGGATTCAAGATGCCTGCCCAACCCAGCCGGATCCTCGTCGACCATATCCCCCACAAAACAGAGGAGGTCGGGTTTATCTTTCTCCAACCTGTGAACCAGCCGCCTCACCCTTGACGCTCCTACAACTGCTCCCAGATGAAGGTCTGAAACCAGAGCCAGCCGAATTGGAGGACGCCCCTCCGGCCATTCGACTACCCTGACATCCATCTCCCGCATTTTGGGTACAATGGAACGAATATGACCGACAACCACAATGATCAGGACAGCGCCAGCAGTCACAAGCAGCAGTCCCCGGCTCCATGCAGGATGGTTAAAAAACTCAGGAGGAAACCATTTAAAGAGGATTGCAGCAATTGAAAAAACATCAATCAGAATGGTAAAAAGAAGGGAATAGATCATCACTGCCAGATACCAGGCTCCCGCAACCCTGAAAAACTTCGAAACGGCATATTTGTTCGGGATCATTCGTCCAATCGGATAGCTGGCCGACCAGATGATGAATAGAACAAATAGCAGTCCCCTCGCGACACCATGCAACTGGGAGGCATAAACTACCTGACCAAGTAGATAGGCGTTAATCCCGGCATAAACACTCAGCACGATCAGGATCATCAGCAAAAATCCACGTCCGCCTCCTCTGCCCGGAAGGACTGGAAGACCGTTACGTGGATCTGAATTCTCGTTGTTCACGTGCTACTCTTCGCTCTTCTCTTCCGCGTCATTTTCATACTGGCTCAGGTCGATAACGCCCATGCCTGCGTCATGCAGTTCGCGCCGGAGCTGACGGAAACTTTCAACCATGCGCTCAGCTATAGCGAGGTAGACTCCGCGGCTCTCCTCCTGCGCGTAGAGATCGCTCATGTCGACAGGATCTCCGATAACGACTTCCATCCGCTGCCCAGTACGCAATCGATGAGATCCGATGGGAAGGAAATCGCGGGTCCCCTCATGATAGATAGGTACGACTTTGCATTTTGCCTGATAGGCAATGCGCCCCACTCCTACCTGGCCTCGATTGATATCTCCACTTCTGCTTCTCGTGCCTTCCGGGAAAATGTGAACGATGGCATCCCCCTGCAGAAGCTCTTTCAGTCGGGTCATGCCGGGCTGGAAGACACCGTGCCCACGCGTAAGCGGAACACACTGAGCTTTCTGCAGGAACCACGCCACAATGGGTCCGAGGAAAAAGTTCTTCTCTTCGGGCGCGTGCCATGGGAAATACTTGATACCACCAAAGGCCCAAGGCATGTAGACGAGGGAATCGATAAAGACATCATCGAACATTGTCAGGTGGTTCGAGATGAGCATGTAGGGCGTTTCTATCGATTTCAGCTTTTTCCTGCCGTGTACCCGCACCTTGTTGAAAAGTTTCAAGTAGAGAAAAGTGGGGACGGCAATCCCCATCATGACGGCCCATGAGATAAACTGGTTAAAAGGCCCTTTTGTCCAGGCACGCATCTTCTTCAGACGCGCCTCGAACTCCTCCGCTGTTTTAGCGAGTGCCGGCTTTTTACCGAGAGCCTTTATTTTCTCGAATTTCAGCATTTTTCCAACCAATTAGATGACTGCATACGTTGCCGCAATGCTCGGTATGATGGGGGCATCAATGTCTCAAGGCAATAGCTGCAAATAAAAAAACTCCATTCAACGGGGATCGGCTTTGACACTAGGGAATAAGCAGTTCTGTTCCGGGATAATAGATCTCCAGCAATCGCTTTGCGCTCCACCCCTGCCCGGCCAGCGAAGCAGCCCCCATCTGGCAAAGCCCAACCCCATGTCCCCAGCCAATGCCTTCAAATATCCAGCCTATCTTACTATCATATTTAGCTTTAAATGCGCTTGAGGGAAGATGGGTATCAGAGAAATATCGACGAATGACAAGTTCTTTCCCGATTGTGAGGTTGCCATTTGTGCCATGAATCCTGAGAAAAACAATTCTCCCCGATACTCCATACTCCAGCGGTTCAAGAGACTGTATCTCACCAAGATCAGTCCCGCTTCGTTCCCGAACGAGATCATTCATTGCATCAGCAGCAATCGTCCTCTGCCAACGGTAAAGCTGCTCCATTGAACGGACTGATTCCGGGTATGGTGTGACAACAGGATTGCAGGCAGCCCATGATGGTGGATTTGCCAGGATATGATCGAGGACCTCCTTCCCCTCTCCCTGAATCCCGAGCTTCAGCAGTTCCGCAGCATGGCCGGTTTCCACTCCGCACGGTCCACATACAGCTGGGGTCAAACCAGGCACTTGGTCATCATCCCACGCCGTTGCATAGAAATCCGAGAGTCCACCACAGGTTTTCGCGAACCGCGCATCAACAATTCTGCCCTCGGATACAATCAGCCAATCTTTCGTCCGCTCGAGTGCCTCTCTTGCTGGTGTTCCCTCCCGGCTCACTCCCTGATAGTCCTGACAGTGATCGTCATGACAGAGATCAAAGGGTTCACCATCATGATGCCTTCCTCTCGTCGCGAGCACGGTTGACCGGGCCGCAACAGCTTGCGCCGCCAGCGCCTCGACAGGCCAGTCGTTCCGCATTTCGCTTCCAAGCACGGAGGCCAGATAATCATCGAGAGGAAGCTCGTTGACTGCCGTCAGGTTGTTGCCGTCGGCATAAACCTCCAACGATCCTCTGAACGGAAGCGCTTCGTGGTGATCCCAATGGAAATCGATACCGATCCGGACATCTTCGAGCTTAAACTGCCCATCGCCCTCAGGCCTCATCAATCTCACCGGGGAGGCGTACTCACTTCTGGTTCCCTTTGTCTCAACGACGATCATACCTCCCTCGGGCGGCGCCTCACGCACGAGGTCAAATCTTGGCAACTCGTCTTCGTATCGTTTCCATCCCGGGAGATGTTCCTTCAGGACGGGAAGCGAAGAGAGTAACGCCCGAACCTCCGTCGTCAGTTTCGCTGTGTCCTCATCCTGCCCGATCAACACACTATAGACAGATGCGTCGAGAGTCGTCCCGCCCTCCAAGTTGACCGGGCGACCAGCTTTTCGAACACGTGCATCGATCCCATGTTTGAGGTATTCGTCCCGCAGAGCATTCGCTTTTGTTTCTTCGAGAAATGTGTGAACTCGTGCCGACCAGACCGGTTCATGGGAAGGGGTAGAAACTTCGAACAAGAAGTGGCCTGACTCCAGCGTGACGGTCCTACCGGAACCATCCTTCAGAGTCCAGGAATCATCAATATTGATGCGGATTTTCGAGGTTCTTACAGCGAGTCCGATTCGTACCTTTTCGCGGTTCATCAAAACCTCAGACGCTCGTATCAAGATGGCTTCCACTGACCCCACCGGGTCCATGTCCACCGAGACCCAGAGTTTCCGCAGTGCTGAAAAACCATCTTAACCCGAGGAAGAGCATCAGACCTGCAAGAATGAGCATCCAAGGACTGACATGCCCCCCGAGACCATACCAGGCAGGTTCCTCCGCCCCCCAGACATTGCCGGCGATGAGCCCGGTAATGTTGTTCGTCGCATGGACAACGATTGAAGGCAATACGGATTCAGCACGCCAAGCCATCGCACCCATCACAGTCGCCATCAGCAGGATGGGTATCAGCCAATAAATGTTGAAATGGTAGGCGGCGAAAAGCGCACTTGCAGCTAGAACTCCGGCGGTCACACCTTTGGTCGCCTCAAAATATCTCTGGAAGAATCCTCGGAAGATGAGTTCTTCCACGACAGGAGCGATCAGGGCAATGGTTAAACCCATCGTGAGGAAATCGGTCAGCGAATGAATCGCCATCGCGCTCTGAACACCCTCATAGAGCGACTCGGTCATCGGAAGAACCATGGCAATCAGCCGGTCGACTTCATCCCCCAACACCGCTACACCAAAACCGACCATCACGGAAAAAATAAGCAAGGATTTTGGGACGGGTTGCGCCCGTAAAAAAATCCTCGGCGAAAGCTTCCGATTACGCAGAAAAATGAGGACAGGAATTATCAGGGCGGCTTGTACAATCATCGAGGTGATTTTCAACCCAGTCGGGAGCGAAGTAATGCCCCCCTCTGCCCAAGATTCTACATCCTCGACCGTTGGCGCTTCCCCTCCGGTGAGCACACCGGAAACGGTGAGAAGTGCAACCAGGGTGAAACCGCCTATCATTACCAGAAGAGTTGCAAGGATGACTCGAACGATATCCCCGGTCGAAATCGGGTAGGAATTCTTTCTATGGTTTGGATCTGGAGTATCCACTATTCCTCACAGTTTATCGTTTCGCAAGCAGACGATCCATAAGCACCGTACCCGCCATCGCCACGTTTAACGAATCTACCGGCCCCCTTCGCAGGATTGCAACACGGCTGTCCGCTGCTGCTACCAATTCCGGGTCAACTCCCGCGGGTTCATTCCCGAGAATCAGGATTGGAGGATGGTTTGAATCAATTTTACCCACCTCTTCCCCGCCTTCCATGTCCGCGACATAGACCGGGCAGCCTGCGTTTTTCGCTTGAACAACAGCCTCATGGAGGTCCACGTTCGGAATGACCGAGAGTTGCAGGTGTGCTGCCATGGCTGCTCTCAACACCTTGGGATTATACCGTTCTACCGTTCCGCGACCCAGCCAGATCTCCTTAATCCCATAAAAAGCGGCCGAGCGGATCAGCGTGCCAACGTTCCCCGGGTCCTGAACCCTGTCCAACGCGAGGATCATCGGGGGTTCCGGGGGAATAGACGGCAAGTCGGGTTCTTTTTCCAGCATGATGGCAAGCACGGGAGGCGGTGTGGTCAGGCCGCTGATCGCTTTCAGCTCCGCTTCCTCCACCTCTATAACGGAAACATTGTGCTTCTTAAATATTTGTAATAATTCATTATCGCCAGATTTTTCCTGTAATCTTGGATCGAAAAGCACACCATGAATGTCACTTCCGCTCATAATTGCATCACGGACGGTTGATTCACCCTCGAGGAGGTAGAGTCCCCACCGCTGGCGGTACTTTTTCAACGCCAGTTTGGCGCGATTTGTCTTCCCCAGCGGCCATGGTGGGCGATTTTCTGCGTCGGACACAACTCCTCCCCTTCTGTTGCGGAAAGATGCAAAGTACGGTCTCCGCGCCGCCTCCTGAAAGGTTAAACAAAGACGAAATAGTATGCTGGAGAATTTATTCTCCCTCTACGAAACGATTGCACACCGTCCTCTACTCGGTTATGTTCGGCTGATATAGTATTTGGACTCGCCCAGTGTCTATTGGATGGAGATGCGTCGTGCTGCAGTGGACCATTCTGCTCCGTGACATAGCGATCCTGTTTGCTGCACTTTCAGCTTCATTTGCTGGGCTTCTTACTCTGCCGGCATCAATTGCGGCAGGCGTGATGGCAATCATCCTCTGGCATGCGTGGGGAGTTGCCGGACTTGCACCAGCCCTGTTCTTCCTGATCAGCAGCAGCCTCTGGACACGCTGGCCGGGAAAAGCAAAAAGGGAAGCGCGATTACGGTCCCTATCGCAGGTTTTTGCGAACGGAAGCATCGGGACGGTATCTACCTTGCTGTGGTTCTTGACAAAGGATCCAGTATGGTTGGGCGCGATGATCGGCTCGTTTTCAGCTGCAACAGCGGATACGTGGTCCTCTGAATGGGGACGAGGACTTGGCGGGACTCCTTTGTCATTACGGACCCTGCAAAGAGTACAAGCGGGCGACTCCGGTGCTATAAGCCTGGTTGGGACAATAGCATCTTTAGCAGGAGCCTTGTCGGTCGCTGGAGTCTCGTTAAAAATCGGCTTGATTGAGCCTGATTGGTTTTCGATAATTCTCTTGGCAGGATTCGCGGGTGGCATGGCGGACAGCTTTGCCGGTGCATGGTTTCAAGCACAATGGTTGGACAAAGACGGCTCCACTACTGAAACCAGACCGGTTGATGCTACTCGGGAAAACCTCATCCACGGCTTACCGTGGGTGAATAATGACGTTGTAAATCTTGTCGCTACAGGAGCCGGAGCAATACTTGCCGTCATGGCTGGATACTCCATCCAGCCTTGAAACAGCAAACTGGAAGGGGCTTAAGATGAAGAGCCGTAGCCTGATCACAGCGATATCGATTCTTGTGCTGCTGGCCTTGATCGTTGTCGTCGTTCGCATTGCTACAACACCTGCTGAAAAAGACAACCTCGGGGAAATCACCGACTATACGCTCTCCCACAAGCTCGATCCCGAGAGCTTTACGCTGTCCAGCGAAGCCACATTCACGTGGAACAGCGCAGGTGTAGACACCTTCTATTTCCTTCTCCACAACGGACTGACCATCGATTATATCCAGGCGGAAAGTGGAGTGATGGGTGAACTCCTTTTGCTGGGAGAAGGCGAGGAGCTTCCCGCCCTGCTGGCTCGATGGGAAGGTGAAACCGAGAGCGAAGGCGATTATGATCATCTGGCTCTGTATGCGCTTCCCCTCGGCGGTGTGGAAGAATCGACTGTCATAACGATGGCGTACAACGGGATTATCCACGATGTGCTGGAGGTCCCTGAGTTTTCACGCTGGGAAATTGCTGACGAGACCAGCGGCATTATCGATCCGAAAGGAGCTTTCCTTACTCCATGGACGGGTTATTATCCGGTGCAACCGGGTGAAACTCCGCTGACGGTGTTCGAGACGACCATCTCCATGCCCAAAGCGTGGGAAGGTCTCGTGGAAGGCAATATCCTCGATAAATCCGAAGACGGCGACACTCATTCGACCACCTTTACCAGCGCGCACAAGGTGGATGGTTGCTATCTCGTCGCCGGCCCTTACAAGCTTAAAACGCTTCAGGCCGGACGGGTTGAGATCGCCATGTATTATTACCCGAAAAGCGAACGTCTTGTGGATCGATACCTCGGAATGTCCGCAGGTTATATAGCTGACTACGAAAAGCTGATCGGCCCCTATGCCTTTGATCGTTTCAGCATTGTAGAGAACTGGTTCCCGACTGGATATGGAATGCCAAGTTACACCCTGCTAGGCAGCGAGGTGCTGGCCCTCCCGTTCATCCCGTTCACAAGCCTCCCACATGAAATCTGCCACAACTGGTGGGGCAACGGCGCACTGGTGGATTATGAAACAGGCAACTGGTGCGAAGGCCTGACGGTTTACAGTGCCGATTACAGGCTGAAGCGCGAGTCGAGTCCGGAAGATGCGAAACAGTATCGCCTCGACCTTCTGCGCGACTATTCGGACTATATCGTACGCGGTGACGAAGAGGACTTCCCACTCACGGAATTCACGGGACGAACAACAGCCGGCACGAGAACTATTGGCTATGGTAAGGCGATGATGGTCTACCACATGGTTGAACAGAAGATTGGCTCTGAAATGTTCTGGGATGCCATGCAAAAGATTTATTCCGAGAAACAGTTCACGAGAGTCAACTGGACAGACTTTTTCGACACCTTCAGCGAACTCTCCGGCCAATCCTTCAAGTCCTTCCAGAAACAGTGGATTATGAGAGACGGAGCACCTGAATTTTCGATAAAAAACGTCCAGACTCATAACCAGGGCGAATCGGGAAGCACGCGCATCGAATTCGACCTTTCGCAGGTGCAGGAGGCCGATCCCTTCATCATTGATGTGCCCGTGCAGGTAGAACTGATCGACGGGACAATCATTACAAAGGTCTTGCGCGATGTGCGCGGTCGAATGTACCATGCGCGCATTGAGGTCGAAGGGGAAGCTGTGGGACTGGCAGTTGATCCCGACTTCCACCTCTTCCGCGTTCTTGACCCGCTGGAAGCTCCTTCGACACTGGCTGGATTCTATGGTGCGGAAAAACCCGTTGTAGTCCTGCCAGAAAGCGGCACATTAGCAGAAGCCTACCGGACTTTTGCAGAAGCATTTTTCCGGAGGGGCAATGCAGAGTTCATCACTGAATCAGACTTTGATCCCGCCGGTTACAAGGGGCGATCGATTCTAAGGTTCGGTAACACAAACGTTATTCAGCGCGCCTTGTCTCTACTCGATGGAGATGCCGGAGCCGGAGCTGTAGTCGCTACGGAACAAGACGCTAATGATCCCGGTATCGTACACGTAAGTGTCTGGGCGTCATCTGCGGATCAGTTGACACCGATTCTTTCTAAACTGCCGCATTACGGGAAGTATAGTTACCTGGCCTTCAACAGCGGCAAGAATGTTGGCAAGGGACAGTGGGAGATTACAGAATCTCCTCTAAAAATCTCCCTGTGAGATTGGTCAACACCCATAACTCTGGAGATTGTTTGCATGCGTTACTGCCCCAATTGCACGATTGACTTCGATGATGAAGTTGACGAGTGTGTGGAGTGTGGAGGCCCCCTGGTAGAGGGTTCAGCTCGCGAAACATTTGACGAAGTTGACGAAGAAGACTGGGTTGAACTTGATCCAATACAGGGATTGAGCTACGCAAAGCTCGTCAAGGAACAGCTCGAAGAAGAGGGCATTCCCTCGTTCATTGAAGCTCTCTATGGCGGCGGCGGTCTGGAAGCCGGTTATTTCGGTTCCCAGGCTACGATCCTTGTGCCCGACGAGCACTTTGATCGTGCTTTGGAAGTTCAACAGGGAATGGCTCCGCCGGATGATAATGATCTTCTAATTGACCCTGATGCTGATGATTTTTAGCGGAGGCGCAGGTGAGTTCCTCCCTGCTCTTTGCTGAACATTCAAGTGTGGATATACCATAACTGCTCGGTCTTTACAACCGTGCGGAGTTGAGCTTTCGACGTCCCCCGGCTCGCGGTTGGCGATCGGGGGAATCTTACAAGGAGTAACGCATCATGACAGATATAATTGATGTCTTTGCACGGGAAGTATTGGACAGCCGCGGCAACCCAACTGTCGAAGTTGAAGTCGGCCTCGAAGGTGGCGGTGCCGGGCGTGCGATTGTCCCTTCCGGCGCCAGTACAGGCGAACGTGAAGCGGTTGAACTTCGCGATGGTGACAAAGGCCGCTATCTGGGCAAAGGCGTGACCAAGGCCGTTGAGAACGTTAATACGGTCATTGCTAACCGTGTTCTTGGCCGTGATGCTCTCGACCAGGTGGAAATCGACCAGATGATGATTGAACTGGACGGTACCCCCAACAAAGGCAAACTTGGAGCAAACGCGATTCTCGGCGTCAGCCTTGCAGTGGCTCATGCAGCAGCCTCCGCCCTTGACCTGCCCCTCTACCGCTACATCGGCGGCGTCAATGCGAAAACCCTGCCTGTCCCGATGATGAACATCCTGAACGGCGGAAGCCATGCAGACAACACCGTAGACATTCAGGAATTCATGATCATGCCGGTAGGCGCAGAAAACTTCCGCGAGGCGCTCCGTATGGGTGCTGAAGTCTTCCACAACCTGAAGAAGGTTCTTAAAGACAAGGGACTGAGCACATCCGTCGGCGACGAGGGTGGTTTTGCCCCGAACCTCTCCTCCAACGAAGAAGCCTTCGCCGTTATCGTCAAGGCAATCGAGGCCGCAGGCTACAAACCGGGCAAGGATGTCATGCTGGCCATCGACGCAGCAGCCAGCGAATTCTACGACAAGGAAAAAGGCGCATACGTCCTCGCAGGCGAGAACAAGACACTCGACAGCGCTCAGATGGTTGACCTTTACGCCTCATGGGTTGAGAAATACCCGATCTTCAGTATTGAAGATGGACACGGCGAGAATGATTGGGATGGCTGGAAACTGATGACTCAGAAACTCGGCGAAAAGATCCAGCTCGTCGGCGATGACATCTTTGTCACCAACACGAAAATCCTCGCCAAAGGAATCGAAGAGGGCGTTGCCAACAGCATCCTGATCAAAGTTAACCAGATTGGCACCCTCACGGAGACGCTGGACGCCATCGACATGGCCACTCGCGCCAAGTACACCTCCGTCGTTTCGCATCGCAGCGGCGAGACCGAAGATACGACCATCGCTGACCTCGTGGTCGCGGCGAACACCGGGCAGATCAAAACGGGAAGCCTTTCGAGGACCGACAGGATTTCCAAGTACAACCAACTGCTCCGTATCGAAGAGGAGCTGGGTTCTGCTGCGATTTACGCCGGAACGCGGTTTTAATCGCTAGCCATGGATAGTAAGAAAAGCAGTTTCCCATGGAGTATTACTCCCGGCAGGATATTGAGACTGAGCCTGGTAGCGCTTGTTATCATGCTCAGTCTCTACCTCATATTCAGCAATGACAGTGGTATCTTGCAGATACGCAAGTTGCGTCAGGAACGCGACCAACTTCGTGAAGAGGTACAGCAACTTCAGTCCGAGTCAGAGAAACTGCATGAGCAGATTCAGCGGCTGGAGGAGGCTGACTCCTTTGTCATAGAAGAGGAAGCGCGCCTGAAGGGGATGGTCCGCGAAGGTGAAGAGGTGTACCGTCTCGATTACAAGGAAAAATCCGACACGCTCCTGCTAAAGAGACAGGAAGAATCACGTTGAGGGGTGTCGCCCATGTCGTTGTACGACGAGCTAGGTGACAAATACGACTTGATGATTCGCTGGAAACCGCGCCTTGAGCGGGAGGCTCCATTCTTCCAGCGTCTTTTCAGCGAGACACGCGCTGCACGGGTCCTTGACCTCGGATGTGGCACAGGCCACCATGCGAAGCTTTTTCGTAACTGGGGCCTTGAAGTCGTTGGTGTGGATCCCTCCTCTTCCCTGCTTGAAATTGCACGCGGGCATGGTGAATCACGACTCAAGCTGGAGACCGAAGACGAGAAGCTCAGATTTGTCGAAGCGGATTTCTCGAATTTCAAAGACCGCGTTCAAGGACCGTTCGACGCGGTTATTTCGTTGGGTAACACATTACCCCACATCGAAGATGTTGCCACAATGGAAAACGTATTGAATTCCATCTTCGCTCTTCTTCGACCCGGTGGGGTATTCCTCTTTCAGAACCGAAATTATGACAGGCTTCTGAAGACGCAGGAAAGGTTCCTGCTGCCGACTACCTTCCGCGAAGGTGAGCAGGAGAGGCTTTTCTTCAGGTTCAACGATTTTGAAGGCGACAAGGTTCGCTTCAACGTTGTGGAGTTTACGCGGGTGAATCAAAGCTGGATTCAAGAGATCCATTCAGCCCTATTGAGTCCCTGGAAACATGATGACCTCGAGCAGATGATCAAAGCAGCAGGTTTCAGCAACTCGACGTATTATGGTGATTTCTCGGGATCACCTTACGATGAATCTTCGTCAACAGACATCGTAGGCATTGCAAGAAAATCCGAATCGAAGAGCTGACTGATCGTCAAGTGAGACACAAAAACACCCGCCTCAAAGCGGGTTTTTCTATGCAAACTTTGATGTTTTCTACCCACCACTTCTCTCGGGATCGGGGGGTGCCTGCGCGGTTCCTCCACTCTGCTGCGGCACAGTTGGCTGGAGTGCCGCCTCGACATCGGCAGGAAGCGGACCTTGATATTGAGGGGCCGGGAGAACACCTCGGCTGAATAGCCTGAGCTCCCATTCCGCATAGGTTGTCCCGATAAATTCTGCCAATTCCACTCCTTCAAGTTGCTGAACGGGCGACCCTTTTATTCGCAACGGATTCATGCGGCGACCATCCCGGAACACCTCATAATGAAGGTGAGGTCCAGTAGCGTGGCCGGTCATACCGACATAACCGATCACCTGCCCCTGCCTGACTCTGGTGCCTTTCTTGATTCCCCGAGCGATTTTACTCATGTGACCATATCGCGTTTCGAAACCTGTGCGGTCGTGGCGAATGTGAAGCCAGATTCCGTATCCAGGATGGTTGTACCCAACGATTGTCACCACACCATCACCGGAAGCAACGATCGGCGTACCCATTTTCGAAGCTAGATCGACGCCATGGTGAAATTTTATCTTCCCACTGATCGGATGTTTTCGCACACCGTATACACTCGTAATCCGAGCGGCACTGAATGGTATTCGCAACAGGTTCCTGCGAAGTGACTTTCCATCCTTGTCGAAATGCTCGCCTCCCCGAGGACTGCTCTTCATCGGTTTCCAAACGGCGGTCAGGGTATCATTCTGGTTGATGTAGGAAGCGACGAGGATATCATCATACCCGATCTTCTTCCCCTCCTGCCACAATTCCTCAGCGATGAAACTGTAGCGGTCCCCAACACGGGTTTCGGATGCGAAGAAATAAACAAATTGGAACACTTCGATAAATTTAACAGCCAGTTCGGCATTGCCACCTGTTTCGATAAAGGAATCATAAAAGTTTGATTTTACTACACCTTCGAATCGTACTAGTAACGTGTCTATTGGCAGAGTATCAACCCGCGCCGCGTAGAGCCGTCTCCCTGTCCGGTCCAAATGAATTCGTTCGTTGCTTTTGGGAAGACGTACCACCAGCTCCTTCAAGCCAAGTTCATCACGTGATATCGTCAGTTGGGTCTCAACCGGAATCTTGCGAAGGTTGGTGTAGTTACCAAGCAGCGGCAGGATGACATCCATCTCCTCAGGGTCCGTCAGGTTCCTGCTCAGCACACTCGCAATGTTGTCACCCCATGTCAACCGGTCTTTTCGCGTTACAACAGGAATTGAATCGGGGATTGCCACGGAATGAGTATCTGAAATCACAGGTGCAGTAAAGAAAACGATACCAGCCGCTCCAGCGATACGCATCCAGAGCAGACTCACAGTGATCAAAATGGTAACGGAGAGTGACATGCCAAGTAGATTGACGCGGCGGAAGTGTGACTTGCGACGTTCGATTTCCTCTTCGCTCAACTCCTTGGAAGAGGCGTCAGCCGCATCCACATGTTGCGGATCCAACTGTGTATCGTCAGAATCCGTCATCGCACCACTTGTCCTTCGGAAGAACTGTTATCCGCTGCACCCTGCGCCGCCTCTTCCATCTCTGCTGGCGGGGGAGGTCCACCGACCCAAACATTCACCTGATCCGGGACAACCCAGGCACCACGGAACCCCATGCCTCGCGCTTCTTCCGCGGCAGCGTCTGCATCCGAACGTTTCGTGAAATCGCCACCTCGGACTTTATAGCTGGGACTCTGGAAGGTTACATAAACGGTTTCAAAAAGGGCTTTGGCGCGGCGTTCAATTGACTTCGCGCTTCCCTCCTCTGTTACGTTCGCCAATTGAACCCGGTAACCTCTAACCCGTTTCAGTTTTCCATAAACAGTTTTGGATTCCTGTACTATCCCAGATACTACATCCTTGGGCGGCTCAGTTGAAGATGGTTTTCTCAAATTCGGCTTCCAGGTGTCTTTCCAGTCATCTCCGCCGAATTTATAGACCTCAACGTAGCGTTGCTGTGTGCTGGAACGTTCTTCACGGTTGATCGCCAAGGTGCTTGCGGCGGCGCTCTGTTGAGGAACCAGCTGGGGAGCGCTGACCATCTGGCTGCTAGACCCACAGCCCCCAGTGACAAGCAGAACGACAGCCAGAACCAGCAAAACATATGCGTTACGCATCCAGATACTCCCAACACTTTTTTACTTGGCTGCCCATGATTTGGACCAATATACAGCACCTCCTCTTCATCGACAAAGGACGCTCGCCATAAAGCTGGGAACTCGCAGCACCACCAAGCCGGTAGAGATCTGGTCTCGCACTATTCTCCCGGAGGCCTTTGAACGGAGAGGTGCTTTGACAGCATCGCTCCTATACTCTGCGGAGTTTGGTTCAAGACAATCCAGAAGAAACGATCACTTCACGAGATACATTTCATAGCGATAGATGAGTAACAACAAAAACAAGAAACCCTGGTTTGAACGCGATGCACTGGTAGCGCTTGCTCCGATGGAAGCGATCACTGATCTCGCTTACCGGTCAATCGTTCGAAGCGTGGCACCGGATGCCATTCTCTATACGGAATTCGCGAATGCGCGCGGCCTGCTGTACGAGGCGAAAAAAGTGTGGCAAATGGCGGAGTTCGAAGATTCCGAGCGCCCGCTGATCATCCAGATTTACGACTCTCTTCCTGAGGCAATTGGTGAAGCAACCGGACAGATTGTAAAACGCCACCGTCCCGATGGAATAGACCTCAACATGGGCTGCCCTGTCCGAAAAGTCGCCAATCGCGGAGCTGGATGCGGAATGATGGACACTCCCGAGGTCGCAGCGGAATCTGTCAAGCAAATGGTAGCCAATGCAGATGGCGTTCCTGTGTCGATAAAAACCCGGTTGGGCATTCGTAGCAAAACGCAGGTTATCGAAGTCGTTCAGGCTTGCATTGAAGCCGGAGCAGTGCAGGCTACCATTCATGCCCGTCTGAAATCAGACCGTCCCCGCGTACCCGCCGACTTTGAAGCGCTTGAATTCGCGGCCAAACAGTTGAACGTTCCAATCATCGGTAATGGTGATGTCTGGACCGAGGCCGATGCCGTCAAGATGGTTTCGCTGGAGGGCGTTTCCGGGGCGATGATCGGTCGAGGTGGAATCGGAAACCCCTGGTTGCTCCAACGGTGCATACAAGCGATCCGTGGAGAAGAGGTTGATCCACTCCCAAACCGCGAGGAGCGCGCTCGCATTGCGATCCTCCACCTCCGGAAGAATGTGGAGTTCAAGGGAGAGCGCAGGGGTGTGCTTGAAATGCGAAAAGTGGTCCGCAATTACATCAAGGGGTACCTTGACAGCAAACACACGTGGATGAAACTCGTAAATACCGAAACGGAAGCCGAGACAATTCGGATTTTGGAGGATTTTGGACGTGGTCGCGATGATTTGTATGCGGACAGGAACACATCTGCGGGACCAGCCTGATTATTAGAGTTAGCCGGGGCACACGATTGCTCTAACTCCACTTTTTTAACTACCTTCATTGGTACTCGGCCAGTAGCAGCAGAGGAGACGATGGAAACCCGAGTCCCAATCCTGAAGATCAAGGATTTCTTGATCGTGCCGATCCAGGTAGACCTGGACGACAACTCAGCCTCCCGACTTCAGCACGACATTCTGATCCGTACAGAGCAGACTGGTGCGCGCGGGGTAATTATCGACATTTCGGTGCTCGATATGGTTGACAGTTATCTAGGCCGTTTGCTTGGAGATACGGCACAAATGGCGCAACTGATGGATGCTCACGTGGTCCTGACAGGCATGCAGCCGCAAGTAGCATTAACTCTTGTCGAGCTGGGCTTGAAGCTGGATAACATTTTCACAGCTCTGGACATGGAAAGCGGACTTGAGTTGCTTGAAACGCTCCTGCAAAATTAGGATGGATGAATCTGCATGGAGCGAACCAGAAACATATTGATTGAGAACGAGCACGATATTGTGCTTTGCAGGCGAGCAAGCCGGGAGATGGCCCGCGAGCTTGGGTTCAACCTTGTTGACCAAACTCGCATCACGACCACTGCCAGTGAGCTGGCACGCAATATCTTTGAGTACGCCAATCACGGCGAGGTTATCCTGGAGTCCGTTACCGACGAGAACGGTATTATCGGCCTGAAGCTGATTTTTCAGGACAATGGTCCCGGCATCGAGGATACCGACCTCGCGTTGGGCGAAGGCTGGACCTCCCATCGCGGGATGGGTTTGGGACTGCCCGGTTCGAAGAAACTGATGGACGACTTTACAATCGAATCGACTAAAGGTGTGGGAACGACAGTAACTGTCATAAAGTGGCAGAAGTAGCTGCAAAGAGAGGATCCGATGGCCGACCAGACGATTAAAAGAAAACAACTCGCGGATTTAATCACTATCACCGCGGGTATGCTGCGCCTGAAGAGCGTACAGGACGTCTGCCAGTTGACGGCTGAGGCGGTTGTTCAGCACACTGTCTTTCGTCGCTCGGTCGTCTCCGTTCTCGAGGCGGATGATTCCTTTGCACGCCTTGGGTTCGGTGGCCTTTCCGACCAGGAGGTCGAGAAACTGCGGAAGATGCCCCGAAGCTCTTTGAACAGCATGGAAAAAAGCCTTAGCTCAAAGTTCCTGATTGGACGCTCCTACTACATCCCCCACGATGAAGCGGATATGAATGGACTCGCGAGTAAAGTCAAGGCTACCCAAAAATCAAAGCAGAAAGAGGAGTGGCATCCAGACGACTTCCTGTTCATTCCCCTCTTCGATCCTGATCGCCGGATAATTGGCTTGATCAGCATTGATGATCCTGAAGACAGGAGCCTTCCGACTGCTGAAGGATTGATGCCGCTCGAACTTTTTGCGACACAGATCGCCGCAGTGCTGGAAAACCTTCGCAACGTTGAAAAACAGCATGAGATGATTCAGCGTCTACGCGATCAGCAGCAAGTGGTACTCGAACTTTCAACGCCTGTAATACAGGTCTGGGATCAGGTCCTGGCACTCCCGCTGATTGGATCGGTGGACAGCGCCAGAGCACAACAGATCATGGAAAACATCCTGGTTAAAATTGGGGAAACAGGATCTCGTGTCGTCATCATCGACATCACAGGCGTCCCTGTTATTGATACTCTGGTAGCCAGTCACCTGATTAAAACAGTGAGTGCCGCTCGTCTGCTCGGCGCAACAACGATCCTTACGGGTATTAATCCCGAGATCGCGCAAACCCTGGTTCATCTTGGTGTAGACCTGTCAGATATCACAACGAAGAGCAATCTTGCTCGTGGTATCGCAGCTGCATTGAAGATGACTGGAAAGGGCATTGTGCCGGTCGCTTCAACAGCTTCTCCCTCCCTCCCGACCAAATAACTCGGGAAGGATAGTATTGCTGTTTCAGGGAGCATTTTGCATGGCATTGGATGGCGAGCGAAATGATGATTCGCAGTTGGAAAAGGCGAATCAACCACAGAAGACTGTCGTCCGTATCGAGGATGAGTATAGCCTCTATGCAGTCCGCAATGCTGTTCTTGGACGTGCTGAAATTCTCGGAATGGGTACAAGGGACCGGGATGAGTTGGAGATTATCGTCCGCGAACTCGTCACCAATGTGCTCTCCCACGGTGGCGGAAAAGGTTTCGTCGAGATCAGCCATAACCTTGAATCTGATCACCTGATCCTCAGTCTCGATGTTGTTGATCGAGGTCCAGGATTTATCAATTTCCGTGACGCGCTCAGGGATGGATATTCCTCGACGGGAAGCATGGGCGTAGGCCTGCCATCCGTCCGCAGACTCGCCGAACAGGTTAAACTGGTGTCCACAAGTTCCGCGGGAAGCCATATCAGGGTTTCCAAGCGCTTTAACGTGGCTCCTAAACTGAAAGACAACTGGACCTTCTCTCTGCAAAGCCGCCCACACCCCGGTGAAACAGAGAGTGGCGACCAGGGAACCTTAATCCGCAATCAGGACGGAATCTTGCTTGTTCTTGCGGATGGCCTTGGGCATGGGATCAAAGCGGCGGAAGCATCACGAAAGACGGTTGAAATTGTGCAATCAAACCACCGTTTGCCGCTGCAGGATCTGGTTCTATTGATCGATGATACGCTCAAAAAAACACGTGGTGCCGCCGTTTCACTGGCCCGCTTGAAAGCGAATACCCAGATGGTCGAATGGGTTGGCGTGGGGAATGTTTCCGGTAGCCTGATCAGGCGTGGCCTGGATGGCACCATACAGCAGCAGGTATTTGCAAATTTCAACGGAACGCTTGGCGCCATGCGTGGCAATTTCAAGATCCTTGAATATGCATGGCAGGTTGGGGATTGGATTATGCTGGCCACCGATGGACTTCAGCGGAACTGGCATGAGGAGGGCATAGAAATGCTCTCGTGGCAACCCAACAAATTGAGCCGCCACCTGGTAACAAAGGCTGCACGCGAACGGGATGACTGTTCAGTATTAGTAGGAAAATCCCAGTTATGAGTGGTTCGACAAAAAAAGAATTGTTGGACGAATCCCCGTTGCAGGAGGAATTGGCCAGACTGCAGAAGGAATTGGCAGAGATGCGAGAGGAGTTGGAGGAAACAACTCGCGGAACCCTGGCCCTATACAACGAGATCGACAACAAAAATGCTGACCTTCGGCGCCACCAACAACAGCTTGAAAAGAAGAATCAGGAACTCTCCCGTGCGATCGCGGATCTTAAGACGAGTGAAGCTGCGCGCATTCGAGCTGCCAAGACAGCCGCAATCGGCAATATCGTAGTCACCTACAACCACGAGATAAACAATCCACTCGCCATTATCTTTGGTGCACTCGATCTGATTCGTATGCGGAAAAACATGGACCGCGAAGAGATGGCAGTCCAAATGGACAGGATCAACAGGGCGGCGGATCGGATTAACGACGTAATTTCGAAAATCAAGCAGTACGAAAACCTTCTTCCGAAGAGTTATATTAATTGGAATATGTTGGATTTGGACTCAAAGAGCACTCCCGGGGAAAAGGATAAGTCCTAAATGTTAACGATATTATGAACGATAATAGTACAGTGGACCTTTTGCCGAATGAGCAACTGGAGGAACGGTCTTTGTCGTCTCCCAAACCTAGTATGCTGATAGCAGAAGATGAAGCCGATCTACTCTATCTCTTCCAACAGGGATTAGAGATGATTGGGGCTGAAGTCTTCTGCGCTGAGAACGGGCAGAAAGCGTGGGAGCTGTTCCTCGATCATAAGGGCAAGTTTGATCTGGTTATTAGTGACATTTTCATGCCGGGTATGAACGGCGTTGAATTAATGAATCGAGTAAAAAAGCACTCCCCGACAACACCCGTTTTTTTGATCACTGGTTACGCTCACCTGCACACATTAGTAGAAGAATCCAACCATAAACCAGATGCTTATCTTGAAAAACCATTTAATCTCCCTGACCTGTACAAGCTGATACGAAAACACACCGATGGTTCGCTTCACTTCCCCAATTTTTAAGCATCCCCTCAGCGCGCTTCACCTAACACCAGCAGTTACAAGAGATTAAGAATTCAATCCAAGTCCCTGCACTCCTGTGTCCCGTCTCCCCCTTATAGTACCATCTCGCCAGTAAGGACCAGTATGTGGGAGATCCTGGCATATCAGCAGACATAGCTCATCAGAGATTTTACCAGGGACAATCCCACTTTAACTAAGGGCAAAAAACAACCGCCCACACCTCCAGAGAGATGTGGGCGGCGCCTTGCACGCGCATTCGGTTATCGTCTGTTCATGGTCACTTACCCAACGAGACCCGCAACAATCTGCGGGACCATGTTGGCTTGCGACAGCATGGAGACGCCCGTCTCCATCAGCAGCTGAGCACGCACAAACGCGCTCATCTCTTCTGCGATATCTGCATCACGGATAGCTGATTCGGACGAGATAGCGTTTTCGCTCGCAACCTGCAGGTTCTCGATGGTGTTCTGCAAACGAGAAACCTGAGAACCGATCCTGGTACGCTCGTTGTCTTTGGTGTTGATCGCGGTATCAATTGAATTGATCGCGTTCTGAGCGCTGAGCGTGGTGAGCAGGTTGAGCCCACCAAGACCCAAAGCACTCGAACTCATATCACCAATCGTGACGTAGTAGTAGTCCTGACCGCTGACGTTGTAGGTCCCGATGTGGAACTTGAGACCGTTGAGTGAATAAGTACCGTCGAGCAGGTTAAGACCGTTGTAGTTGGTCGTCTGGGCAATACGAGTGATTTCGGACGCGAGTTGCTGGAATTCGAGATCCAGCGCGACGCGGTCCTGAGACGCAAGTGCACCGTTGGATGCCTGAATTGCGAGGGCACGCATACGGGACAAAGAATCGTCTATGGTCTGGAGCGCACCTTCAGCCGTGGCAAGCAGGTTGACGTTATAGTTCGCGTTCCGCTCGGCCTCAGTCATCGACTCGATCTGAGCGCGGAAACGCTCGCTTACGGCAAGCCCGGCGGGATCGTCCCAGGCATAGTTGATTCGCAAACCAGACGAGAGCCTGGTAAGAGCTGTATCCAGGTCCGACTGGGTTCGCTGAATATTCCTCTGCGCTGTAATCGCGAGGATGTTGCTGTTAATGCTGGTACTCATAGCAAGTACCTCCGTCGTTGTGGGTGGTGCCAAAACGTCTGGCACCGTTGCCCTAAATTGGGTGCTTCACTGTTGTCTGCGTTCAATACCACCAAATGGGTATTGGCAATGACATGCGGTCCACATGGGTACGAAGACGGGGAATCTTCGTTGTGAGCCAAGAGCTAGTCTTGGTGCAGTGGCAGACAAATAGATTGTCAAAGAGCAAGGGCTTCTTCGTTCCCACCGAATGCGGGCTTCACCAGGTCACGATGACGGAGTCGTGACTGGCGACATTACCAGAAACTCAGCTGGGTGATTCCCCCTGAGTCTTGGCAAAGAGTTTTTTTAGCAAGTAATCGGACATGGTTTCCGCGAGCTGGTGCAGGTGCTGCTCGTCAATGCCGGGAAGTGCGGCCTCCGCAGCTTCCTTCGCCGCTTCTTCAGCTGTTAGCTTTCGTCTAGCACCTTCAAGCGTGTAGCCCTCCTTGTGGACGAGTCGATTGATACGTTCGATCTTGTCGATCGTCTCCTCGTCGTATCGCCTCTGATTTCCGGTAGTCCGATGCGGTTCCAAATAGGCATCAAACTCCTTCTCCCAGAAACGCAGGGTCGGCTTTGGAATCCCGGTGATCGCGTGCACCTGCCCGATGCTGTACAACTTGCCAGATCCTGTCGGCGTACTCATTTCAAGCGCCTCCTTGTTTCCGATCCTTCATCAGGCGGTTGCAACCATTGGAAGCATTAGCCGACCAGCTGCGCGACGATCTGCGGGACCATGTTTGCCTGTGCCAACATCGAGACACCTGTCTGCATCAGGAGCTGAGCACGGGTGAATTCGC
>Ga0272443_10002017_pt1 | contig 27283 bp, 32 predicted proteins | sample SSMAcet12_FD_193581 | JGI IMG/M metagenome (GOLD analysis project Ga0272443, IMG submission 193581) | Marine sediment archaeal communities from Little Sippewissett salt marsh, Falmouth, MA, United States - SSM-Acet-12 | ecosystem: Environmental > Aquatic > Marine > Wetlands > Sediment ... | reverse complement strand
ATAAACTTTGTGTCGCGAGAAGCACTGTTTTTCTCAGACGTTCAAAGAAGTCATTTTCGTTTTCAGAAAAATACCCTATCCTGGGAAGGTTAATCGTAACAACACCAATTGATCCCGTCAATGGATTTGCCCCAAAAAGCCCTCCCCCACGCTTTAAAAGCTCCCTGTTGTCTAAACGGAGGCGACAGCACATAGACCTGGCATCTTCCGGGGACATGTCAGAATTCACAAAATTTGAAAAATAGGGGATCCCGTACTTCCCGGTCATCTTCCAGACCATTTCAAGATTCGGGTTGTCCCAATCAAAGTCTACTGTAATGTTATATGTGGGTATGGGAAATGTAAAAACCCTTCCCCTGGCATCACCCTCCATCATGACCTCTGCAAATGCCCTGTTTATCATGTCCATTTCTGTCTGAAAGGCGGAGTAGGTCTCTCCTTGTTCAGCCCCTCCGATGATCACCTGCTGGTCTTTCAAAATTGCGGGGACATTGAGATCCATGGTAATGTTCGTAAATGGTGTCTGGAAACCTACACGCGTAGGGATATTAATATTAAAAACAAATTCCTGCAGGGCCTGTTTTACCTCACCATAGTCCAGGTTATCATAGCGGACAAATGGGGATAGGAGTGTATCAAAATTGGAAACAGCCTGAGCACCTGCCGCCTCACCCTGCAGCGTATAAAAAAAATTCACGATCTGTCCCAGAGCAGACCTGAGATGTTTAGGGGGAGCGCTTTCAACCTTTCCCTCAACACCTTTAAACCCCTGCTCCAAGAGATCTTTAAGGTCCCATCCCACACAGTAAACAGAGAGGAGACTCAAATCGTGTATGTGAAGACTTCCCGCCTTGTGGGCATCCCTGATCTCATGTGGATAAATACGATTCAGCCAGTACTCGGAGGTGACATCCGATGAAAGGTAATTATTCAACCCCTGAAGAGAATAGCACATATTGCTGTTTTCTTTGATTTTCCAGTCCAATTTTTGAATATAGTGTTCAACCTTATCAACACTTGCCCTGGCCGCAATTTTCCTTATCTGGGCGTGTTGTTCGCGATACAGGATATATGCCTTGGCAGATTTGTTGAACGGAGAGTCTAAAAGAATTCTTTCGACGATATCCTGAATCTCTTCCACCTCTGGGGCGCTCGTTAGGTGCATCTCGTGGGCCAGGGTCAGGACCCGGAGTGTGAGTTTTCTTGCATCCCTCTCTCCAAATTCCCCCGTCGCCTTCCCGGCTTGAGCAATTGCCGTGTTAATTTTTGACGAATCGAATGTCACAAGCCTTCCATCACGTTTTCTTACACTCTCAAACATCCATACCCCCTCATCCGAATTAGATCTTGAAAAATTGCTTAAATGGTTATTTCTGATAATTGATAATTGGAAAAAAAGGTCTTGAGGCCTTTTCAAAAAATCCCTACAAGGCTCTGGGCAAACCGGGCGGAAACCGAAGCGTTTTTTCGAGCTATCGGTCTATTGGCTGGAAGCCTGCCTGCACAAAGGCAGATATTCTGCTATCACATTATATTGTGTAGAGTCAAGAAGAAAATACAACATATTGGGGATTTGGCCAAATTTTTTTCAGACTCAGAAAAATCAAAGGGTTAGGGCCAAACAGACTCCCTACAATCCTGAGAGATATGCCTTTTCCGCCTTCCCCTTTTCTTCATCAACAAAATACAAGAGGACGGCCCCAATTAGAAAGAGGATCAAAACAGATGCAATACTCCAGCGTGAGGCCAATTGGCAAATATGCATAATTTGGCCAGGTGTGGGTTCGGGCGGCATTAACAAGCGTTTTGCAATGAGGCCGACACCGCCCATGAGAGCCGGGCCGATAATGGCTGCAAATTTACCCAGCATATTGTAAAATCCGTAATATTCAGCAGCCTGCTCTTTGGGAATGAGTCGCGAATAATAGGAACGGCTGAGCGCTTGAATCCCCCCCTGGACCAAACCGATCATAATAGCCAGAATGTAGAATTCCTGCTTTACAGTCATCATCGTGCCCCACACGACAATGATCATATAAATGCCAAGGGCAAGATAGATTGCCTTTCGCACACTCCATTTTTGGCCTAATTTTCCAAATACCAATGCGGCAGGAAACCCCACAAACTGAACAACCAAAAGTGCTATGATCAAATCATTAGATGCAAACCCTAATGACATCCCATAATCAACAGCCATTCGAATGATGGTATCAACACCATCAATATAAAACCAATAGGCCAGTAAAAATAGAAATATAGTCTTCAAATATCGGACTTTTTTAAATGTCCCTATAATCTGCCGAAACCCAGCCACAATAAAGTTCCTGTCTTCACGTGGCACACCGGCCGCTTTTTCCTCCGGCACCCACACGATTGTAGCGATGGTGAATATACCCCACCAAATGGCTACCGAGATAAAAGAATATCGGACAGCCTCACCGGAATCGGCCAGTCCAAATCTGTCCGGCACCAATGTCATTAATACATTAATCAAAAACAACACCCCACCGCCAAGGTATCCCATTGAAAAGCCTAAACCTGATACATAATCGATATCTTCTTTACCCGCCACAGTCGGTAGAAGGGAATCATAAAACACATTTGCACCGGAAAAACCGATGATCCCCATGGCATAAACAAAAATAGCCCAGACCCATTCCCCTTTTTCGATCAGAAATAGGCAGGCCGTCATGAGTACACCCAGGTATGCAAAAAATAGGAGAAAGTTTTTTCTGGCAGATCCCTTGTCGGCAATAGCGCCCAGGATAGGGGCCAATATTGCCACAAATAGGCTGGCGATTGAATTACCGAATCCAAGCTGAGCAGTACTTACATTAACATCAACGCCATAGCTCCAATACTGTTTGAAGAAAATAGGGAAAAATCCGGCCATAACCGTTGTTGCGAAAGCGGAATTGGCCCAGTCATACATGGCCCAGCCCCATACAGCCTTCTTTCCTTTATTCATGGCACTTCCTCCAAGTGCTTCAATCCTGATTGTTTGACCGATGGTGACGACTTTTGCGAGTTAAAAGAATCTTTGCAGGTAGGAAATAAAGGGGTGGGGGGTTCACTTTTTCTAAGGGAAGGGGGTCAGTGAACTTAGCTGGTTTGACTCTTTTTCAACTCCTCTATCTTTTTCAAAAGCGTTTTGGCCTTATCGATTAATCCATTCACCTTTTTATAGTCCGGATCCATAGACCTTACCAGCTCCCATTCCTTGATAGCCTCAGTTAATTGCTCCCTATCAAAAAACCTTATCCCCTTTTTATAATGCATCTCTTTGTATAAGTCTTCGCTTTTTCTTATGTACATGTCGCATTTATAGCAATCTTTCGTGTATCGCAAAGAAGCCTCAAATTGATCTATCGCCCCCAGATAGTCCTTTTTGGCATAGAAATCCATGGCTATTTGATAATGAGACTTATGGGAATAGGCAAGCGCGATGTTATCATCAGGATTTGCATTTAGAACCTTGTTAAATTCAACAATTGCCATCTGGTATTCCCCTCTTCTAAACAGGTCCACCCCGTGATTACGATAGATAGCAACCTGATCCACCGGTTCCGGCCGTTCTTCGAAAGCATAATCTTCCCAATCCCATTCCGCAATCTCCAAATCATCTATTGAGAGGGACTCTGCCTCAATGGGTTCCTTGCCGACCAAGAAATCAACGCCTTCTATTTCAGGGATTTTGACTTTCTGACCGACAGCGATCTTGGAGGCATCATCAAACCCATTGTATTTGGCTATAATGGAAAACTTCTCAGGGTCTCCATAATAGATATTTGCCAGCTTGATAAGGCTTTCCGAGGGCCTGACCGTATGTACAACGTACCGCTTGATCTTAATCCGTTTTCGGGTGATGAGCATTTTTTTTGCTTCAGAATGATCCGGCCAGAGCCTTAAAGCGATTAAGAATTGCTTTCGACTGTGGGCATATTTTCCTGTCTTTTCTAATTTAAGTCCTGCCTTATAGTGTTTTTCTGCTAGGCCCTGCAGCACCGTCTCAACACGATTAGCCCTTTTAATAGCGTCTGTGTTCGAAGCATCTACTGTCAGTGCCAGTTTATATTGTTTCAATGCTGCTACCAGATCCCCTTTACCTTCGAACGCCCGACCTTTCCGGAGATACGCTTTAAAAATATCTTCTTTTGCCATTTCATGGGATCTTTGTCCAATAGTTGCACAGCCGCTGGGCCCTATCAAGGTCAGGGCAAAGAGGAGAATCAAAAAGGAGGCGGCTAAGTTCCTGCCCTTTTCGGAATTAAAAAACTTACGCATATCCCTCTTTTTCATTTGGGGGAACGGATAAATTACAGTAAAAATATACATTAGACGCATTGGAATTTCACTTTAAAGAAAACGGATTAAACGTTTTTAGATTGGCAATAAAAGCAACCATATCACTTTTCAATATCTGATTTCTGTCCAGGATAAGCGGATCTTTGAAAAAAGCGTTTCCGCCTCTATCCACGGTGACCCCGATCTTATACCCCGCCTGTTCACAAAGATTCAATACGGAGGCATTATAACGACTATAAGGATAGGCGAAACAAAGCGTATCCTGCTCCAGCTCTTTGTCAATTATCTGTTTGGAGTCAACAATTTCTCTTTTAATCCTTTCGATATAATCCGGATACGATTCGCCTGCCATTTTTTTCGTAAGATCACAATGTGATACGGTATGAGAGCCAATTTCAAAACCATTGGTCTTCATCTCCCGGAGCTGATCCCATGTGATGGCGCTCTTGGAAACTCCCACATAATCTGTATAGATAAAGAGGGCTGCTGTGAAACCATATTTTTTGAGCACGGGATACGCAATATCATAAGCGGATCTATAGCCGTCATCAATAGTAATAACAATCGATTTTTTAGGGATCGCATGACGATACCGCATAAACCCAAGAAGCTCACGCATGGTTATGACCCTGTAGCCCTCGTTTTTCAAGTACCTCATCTGCTGGTCAAAAACGCTTGTAGAGATACAGAGATGGGATTTGCAATTTTCAGCAAAATGATGGTAGGAAAGGATCGGCACGGTCTGATAGCCGTCTGTTGCCAGCCCCCCTTTATTTTCTTCATTCAGGGGAATTATAATAACCTGGTTTTTTCTAAACTCGATGCCCTCGTTTGCGTCTTCGATAATCCACGACCGCTTTTCATCTCCTAAAAACTTTTCAGCAAGTGTAACAGGGGTGTCCCCGTCATGTAATCTGTAAATGACATAGTCGTCTGATTGCAATTGAAGGGGCTCGGAGATTTTTTCCTGCCACAGCAATTTTTCGACTTTTTTTAGGGCCACTTCAAGCGTCGTGCATGCTGACAGAAAAAGAAGGCCTATCGATATCAGGACGAAACCGAAAACCTTTAGTTTATCCCCGTCCAAGGTTCTAACTGTCTTGTTCATCTTTGACCTCATCCAGCCTCATCACATTAAAAACCGTGATCTCCACCTTTTTCCCCTTGACAGACACTTTACCCCTCTCGGTGACTGTCAACCGGCTATTGTTCTCGATGGATTCAAAGGTCTGCTTACTGATCAAGATTTCACCTCCCTTCGCAAGGGAAGTGAGTCTCGATGCCACATTTACATTATCCCCAATAACCGTATATTCCATTCGCTTGGGTGAACCCAGGTTCCCCGCCACTATCTCACCGGAATTGATACCAATACCCACCTCAAAAGATACATGCCCCGTTTTCATTTCCCGATTAATTCTTGCTATTTCCGCCTGAATATCCAGGGCCGCCCTTACAGCCGCCTCAGCATGTTGAGGGTTGGGCGCTGGCGTGCCAAAAACGATCATGGCTTCGTCTCCAACAAATTTGTTCAGATGCCCACCATGCCGAATCACAATATCAGTGACCCGGGTAAAATGATCATTAAGCATTTCAATAACAGCTTCCGGCTCTTTTTCCTCTGCCAGACCTGTAAACCCCCGTATATCAACAAATAGGACCGTGGCTTCCACCTTCAGCCCCTTCATCCATTGATTATCAGGGTTTTCCAGTATCATATCCACTATCTCAGGGGTTACGTATTGCCCAAATGAATCTTTAATCTTTTCTTTGAGAGCCAGATCCTCTGCCATCCTGTTAAAGGCCGAGCTAAGGTCCCCAAGCTCATCATTGCGGTTGACCGTCACCCGACGATCAAAGTCATCCATTGCCAGGGCCTTGATGCTCTCCCCCAGTTTTCTGATAGGGCGCGAAAAATACATGCTGAGCCCAAGACTTAACAAAATTCCCAAGAGTGTTATAAACGCAGTAAGGACTAAAATAGAGATCTTGGCATCGTGAATGTTATCCAAAATCTTACTCTGTGATATGGCCAGATGGACTTCGCCAATCTTTAGTTTCTGATAGGTAATGGGTTCCTCAAAAAGCAGGGTCTCTTCCCGCCCTCGGATAAAAGAACTTACCTTGACCCTATTGTCTTCCCTAAGAAACATGACATTATCCGGCGGCGAATATTTCTTGTTCACCATATCGATACGGTTGTGGGCTTTGATAACACCCTTTTGGTCGGTGATCAGGACATATATGACCTGCTTATTTTGTGCGATATCTTTTACAAGCTGGAATAAGGCCAGATCTTCCTCCCCTAAAAGTTTTTCTGGAGCGTTGTTGGCCACCATTCGAACGATACCCTCGCCTAGTTCAATCAATTGACCAATATATTGCGCTTTTTGCTTTTTTAATATTGTAATACTGATGATAGAAACAACCACCAGGATCAGGATAGTGGATAAACTGGTAAGCTTAATAAAAATGGGGATCCTTAATTTTCTTTTACTCCTTCGGTCCTGACCACTTCTACGGTCCTGACCACTTCTACGGTCTTTCCCTGCTCTTTTTTCTTTTTTTGTGAAAATACCCTTACCCGTTCGCCTATCTTTTCCCCTCCGTCTATCTTCCCCGCTTCTACGGTCCTTTCCATGTCTTCTTACCAGATAAGCCTTAAGCTCACGGCGTGTGGACTGCGCCTCAAGTTTGGATGATTCACCTGAGTGATTTTTCTTATGCTGTATATTATCGTCAGCCATCATCCTTTACTTAAATCCGGATGAACCATCTAAAAATGCGATCATCCTAAACTAATTTTCGCTTATTCATAAACAATTTAGTATAGTTTAAAAAACATATTTTGTCAAGCTAAACCCTCCCGTAAGACAGCACTCCAGAGTCCCCCCTGTTCGTCAGAGTTTGGCGCTTTGAAAGAAAAATCAATAAATTACAGGCCTACGGGGATCGCTTTTCAAATATTCCGTCATTAGCACACCCAAATATTTGCCAAATTTTGCCTTTTTTGAAAAAACCAGTTATGGTTGGGCCGTTACCCAAAAGAGCCGTTAAGCCCGTCATAAAGAACCTTTTTGAGACAGAATGACCCCATGCAGTATGGAATTTCAATAGAAGGGCCGGTTTTTGCTCTGCAGAGACTTCGGCATGAATTGAGGTCTTCATCACTAAGACTTAAAAAAGCGCCTCAATCGAACAAAAATAAAGAAAAGTGGGGAAGAATATCCTTTGTAGAGACGGACCATGGTTTACTCGACGATAAACTCAAGAGCCTTTACAGAACCATTACAAGTGTGGAAAAGGCACTTTCTTTAAAAACAAAATTCAATATTAGGGTGCGTAACCTTGCCTATTCAGAGCCCTCCTCCGGTAGTCCTCAGTACTCAGAATCCTTCAACCCTATACCCACCATTACTGTTCTCCCATGGGGCACCCCCGAACCGCAGACCAAAGATGACCGGACAATTATACTTGACCTGCACAATGCCTTTGGCTCGGGCAAACATCCCTCGACCCGGCTATGTCTGAAAATCATGGATCATATGGCCAAAGATACATCCAAAAAACAAAAGTTGCGGGGCGGGAAAGTTCTTGATTTTGGTTGCGGGACGGGTCTTCTTGCCATTGCGGCCATTAAGATGGGCGCAAAAACCGCAGTCGGCGTTGAAATTGACGGCCCCTCTGCAGAGGCGGCAAAAGTAAATGTGGACTTGAATCACCTCTCCCATACAATCGCCATCAGAAAGGGCTCATGGGATGCCGTTCGGGGCAAATATGATCTGATTATGGCCAATCTGGTAGCATCCGTACATATACGGACGGGGAAATATCTTCCCGTTCATCTGAAGGATCAGGGTCTGGCTGTTGTCTCTGGATTTGGAGAAAACCAGCTGAACGAGATGAAACAACTCTTTGTAAGAATGGGGTTGATCATCCTTCAGCCGTTTACACTTGAATCATGGGCCGCCCTTGTATTGACAAAAGACGAGCGTCTTTCACCGTCCAGCCGTCCTACGACGACCCAGGCCTAACTTGATGTCCAATACGGGGCTTTCATCCACCGCATCGAGCCCCTCCACATAAAGCTTATTCCCGTCGATCTTCAGGAGCCTCACGTCTTGAACAGCAATTTTTGATAGCCGGTTTGGGGTACGCGAGGCAAAGACCCCAACTTTCTTGCCGTCCAACCGTCTATTAAACACTGTAATCACCGATTTCACTTTGTGAAGATAATAAACAATGAGCAAATCGGTTTCCTCTTCCAGCTTATACAGGAACCGTCTTTGAGAAGGAAGAAGATCAATACAGGATATCCCGTTGGATTGAGCAGAAAGATGCCTGGTTTCCTTGACGTCAGGCTTTGTTCTCACACTGCCAATGGGATAAAGCTCAAACGGTTCTATCTCCCCGTACATACAATTAAAACAAATGGCTTCATCGTCAATTATACATGTCTTGCTCTTAAAGACTTCCTGACCACATTCCGAGCAAATAATCTTGTCTTCATTCATAATGGACCCTTACAAAGATCACTTTAGGGTACAACTACCCAATTCCACACCCCCTGACCGTACCGGCCAAGGACCCCTCCCTGAGGATGTCTCTGACAACGATCACCTATAAGGTTAATTTCATTAACTCAAGACCAACGTTTAAGATAGGGTGAAGGATTTGGGAATTCTTGAAGGGACCCTGTCAATGAGCGCAACTAACGAACGCTGGCAGTGACCCAATATTTGCGGTTTGTTCCGCCCAAACGCCTGGCATTCGGACCCGCTATTTCCTAAATTCCCAAATATTGGGTCACATTCCCAGTCAGGTTTACAGAATGCTTTCAAGAACTCCCAAATTCGAAGCCAGTTTTTTACACAAAATTTTTAAAATTAATGTCGTTGTCTATAACGTCAAGCAGTTCAGTAATTCTCCCGGCTTTATTTAATTCCCTAAGCCATGTTTCCGGGATGGCGCCATACCCCAAGTGGGCGCCGAGGACCATACCCGCCAGCATCCCTCTTGATGCGGAGTCCCCACCGGCCATAACATTTTCCACCAGAGAAGTCTTTAGGTCATTTTCATATTTGGCAATCAAATGAACGGTTGAAGGAAATGCCATTTCGATTTCACACGGCTGACCAAAATCGGCAATCGCAGACCGGGTATCAACATCCGTGCTCTTTATACCCGCACCCACCCATTCACCAATCGTCTCTTCCTTCAATTCTTCCCCGCACACCTGTTCCATTGCTGCGGAGGGCGCACTTCCTCTCAGGACATGCCAGAGGACCCTTGCAAAAAATTCCGCGCTTTCAACAACCCGCGGGTTCTTGTGACTCATGGCCGTCTGAGCTCTGGATGCAGCGATCATGGTTTCCTGGTCTTCACGGTACATATACACGATCGGTGCGATCCGCGAAGCGCCGGCAAGATCGGTTGAACCGGAACCGGAGGATTCAGGTCCGCGACCTGCAGCAAAGTTTTCAAGGGTTTCCTTTGTAGCATTATCAAAGTATCCCGTGTAGCTTTCAAAAAGGCTTTTCCAGCTTTGGGAAAAGCGGCCGAGATCAAAGCCCGAGCCCTCTGCTATGGATTCCAGAAGGACAACGGTCTGATCACCGTAATGGGTAAAATCACCGGCATCTTTTGTCCCGTGATATGCTATACCAAGTGGTTTTTCCAGATGCTCCACCCGTCCGAATTTCCGATCAATCACTTGGGTATTATAGACCCAGTGAACTCCAAGCGCCAGGGAGTCTGCTACAAATGATGCCATAACCATCGCTTTTGCTTTATCTTTCATCGCCTTATTCCTTTCGCCATAAAAATTTCCCTTAAGATCAATGCCATTAACTTAAGACCAACGTTTAAGATAGGGGGAAGAATTTGGGGGTTCTTTAAGGTACTCTGTCAATGAGGGCATTTAACGAAATCTGGCAGTGACCCAATATTTGGGGTTTGTTACACCCAAACGACTGGCATTCGGTTCCGCTATTCCCTAAAATCCCAAATATTGGGTCACATCCCCAGTCAGGTTTACAGAGTGCCCTCAAGAACCCCCAAATCCGAAGCCAGTTTTTACATGAAGTTTCTTAAGTTAATTACACTGCCCTTAAGATCCCTTACCCGTAAAGATACGAGCAGATCACCACCGCGGCAAAGATCCCGGCCAAATCAGCGGTCAATGCCGCTGCCAAGGCATGCCGTATTCGCCGCACTTGAACTGCCCCGAAATATACCGCCAGCACATAAAACGTGGTTTCCGTGGACCCCTGGAGTGTTGAGACCAGATAACCGGTATAACTATCCGGGCCAATAACGGGATCATTGATGATAGAGGCCATGACCCCATACGCTCCAGATCCCGAGAGAGGTCTGAGTATCGCCATGGGCAGGGCTTCGGCAGGCAATCCCACCTTGACTGTCCAGTCTGAAAGGTTACGGACCATTGTCTCCATCGCACCGCTGGCACGAAACATACCCACGGCCACCAGAATGGCCACCAGGTAAGGAATAATCCTGATGGCCACCTGAAAGCCTTCTTTAGCCCCTTCCACAAATATTTCATAGACATGCACACGTTTGACAACACCGAAAGCGAGAAACCCAAGCATGAGACCCGGAATAATCCAGGGGGAAATCGCTTTTCCGAAACAAACAGTCAAGGGAATGATTGACATGAGACCGCACACGGCAATCCAGCTCACCCACACCGGATAACCGGTTGGGGACTCGTTAGTAGGCGCATCTTTATCCACAGGGGTCGACCGTTTATCCTCATTTTCGACCTCAGCGGGACGCGTTCTCCTAATCATAAATAATCTGCCGTACATCTTGGCCGCCAATATGGCAACAAGGGTAGAAATCATGGTCGCAAACAATGTTGTCGGGAGTATTCCCGCTGGATCAACTGATCCTGCCGCCGCCCTAAGCGCGATAACCCCTGTCGGCAATAGGGTCACATTTGAAGTATTGATTGCAAGAAAAAGTGCCATTGAATCGGTAGCGGTTCCGTGTTTGGAATTGAGCTTGTCCAACTCCTGCATTGCCCGGATGCCAAAGGGAGTGGCTGCATTGCCCAGCCCCAGGGCGTTAGCCGACATATTTAGTATCATGCTCCCCATTGCCGCGTGCTCGGGTGGCACGTTGGGGAAGAGACGGACCATCAAAGGCCGTATCAGACGTGCCAGGATAGTGAGCATTCCGCCGGCTTCGGCCACCTTCATCAGCCCTAAGAAAAGCGTCATCACCCCCACAAGCCCCAAGGCCAATTCAACGGACCCAGACGCAGATTCCACCATACTCCTGGACAGACTTTCCATTGGGGATAAGTCCCCATCGCCCGGCATCCAGTTGATCTGTCGCCATCCAGCTGAGAAAAATGCAATGAGAACAATAATGAAAAAGATGACATTCATGTCTTAATCGTTATTCAGATCAATGGGTTGAGTCCCAAATCCTTACCTTTCAAAGATCATACCCTATTCTCTTCAATATGTCAGTAACCAATACGGATTCATCCATCCTCAGATATTAGACACAATCATTATAGAATAAAAGAGACCAAGAGCATAAAAGGATTTGAATTTCAATTTCAAATTCTTTACAAAATAGGCTAAAAGCCAAACTCACAGTCCCATTTTCACGAATAACACGCCACATCAAGGAGATAATTATGAAAGTTAAGATCGACTATGAATCATGTATGGGAGACAGGAATTGCAACGATCTGTGTCCGGAAGTCTTTCAGTATGACGAAGAAAAACTGGTTTCAAACGTTCTCGTCAATAAAGTCCCAACTCATCTTGAAGATGTCGTGAGGCAGGCAGCTGCAGAATGCGCGGGAGAGGCCATCATCATAGAAGATTAAGATCTGTCTTAATTAAAAGCTATGCCTGTTGTCTTAAAAACCCAATGGGAAATCGATTTGTATTGACTTTTCTCCATTTGAGGCGTTTAATATGTGTGAAGCGTTTCATTCCTTAACCTCCAACAAGGAGGTCCAGCATGAAAAAACATCTTAAAATGCCCCAATTTTACTCCCGATAGGGCTGGATGCCCTGTTGGGAGTCCAGTTATCCAAAATCCCTGTTTCTTATTAATATCAACGATCCTATTTAACCGCCCACTATTACCTTGCTTTTTTGCTTTTACCTGTTTTTTCGAATTTCAATTTACCCAAAAATCAAAACAGAGGGTAAAGACAATGTTCCGTTCCAATAATTTGAAAGAATAATTAAAGCATTCGAAAATTCAGAAGACACTTACGACAACATAAATACAGCCGAGGCAGATAGAGTGTATGACGGGTGTGCGGTTATCTGTGGCAGACCTAGCGGAAGCGGTGACATGTCATCTCGAGTCAGGTGAATTGTATTACCTGATCCTTGCAACAACTATCTGCTACGGCTTGAAGCGCTTTGCCTTAAAAGTTCGTTTCATGATTTTGATCCTCACCATATAGGGCATATGCCTGCGGGACAAAATCACTCCAACTTCGCTTTAAACACAAAGCTTCCTGCGCCTCGCTACGATACTGGGTGCAAAGTTCAGGTATTAACTTCCAGTAATGGTAATTGAGGATCTTTATGAGTGAAACCTTTCAGAAAGGAGGAAATCATGAAAAAACAGCTCATCAATTATGAAACCATGCTCAAGGTTACAAAAGCAATCTCTCACTCTAAGGACCCGGAAGAGGTTGCCCTGATCACAGTAGAAAGCATAAAAACAGCTTTAGATACCAAGGGATGTTCGTTGTTTCTGATCAATCGTAAGACCAACGAACTGGAGCTGGCCGCTTCATTTGGATTGAGTGATGATTATTTAAATAAAGGCCCTGTGAGTGCGATGCGCTCCATTGCTCAATCCCTGGATGAGGGACCCGTTGCGATCTATGATGTTATGGATGATCCAAGAATTCAATACCCGAATGAAGCTCAAAAAGAAGGGATTGCTTCCCTCCTGTCGGTGCCGATCGTGGTGGGGGGGTATTTAATCGGTGCTATGCGTGTCTATACGTCTGAACCATGGGAATTCACGTTGGAAGATGTAAACTTTGTCCATGCGCTGGCTCAAATTGCCGGCATGGCCATAAATATGGCCAGGTATTCTAAGGGATTAAAAAGCAGCATTGATGTCCTGAAAACGATGCGGGAAGTTCAGTCCCATAGAAAAACCAGAAGAACGCCCTATGAGGGAGTCCCCATAAGCGTTCCGTCAAGCAGAACTGGTAAAAAGAAATAATTTTAGATTCGGGAGATGTGGGTCGGGCAGCGGAAAAATGGTTTTTGCGGCCTTTTAAAAAGAGACCCCCATAGCCAAGTTCTTACGCAAACGGCAAAACCTTATGATGATACCGTACCCGAAGAAGTGTTTATGGCCCATTGATCAAACACCTTTTGCCGCCTTTTCAAGACGATATCTTTTTTCACTTTTTCGACACATCTCCCAGATAATGCACTGGGATCGAAACTTACAATAGGTGCAGGGGTCGGTGCATGCCTCACAGTTATCTAGGCATTCCTGACAATACCCAATCTCCATTTTCTGGCATTTGATGTAGGCTTCGCGATCCGGATGATATTTACACTGCATACAGGAACCTCAATAGGATTTTCTAGTAACCCACCCTGACCTTATGATCAGAAAAAAAAGCGCTGAGAAAAGATATGCCATCATAAAGCCCAGATGTGAAATATCTATGAATAAAGTAAAACCAGGGGAAAAAACCACATCGGGGAGATTCTTTAAAACCCTGAAAATTCCTGTGACAACGATACCTCCCAAAAAGGCAATTCGTAAATAGGCGGACGCCGTTAGATTGAAATTTTTTCTCCCTGAAAGAATGTAATCTAATATAGCGTAGGCAATAAGGGCAAGTAGAAAAAAAGCCCCAAGATAATGAATATAGTGGGTTAAATAAAAATTAGCAGCCCATACCATCCCCGGGATATCGGCGATGTAATAGCGTTTAAATATGGGCATTTGGCCAAATCCGGTGAAACCCATAACGATCAGCAGCAATACATAAAACCAGCGCAGAATTCTCTGGCTTCCGGTCAATTCATATCTGTCAAGGGATTTCATTTCCTCAACTCCTCTGATCCATTGCCATTTTTAGTGAATTTATAGAACTTACCCAGTGCTGCCGCAGCGCCTGCCAGGGGAGCAATGACCATGGCCTTTGCCAGATTGTCGGCATGGGCCATGGAATCTTCCACCGGCTTCATATGAGGCCTTCCAGGTCCTTTTTCCATGACCTTGTTCAGTTCCTCGAAAGGAACAGGAGAGACATAGATGGTATTCGTGCCCCCATTTTCCTTCTCACCATAGATGTGGCCGGTTATCTCTTTGGCAATTGCATGGGCTTCTCTGACTATTTCATTCCTTGGACCTATTTTCTGTACATTTTCCGGACACACCTCAATACAGGCAGGCAGTTTTCCCTGTTCAATCCGGTCGAAACACCGGTCACACTTGTACATTACGCCATTTCCTGCGAAGGCTGGCAGTATATCCAAATACAACCCCACCCCCGTCTGTCTCTGAGGGATATGCCAGGGGCAAACCACCTTACATTTTGATCCACCGAGACAAATATCGGCATCAATCCGGGTGATGCCGTTCTTCAGTTTGCGTGCAGCGCCCCAGGGGCAGAGGTCGGCACATGGCGGATTCTGGCAGTGCATGCAGCGACGAGGAAAGGTAAAGGTCTCTTCCTCACCATTCACAATCACTGTGGCTTCCTGAATAAACAGCCAATTATACGGGGTCAGGCGATCCATTACATCGCGCGTTTCAGACCAGTCAGACACCTTGACCCGGCTTGGAACCATCTTTGGAAACGGCTTTTTGGGCGCAGGAAATTTGGGCGCATTGACTTCCTGGCAGGCCTCGACACAGGCCTCACACCCGATGCACTTTCTGATATCAATAAGTGTCGCCAGCTCTTCCTGGGGTGCACCCCTGACCGTCGCCGGAACGGGAAAGGACGACGCGCCAACGGCTCCTATGGCAGCCAGGCCCCCTTTAATAAAAGACCTTCGTGAAATTTTGTTCGGCATTGCTTTATACAGCCTCTTTTCTCAGTTATGTAAGGATATTTTCTGTATTAAGATACAGATAATAAAAAAAGGTTACATTCGCAGCAACTCCCGAATCTTTGATCTTACGCGATCGTGGATATCGGCTGGCATTTCTTCAATGGCCGTTCCTTTACATAGCTGGATGGTCTTTCGAAGTGAATCGACATATTCCCTGCATTCGGGGCACTTTCGAAGATGCGCATCAATTCCGTGGCAGATCTTATCATCCAATTCGCCATCGAGGTATTCAGATAATTTTTTAAAACACTTCAAACAATCACGCCTCATTGGATTTCTCCTTCCCAGTAATGGTTTACAATCTTTTCCCTCAGAAACAGGCGTGCCCTGTGCAATCTTGTCTTGACTGATTGTTTCGATATTTCAAGAAGTTCAGCCGTCTCTTCCGTGTTAAACCCCTCAATATCCCTGAAAGTGAAGGCCAGCCGGTATTTGGTAGGAAGAGATAGAATGGCCGTGTCAATCACTTCCTTCAGTTCTGCCCGCAGGAAGGCATCGGAGGGGTCATCAGACCAATCCGGAATCTCGTAATTCCCATTAGAGCCATCTTTGTGGATCAAAGATTCAAGAGATATTTTCCTTTCCGGTTCACATTTCTTCTTTCGCCGTTTCCGCATACATGCCCTGGCCGCTATCTTGAAAAGCCAGTTTCTCAATTTCGTCTCTTCACGGAAACTGTCCAGATATTTGAAGGCGCTTAAAAAAGTTTCTTGAACAATATCTTCAGCATCCTGAAGATGACCGCACATCTTCAGTCCAAAGGTGAATATAGGGTTTTCATATCGTTCTACAATTTTATCAATCGCTTCAGTATCTCCCGCCTTGAAAGCGGCGATTAGACTATGATCTGTAACGTCAGGGCTCATTTTATCCATATATGTCTCTACTTTCTGCTTGCATCCGGAGGCTCATTTGCGTAGGTTATAATTAACAGACATAATGACTTATTTCAAAATAATAAATGGTTGACGGACTTCAACTCCACCCCTTTGAATGATCCGTAATGTAACTGCTCAATATGCTGAGACAGCATAAAAGGCACATAACTGAAACCTGATCCCAGGACTTTGAAAGTTCTTCCTCAAATGGGAATCATTTTCGACAGAAATATGGCCAGGCTCTACGAAGCCTGGTACCATTCGCCCCAGGGTCGAATCATTGATCGGTCCATTGAACAGCTCCTTTTCGCCTTGCTTGACCCCGAGCCAGGGCAACGAATACTGGATATCGGCTGTGGAACCGGCAACCACCTCATTTTTTTTAACAAATTAGGTCTCAATGTAAGTGGCATCGATGCGTCGCCCCATATGATTCGCAAAGCAAAAGACCGTCTTGGCCACCGTTGTACCCTTAAGACAGGCATGGCAGAAGACCTACCCTTTGATGATAACGAATTTGATCTGGCTCTCCTTATTAATACACTCGAATTCTTAGATGACCCCCTTCTGGCACTCAGGGAAGCAGGTAGAGTGGCCAATCGGAAAGTTTTTGTTGGTGTTTTGAACAGCCTCTCCTGGAATGGGCTTGTAAAACGGATTCAGGGTTTTTTGGGCAACCCTCTTTTTGCTGAAGCCAAATTGTATAATCTCTGGCAGCTAAAATCCATTTTGTATATGGCTTACGGCCATGTTCCAATTTCCTGGGGCTGTATTAAAATACAGCCTTCCCTTATTAAGGAAATAAATCCCTTCCCAAAGGACTTGTTAACCTGGAAACATTCCCCTTTTGGGTTTTTCTTGGGTTTGTCGATCTCGATGAAATACCGTATCAAGACAGACAATCTGCCTTTGAAAATACGGCTAAAAAAGGCGAGTCAGTCTTTCATTGGCGCAAGAACCTTTGAAGACATAAACCATATCAAAGGAGTTCATGGAGATGAAAGAGGCCTATTTATACGAAAAATTAGAAAATAATAAGGCCCGCTGTGTCTTGTGTAACCATAAATGCCTGATTAAAAACGGACAAAAAGGGGTTTGTGGCGTTAGGGAAAATCGTTCCGGAACACTGGTCAGTCTTGTATACGGAAAGGTGATTGCCAGCCACTGCGATCCCATCGAAAAGAAACCCTTATTCCACTTTTTACCCGGAACACATTCGTACTCCATAGCTACTGTTGGATGCAATTTCAAATGCCTGTTCTGCCAGAATGCTGATATCTCCCAAATGCCGAATGACCATGACCGGATCATGGGGCAAGATATGACCCCGGAGAGAATCGTTGATGAGGCATTGAGCACCCGCTCGGCAACCATTTCCTATACCTACACGGAGCCCACTATTTTCTATGAACTTGCAGTGGACACGGCACGGTTGGCGGTCTCCAAAGGGATAAAAAACGTTTTTGTGTCCAATGGATACATGACTAAACAATGTCTTCAGGACATATTTCCCGATCTTCATGCAGCCAACGTGGATCTGAAGGCATTCAGCGACAAATTTTACAAAGAGCAGTGTGGGGCAAAGTTGGGACCGGTTCTTAATACATTAGAGACTATGAAAGAAATGGGGATCTGGCTGGAGATAACCACGCTACTGATTCCCGGACTCAATGACTCAACAGAAGAGCTCAATGAAATTGCCCGATTCCTTGCCGGCCTGGATTCAAACATCCCGTGGCACATCAGTCGTTTTCACCCGACTTACCGCCTTACCCATGTCCACTCCACGCCTCCTGATTCTATTAAGCGGGCAAGGGATCTCGGTTATGAAGCAGGCTTGAAATATGTTTACACGGGCAACCTTCCCGGTGATGTGGGAGAAAAGACCTTTTGTCATCATTGCCATGAACTCCTCATAGACAGGGTCGGCTTTAATGTCCCGCTGAATAAGATTAAAGATGAACGATGCCCGACGTGTGGTAAAAAAATTCCAGGCGTTTGGGGGTAATTGATTGTTCAGTTCAGCCTTGATGAACCCTAACATTGGAGACTAAGGAGGGCCTTTCAGGGTTTTTCTTAGCATATACCCTCGCTGAATATTTTACGGCCTTCTTCCATTCAGCGGGGGTTAACACACAAGGATGGAAGGGAGAAATGTTTATGAAGAGCAAAGCGGAACTTTCTCTAAAAGTCACAAAAGAGATCGTGGTTAAATTTATTGAAATGGGGGGCGTATCGGTTAATTCATTTGAAGGCGTGTGGAAAAAGATCCATGAGACCGTAAGTGATTCCCTAAATGAGACTGCACCCGAAAAATAGCCGTCTTAATAGACCAATATCTTAAAATTTATGTCAAATGTTTGGAATCTCCAATGCTTATCCCGTCACGGCAGAATGTTGACGGGATGCTGGATGATTTTCTCTTATTTATCCCCACTAAGATCTGGCTTTTCGACCAGTATCGAGAATCAAGTTTCCAGTATCACGAAGCCTCGTAGATTTGAGGCGGAGCTTCTTTAGTATTGGACATCCATAAGGAATAAACCTTGGGGTGGTGCTTTAATCCCTGCGGACCGCCTGTCCCTCGATTCCAATATCTTTTCAAACCCACCTAAACCGATCCGGCCCAGACCGGCCTCTACGACTGTTCCAACAATATTCCGGACCATATGCCTTAAAAAGCCATCCGCTTCTATGACAACCCTCAGCAGACTTCGTTCTGTCTCACGCAGCTCAGCCCTCAGGATCGATCTGACCGGATCCCTGTTTCCACTGCCAGAAGACCTGAATGACGAAAAGTCATACCGGCCCAACAGATGGGCAAGACATTTCGCCATTACCTGTATATCCAACGGGGTGTGGATATACCAGACATACTTGCGTCTAAACACATCAGGATTTTCCTCATTCAATATTCTGTATTCATAGACTTTACTTTTGGCACTGTACCTAGAGTGAAATTCAGGGGGGACATACGCTGCGTCCCTTACAAAAATATCGTCCGGAAGGAGGCCGTTGAGTCCTTTCTTGATGGTCCCGGGATCCATATTTGATCGGGTTTTGAAATTGCAGACCTGGTTCACAGCATGGACTCCCGCATCCGTTCGTCCTGAAGCAATCAGTTTAACGGGTTCACAAACCATCATTTCGATTTTTTCTTCAATCGTCTCCTGGAGTGTTAATGCATTGTCTTGGCGCTGCCAGCCATGATAGCGGCTGCCATCGTACGCCAAATTTAATCTGATGTTCTTGCTATTCACTGAAGCTCCCGATAAGCCTATTCATATATAGGGGACGCGATAGTATAGGATAAAAAAAAGGGAGTTGAATTTCAACTCCCCATTGATTCACCTAAAATAAGTGTAGACAAGGTGTCTTATCGCTTTGAATATTGGAATCGCTTTCGTGCACCGGGCTGACCATACTTTTTTCGCTCCTTCATTCTCGAATCTCTGGTCAAAAACCCTTCTTTTTTAATGGAGTCCCGCAATTTGGGATCCGCCAGAATGAGCGCACGACTTATCCCATGCCGGATAGCCCCTGCCTGTCCGGAAATACCACCCCCTTTGACATTGACATATATATCAAATTTATCGACCATATCGGTAATCTTCAGGGGTTCCATAGTAAGTATTCTATCCGATTCCCGAACCAAATACTCCTCAACAGGTTTTTTATTGACTGTTATTTGCCCGTTACCGGGTCTCATCCACACGCGAGCCACGGATGTCTTTCTTTTTCCTGTCCCGTAAAACTGTTCTTCTGCCATCTAAATCTCCAATTTTTCCAATTGTTGTGCCTGATGCGGGTGTTTTGAGCCGGAATATATTTTTAGTTTTTTCAGTTGACGGCGGCCCAGGCTATTTTTAGGAAGCATGCCCCTAACGGCAAACCGTAAGATGTCTTCCGGCTTTTTTTCAAGCAGTTTTTTTGCCGATATCTCTTTTAGACCGCCTATGTAACCCGTGTGCCGATAATAAAACTTTTTGTCCCATTTCCTGCCAGTTAAGGTCACCTTATTGGCATTGATAACCACAATAAAATCACCCGTGTCCGCATGGGGTGTAAAGACGGGTTTGTGCTTTCCCCTTAGGCGCATAGCTATCTGGGTCGCCAGCCTCCCTAAAACCCTATCTTTGGCATCAACCAGATACCATTTTTTGTTAATCTCTTGTTCTTTAGCAACATATGTCTTCATAATAAATATCCTGCTTTCTAAATTGAAACATTCTTTCTAAATTTTATTTACAGCTATGTCAAGCCATTTCTGATAAAAATTCAGTTGACAAAAAATAAAATCCCTGTTAATGAGGTCTCTTAAAATTGCGCCCGTAGCTCAGTTGGATAGAGCGCCGGGCTTCGAACCCGTAGGTCGCAGGTTCGAGTCCTGCCGGGCGCACCATATGCAGTGTCTGAACGAAAAATAACAATTTTCGGCCGAGACTATTAAAGCACAATCAAAAGTAAAAACAAGGGCGTGTAGCTCAGCTGGTAGAGCAGTTGACTCTTAATCAATTGGTCGAGGGTTCGATCCCTTCCACGCCCACCATTTAAATCTTAATGATCACAAGGGGTTAAGCTCAAACGCTTAGCCCCTTCGTGTTTAGATCTGGAGAACACAATAAATAAAGGGGCCTCGAAACCTAATTCCCCTAAAATCCAGGTTCTGCCTGACTTTCGTTAATCGGCTGTTCCTTGACGTCGTCCAAGAGCCGGCGGATCTGCTTAATATAAAAATAGCCGCATATTGTCTGATGCCCACCCATTACCATCTTCTGCTCCATACACCGGATGGAAACCTTTCAAGAGGTATGCGTCAAATCAATGGAATATGTACTCAGCGGTTTAACCGGACGCATCAATATGAGGGGCAGTTATTCAGTGGGCGCATACAGGAACTTGGTTGCAGGACCTATTGTATTACAAAAGGCGAATTGGTGAAATCCAAAAGGGGAACGTTTAATTAGTCGAGGGGCTTGTGGATATTTGTAAGAATTACAACCTTAAGAGATATCGTTCTGCAAGCAGTGTTGTTGAAAATGTTAAGAAGAAACTGTTGAAGGATCGAATTGGAATTTTTATCCCCACTTAATATTAGGGTATATTATTAAGTTTTAGGTTGATTTTGGAAAGGGAGAGAGTTAAATTCTGAGTGTTGAAAATTTCTTAACAGAATCAAAATTGCGTTTATAAAATCTTCTTCAACTTTTTCCAGAGAGGGCACTGGTAATGGAAGAAAAACAAAATGAAGGCCAATGGTTTGTGATCCGACACGAAAAATGCGGTTCTGTTATCACCATAAATACCGAAAGTGTTTCAAGATCATCCCCATCTTTCGCAGATGGAGGACCTCGTCTTCTCACGTGCCCCAACTGCGGAGCTGTTGCTACCGAGTACCAGCACCTGAAGGATTTTCTGGAGGCACAGGAAAAACTTCATAAAGATCTCAAAAGAGAAGATTTCACCATACACAGAGAAAAGAGGGCCTAAACCCACAACCTAAAATCCTATAGAAAGGGGAACAACAATGGAAAAAGAACAAAACAACGGACAATGGTTTGTACTTAGGCACGATAAATGTGGTGCAATATTGACAATCAATACTGAGCATGTATCAAAGTCGTTTTCGGACTCTGACGATAACGAATCCCGTATATTGGCCTGTCCCAACTGTGGGGAGATTGCTACGAATTATCAGGAGCTCAAAAATTTCTTCGATGCCCATGAAAAGCTGAATAAAAATCTTACACAAGCAGGCTTCACAATGAAAAAGAAAAAGGATCAGTATTAAAGGGATTCTAACCGGCGGATAGCCAGAGTATGCGACTTGAGTGAACCCACTAAAAAGCCGACCAAAGGTGAAAAAGAAATCCCTGATTTTCCCGGGGCATTGAAGGCAACATGCCTCGACTCGAGCAGGCGGGGCGACGGGCACCATGGCGTTTTTTTGATTGAGGCTGTCAATAAGAAAAAATACATCGTCAAATGTTATGGCCGAAAGCGCAGTAAGTGGAGAGAGATACTTGGTGCTCCTGGAAATTACTTAGCTGGTAAATCCTCTTTGAGGCCCGTATCACGTTTTCATACAGAGAAAGAAGTTCTTCACACCTGGCGGCAGCACGGATTTGACGTCTTTAGAGAGCCAAAAGATTTTCCGCCCATGGGGATCACCCCCCCTCACCTTGTATTCGAATACGCCAATGGCCGGACCCTGCTTTCCTATTTTGCTGACCCACACATCGATAAAGATGATAAAATTGTCACATTAAAACGCTTCATACCCGAATGGGGCAGGAGACACCATCTGGCCATGAAAACCAAAAATCGCCTCCTGATCCAGGAACACCCCTCCTTCAAACACGTCTATATGAACAATGACGGAAGGTTGATTTTTTTTGATTTTGAAACAGTGTATACCTCCATGCACAGCCTCCCGTCTCTTATAGGCCGGGAAATTGCGGGTTATGTGCGGTCCCTGTACAAAGTCATTTTTCCCGCAGAATTTACAGACTACCTGGACGTCCTGGTCCGGGAATATCCATACCGGGATTACCTGTCCTACCCGTTCACCTATTTTTTCCGCCATCCCAATCCAATGATTCAATTAATATATACCCTGGATCGGCGACTACCCCGCCACCAGAAACGCCATTCGAAATATCCTGTAGCCCGTTTACTTAGGGATCATTTGGGCCATGCCGGCTGTGGATAAGTTGCCAATCTGTGCACGACTGGAAGGAAGTTGAGCAGAAAAAAATATACTGGCTTTGTGGAAAGGACTAATTGATGTTTTTTAATAAAGTCTGGCGTCTATTATTCATTTCAATTTGTGGCATTGCATTACTCGTGGGTTGTGGTACACTTCCAAACGGCCGCCGATGGGGGCAAGACGTAACACTTTTTCCGGGTTGGCAGCGGCTCGGCAAGGCAGCTCTGGATGCAGCCCTTTCTCCCGCAACCTGGGTGCCTGCAGCAACTGCATTGGCCCTTCAAATCGATGATTGGGATGAAAATATCTCGGACTGGGCCTCGGATAACACGCCTGTATTTGGCTCCCAGGAAAATGCAGCGGACGCAAGCGATATCCTTCGTGATGCAGCGCTCGCAGACTATTTGATAACCGCGTTGGCAACACCGAGCGGGAATGACCCTGGGGAATGGGTGGTCGCAAAGATCAAAGGGCTTGCAGTCGGATATGGTGCACTGCAACTCACACGCAACACAACTTTTTTTCTCAAGGATGTGACAGATCGAACCCGTCCGGATGAAAGCAGGGACACAAGCTTTCCCTCGAACCATGCCGCAAAAACTGCTAATTACGCAATCCTTGCTTCACGCAATATTGAGTCCCTTCCAATCTCTAATGGATTCAAGTCCGCCCTAAAAATCGGGACATTCGGCCTTGATATGGGCACCGCATGGGCCCGCGTTGAGGCAAAGGCTCACTTTCCCTCTGACGTGCTTGCCGGAATGGCGCTCGGACATTTTTTTGGGGCTTTCATGAACGATGCCTTCTTAGGGCTCAATCATCCCGAGGACGTAGGACTCATCATTGAACCCTCAAGAAATGGAATGCTGATTGCTTTACACTGGCCTTTTTAGGCCGGGCCGTTTACCCAAATTTTTTTAATGATATATTTTCGAGAATTCAAATGATGCCCAAAGAAAAACTAACATTTCACAATTTAGAGCAGTATCTTTTATTAAAAAACGGCAACTATCTATACAAGGTTCCCTTCCGCGACGGTTTTGCGGTTTTGAAGGTATATTATGGCACCCGCAATACGCTGCGCTATGTTACAGGCACCATTAGCAATTATTTTCAGGGGCAAACCTCCTTCATGCCACAGGCGCGACTGACCAACGAGAAAAGATGCCTGAATATCTGGCGCGATGCGGGCTTTCGGGTCTTCAAGACTTATGACGATATCGAGGTGAGTGGTTTGCCTGAAAGAGGATATTTGCTTTTTGAATATCTTCCTGCACTAAAGTTTAAAGACTATTTTGGCGATGCGTCTGTTCCTTTGGATGACCGAATGGCCACATACCGCCGTTTTCTCAAGGAATGGCACCGACGTCACGAGATAGCCGTTACCCGGCGAGAACCCGGTTTGATCCATGAAAACGGCGATATGAAACATGTCATGATCGTCGACGATGGCTTTTTGTATTTTGATTTCGAAATGAGTTTTCGTTCGCGCAGAAAAACGCGGGTCAAGGAGTTCGTTTCTAGAGAAATTCTTGCCTACCTCAAATCTTTGCGAAAGATTGTGGGCAAGGATTTGTTTGAATTGTTTCTGGAGGAAACCATTAACTATTACCCTTCTACCGAGTATTTGCAGAATACGTACACAGTCATGTTTGCCCATCCAAACCCTGTCACGCGCATGGCGCGTAAGCTTGACCGAAAGACCGCTCCGAGGGCAGCAAAGCCTCATTCGAAATATAATGTGTCACTTCAATTGAAAAGACTGCTCGATGAGCGTGGTGGGTAACCGGGTAGAGAGCTATAACGGTGCAGTTATTCTCACCTCCCGAGAGAGGATAAATATTTCATAACAAATATTCGGTATTCACATTTTGCAATGCATGGAAGATATTTCCCTTTATCTTTCTGTTAGACTTGTAAAAGTGCTTAAGCATATTTTTGATTTCCCCTCTTTTCGAAGACCCTGCCGTTGGGCAATTCAAGCTGATCTCAGGCCATTGCATTAACTGAGCGTAACGGCGGATGAGAGCCTCATCAACAAGATAGAAAGGTCTAATCACGGTTAATTTTCCCCCAAAAAAATTCTGGACCGGCACCATGGTGCCGATAGAGGCCCCATAAAAAACGTTTAGAAAAAAAGTTTCGATTAGATCATCCTTGTGGTGCCCAAAGGCCATTCGGTTGCATCCCATCTCTTCAGCCGTTTGGAATAACAGTTTTCTCCTCAAACGGGAACAGAGAAAGCATGGGTTTTCACGGTTTTGTGCCCCATGGGCTTTTGGGCCAATATCACTTTCAATCACTCTAAACTCAAAATCATGCGCTGAGAAAAAGGATATCATCTGATCAGCCGAATTGGCGCCAAATCCTGGATCCACATGGACGGCTGTTAGCCTGTATTCAATGGGTACGCGTCGAATTCGTTCCTTCAAGAGCCACAAAAGAGAAAGACTATCCTTGCCACCGGACACAGCCACCATCACATGATCCCCATCCCTGATCATATCCATGGTATGGATCGCTTTCCCCGTGAGTCGTTTTATTTCATTAACAACATAACTCACACTGATTCTCGCTCTCCAAACAGTTTTGTTCCGATCCTTACAAGATTGGCGCCTTCTTCAAGTGCCACTTTATAAGAATTAGACATACCCATAGATAGATACTTCATCTCAACGCCTGGCAGATTCATCTCCCTGATCTCTTCAAAGAGTTTTTTTGTCTTTTGAAAGTAGGGCCTGGATTCTTCCGGGTCCCCGGCGAATGGCCCCATCGTCATAAGACCCATAAGCCGAATATTATTCAGCTCCGACATATCCCTGGCCAGAGAAACGGCATCTTCCGGCATTACCCCTGCTTTCTGAGATTCTTCACCGCTGTTGATTTCCATAAGAATCGGCATAACTTTTTCAATTTTTTTGCAGGCCTTGTCAATGGCACCTGCAAGTTTCATGGAATCCACGGTTTCGATCATATCAAAAACCCCAACCGCTTTCTTGGCTTTATTGCTTTGAAGATGCCCAATCATGTGCCACTTCACTTTCCCACCGACGACCTGAAAGGCCCTTTCAGCTTCTTGAACATAGTTCTCCCCTACAATCTCCAAACCGGCCTCAACGGCTTCCATTATCTCCTGGGGCGTTCTTGTCTTGGCTGCCCCAACAAGGCTAACCCCCTCCGGCAGTTCCTCTAAAATCTTAATCATATTTTCCCTGATCATGGTTGCCCTCCTTTTTTGTCTGTGCTAAATTGATACTTCAATTCAGGAAATGTGTAAAGGATTCTAATTTAAAAGGGATAAATAACATGACTCATGAGGATGCGGGACATTATGCCAAAAAACACCCGGGCGAACGTAACGTTAAACCGGAGATTACCGAGGCTGTTAAACAGAGGGCCTCAGATGAAGCTATATCATGCGTTGCAGCCCATAAGATTGCAGCCGATCTGGGCGTAGGGCCTAAGGAAGTTGGTGTCGGGATAGATCTTCTTGAGCTGAGGATTGTCAAATGCCAGTTGGGACTCTACGGATATCAACCGGAAAAAAAGGTTGTCAAGCCGGCGGAAACCGTATCAGAGGCACTGGAGGGGGCTATAAAGGAATCCCTTATTGAGGGTCGGCTTTCGTGCGCAGCCGCCTGGGATATCGCAAAAAGGCTTGGATTAGCCAAAATGGATGTTTCCTCAGCCTGTGAAGCCCTAAAAATCAAGATGATTTCTTGTCAGTTAGGGGCTTTTTAAAGGGTAATGACGACTCAATCAAAAAAAGGCCACTATTCTCTTTCCAACCGCAGGATCGGCATCATTTCAGAATAGTGGCCAAAAGTTTTCTCTGATTAGCAACTACAGGACCCGCCACACATGGCGCCCATGTTCAGGCTTGAGGAAATATCAAATCCGGCACCCATGTATGAATCAATATAATCCACCTTGATAGGTTTTATTTTTTCATACAACTCTTTTTCGATGATATACGTAAGGTTCCTGTCATCAAATAATTCATCTCTGTCTCCCGGCTCATCCAGAGCCATGCCCAATGAGGGCCCGGCTCAACCGCCTTGTGAAAGGACTATCCGGATGCCCGGAACCTCTTCCTTGTCCTTTAATAGCTCTTTTAACTTATCACTTGCCTTTTCCGTTATCTCAAACATTTCTGCCTCCTCATAGATTTTTTCTCATGCATTAACTATAAAATATGCATAAAATTTCGATTGTCAAATTTGATGCTCTCGTAAAAAGTCATCATTTAGACGGCACAGCAAAAAGCGCTTAATGTAAGGCTTGCGAATCTT
>Ga0272443_10002016_pt1 | contig 27289 bp, 17 predicted proteins | sample SSMAcet12_FD_193581 | JGI IMG/M metagenome (GOLD analysis project Ga0272443, IMG submission 193581) | Marine sediment archaeal communities from Little Sippewissett salt marsh, Falmouth, MA, United States - SSM-Acet-12 | ecosystem: Environmental > Aquatic > Marine > Wetlands > Sediment ... | reverse complement strand
CGACCGAGGCGGTGATCCTGTGGGTTCGCCCCGACGGGCGGTTCATCTTCGTCAACGACGCGGCGTGCCGGATGCTCGAGTACAGTCATGAGGAGCTGTTGCGGCTGACCGTGTGGGACCTCGATCCGGAGTATCCGAAAGAGGGCCGCGGATCCGAATGGGAAGCGCTGAAGCGAATCGAGACGGAGGTCTCGGAAAGAACGTTCCGACGACGCGACGGCGACGTCTTTCCGGTCGAGCTGACCGCGCAGTACCTCGAATTTCAGGGGCAGGAGCTGGAGTTCGTCGTGGCGTTCGACATCTCGGAGCGGAAGCGGCTCGAGGCGCAGTTGCAGCAGAGCCAGAAGCTGGAGTCGATCGGGACGCTTGCCTCTGGGGTGGCCCACGAGATCAATAACCCGCTGACCGGCATCATCAACTACGCCCAGCTGATCGGCGACCGGATCGAGGACAACAAGCTGGCGGCCTACGCCGCGGGGATCAAGGAGGAAGGCCTTCGCGTCGCGAAGATCGTCCGAAACCTCCTCTCTTTCTCTCGGCACGAACAGGAGCGTCTGAACTTCGCTCGGATGGCCGACATCGTGGACGATTCGCTGTCGCTGTACGCGGCGCTGCTTCGCCGCGACCGGATCGCGTTGAGCGTCGACGTCCCGGACGATTTGCCGGCGATCAGCTGCCGCAGCCAGGAGATCCAGCAGGTGCTCATCAATCTGCTCACGAACGCGCGCGATGCGCTAAACCTTCGGTACCCCGGCGACGACAAGAACAAGAGGATCGGGATCCGTGCGCGTGCTCAAACCATCGAAGGACAGGACTGGTTGCGGTTGGAGGTAAGCGATCACGGGGTCGGAATCGAGGAGGCCATCGTGGATCGGATCTTCGATCCGTTCTTCACGACGAAATCGCGCGATCAAGGAACCGGGCTCGGCCTGTCGGTCAGTTACGGGCTCGTGCGCGATCACGGCGGCCGGATGAGCGTCGAGAGCACGCCCGGCGATGGGGCGGTATTCCGCATCGATCTTCCACTGTATTGATGAGGAACGCGGGAGCCGGTCGCGTACAAGACGGCGGCCGCTCGAACCGGAAGACGGAAGGGAGTGCACGATGACGGGCATGGGCGTCGATCACACAGGACTGCGGCTGTTTGCGGAACTACTCGATATCCCCGCACCGTCGGGCCGCGAGGAGCGGATGGTCGCGTACGTCATCGACCGGTTACGAGGTTTCGGCTACGAGCCGGAGGTCGATCGAGCGGGCAACCTCCTCCTGCGGCTCGAAGGGCAGGATTCGGATCGTCCGGTGCAGTGCATCGCCGCACACGTGGACGAGATCGGCCTGGTCGTCACCGCGATCGAGAAGGGCGGAACGCTTCGCGTCGATCGTCTCGGGGGTACGTTGCCGTGGAAGCTCGGGGAGACCGCAGTCGAAATCGTCGGAGATCGGGCTCCGATCCTCGGTGCGGTGTCGGCCGGATCGGGGCACTCCCGAGCAGAAGCGGCCGCTTGCCCGGATTGGGATGGCGTTCGGGTGCTGACCGGACGAACCGACGCACAGCTCGCCGAAGCGGGGGTGAGGATCGGAACGCCGATCGTCCCGGCGCGCGACGTTCGAGGACCGGTGCTGTTCGGCGCTCCGGAGGCTCCTTGGGTGGCGGCGTGGACGTTCGACAACCGTCTCGCGGTCGTCTGTCTCCTCCGGGCACTCGAGCGGCTGGCGTCGGAATCGCTGGTGCCACGGTCCCCGACGATCGTCGCGTTCACGGTGCAGGAGGAGATCGGCTGCCACGGAGCGAAGGTCCTGGCGGCCCGCGAGCGGCCGGACGTGTTCATCGCGATCGACGGAAGTCCGCTCGTCCCAGAATGCCCCGTCGAACTCGACGGCCGCCCGGCGATCCGAAGCCGAGACCGGATTGCGACCTACGACCAGGATCTGCTCCGCGAGATCTGTGCCATCTCCTCCGATGCCGGCGTCGAACTCCAGCCGGTTGTCTACGCCGGCGCGGCGAGCGATGCCAGTTCGGTCTACTCGATCGGTGCGTGCCCGCGCGTCGCGTGCCTAGGCTACGTCCGCGCCAGCAGCCACGGCTTCGAGGCCACGCCGTTGGCGACCTTCGACCATCTCCAGGGGGTGACCGAGGCGCTGCTGCTTCGGCGATAGGCTGCTCTTAGTCACGTGTCCTCCATCAGGGGGTCCCGCATGTCGTCCTGCGCGGCGCGTCGTATCCGGCACCGCGGGGCCGCCAACGTCCGGCTGCGATCCGACGTCCGCCCTCGGTCGAATCGCGCCCGCGCCGTATCGTGTAGCGACGGAACAGAGAACACGACGCCTCCTTGACTCAGGAGGGAGGGCGACGAAACGAGAGCCGACGCCCTCCCTCCCTCTCCGTTTGCTGTTGCGTCATGCTGTTCGTGCTACACTTCACCGCGAGGTGAGGGGATGAAGTGGTTTCACGTCGCGGCCATCGTGGTCGTTCTTGGGTTGCTGGTCGCTGGCGATCGAGGTCCATCCGTCGGGTTCGTCGATTCGCGTCTGGAGGCGGCGGTTCGCGACGCGCTGGGAATCGGCGACCGGCCGTTGCGACGGGCCGACCTTCTTCGACTGACGGAACTCGCCGCCGTCGGGCGCGAGATCGCGTCGCTCGGCGGACTGGAGGCGTGCGAGAATCTCGTGCGTCTCGATCTCGGCGAGAACCGCGTCTCCGACGTCTCGCCGCTCGCGGAGCTGAAGTATCTGGAGACGCTCGTGCTGCGAAGCAACCTGGTGGTCGATGCGACGCCGCTGGCCGGGTTGTCGTCCCTTCGCGTGCTCGACTTGGACTTCAATTTCATCACCGACGCGGCGCCGTTCGCGTACCTGGACGAGCTGCGATGGCTCGGCCTGTGGAACAGCGGGATCTCCGATATCTCGCCTCTCGGCAACCTCACGGAGCTGACCGAGCTCGGACTCAGCGGCAACCCGATTGACGACTTCGCGCCGCTCGCCGGGCTGAAGAAGCTCGTCTGGCTCGGCCTTCCGAATACCGGGCTCGTCGATCTCGCCCCGCTGTCCGGGCTGACCGACCTCGTCAAGCTGAGCCTGGGGGGGAATCGGATCGTCGACCTGTCTCCGCTGGCATCGATGACGCGGCTCGAGGGGCTCGGTCTCGATTCCAATCGGATCGTCGATCTTGCGCCGCTGGCGGGTCTCGTCGAGCTTCGGCGGCTTAGCCTGTGGGGAAACGAGATCGAGGACCTCTCGCCGCTCGCCGAACTCCGGCATTTGGAGAAACTTTGGCTCGACCGGAACCCGATCGCGGGCATCGGAATTCTCGAGCACATGACCGAACTGCGGATCCTTGGGTTGTCCGAGACGGATGTAACGGATCTGTCGCCACTGCTGAGAAACCCCGGCCTCGGGGAGGGCGACGAAATCGATCTGAGCGGCCTGACGCTCGGCCCGGCCGCCGATCAAGCGGCCGCCGAGTTGATGCGCCGCGGCGTCCTCGTCCGCGGCGCGTCGTAGGACAGGTTAGCTCTTCGCCTCCTGTGGCTCGACGTACTGGTTGTGGAAGATGAACAGCTGTGCCGAGTCGAAGTCGGTGAAGATCAGCTTGTAACAGTTCGTCACGATGTAGACCCAGATCATGATGTTCGGCATCGGGTCGCGGAAGCTGTGGATGTCGTAGTGGAAGTCCTTCTCTCGCCACCACGCCTTGCGCAGGCTTCGCTCGCCGGACCAGTCCTTGAAGCTTCCCGCGTAGGATTCGAGCAGCCAGATGAAGTCGGCGAACTGCATCTTCGTTCGGACACCGGTTTGCGTCTCGGGCAGCGGGGCGACGCCGTCACCGTTTGCTACGCGGATCCACCCCTCGATGAGGTCGCAGCCGCCGTGGTACGCCATGGTCACCGCCGGGGTGATCCGGCAGTTGCCGTCGACGAGGAACGGACGGCCGGTTTGCTCGTCCATGATGAAGTCGAAGCCGCACAGTCCGGTGAAGTCGAGATGCTCGACGATCCTCGCGGCCGCTTCCTGGCAGGCGGGATCGGACAGGCTCTCGCGGAAGACCGTTGTGCCGCCGGATCGTGGCATCGTCCGAAGCCCCTGATACATGACTTCGCCGAGGACCTTGCCCTCCTGACAAAGGTGGAGGGTGCAGGTGGTCGGCCCTTCGATGAGCTGCTGGATCATCGGGAGTTCGGATTCCGGCAGCTTGTTGATCCGGACGACGTCGAAGTAGGCCTTCTCGAAACCCTCCCGGTCGTAGATCTTCCGGAAGCCGGCGGCGCCGGACGTCTTCGTGATCTTGATGACGACCGGCAACTCGACGTTGGCAATCAAATCCCGTGCCTCGTCGATCGACGAGGGGTAGAACGACTTCGGGGCGTCGATGCCGATCTCGTGGGCCAATGTCTCGAGGCGGTGCTTGTCGTGCATCCTCATCAGCGTGTCGGTCTCGGGGAGAACGGTCTTCGTCACCGCGGCGATCCGATCGCGGTAGCGGCTCAACGGGATGATCTCCTCGTAGGAGGGGAAGAAGAAGTCGAACTGCCCCGTCTCGAGGAGTTCGACGACGCGCTGTGCGTACTCGTACGGATGGTACCGCATGTTCGGGACCCGATGCCGCTTCGAGACGTACTTCGAGAAACCGCAGAACGCCAGTCGGTGGCCCTCCGCGGTATGGACTTCGTAGCCCATCTGTCCGAAACGGCGAATTGCGTGCAGCGCCGCCATTTCGAACAGTCCTGTGACGAGTATCTTCATCTGTTCTCCCCTCGGTTCGTGTGAGTGCCTGACAGTTGGGTGTGCGGTCCCCCCTGGCGTTTGGCCGCCGACTGCACGGCGTGGAATGCTACTGGCTGTCGGACCGCTTTGCCAATCGACGCTGGAACAAGAGGAGGACGGTCGGATCGAGGACGAAATGAGAAGGGGGGCGCGGGCGCGCCCCCCTCTGCCTGGGAGATACCGGTGATCTCGGGAGACTACCGGCTTGTAACCTGTCGTAGCGTTGTGCTGAACTCGCGCTCTACCTCTCGGGGGTCGATTCCCCAGCGGAGCCCGGCCTCGATCGCGCGACGCAGCGTGCTGCGGACGTGGGATCGGCGGAGTGCCGATCTACGCGCCCGCCGGCGCTCCGCGGATCGAAGCCGCTCGGAGTAGATGTGGCGCATCATCCCTTCCGTCTGATAGATCGTATACATAGCAACCCACCTCGCTTCTCGTAGGACCGCTCAAGTACTGCATGCCTGTCTTGTCCAGGATCTCGGCGCCGCACGCGGAGGGCGCCACCACCCCATCGCTGTCATCGGTCATCGCTTCCTCCTTGTTAGTGCAGATCAGCTGCCCCTCGGTTCGATTCTCTCGCGACGAGTCGGCGGCGCATCGCATCCGACCCGCAGTTCGCGGGGAGACCGATTCGGATCGACTGATTGAACGTCCGCCTGTTAGAGAGCGGCTCGTGGACCGGCGTGTCGGACAGCCCTGTCGCGCGGCGCAACCGCGCACCCGATGATGCCGTGGATGATGAAGACTGTTGGATTGACGAACGGTACGGCCGCTATCCGGCCTGTCCCCGGAGGGACCGAACGTCGTTTCCTCGATACTCGTTGACCATCGATCGCACCTCCCTAGACGCTTTGCTCGTTCGAATGACGAACCTCGATCGAACGATCGAGGCCACTAGCGAGAAAGCAGTATACCCTCTCTTGCCCGGAACGCAAGGTGAACGCATCGTTCTTCCTCGAACGTGGTGAATACTACGGCTCCTCCGTCTCGGAATCGTCTCCATCCGGCGGTATCCCTTCGGGATGGAGGAGGCGCTCGAGAAGGTCCGAGATGGGCGACGTGGCCGGCTCCTCGTCCGTCTCGGAACCCGGGCGAACGAGCGGCCCGAGAACGTCGTCGATCAGGTCTCCGGCGGCATCCTCGATGATGCGCCGTGCGGCGCCTTCGACCTCGGATTGAACCACGGCGTAGTCCGGATCGATCGGGAGCTCGGGCAATCCCCCGAGGCCGTCGATTCGCGCCCCGAGGTCGGCGATCGTCGACTCCAACTCGCGCCGGCCGAGCATCAACAGGCCCTCCCGTGCGATCTCGAGCAGCGGCGCCTCCCATTCGAGCGACGGATCGACGGCGGATCCGGAGACGGCGGAGCCGAAGACGATCGGGAGTTCCTCCGCGTAGCGATTGATCCCGTCGATCACACGTGCCGATGTCTCCGTCGGCAAGCCGAACAGCGGGCGCGCAGGATGGCCGGCCAGATGAAGATTCTCGAGCAGCAGCGAGACGGTTCCCGATGACTGCTCGTCTCGCTGTTCGATTTGCGCCGAGACGGAGAGCCTCCCCGAGTCGATCTCCACCGGCAGCGTCGTCGCATAGAAGCGGGCAAGTCGGGGAAGATCGAGGCGTGAGAAGGAGATCTCGAATGTCCGGCCCGAGGCGTCGAACCGGGCGACGAGTTCGAATCCCGCCTCCGGATCGTCGCCCCACTGCCCGTGGAGGCGGAGCTCGACCGGTCCCAATCGCAGATCGGCAGGAAACGCGAGGTTCGTCATCTCGACCTCGATCAACGTGACCGGCGGCAGCGGTCCCGCATCGGTGTCCTCGAACTCGTCGTTCAGGGTGATCAGAACCCGCCCGATTTCGATTCGCTCGATGGAGAACGGAGGGCGAAACGCGTCGAACGACCGCCCTCCGCGGTACGCGGCGTACGGATCACCCCGCGGTGGCAGCTCGATCTCGTCGAGGTGCTCCAGGAACCTGCGCAGAAGCCCTAGCCAATCGACCTCCGGGGCATGTTCGGCGGCCCAGACGAGGTAGCCGTCTACGTTCCACTTGGATGCGGCGTTGTCGATGTTGAGCGTTCCGTCCGGTTCGCGGACGACATGCAGCGATACATCGTCGATCACGACCCGGTTGAACACGACGCGTTGCTCGAGCAGCGAAAGCATCCCCGCGTCGAGCGTCAGGCGGGGGATCTCGACCAGGTTCTCCTCGGGTGTGTTGGGATCCTGGACGGTCAAATCGTCGAGCACCAGTCCGCCGGTGAACAGGTTGAACCGACTGTCGCTCACCGACACGTCGGAGCCGACCACCCACGATGCGGTCGTCGTCGCGATCGTGCCGGCGAACAGCGGGACGAGGACCGCGGCGAGGAGATAGCAGACGGCATAGACGATCGGAAGGCCGACGAGCATCTCCCGCCGAACGAATCGGAACGGTCCGCGTGGCGGTGCTTTCGAGTCGTATTTCGCTTCTCCGCCCGCCAGGAAGCGTCGGGCCAGCTTCACGCCGCGTCGCCCGCGGAGGAAGTTCGAGAGGCGCCAGCCCGCGACCCATTGCGTGAACGAGGCGCGGTAACGGGTCACGAGGAATCGGACGAAGAAGAAGACCGGGATTGCGATCCCCGCGGCAATGACGAGACTACCGAAAAGCAGATAGCGTCCGTATCCCATCGGCGCGAGGACCGGCAGATGGAATAGCCATCGCCACAGGGTATCGAGTCCGCGGCTCGCATCCAGGCACCATCGGCCGATCGCGTAGGCGCCCGGCGCGATGGCGAGAGAGATCAGTTCGAACAGCCCCATCGAGATCAGAAACGACCGGAACGAAGAGCGGACGAGCAAGGCCAGCGTGCACGGGATGATGACGTGGAGCCCCATCGGCGGCAGCCCCGCGAACACCCCGAGGGCGAACGAGAAGGCGATCTGGTTCGGCGTCAGGTTCGACTTCAGGATGGCCAGGATCTTCTTCGTCCAGCTCAACGGCGTCGGCAGCATTGGTTCCCCCCTCCGCGGTTAAGGCCATCTTGGCGCGAGGATGGCGGCCGGGTCAACCGAGACGGGACGAGAGGAGAACGGGAACTCCCTTCTATCGTGGTATACTGTGCGCAAGACGGAGGCAGTGTAGGGGGGCAAGAGGGTCGAATCGGGGAGATGGGGATGCGAACGACGAGCGCGGGGGGGGCGCCGGCTTCGCCGGATCGAGTGGTTGAAGGTGAAGTGCGGGCACTGTCCTCGAAGCGGTCGTCGCGTGACGTGGGAGACCGACCCCGGCCTCACGTATTCCTGGACCTTCGTGCACCGGAAGTACGGGGCGAGGATGACCGGGAGTCTCAACCGTCCGAACGTCCACAACGCCCGCGTGCCGCGGGTCGGGCACTGCAGCGCCTGCGGCCAGATCTTTTTCGGGCGGTGGGCGTACGACGAGCCGACGTAGCCTCGTCACCGGACTCGCTTCACAGATCGGCCGGCCCATCGTACACTGTCTGGCGTCGTCCAAATCCGAAGGGGGTTGTGATGAAGAAGATGGGGATCGTTGGGGCTGTGTTCCTGCTCTTGGCGCTCGGGGTGCAGGCGTGGGGACTGTCGATCTGCGACTATCACTCGCCGAAGACGGCACTGACCGACGCGCGACTGTCGTTTGGCTATCGGTACTACGACGATGCGAACACGCCCACCGTGGATGTGAATTCCGGTCGATTGGCGGTCGACTACGATCAGCTGTTCGACTCGCCGAACTACGGGTTCTCGCTCGGCGGGTCGGCTGAGCTGGCATTCGACGCGTTCGTGCCGACCGGCTGGCTCGGACAGGGATCGGCGACGTTCCGGTACTACCCGATGGCGGAGGCACTGCTGTTCGCATTCGGCGGACTGGAGAGTTCGCTCGCGACCGGACAGCCGCGGCCCGGCGTCGACGTCCGAGTCGGAGTCGGGATCGGGCGCTTCAGCGACGTGACGCCGATGGCGAAAGCGTTCACGATCGAGAGCGATCTGATTCGATTGGGGGCGCTCTTCGATCCGCTGCCCGACGATGTGATGTTGGCGATGGCCTCGGCGATCGGTCGGGAGATCGAGTACGAATCCCTGAAGGAGCTGGTCGCCGATATCGAGTCGTTGATCGAGGCGGTGGCCGCCGTCGATCTGGACGCGCGGGCGCTGCTGACGATCGAGGAGATCATCCTGGCGGGCGGAGACACACGCCGTTGCGGCTGGGCGATCCAGGCAGGGATCGGGTACGAGCTCGTCGACCCGTTCGGGAATCCTCAGAACATCGTGGTCGGCGGATCGGCCGATGCGGCGTTCGCCTTCGGGCCGGACGATCAGCTGCTGTTCCACGCCAGCTATTCCGGGCCGTTCGACATCATGAACGAGAATACCCTGAACGCTTCGGCGAGTTACGAGGTCGCCCTGACCGACGAGAGCACGCTGATCGCCGACTACGTGCTTCAGCGGGTCAAACCCGATGGCCAGGCACCGACATCGAGCCACGCCGCGGGCCTGTCGATCGGCTTCGACGTGGCCGGGATCGACATTCTGGTCGAAGCCTCGCTGACCCGCACTACAGGGGATCCGGCGTGGTCAACCGACATCTCGTTGAGCGCCGCGATGGATCTGCTGTAGAGCGAAACGGCGCGACGAAGTCGACGCCGCCCTCCGTATGAGGAGGGCGGCCCTCTCGTTTCAATCCACAGACGGGCTGGGCCCGGATTCCGATTCCTGAGGTGGGTGAGCCGTTGAGATGCCCCGTTGGAACGCGGAGCGATGGAGACCGCTCTTCCTCACGATCTGGGGAGGGCAGGCGCTGTCGCTGTTCGGCAGCCGCCTGGTCCAGTTCGGCCTGATTTGGTGGCTGACGAGGTCGACGGACTCGGCCACCGTCTTGGCGCTGGCCGGGCTGATGGCCTACGTGCCGACCGTCTTCCTCGGGCCGTTCGCCGGCGTCCTGATCGATCGGTGGAATCGCCGGCGCGTGCTGATTCTCGCCGATGGCTCGATCGCCGTAGCGACCGCCGTGCTGGCCTTGCTGTTCACGCTCGGGAGAGCAAGCGTTCCCTCGGTGTACGGCGTTCTGTTCGTGCGCGCGGTCGGCAGTGCGTTCCACTGGCCGGCGATGCAGGCGGCGACGACGCGGATGGTGCCGCCACAGCATCTGTCACGGGTCGCCGGGCTGAATCAATCGCTTCGCGGTCTGGCCATGGTCCTCTCGCCCCCGCTCGGCGCCGTGTTGCTCGAACTGCTTCACGTCCAGGGCGTGCTGGCGATCGACGTGATCACCGCGGTACTCGCCGTGATCCCGCTTCTGTGGATCCGGATCCCGGAGGCAAGCGATCGCGGAGAAGGGGTTGGAGCGTCTTCGATTCTCGGCGGACTTGCCGAAGGGTTCCGGTTTGCCGTTCGCTGGCGTGGCGTGATCCTGCTGATCGGCGCGCTGGCGTTGATGAACTTCGTCGTGAACCCTGCATTCGTGCTGCTGCCGCTCTACGTCACGCGCGTCCTCGGCGGTGGCGCGCTGCAGCTTGGCTCGCTTCAAGGGATCTTCGGAATCGGCTTCGCACTCGGCGGGGTTCTGCTCGCTGTCTGGGGAGGGTTCCGGCGTCGGATCGTGACCGCGCTTCTCGCCGTCGCGGTCATGGGCGTCGGCATCGTCGGGATGGGCGTCGCGCCGCATGGGTGGGTGATCCTCGTCGGCGGGGCGCTGTTCGTCGTCGGACTGATGGAGCCGATCGCCAACGGATCTATCGTTGCGACGTTACAGGCCTCGATCCCCGAAGGCATGCAAGGACGCGCGTTCGCCCTTCTCGGGAGCGCCACGCAAGCGGTCGTGCCGCTCGGACTTGCCCTCTCCGGCCCGCTGAGCGATCGATACGGGATCCAACTCTGGTTCGTCATCGGCGGGATTGCGTACCTGTTCGTCGGCTTCGGATCTCTCTTCTCGCGCTCGATCCTTCGCATGGAGGCGGACGGCGAGCGGCTTAAGGCCGAAGCGAACCGGACGGTGTCCGGCGCTCCCGGCTAGAGCTGCCCGGACTCGCGAAGCGACAGATACCCGTCGCGGGTAACGATCAGGTGATCGAGTACTCGGATCCCGAGCAGTTCGCCCGCCTTGACGATCCGCCGCGTCAGAGCGAGATCCTCCGGGCTTGCCACCAGCGTGCCGGAGGGGTGATTGTGCGCGACGAGGATCGACGCGGCGCGGTCGGCGATGACGTCGGCAAAGACCTCGCGTGGATGAACCTGATTCGTGTCGAGCAATCCGACGGTGACGACGCGCGACTCGATCACCTCATGTGCGCCGTTCAGCGAGATGCAGACGAAGTGCTCCTGTTTCTTCGTCCGGATGGGCTGCAGGTAGGGCAGCGCGTCCGCCGCTTCGCGGAGGACGTGTCTTCCCTTGGCGTTGTGCCGCCGTGCCAGTTCAAACGCCGCCGCAATCTGACATGCCTTCGCCTCTCCGACGCCCGTGACGGACTGCAACGTCTCGGCCGAGACCCGATCCAGCCGGCTCTCGACGGTCCGCAGGATCCGCGAGGCGACATCGAGGACACTCGCCCGGCGGGTACCGCTCCCGAGGAGCACGGCAAGCAGCTCGACATCCGATAGCGCCGCGGCTCCTTGCAGCAGGAGCTTCTCCCGCGGCCGGTCCGATCGCGGCAGGTCTTGGATCCTGTGGCTGCGTTTCGGATCCCACCGATGGAAGGGTTCGCCGACGTACGTACGGTCCATCCTCGCGTCACTCCCGGATGTGGTCATGACCTATCTTATATCAAACTTCACGCCGATGCCATGATCCTCACGCGTGGAGATGCGGGGCAACACGGAACATGCCGTGGGGACGAATGTCCGCTTGGAAGGGACCGTGCCGAACGGAGGAGCGAGCCGATTCGCGGTAGCCTGGGAGCAACCGGGTGTCTGCTAGCCGCTGGTTTCCGGAACAAGGGACCGACGATGCTGGCAAACGAAGAGCATGAGCAGGCCGTACGGCCTGGACGGGAACGGACCATCCGATGGGGCGGCGATGCCGTCCCGGGGCGCTCCGAGCACCGCCCGCCTCACGTCATCCCTCGTTCGCAGGTACAGAGCCAGTGGTACGTCTTGACGACAGGGAGGTAGGGCAATGCGACGTGCATGGGTACTCGGTGCTGTGCTTGTGATCGGGATTGGAGTCCTTGCTTCAGGGCAGGCGTTGACCGGTTCCTGGACGATCGATCTGGCGATCAACCCGCAATCGGCGTCCTTCATCGATGGGATCACTTACTCGACGGAGCTGCTCGTGAAGTACACGATCGGCGACTGGACATTTAGCACGCTGAGCAAACTCGATGAGTCGGGCTGGTACGATCAGAACTTCTCTTCGATCGGCGTTCTCGGTGGGTTCACGATCTCGACGGCGCTGGACTTCGATCCGGACGTCCCGGAGTTCGACAAGTGGACGACGACAACGACGGTGGACATCGTCGGCGTCACCTTCAGCGCCACGTTCGAGCTGTACGACGAAGATGTGTTCATGACGCTGTCCGCGAGGGGAACCTCCGGTGGGGTGGACATCGATGTGACGGCGAAGTTCGGGGATGACGACGAGCCCGGGGAGTGCGATCTCGACTTCTCGTCCCTACAAATCGGCGTGGACTTCCCGTTCTGTTGCGCCGATGTGCGGTCGACGACGTATTTCGATTGCGACGGGTTCGAGAAGATCGTCTTCGACGCGAGCGGGATCGGCATTGCGAATCTACCATGGATCACGCTCGATGCAACGCTGGAATTCACCGTCCAGTCGAAGTCGCTCACGTTGACCCCGAACTTCGTCTTCTCGGCCATCTGTGTCGAGATGTACGTCGGTGTCGAGACCAGCGGCAACCTGACGCTCGAGGCGCTTCACTTCGACGGGTTCAAACTCGAGTGCGACGTCGGCGATGTCGAGTTCACCGCGATCTCGTTCTGGGGCGATGGCGACTTCGTCTCCAAGCCGGGTGCCCTCGGCGACTTCTGGGAGATGTACAAGATCGAGGCCGATGAGGATTCCTGTTGCGGGCCGTTCGACTTCGCGGCGGCGGTGTTCTTCGACGAGGAGAGCGTCCACCTGTTCGATGTCGGGAAGTTCGAGTTCGACATGTCGATCGATCTGTCGGCGAACATGGAATTCAGCATCGAGCTCGATTACCTGCTCGGAGTCGGCGTGGACAAGCTCGAGTTCGGGTTCGAAGCGACGTGGTGAGTTTCCTGCTGCTTCCGCCCTGTCGGGCGGAAGCAGGAGGCAGACCTTCCGGTGAGCGGGCGCTGGCTTCAGGAATGACCGGGCGCTGCGGAAGAATCCGCATCTGAAGGAGTCTCGTTGTTGTCCGATGTCGCGTCGGGCAGGATCCGCTCGATGTCGCGGATCGGCCGGTAGGCGAACCCGGCGATCGCGGCGGCGCCCCCGAGAAGACCGAACAGCAAGAACATCAACCCCATGCCGGCACCGGGTCCCTGCCCGACGAGCGGCGCGAGCGACCGCGCGATGGCGCTGGTGCCGCCCATCAGCGGCTCGAACGCTCGGTCGGCGAGCACGCCGGCCAGCGGAATCGCGATGGCGCCTCCGATCTGTCCGATCAGGATGCGGGCCGAGAAGACGCGCCCCTGCAGGTGCGGAGGGATCTTCGTCTGCCAGATCGCGTGGCTGGCGCCATTGCCCATCGGCAACAGCAGCGTCGACATGAACGCGCCGGCGCCCCATGTTGCGAGTCCCCGACCGACGCCGAGGAGGACGTTGCCGATCAGACTGGTCGTCAGGATTGCCGTGAACAGGGCGAGTATCTTCCTCTTCGGGCCACCCCAGATGGAGACGATCGCGCCGCCGACGATTCCGCTGATGCCGAACAGCATCTGTACGGTGCCGAGTGCGAGCTCGTTGTTACCGGTGCGGGCGAGGATCATCGGCGAGAGCACCGCGCCGCTCGAGCTGAGCAGCAGGTTCAGCAGGAAGTAGAGCAGCAGCAATCCGGTGAGGCTGCGGCTTGCCGCGACGTACCGAAAACCGAACAGGCAGTCGGCGAACAGGTTCCGTCTCTTCGCTTCGGCGATGTGCCGTGCCGCCGGCTGCGGGATCGCGACGACGCATAGCGTCGCGACGGCGAACGTGAACGTGGCGATATCGATCGTCAGGATCCCGCCGATACCGAGGAACGCGAGGAGGGCTCCGGCCGCCATCGGGGCAAACACGGACGAGATCGAGTGAGCCAGGCCGAGCATCGAGTTTGCGCGGGTGTACTGCTCCTTCGGGAGCATCAGGGAGATCGATGCCTGGTAGGCAGGGAATTGGAACGAGCCGAAGGCGCCGGAGAACGCCGCGGCGACGTACAGGTGCCAGATCTCGAGGGCTTCGGCTCGGTACAGCACGAAGACGACGATCGTCGCCAGACCGGCCGCGAGGTCGCTGGCGATCATCAGAGCCTTCCGATTCCAACGGTCGGCCAGCGCGCCGGCGAGCGGTGTGAAGACGATGCGCGGGAAGTAGCCGAAGAAGCCGACCAGGGCGAGCGCCGTCGCTCGCCCGGTCACCTGCCATGCCCAAATCGTCAGTGCGAACTGGGTCATCCCCGTGCCGAGCAACGACACGACCTGCCCGAGCCACACGGTCGTGAACCCGAACATGCCCGATGGTTTCCGCGTTCTCATCCGCCTTCGTCCTTCCTGGCCGACGTGACACCCACACAGCTTGTGTACATCTCGGGCGGGATCCGGTTCAAACGTGGCGGCGGCATGGCCGGCTCCACCGATCCTTCACAGGACGCGCGCAGCCCGACCACGAGCCCGCGGCATGGTCGGGAGCTCCCGAGCGGTTCGGGGGCGTAAGAGACCCGCGGAGGTGAGTCAAATGGCAAGAGGAATGCGAGATACCGCAAGTGCGACCGCCGGATTCGTCGTCGTACTGATGCTTGGGCTCGTCGCCGTCGGTCAGCCGAGCACAGGAGACTACTCATTCGAGGCAGAACTGCCGCTGGTGATCGGCGACGTAAACGATCCGTTCCGATACTCCGGGGAACAGGTTCGCGAGCTGAGGGGCTCAGCGACATTCGCTGGAGACACGATGGGCAATGAAGGCGTGCTGCTGGCCGTCGTTTCGACGACGGCGGAGAGCGGTCCGATCGTCGTGAGTGAGTCGCTGTCTCTTCAGGGGGTCATCCGGATCGTCATGAATGAGTTTCTTGGGACCGAGAGCTTCATGAGCGGCGGATTGGCGGAGAGCCTGCTGATGCACGGGGATAGCGGCGTAATGGCCTCCGTGATGCCCGAGCTGTTCGCCGAGGTGGCCGGATGGGGACTGTTGGATGTCTACGTCAACGGCGCTCTGGTCTTCGACGATCTGCCCGGCCACTTCATGGTGACCGAGCGCGTGAGGCGTGATGCGTTCGATGGGTACGCCATCACGAGACGCAGCGACGGCACGATCTACAGCCCGGAACTGGAGGACAAGACCGGGTTCGTTTACTCGACCGAGCGAGAGCTGCACCTGTGGGCGGCCTCGACGGTTCCGGGAATCCCGGTGTCGTACGGAGAGGACGTCAAGTTCCACCTGAATTTCTTGTTGAAGGAGACGCCCGCGGGCGGCGGCGGTGCGATCGCCCCCGATCCCGAAGAGCCTGAGGATCCCCGGGAGCCTCAGGACCCGAAGGACCCGAAGGAGCCTCCGGAGAACGCGGGTCCGAAGGGCAACAACGGCATCGGAAACGGCGAGGACGACCAGCCGCCGGGTGACCCGCAGATCAACGATGACGAGGACTCCGTCACCGACGGCAATGCGTCGGGCGGAAAGGGGAAAGGGAAGAACTGAGCGTTCCGTCACGCGGCGGAGACGCGAACGGCAGGAGCCGCCCGGAAGGGGCGGCTCCTGCGCCTTCTTCTAGTCTTCGAGGGGTTCGCCGATGAAGACCGTTCCGGTGGCGAGCCCCGTCTCGTCGGCTCCGCCGATCACGTAGATCCGCTCCGGCGACGCCGCCGCGACCGAGGTGAAGCTCATGTTCCGCGGAACGCCGAACGAGTAGCCGCGGACCCACGCGTCCTCTTTCCAGTTGTAGACGAGGACGTCGATCCGATTCGCCCCACCGAGCATGAACACGGCGACGGTATCTTCGAAGTGAAACGTCACGCCGACGGCGCCCCCAAGAGGCAGCGGCATCTCGGCGCGGATCGTCCATGTGCGCGTCTTGATGCCGTATCGCTGGCACGCCGTCGCGCCCGGCGACTTCATGCCCCCGATGACGAACAGGTCATCCTCGATCGTGCCGGCGAACGCCATGTTCCGAGCGACCGGCATTGACGGAAGCTCGGCGAACGCGCCCGACACCGGATCGTACGCATACGCGGCATCGTAGTAGTTCTCCTTCGGGACGTACATCTGGGAGCTGTGGCTGCCGCCGAACAGGTAGATGCGATCCCCGTGGACGGTCGCGGCGATGCCCGCGACGGCGTCCGGAAGGTGCCCGACGAGCGACCAGACATCCTCGGACGGATCGTAGGCATAGACGGTGTCGGTGACCGCGCCGTCGATCGACGCGCCGCCGAAGACGTAGATGATGCCGCCGAGGACCGCTGCCGGCAGATTGAACCGCCCTTCGGGAAGGGCCGCGACCGTGTCCCAGCGATCGCCTGCCGGATCGTAGGCTTCGACGACGATTCCCGTGGGGCTTTCCGCCTCCAGTCCGCCGATCGTGTAGATGATGTCATCGACGACGGCCGTGGCCCCGAAGTAGCGCGGTGTCGGCATCGGGGTCCCCTTGGACCAGGCGATCATTACATCCGGCTCCGGTTCGGGCGGAGGGGGCGACGCCGCGTCGAGAGCCGGCCGCCCGGCTTCCGTCTCGGCGAACGGCGTCCCTTCGTGGTCCCGTCCGCCGGCCACGAAGAGCGTTCCATCGACCGCGACGGCGAACGCGTCCTCCCGAGCGACGGGCATCGCATCGCCCTCGAGCCATGCCGCGTGCTGGGGGACCCAGACATCGATTGCCCCGGTCGACAGCGCGTGCTCGTCCCGCCCACCGATCAGGACCATCGCCCCGTCGATCTCTGCTCCACCCCAGAATCGACGCTCCCAGAAGACCGGCTCCAGTGAGGACCAGCCGTTGTCCGCCGGTCGGTAGATCTGCGCGCCGGTCGAGCCGGTGGCGGAGATCCCGCCGAGGACGAGGATGCCGTCCTCGATCGGGATCGCACTCGTCTTGAATCGCGCCATCGGCAGGGGGGCGATCGGCACGATCGCCAGCGTCTCGGGGTCGAAGGCGTAGCAGTCCGTCACGTAGTCCTGCGGGGCATACGGGTCGGTGCTCGTCGCGCCGCCGAACAGATAGATCCTCTCTCCGACGGTCGCCGCGGAGAGCCCGCACAGCGGCTTCGGCAGGCGAGCGATGCCCGCCGTCCACGCGTCGGACGCGATGTCGTACACGTCGATCGTGTCGCGGACCTCGTCGTTCAGGTTCGTACCGCCGAACGTGTAGATCTTCCCGTCATGCGCCGCGGCCGCGAGCCACATCCGCCCCTCGGCGCGTCGCGCCATCAGGTCCAGCGGATACGGGAGATCGGTGAGACGTGTCCACGTGTCCGTACTCGGATCGTAGACCTCGACCAGCGTTCCGGTCGTCACATCGTAGGTCTGACCGTAGACCTCCGTCGTGTTGCCGTACTCGACGCCGCCGATCGCGAAGATCCGCCCGTCGACGACGACTGCGGTGCCGGAGTGACGCGGCAACGACATCGGAGCCCGTGTCTCCCATTCGATCGGTACGTCGACGCCGAGCCCGGCGACTCCAATCCCAAGAAGAATGAGCCATCCCACGATCGCGACGCTGCATTTGCTCATGCGATCCTCCCTTCGCGGTGGCGATGATCGTTGCCGCAGCCTAGCGAGGGGAGGGGGATCGGGCAACTCCGGCTCCCGGTCCGTGAGACGCGACGGAAGTGGACGAGAGGTGTGGCGCTATCTCGCGAGGAAGACGATTCCGTCTGTGGCGAAAAGGCTCATCCCGTCCGTCGCGGTCACCTTGTACAGGTAGGCGCCGTTCGCCAACGACGCGCCGCTCATGTCCGTTCCGTTCCAGACAATCTCCGTTACGTCCGTCAGCTCGCTCGCCCACACCAGTGCGCCGGCAAGGTCGTAGATCTCGACCGTCATCACCGACGCCGTGCCCGTCCCGATGTACCCGAACGTGCACTCACCCTCGAACGGACTCGGGCCGGCGTAGAACTCCACCACCTCGAGCACGCTCGCGATGACCGTGATCGTGTCGCTCGACGTGTCCGTCGGGTCGGTCGGATCCGTGTACGTCGCGGTGATGCTGCTGCCCGCCGCAAGTCCCAGATCCAGTCCCGCCGTCATGAACTCGTCGTTTCCTGCATCCTCCGGATGCAGGACATCGTACGTCGCGCCGTCGATCTCGATCGCGTTCGCCAACAGCGATGCCCCGGTGTGCGACGGATCGATGATCTTCACGTACACCAGGTCGGCGTCCGTGTAGTTCGCTACGTCGTTCCCATCGGCATCGACGAACATCGTCGTCGAGGCTTGAGTCGGAGGCATGCCCCCGCCGCCGATCCCGACCTTGATCGAGATCATCGCGTTGTCCGAGTGGTTCGACGGATCCTGGTAGAACGCCACGATCGTGTCGCCCGGCAACACGCCAAGCGTCGGCACGCACTCGTACACGTCCACCAGATCGATGCACGTCACGCTAACGAAGTCGCCGGTGGCGACCCCGGTCTCCAAGAGATCGGTCGCCGCCCAGCGGCCGTTTCGCGGGTTCAGCACGTACAGCTTCGGAAGGCCGTACGTCTCCCCATCGACGACCGGTGCGTCGTTGAAGATGTTCGTGTCCCCGAGCAACGCATTCAGCGGGTGAGTCCCCTCGCGACTGAAGACGCAGCCGAACTCGTTCAGCTGGACCGGCCCAAACGGTGCATTCTGTCCTCCGTCCCAGTAGCCATCGATTCGCTCGCGCCGGCGCGCATCCTCGTTCTGGTCGCTGTCCACGACCTCAATGAAGACGCAATCGGAGCTTGCGTATCCACTCACCCGGTCGCCTTGGCGGTCGAGGAAGCGCATCTGAGTCGTGGTTCCGTCGAACACCTGCGTGTCCGAAACCGAAACGAGGTCGAACGAGACATCGTTTTCGACGCGCGCGCGCAAGATCCGGGGCGGGAACGCGGTCTCCGTATCGGCATCCCCGATTCCGCCCATTCCTTCTTCGCCGCGTTCGTAGACCACATCGTTGTAGCGGGCCAGGATGTCGTCTTCGTTGAACGCCTCGACCTTCCAGTTGTCGAGTTGTAGCTGGAAGCCTCCCAAGCCCTCGTACGCCAAGCCGACGCCAAGAGCATCCCAAGTCCCGACGAGCTTCGCTCCGAAACGGGTCTGGAACAGCGGCGAGTTGGATGAGCTCTCGTCGAGGAGCACCCACTCCGAGTCATCGGATCCGTGCGGGTCGCAGAGGCAGACGAGCACCGTTTCCGGGCAGCATGGGTCGACGTTGGCATTGGCGTCGGTCACCCCGACGTACACGGCATCCCGGCCGAGCGCGTACTCCGCCGTCTCCGCGCCCGTTGCATCGGTAAACGTAGTCGTCGAATGAGCCCGCTCGGCGATGTACGCGGTCGCCAGCTTGAAGTCGTCCTCGTCGTTCGGATCAAGATAGTAGGCGGCCAGAACGTCGCGAATGCCGAGCGAATCGAACCCGAGATCGCCCAGGATGCTGTTCAGGTTAAGTTGAAAAACGCCGGTGGCCGGGCCGGTCTCCTGAGCGTGGAACGAGACCTTGACGAAACCATCCGCGTCTGTCGTATCAAACGAGCAGACGTTGTCATCCGTGGCTGTCGGATACTCGATGTAGTACGCGCTGTCGACGAATCGCGGATCCGAAGCACTCCAATCGATCCCGCTGCCGTAGATGTTGTACCACATCATCGAATAGGCCACGCCTTCGGTGATGACGGGGTCGCCGGCCGCCCAGTCATCGTGATCCGTCGGCGCAACCCCACCCAGCAGCTTCAGCAGACAGAACGTCGTCGGGCTCGGTATGCTCGAGTCCGAGCCCGCCGGGACGTACTCACGCACGGGATTCCACGATCCAGGATTGACGAGGATGAACACGGGCACGTGCTCGACCCGACTGCAATTGAGGTTCTCATCTCGGTCGAAGACCGTCAACGTTGCCGCCTCGTTTCCGTCCGCGTAGACCGTCTGATCCCAGGCGATCGTCGCCTCCACGTCGTCGATCTTCATCATCGCGACGGCGATATCCCCGGCGTCGTTCGGGTCTTGGACGATGCCGATCAGCGTGTCCATGTTCTCGAACCGACCGATGATGTATCCTTCCTCTTCTCCGTCGATCGGCGGAGGTGGGAAGTAGGCGTGCAGGACGTCGCGGTACTCCGCCCACAGATCCATCGCCCCTTCGAGCGTGAACGTGTACATCGGGACCGGCAGGCCCATGCTGGTCATGTAATCCAATGAACCGCCTCGGAACGGGTCCTCGTCGTTCCACGGATCGATCCAGTAGTAGAAGCCCCCGCCGAGGAAGGTGGACGGCGGGAGGGCGCCGTCGACGACATGCGTCGCACGTGCCGGATCGCTGTAGCTGACGCGGGAGCCGATCTGGAAGGGACGTTTCGACACGAAGATCCCGGTATCGGCTCCTGTCTCCTCCAGGAAGTCCGAGCCGAGCCAGCCGGCGGTCGGGCCGGGAGCGTGGCCCTTGTACGGAACGTAGCCCTCGGTATCGTACAGGTCTCCGTCGGCATCTCCCAGGGGCGTTCGATAGCTCTTCCAGATCGCATACACCCCGGTCTTCGGATCTAGAATCTTGACGTCGGTCCAGAACTTGTCTCGCACGTCGCAATCTAAGTTCTCATCCGCATCGGCAACGACGATCCAAACGGTGTCACCTTCCTGGATCGTCGAAACACGGTGCGCTCCGTTCTTGTCGGACGCGAAGTACAGCTCGGCGTCCGATGCCAAGACGCAGGTCCAGGCAATCGCTACGGAGATGAAGCCCAGCACTAGAGAAGTCGCAACCCGTCCCGTCATCCCGGCCTCCTCAAGCGGCAAGCCGCAATCCACATCATCCTAGCTGGGCTTTGTGGCGATTTCAAAGCGTGCTTGTCCTATCGGCTTGACGGGGATGCGGATCCCTTTCGGCCGAAGAAGGCGTGGATCAGCGACGTGGCGAGGAGGTAGCAGCCGATCGTGATCGGGAAGAGCGCCGAGAAGCCTGCGCCCTCCTGGATCTGCCCGCTGACGAGCGCGGAGAGGCCGCGCGTCCCCTGCCAGCTCATCTGCATCAGCGCGCTGGCGGTCGGACGGCGCTCTGGTTTCACCGCGTCCATCGCGAACGCGGTGTAGAGCGGGTTCGCCATGTTCATCAGTCCGGCGCGGGCGAGGAAGCCGACCGCTGACAGCCAGACGAACGGTGTGTAACCGAGCAGGATCAGGAACGGGATCGACAGCAGTTGCACCCACACGACGGCGCGGATCCGCCGCAGTCGCTCGGCGAGGATCGGGCCGACGAGTGTTGCGACGGCCATCGCGACCGACTGAAACGCGAACAGCAGCCCGACGAAGCCGTCGGAGAGGCCGAACTTCGCACGAAGGAAGACGTTCAGGAACGGGACGAGCGCCCCGGCGCCGAACCCGATGATCACCTGCGGGAGGAAGAGTCGGACCAGTTGGCCCGGCGGGCGGAACATCTCGCGCAGGCTCGGGGGCCGCGCAGCCTCATCGGGGCGGGGAGCGGTGCGCATCCGCACAAGCGGCAGGATCGAGAGCGCGAACAGCCCCGCCGCAAAGAACAGCGACGCACGGTAGGCGGCCGGATCCTCGGGGCCGACGGCCAGCATCGTCGCGAGCAGCATCGGGAGGAATCCGGCGACGAGGCACCCGAAGAAGCTCGCCAGCGTCCGCGTCGCGAACTGCACGGAGAACAGATGGGTTCGCTCGGAGGCGCCGCTGTTCTCCGCCATGAACGGTGCGCTGCTGACCTGGAGGAACGTCTGACTCAGGCCGCGGCAGGCGGAAAACAGCGCGAGCCCGACGAGGCTCGCCGAACTGGAGAGCCCGGCGAGCGCGCCGACCATCAGGACTGCGCCCCCGATCAGCGTCGCCTTGTACCCGACGCGATGTCCGATCATCCCCGCGGGAATGGCGGCGACGGTGATCAGGATCGGCGGCAGCGCGACGAGCAGGCCAAGGAGGGCCCGGTCGTGTCCGAGGGACAGCACGTAGAAGTTGAACAGCAGCCGAACGATTCCGAGGCCGAATCCGCTGATGAAGCCGTGCAGCAGGTAGAGCCGTGCGTTGGACTGGAAGCGTTGGAGCTGGTTTCCGTACTGCCGCAGGGTGCTCATGGAGGGGCGATTATACCTGCGGCTTCGGCGGTTGGTTCGAGGTGGGTACCGACGGGACGCATGTCGCGGGGATCGAACCCAGCCGTCCTCGACAGCCACCGCGATGTGGGCTACCGTGCGTCCGAGGGGGTCTTCACGTGTCCTCCTTGGTCGGCGGCCACCAACAGCTCCGCGAGCGCTTCCTTCTGGTGGCCGCCCCACTTTTTCACATGACGCAGGCTGCGGATGGGTGTCCGTCGGCCGCGTCTCGGTGTACCCTCACACTCCGATAGCAGCGGTCGAAGAGGAGGGGGGATCTCTGTGAACAGTCAGCGTGTGGATGTTCTGGTCGTCGGGATGGGGAATCTCGGGCGGCGGTTCGCGCGGACGATCTGTCAGAAGCGCGACGAGCTGATCGAGCGGTACGGGTTAGACTTCCGGATCGTCGGCGCGGCCGATTCACGGGGCGCGGCGGTCGCGGCCGACGGGTTGGACGGGGCGGCGATCGATGAGGTGAAGCGCTCCGGCGGCTCGGTCGCCGACCTGGCCGAGGTCGGACGGCCGGGGATGACCGGGATAGAGCTGATCGAATCCGTCGAGGCCGATGCGCTGTGTGAGGCCTCCCCGGTGGATCTCGATGCGGGGGCCGAGCCGGCGCTGTCTCGAATCCGGCGTGCGCTGGAGCAGGGCCTTCACGTGACCACGCCGAACAAGGGGCCGATCGTCGTGGCGTACCGTGAACTCAGCGCACTCGCCGCGGCGCACGGCGTCGAGCTTTGCTTCGACGGAACGGTCGCCGGCGGGCTTCCGGCGATCGCGCTCGGTGCCCGCGACCTGCGCGGCGCGAGGATTGAGCGGCTGGAGTCGGTCCCGAACCTGACCACCGGCTTCGTCCTCGACCGGTTGGCCGACGGCGCATCGTGGGAAACGGCGATCGACGAAGCGCGGCGTGGTGGTGCACTCGAGGGAGACGGCGCGTGGGACCTCGACGGGTGGGATGCCGCGGCCAAGCTCGTCATCCTCGCCCAGGCGGTCCTCGACCTCGACGTCCGCATCGACGAGATCGACATGCAGGGCATTCGCGACATCGACCTCGCGTGGCTGCGGGAAGAGAGCCGAGGGAACTCCGTCCGGCTCCTCGCCCGCGCGGAGCACCGCGGCGACGGCTACGACCTGTCGGTCGAGCCGGTCTCGCTTCCTCCGAATCATCCGCTCGGCCGACTCGGCCCGAAGGGGATGGGAGTCACCTACGTGACCGACCTGTTCGGAACGATCACGTCGATCATCGACGAACCGACCCCCTTACCTTCGGCGATGTCGATGCTGCGCGACCTGCTTGCGATCTACCGGGGCTGAGCGTAGAGAGAGGCGAACGGCCGATGGACCGAGTCGAGAGGATCCTGCGACACCACTGGGGATACGAATCGTTCCTCCCGCTTCAGCGTGAGGCGATCGAGTCCGTCGTCGCCGGGCGGGATTCCGTCGTCGTGCTGCCGACCGGCGGGGGAAAGTCGTTGTGTTTCCAGGTGCCGGCGGTCCGTCTGCCGGGCATGGCGATCGTCGTGTCGCCGCTGATCTCGTTGATGAAGGACCAGGTCGACGCGCTCGTCGACTGCGGCGTCGCCGCCGACTGTTTGCACAGCGCTCAGGACGTCGCGGTGCAGGACGATGTCGTCGCGCGACTTCACGCCGGCGACGTGAAGATCCTGTACGTCTCGCCCGAGCGGCTGATGATGGACGGATTCCTCCGACGGCTTCACGGGCAGCAGCTGTCGTTCATCGCCGTCGACGAGGCGCACTGCGTATCGATGTGGGGGCACGACTTCCGCCCCGAGTATCGACAGCTCGGGCGACTGAAATCGGTCTTTCCCGGGATCGCGATCCATGCCTACACGGCCACCGCGACGGCGCAGGTCCGGGACGACATCGCCGTGCAGCTGGGGCTGGTCGAGCCGGAAATCCTCGTCGGCTCGTTCGACCGCCCGAACCTGATCTACTCGGTCGAGCGGCGGAGTGACGTGGTCGCGCAGGTCGCCGACGTGCTCGATCGGCACCGCAACGAATCGTCGATCGTCTATTGCATCCGCCGTGTCGACGTCGACAGCCTGACCGAGCAGCTCGGCGAGCGCGGATACTCCGTCGCGGCGTACCATGCCGGCCTGTCCCCCGAAGAGCGGATCAGAACCCAGAATGCATTCATCGCCGAGTACATCGACACGATCGTCGCCACCGTGGCGTTCGGAATGGGGATCGACAAGTCGAACGTCCGCGCCGTGATCCACGCCGGCATGCCGAAGTCGCTCGAACACTACCAGCAGGAGAGCGGCCGCGCCGGTCGAGACGGACTCGACGCCGAGTGCGTACTGCTGTACGGATCGGGCGATTACGGAACGTGGAAGTACATCATCGAGCGGTCCGATTCGGAGGAGGCGCGCCGGGTTGCGCTCGACAAGCTGGGCGACATGTCGGCGTATGCATCGGGTGTGACCTGCCGCCATCAGGCGATCCTGCAGTACTTCGGCCAGGACCTCGAGTCGGAGAGCTGCAACGCGTGCGACGTCTGCTTCGGCGACCTCGAACTGGCCGAGGACTCGCTCGTCACGGCGCAGAAGATCCTCTCCTGTGTGTACCGGCTCGACGAGCGGTACGGTGCCGACTACACCGCGGCGGTCCTTACGGGCTCGCAGGAACAGCGAATTCTCGAGGGGCGCCACGACGAGTTGTCGACATACGGCCTGCTGTCCGATCGCAGCCGCCGGCTCGTTCGCGATTGGATCGAGCAGCTCATCGGGCAGGGGTATCTCGAGAAGCGCGGGGAGTACAACCTGCTGAAGATCACCGAGCGGGGATGGCGGGCGATCCGCGGCGGCGAGACGCCGCGGCTGCTGAAGCCGGCCGAGCGCGTCCGGCGTGCCGCCGTTGCCGACTCGTGGGAGGGCGTCCACCGGGGGCTGTTCGACACGCTGCGGATCGTTCGGCGTGAGATCGCGAAGGAGAAGGGCGTTCCGGCGTACATCGTCTTCGGCGATGCGGCGCTTCGGGACATGGCCCGCCGCCGGCCGTCGACGGTGGACGGCTTCCTCGCGGTCAGCGGGGTCGGCCAAGTGAAGGCGCAGCAGTACGGCGAACGATTCGTCGCGACGATTCGCGAGTACGCCCGTGCCCACGATGTCGAACTCGATGTCGATCCGACCGTTCGAGCGGCGCCCAAACCGAGCCGAAGGCGCCGCCGCCGGGCAAGGAGCACGGTCGACGTGAAACGAGGGCTCGCGTTCGAGCGGTTCGAGCGGGGAGAGTCGATCGCCGACGTCGCCGCCGCGCTCGAGGCGGCGACCTCCGTCGCGCTGAAATACCTGCTCGACTATGTCGCCGATCGCGGCCTGACGTCTCCGGAGCCGTGGGTCGACGGGGCGCGGTTCGAACGGGTCGCCGCTGCGGCGGCCGAGGCCGGCATCGCGCGTCCGATGCGGATCCTGAAGACGCTGGGCGACGACATCGAATACGACGAGGTCCAGATCGCGATCGCCTGTCTGAAGAACGCCGACTGAATTGCGAAGACCCCGGCCGTCCGCTGCCCCTCCGGAGTCCCGGCGTATACTGGGGGCTGCGCGAACGGGAAACCGATCGAAGCTTGATGTGTACGTCCGATGTGCGAAGACGATCCGGTGTGCTGCGTATGGCTGTATTGCGGAAAGGGAGGGTACCGGGATGAAGAGGACTGCTTGGTTGGTGCTGCTATCGATGGTCGTGGTGTCGTTTGGCGCGTGGGCCCAGTGCAACTGCTACGGACCGGACGCACCGGCTTGTTTCATGACGTTCCAGTCGAACGAGACGATCGAATTCACGCTGATCGCCCCGGTCGACTACTTCGTCTGTCACAACACCAGCGTCTCGCCGAGCATCTGGGGATGGCGGGTCGAGGCCGCGGACGGTGACGTCGTGCGTACGGTCCTGTTCGAGGACGGTCCGATCAGTCGCCGAATCCCGATGGAGTGGGATCTGTACGACGATGCCGGGTACCTCGTCGACCCCGGTTTCTACACGATCGTCGTCATGTCGACCGACGGCGAGGTCACGTATCCGGTCCGCATCCTCGAGCGTTGCCGCCCCTGCTCCGGCTGCTGGTGCTGGTGCAACGTGCCGGCCGGCTGTGACGTCCCGTGTTGCATCCCATTCGGCGAACTGTACCTGTCGCTCGCCATAGGAGAGACGCGGCCTTGCTACGGCCTGTCGATCTCGTGGCATTTCCACTTCGAGTACGAGTGCTCCGAGCCGTAGACGACGGGATCGAGTCCATTTCGATCAGGCGCCGGCCGTCTCTCGCGGGATGGCCGGCGTTTGTATCTGTAGTAGATAGATGCTAACGTAGTTCTAGTAGAACCGGGCCGGGCGTCGCATCTGCACGGCCGTTCGCCGCAACGAATATCTCTTGCACCATCCCCTCCTCCTCGATCGACGGCCGTCCGGCGGACTGCTCCGCGTCGCACGATCGCGAGCCCGCGCCTCGGCTGAGGTGACGGGCATCGTCCCGCGGATACCTGAGGAGGTGGTTGCGATGGCGCGTAGGGCTGCGGTGATCGCAGGGATCGTCGTACTGGTGTTGGTCGCGGTCGGCCTGATGCAGACCGCGCAGGTTCGAAGCCCGCTGAAGGCGGTTGCGACACGGTTTCAAGGGTACTACCTCTCCGGCAATTTCGAGTCCCGCGAGGCGGTGTTCGAGGCACGGGGCGGCACGCGAGAGGGCAGCGTCTTCGGCACGATTGGGTTTCGAGTCGTCCCCGGCGAGAAGGAGACGCTCCGGCTGGAGCTGCAGACGCTGAACCTGGTCAGCGAAGGATTCAAGACGGACCAGGGAGCGACGGGCACGATCGGTCTGTCATTGGCCGGTGCGGTCGGTGAAGTCGAGTACAGCGCGCGGACCGGGGAAATCCATGCGCCCCTCGTGGGCCGGCTGCACTACGAGCTGATCGATCGGATCCGGGGGTATCGACAGCAGGAGTGCAAGGGAGAGTGCGACGAGTTCGAGTCGTACGAGGAGACGATGCGGGGCGAACTCGTCGGGCGATTCCGCGAGCCGTTGAAGACCGCAGAAGAGGGCAAGGCGGCGCTCGAGATGGAGATCCGCTACGAGCTGTCCGACGAGATCCTCGGCATGATCTATCGGATCCATGTCATCCTCGTTGTCGTCG
>Ga0272443_10002013_pt1 | contig 27336 bp, 23 predicted proteins | sample SSMAcet12_FD_193581 | JGI IMG/M metagenome (GOLD analysis project Ga0272443, IMG submission 193581) | Marine sediment archaeal communities from Little Sippewissett salt marsh, Falmouth, MA, United States - SSM-Acet-12 | ecosystem: Environmental > Aquatic > Marine > Wetlands > Sediment ... | reverse complement strand
AAGCAGTGCGGAGAAAGAGCCTGCCTTCACAACGTATCCATTGATTCCGTCTTTTACCAGGTCACCACCCGCACCGACAGCATCTGTTGTGATAACGGGCAGACCCATACTTGCCGCCTCATTTATGACGAGTCCCCACGCCTCTGTTCCATTTCTGCCGCTACAGGGCAAAACGAAAATGTCCGAATTCCGGTACAATTTCCAGGCATCTTCATTGTGTATGTTCCCATGAAAAATAATGTTTTTTACCTGTAATGTACGCGAAAGGTTTTCACAATATTCTCGAAACGGACCATCGCCCCCGATAATAAGATTTACATTTTCGTGCTCTTTTTCTATGGAGGAAAAGGCACGGATAAGGATATCAAGCCCCTTGTATTCTACAATCCTTGAAAAATATAAAATCGTTATACGATCCGAACGGGGTTTTTCGCCGGATATATTGTCCTTCATTCCCGGCATCAGTGATTGATCTTCGGCTGACTGGTACGCCGTAAATATCGGCTTTCCTTCGGGTGATATCTTTGTGTTAAATGCCCTGGACCTGGTACCGCCTACGACAATCGCATCCGCATTGTCTGTTGTCCATTTGACGCGAAGGGCGCGTTGAAAATTTCTCCAGTGCGGGTACCCTTTTCTGAAGCGGGATGTATCCCACGACAAACTCCACAGGATAATCGGGATTCGTAAGATTTTACCTGCTAATAGCGATGCGATTGCCTGGGAGGATCCACTGATCGAAGTGATTATCACTTCGGGTTTCAGCGTGAAAATATATCTTACTAATTTAAGAATCCAGAGGGGATTGTTTTCACGGTTTAAGAACAGTACATTCCACCCGGAGTCGGGAGGCAACTGTGAAGGATACCGCACTCTATTCCGAGCAAAGACAAAAGTGACATCGTGATTTTTATGGAGCATATCAAACAGCGAATAACGATAGTGCGCATAACCGGGCTGGATAAACAATATCTTCGCCCTGCTTCCTTTTTGGATCATCCCGATGGGTGCTTTATCAGATAAACTCATTTAGTAATCCTGAAAATTCGAAAACATGAAGTTTCTTCTTTATCAAGCAGATCATATGATCCCTCATAATACGGTAGTTGCTTGATTACATCTATCTCGAATTCCTCTTCGGGTAGATTGGATGACTATCTGTTCCAGTGAGAAAGATCCCTGTTTATTAAATCCGCAAGCTTTCTATTCTCTTCGGCAAAATATTGTAAAAGAGAGGCTCTTGTTGCTTCCTTCATCGGCAGAAAAGCCTCCTCCTTGCTTTTTGAGTTTAATGTATAAATTTTTCTATGTACATCTCTGTTCTTCAGGTAATCAATTATCGTGGAGCCCCCGATTTTTCTCAGCAGAACAGAGGCCTTTCTTACGGACGATTCCACCATTCGATTTTGCGGGATACGTGTTTCATGGATACGTTCATAGAGCATTGGAGGTTTGTGTTCGGAATCGATACCTAAAAATTCGTAGAGGGCATGTATTGTTTCTTCAGGCTTTTCTTTCAGATCATCTACAAGAATAATAAATATTTGTTTTTTATCAAAATAGTGCAGCCACCGGGACAGATGTGTGTAATACAATGACTGATAGAGATACAGGGGATTGTTTTTCAGGGCGTTTTCGAAAATCAAATTTTCACCGCTGACGCGGCCGAGACTTATCTCGTGCTTATGATTGGAAAAAGCTCGTTCCACGGGATGCCTCAAGCTTACGATAAGCCTGATTTCCGGTGAATATGTATGAATCCTCTCCGGGGCATCCAGGCTGTAAAGATAGGAAGTGGAGTATTCTCCGGCGATCCCGTTTCCCCGCTTTTCAAAATATCGTTCATACCATTCGAATCCTCTGTCGTAAAAATAACTGAAAAATCGAGTGTCCTTGTCGCCATCTTGCGGAGTTGCCATGGAAATCAGGGGATGAGACAGCAATATATTGTAAAGCCATGCGCTTGCGCACTTCTGGGCGCCAATACCGATAAAATCCGGCTTCATGGTATTGTTCATCTCCTTAAAAATCGCCTGAACGGTACATAGGCGGTTGTGCGACCGAATTTTATTTTCATATACGCGAGTATTACGAGATTATTAAAACACATCGTTACCATTGCCGCTATCGCCGAGCCCGTAATACCTAAAACAGGGATCAGTAAACAATTAATTGCCACGTTTAAACCCGCCGTCACCATCATAATTTTCCCCAGAACACCTTCTCTGCCCGTCATGTTCATGAAAATTCCCACCGCGCCGGAGATCGAACCAACGAACATCCCGATCACCAGAATCACCAGCGGCAGATAGGCGGCTTCAAATTGAACGCCGAAAACAAGTTTAAGGATGGGCCTGCCCAGAAGTATAAGTCCGATAAGAATCGGTGTCGTGGTAAAGCAAACCAGTTTTGTTGATTTTCTGGCAACAAAAAAAAGGTCGTCGAGCTTACCCGAATGAAACAATTCCGAAAACTTCGGTGCTGCCATTGAAGCAACCGCTATATGAATAAACTGGGTCAGGGAAGCGAGCTTGACGGCAATGGCATAGTACCCCACTTCCGCTTCGGTGCGAAACATGCCGAGCATAAGAACACCTGTCTGGCCGATTATGAATCCCATCGTGGTAGTCAGAAGCATGGGCAGAGAAATAGAGAGAATTTCTCGACGGGACAGAGTATGAACCGTATCGTTCGATCGCACCTGCTTTTTAAAGACATAATTCACCATCTGCCAGCCGATGATTCCGGCCATGGTAAACCCGAAGAGCGCGGCATATACCGGGACATTTTCGGATGACCAGAGCACCCCGGCGATAATCAGAAAAAGCAGGTTGCAGAGCTGAGGCAAAAACTGCATAAGAGCAAACGATTTGATAAGGCGTAATCCACGGACAGCCTGCGTATTAAACGTCATTATCGACTTGAAAACAACGAAGACAGAGGCGATTGCAAAATAGTATGAGAGGTACGGTTTGGAAAAAACCTTGTCGGCAATAAGGTCGGCACTCCAAAAGAACACCGCGGACATTATCACGGAAACCACGACAATCATGAAATGGGTTTTGCGGTACACCTTTAAAGCCGAGGCGGGAGAATACCTGGACAGGTGCTCGGGAATCAACCTGAGAATGGACGTGCTTGTACCCATGGCCGTAAGAATCGTGGTCATCATGAGAAAAGAATTGATCACAGCCACAATGCCGACCATCCTGGCCCCGTACAACCGGGCCACAATTATACTGATGGCAAGGCCCAGAACTGCCGCGATTACACGTGCCGAAAACGCCCAGATGGAACCGGTAAAAATCTCCGAAAACCGGGTGTCCGAGGCAAGATTACTGTATTTCCGTTGTATAAATCGGATCATGGAGTCACACGTTATTAATGGGCCCAAACCGTTATTTCCATTTGAGATTTCTTACCCCGCCAACGCCTCTTTCAGGAATGAAGCCGATCTGTCGCGCAGATGATTCAGAGACCGGGCAATCGGGGCATAATCCATGGGTGTCATCTCGATAGTAGTATCCGTGACGGAACGCGCTCGATCACGCGCATCCGCCAGACGTAACAGGCTCAGAATCCTGTCTTGTTTCTCAGTGTTTACGATAACAGAATAAAAAGGTTTTGAAAAATTCAAAGCAAAAGCTGTCCCGTGGAACGAAGTAGTAACGACGAAGCTGGCATGCTTGACCAACCGGACAAAATCGCATGGTCCGGCATTCTTTATAACACGAGCATCTTTCTTCATATAATCCGCCAGCCTGCCATCCAGACAAATCACCGGCATTTTTAACTCTTTCTGAATTCGCGTGATCATATCATCAATTTGAGGATGCGGGTTGAACGCGTAGTCAAGTACGTATGCCAGAATATAGGGCTGCTTTACCTCAATGCGCGAATATTCCGCCAGTTTACTCCACTCGCTTTCATTCAAAAGCAGGGTGGGGTCGCAAACCACTTCAGCCCTTTGCCCTGTTAGATCGGCCACAAGTCCGATCCCGGAGTGTTCTCTTACGGAAATACGATCAAAGCGGGAAAGATGACGGGCATACAACTTCCTGAATTCTTTGGGAATACGCGTGGTCGAGAAACTCGACGCGAACGAGATGCGTGAGGCATGTATCTTTTTGCAGAATGAAAGAAAAAAGGTGGTATCATCCTTCACATACAACGGGTTCCAGACCTGATCGCTCCCGGTAAGATAGATGTCATAGGAGGGAGAGTTGTCGTGGATATCCTCGTAACTTGAATATGTGCGAGGCGAAAGAGATAAAAAGCGTTTAGAAAAAGCCTGAAACCGCTTCCGCTTGATAAAATCCGGAAATCCCCAAAACACATTTGAGATGATAAATCGCGCTTTCTGTTTGACACGTTTCAAGATACTCTCTTTGATACAATGCCTGTTGTTCGGATAAATGTAATCGATGACCTCACAATTATATCCCAGTTCTCTCACTTTTCGCTGCAAGGCATACGTCTGGAGTGCCGACCCGAAGTTCAGCACCCGGTGCATCGTAATCAAGCCTACCCTTTTTTTCTCTATGCTCTTTTCCATATCTTCTTAAGGCGATTAAAGAGGATCGTATGAATGTCCAGCACAATATGGAATAGTCTGGCTCTTTTTGCGATAGTGATCAGTTCGCCATCGCCGGCGAGACTCCGCTTTACATAGCGATATCCTGAAGGCCTTTTTATACTATGCCGCATTTGCCCTTCCGTCACTACCGAAAGAGGCTGAGCCTTTACATAAGAGTTCGTGAGTGAGTCTACCAGTTTCTTACCCTTTTCCGAAAAGGCCAGAAGCGCGCTCACACCTTCATCGTTATCCCGGTATGCCGTACCCCATAAATCACCGATTCGGATATCCGCCGCCGATGAGAGCATCCTGTACTTGCATCGGTCGTAACAGGCCGTATTAAGACATAACCCCCGCAGAAAAAAGCGCCAGAAGGGATCCCTGTCGCGCGTGCTTGAATAATACTCCCTCCCGTTTTTACCGGAGATGGCGATTGCCAGCGAATCATGCCAGCCACCCCGCTTGTCGCGCCAGGCGGCACCGGTTATTCTGCCTGTCCGGCGTTCTACCATTTTCGTATACTTCCGCCACATGAGCATCGATGGCACCCCGTGACAAAAGAAATCCATCAATACAAAGTTATCCTCGATCTTCAGCTTACGGATGTAACGGCGCATGGAATCTATCTGGCAGGGTGTCCCCGTTATTAAAAACCTGTCACTCCGGTTTATCCTCTCGAACCCCGGCAATGTATAGCTTTGAATATATTTTGACCCGATGCTGGGCTTGAAGTCCTCAACCGTCGATGACAGGAAATGTTCGGCCCGGTTTGCTTCAACATTATAGCGGACGCCGCACGCTTTATACCCCCCTTCAATCAGGTGTTTCGCGATTTCGAATCCCATTCCCCCCGAGGAACAGTTCGCCCGGACCCACTTACTCTTGCTCCACGCGGCATACGTAGCCGCCTGCGAATTTCCCGCGGATATCACCTCATCATCGGCATACGCGCAAACCGCGACACACAGGCCACATGCCGTGCAGGCATTTTCGTCGATTATCCGCGGCTCGTAAAACCCATCCGGATTTAATTCGATAGTGATGATCTTTTCCGGGCACGCGATCGCGCAAACACCGCATCCATAGCAGTTTTTTACAGAACCAATAGTATTCATTCGATACCGGGGTGCGCCGGAGAGTGCATGCTCCGACGATCAGATCTGAGACCGATTTTCCACATCCCATATATTCGACTAATGTGGCAGGAAACGCAAAGCCAGTAAACAGCGCGCTTATCTGCGGCCCGCACCATAGCGGGCATACCGATCTCATCTCAAGGGGTCAAATCCTCATTCAGGAACATAAGGATATTAAACAACTTTCGTGCCTTTTTCCCCCAATCTTTCATAGTCGGGGAAAATCGCATCGTTATAGAAATCAAGCCCGAAGGCGGAGACAATGTTAAGAATTTTCGCAATCTGCTCCTTCGATAAATGATCCTTCCATTTTGAAAGTTGCCGGATATCTGAAATTTTGAGATCATTCGATGCCGTCCTGCTGGGGGTGGTGATATTTTTAAGATTTTTCCTTGAAAAAACAATTCCGCACATATCGGCAATCTCTTTTATGCTTCCGGGGGAATTCATCGTCAATTTTTCATAGGGCGCCAGAAGCCATTTGTGTTTTTGAGTCGAAGTCAGCGGAACATAATTATCGATGCACCAGGCAGTCGCAAGCAATTCTTCCGGAGTGGTAATCCTCTCTATCTTTTTGATAATAGTTTCATCAACAGAGTCGATCTCCCGGGCTTCGTTTAGTATTTCTTCTTTTCCCGGGCCCACGTCACGACCGGAGAGAAGGTTATTATATCCACTATACCCCGACCGGGATTGAGAAGCGACTACCGCGCAGGGATGTCTAATCAATAAAATTATTTGTCGAACGTCGAATTTTTCGGATAGCCAGGGCAACAGACGGGTAGCCCGAATAAATTTAACAACCAGTTTATCACTGAGAATCGCGCTCGTGAAATCCTCCATTCCTGCAAAGCGGGAAGAAGAAATTTTGCCGGTGAACACCCTTTTCAGATATTCTTCCCCCGTTACCCATGTTTCTCCTGCCGGACGATACGTGCGGGCGCTGAAACCGGAGCGCACGGCCTCCGGGAACCTTGCTGGGTGAAGAGGCTCTGAAATAATTGAATATTCGCGTGTCGAACCCAGCACTTTCGTCAGCCAGGTCGTCCCCGACCGGGGAGAACCTGCCACAATAATCGTATCCTGAAGACTGTATTTTTTCCTCTGAGAAATGATTCCTCTGAGCGCCACCAATTCAGTCCGCAGGAAATTCTTCAAGGGTTGACATCGCTCAGAACAATATACTGCAGGTTGCTTGGGATTCAAATATCTGTTCCTGTAAGGGCTGGAATAGAGATAGGTATTACAGTGAGATCAGGCATTAACTCATCAAGTTGTCGCGTAAGAATACTTTGCGCGCGGGAAAAACCGATTGCGAAGATCCTGTTACAATTCCTGTTTTCAGATTTTGATCAAAACCGATCATTTTTAATGAAATTACCTGTCGGTTTTCATTCCACAATCGAATGTAAACCGACACGCTTCTACAGGCAGACGAAACGACTGTAACGTATGCCGCGATTTGCGAGGATGTTCGAGAACGACGCCTGTCACTTTTCAATTACTCGATAATACTCTTTTTCAACAAGGTCGGCGATGCGTTCGTATGCGCGATGTTCCCGCACGTATTTTTTCCCCTTCCGGCCCATATGCTCAGCCCGGACCGGATCACTCAGGATTTCAATAATGCCCCCGGCAAAGGCGTCTTCGTCATACGGAACAGATATTCCGGCACCGCTTTGAGAAATCACGAGATCCTGCTCGGGATGATTTGTAGCGACAACCGGTTTGCCGAATCCCATATATTCGACTAATTTGGTGGGAGACGCAGAGTTCAAGATGGGTATCGGATAAAATGGCGAAACGCACACCTGCGCTTTCCGGACATACGACCATGCCTGTTTCATCGGCAGAAAACCGGTAAATACAACAGAATCGGAGATTCCCAGCCTGTCAGCTTCGTCTTCAAGGAATGATATGTCGGATGGATCGTCCCCTCCCCCAACCATAAACAAGACCGCTTCGGGAACATGATCGAGAACTTCGGCGAAAGAACGAATAAGAAACTCCATTTTGCGGGCACGTATCATGGTTCCAAGATACGTGACATATTTTTTGCCCGTTCCGGGGGTATCGTCAGTCGAATCAGATTGCGGAAAGCTCGACGGCTCAATACCCATCGGTACAGGGGTCAGTTTTTCACCCGGAATGCCTTCCACCATTATATCCTTCTTCATCTGCTCGCTTTGCACAAAGACATGATCGGCCCGCGGCAGGATAATACGGTAAAGCAGGAATTTGAGTAAAAGGCCTCGCAGGTAATAAAAAACCGGATATGGCGCGCTGCCCTCTTTTGACTTACAAATCGACGCTTCCGGGAACGGATAGGAAAGCCAGTAGATAAATTTGCTGTTATTGCGGCGGGCACACCACAATGCGGGAAGTGCCGAAATAAATTTATCTTTCACCTGTACAAAATCATAGTTTTTGCTCTTGATAAGCTTCATCATTCTGAAATCGTTTTTTTTATCAAGATAATGTTTGTGCAGCCGGGCCAGCCTTCCTGTACCCTGATTTGTCGCGCCAACCCACACCTCGCTGTCCCGCCATCTTGTTTTATACTCACGATCGCATCTATCCTCCGACTGCAGAATCCAGTCGATAGTATGCCCGCGACCCGATAACACGCGTCCGAAGAGAACATCGACATCAACCCGAAAGGGTATGTATTTATCTGAAGAGATAAAAAGGAATGTGAGAGGATTAACCATGGAAATTCCTTCTAAACAATCGTTCGTAAAAATACGCCAAAGTTACAATCAAAGATGAACCATCTCTTCAATGCGTGACATCCAACATTAAAAGGGTAGTCCCTGCAGAGAGAAAACAGCAATCCGGGATAGCTCACACCGTATCCCCTGTATCGATGTAGTACACGCTGCTGCCTTTATATTTTTTAACATCAAGCAGTTTCGAGCCGTTACTTATTAACGTGTTTATCATATACGCCTCTTCACTATCAGGCTGGGAGGCATGATATACATGCGAAAACACCAGCCAGACTTTCCCCTTGAGATTCAGAAGCTCAGCATCATACTTATGTTTTTCCTCGTGATGAAACGCGCCCAGTCGTACCGGATTATCTATCTTTACGACCTTTGTGTCTTTATAATACTTAAAAGCGGAACGAGAATTACAATATACATAAATCGTTTCATCACGTTTTATATTCGATTCCATATAATTCAGGCTCTGTTTAATTTCCTGAATTTGTACAGGGAAATTCAAATAGATCGGATAAAACATCGCAAGCACCGGGATTATTAACAAAAACCGCGGCAACGCGAGTATTCGTTTATCTGCAAATTCAAAAAGTTCATACAAACCAATTGAAAATACCAGTATGATCAACGGGGTACTATAGAGCAAAAATCTCCCTTTAAACGGGTACAACATCAGACCGGACAGGAACAGATGTACCGCTATCGGCGCCAGGCAGAAATAAAGGACCGTGTACTTCCGCCTTTTCAGCATAAAACCGACGGCAGCTATTGATATCGAGGAGGGTATATACCAGAGAAAGCTGAACCCCAGAAGATAGGAATAGATATCTTTGGCAGCTCGAAACAGAAATAAATAGAAGCCCGCGGAAAAGGGGTTTAACGGCAAGAAGGCTTCTCTCCAATAATTTAACATACGTTCCGTATGCGGGTGATTATGGACAAAAAGAACGTAATAAATACAGAAAACTATCGCCCAGAACAAAAGCGGGAGAACTATCCTGAAATTCTTATTCGTGTAAAATTCAGAATACAGGAAGTATATACCGGCGACGAAGAGTATTATCACCGCTATATTTGAAAACAGTAGGGCAACACCGCCGATGACCGCGTAAATCAATAATGATCTGTTTGTATTCGGTTTAAGAGTCAGGCAGCAGTATAAAATCAGTACGGCAAACAGAACATCTGACGAATACTGTTTAACCTCCGAGGAATATCGTAACAACCGCAATGTTATACTGAAGATCGATGTCGAGAGAAGCGCGATCATCCTGTTTCCGGTCAGCTTCCCGGCAAGCAGATACAACAGGGGTATGGAAGCCAGAAAACTGATGAGGGGTACAATCCTCAGCGCGTATTCATTGTTCCCCAGTATCAGGACCGACACTCTCTCTACGAATAAAAATCCAATAGGCGCAACCTGGTTGCAGTCTAACGGCTGTGTCAGTTCCGAAAAGCCCCTTTCAATGATATTGAGGGCGAGCATTGCTTCATCAAGCCACAGGCTCCTGTTGAATATAAACTGATAAAGAGCCAGAAAAATACCGACAAAGATAACCAGGTAAAAAATGCCATAGAGAACAAATTGAGGGTTTTTAACGTGATGCCTGTCCATAGTTATTCAGATCTGAAAAGGCCATACTTGAGTATACAATAGACAGCCCTGAGCCCGTCTTTCCAGCCGATCTTCTTTCCCTCTTCATAGGTTCTTCCATAATATGAAATTCCGATTTCATAAATCCTTACGTCAGGTATTCGAGAGATTTTCGCCGTAACCTCGGGTTCAAAACCGAAACGAGCCTCTTTCAACCGTAGGGATTGAATCATTTTTGTATTAAAAAGCTTGTAGCATGTTTCCATGTCCGTCAGGTTAAGATTGGTAACGATATTGGAAAGGAATGTCAGAAACCTGTTACCGATTGTATGCCAGAAAAACAAAATCCGGTGTGGATTACTCCCCATAAATCGAGATCCGTACACCACATCGGCAAAGCCCGACACAACGGGTTTCAGCAAATCATTGTATTCGTCGGGGTCATATTCAAAATCCGCATCCTGTATGACAAGATACTCACCCGTTGCCTGTGATATTCCCGTATGAAGCGCCGCCCCTTTTCCTTTATTGACTTCATGTTCGAAATATTTTATCCGGACATCTTCATTGTCACGGATATATTTCTCTATCGCCTCTTGTGTCCCGTCGGTCGAACAATCATTTACTATGATAATTTCCTTCCCTATCCCGTCGATCAGTGTTATCGCCTTGATTTTATCCAGTATCGGGCGAATAGTAGCTTCCTCATTGTAGGCCGGTATGATAATCGACAGTGTGTCTATATGAACGTTTCGGGTATTCGACATATCCTTCACCAGGTTAGTGTTTTCCCTTTGAAGATAATAAAGACAATGGCTTATAAAGTAATTCTACACACAAAACGTCTTATACAACGTCCACGTACCGAGAACGATAATGATCGTACCGATTATGTGCTGTAATTTTCCTTTTGTCAGTTTTGTGGTAAAGGCGGCAAAGGGCGCCACGACAACCGAACCCATAATCAGGGCGAGCAACAACTCCCACTGTATTACGTCCGATGAAAAGAAGAGCGAAAGAAAGTCTGACACAGGCATTTCAAGAATTGAGCCGTCTATTTTTTCGATAACCCTTAAAATCAGATACGTCAGAAAGGCGATGATACAGATAGGCGCTTCGGCAAGCGTCGTGATGCCGACCGCGTTGGTGGTCTTCTGCCCTGAAACGAGCTGTCCTCCGGTTACCACGGGTCCGAACCCTCCGCCTGAGATTGCCTTGTTGAAAGCGCTCACTATACCGACAACAGCCATCTTTCCCCACGAAAAGGTGAACGTCCTGTTCATCAGCAGTAATGTTCCCATAATAATCACCAGGACACCGATGTATGTTTTTATCACTGTCTTCGGTATATTCACGGCAATGAAAACCGCTATGATCGTGGCAACAATGCCGAACCCGACGATAATGAAAACCGCCTTTAAATCGTTCGATTTTCTATTGAAGTCAACATTCTCAAATTGCTGATGAAAGATCGATGCCGTCAGTCCCCCGAAAGACTGTGACAACAATATGGCGGGAACGGCAACAATGGGCTCGAATCCCATTATTATCAGAATGGGGGAAAGAATTGTGCCGTATCCCATGCCCATGGAGGCATCGATGAATTCGCATACGAAAGCAAACAAGAAAAGCCAGAGAAAAAGAGAGACGGTAATATCCATACATTTTTTCCTTTCTGTTTCTTGCGGGACGGGGATTGAGCAGATTTTTCTGTTTTATCGGCGTCCTTATAGAATTATTTTTCTTTCTTTTATGAGCCGTGTAATTTCCGCGACAATGTCGTCTACGGTACGCAAATCTGTCTCGGCAATTATTTCAGGGTTTTGAGGCTCTTCATAGTGTGAAGAGATGCCCGTAAATTCTTTAATCTTTCCATCCTTTACCTTTTTATAGAGTCCGTTGGGATCGCGTCTCTTGCACACATCGAGGCTGCACTTGGTATAAATCTCGAAAAATCTGTTTTTGGGTATCAGCGATCTCGCGAAGGCCCTGTCCCTTTCAAAGGGGGATATAAACGCGCAGATAACAATATCGCCCGATTCAAAGAAGAGCCGCGCCGTCTCTCCCGCCCGCCGGATATTCTCCGATCTGTCTTCATCCGAAAAGCCCAGGTCTCCGCACAGACCATGTCTGATGGTATCACCGTCAAGGAGCATGGTATGACATCCCGCGTCAAAAATGGCTTTCTCAAGATTTCTGGCAATCGTTGATTTTCCTGAACCCGAATATCCGGTAAACCACAGCACTGCCGCTTTATGGCCGTTGTGTTTTTCCCGTGTCTTACGGGAGATGTTCCAGCCGCTCCAGACGGTATGCGGAGATTTCTTCTGAGGGGTTTTGTCCTCTGTTTTTTCAGTCAGCTCATCGATTGTCCGGGCGATCCCGCGTATCATTCCGGCGGCAACGGTATTGCTTGTATAGGAATCGATCAGTATGAAGCTTCCCGTTCCATGATTATTCTTGTAGCTGTCAAAGAAGATGGGAGACGCTGTTCTGATCTCAACACGTGCTATCTCGTTGAGTGAGAGTGTATCCGTTTTCTCTCTGTGAAGCGTGTTTACGTCGATCTTGTAAAGGATTCGCGGGATGAAGGCCTTGACGTTTCTTGTGGTGTGCTTGAGAATATAGGGGTTTCCGTTTGATACCGCCTTTTCATCCATCCAGCATATAATGGCTTCGAGGTGATTGCCAACCTGCGGCAAATTGTTCCTGCGAACGATCATATCTCCCCGGCTTATATCGATCTCGTCCGAGAGTGTCATGACAACCGACTGGGGAGAAAAGGCCTCTTTGAGTGCATCGTCGTACGTCACCAGTGATTCCACAGTCGATGTTCTGCCGGACGGAAGAACCGCGATCTCCTCGCCGGCACTGATCGTTCCCGATGTTATTCTACCGGCGAACCCCCTGAAATCGAGGTTGGGCCGGATGACGGTCTGAACGGGGAAACGGAAATCAAGGAGATTCCTGTCCGCTGTTGAATGGACGGTCTCCAGGTAGTGCAGGAGGGTCGACCCTTCATACCAGGGCATATTATCGCTTTTTGTCGTGACGTTGTCTCCCTTGAGGGCGGAGACCGGAATGAAAACGATATCGTGTATGTCCAGTTTTTCGGAGAAATCCTGGTAGGTCGATACGATATCACGGAAGACCTCCTCCGAGTAATCAACGAGATCCATCTTGTTGATCGCCACTATCAGGTGGGGAATCTGCAGAAGAGAGAGCAGTATCCCGTGGCGTCGGGATTGCGTCAGGACTCCGTTTCGCGCGTCGATCAGGATAATTGCCAGTTCCGAGGTGGACGCGCCGGTTATGGTATTTCGGGTATACTGCTCATGACCGGGGGTATCGGCAATGATAAATTTTCGTTCCGGTGACTCAAAATAGCGGTAGGCCACGTCGATCGTTATTCCCTGTTCACGTTCGGCGGACAGCCCGTCCAGGAGAAGAGCAAGATCCGCTTCGCCCCGGCCCTGTCTCATTGATGTCTTTTCAATCGCGGCGTACTGGTCTTCAAAGATGGATTTTGTTTCATACAGCAATCGTCCGATAAGGGTGGACTTTCCATCATCGACGCTGCCGGTTGTAACAAAGCGAAGGAGAGTTTTTTCTCTGGTTGTCATTAAAAGTATCCCTCCTTCTTTTTGTCTTCCATTGCGGCATCGCTGCCCAGATCTATAACGCGGTTTTCCCGTTCCGATTTCCGGGTATTGATAACCTCGACGATCAGGTCATCCAGTGTGGTTGATTCCGACGGTATCGCCCCGGTGCAGGGAATGCACCCGAGACTTCTGAAACGACAGTTGATTGTCCGGATCTCTTCATCCTTGAAGCGGCTTGTTTCGTCCTGAACGGTGGAAAAAGTGGAGACGGGAATGAGTATTCCGTCTCGCTCTACCACTTCCCGTTTCCGGGCAAAGTAAATAGGAACAACGGGGATATTCTCCACCCGTATATAATTCCATATATCCACCTCTGTCCAGTTGCTCAGGGGAAATACCCTTACGGTCTGGCCCTCGTTCAATCGCGTATTGTAAAGATCCCAGAGTTCGGGGCGCTGGTTTTTGGGGTCCCACTGCCCGAATTCGTCGCGTATGGAGAATACCCGTTCCTTTGCGCGCGATTTTTCTTCCTCCCTTCGGGCACCGCCGAACGCCGCGTCAAAATCGTGTTTCTTCAACGCGTCAAGAAGGCCCTGGGTCTTCAGGTACCAGCAGCACTTATCGGTCCCCAGTTTCAGAGGATGGCATCCCCTGGCGATCCATTCTTCGTTTCGCTCCACAATAAGAGTGGCTCCGATCTCTTTGCAGAAACGATCCCTGAATGCGTACATCTCGGGAAATTTGTACCCCGTATCGATATGCATGAGAGGAAACGGGAATTTACCCGGATAGAATGCCTTCTGAGCAAGACGCACCATGACGCTGGAATCCTTGCCGACGGAATACAGCATAACAGGATTTTTAAACTCCGCGACGACTTCCCTCATGATGTGAATGGATTCCGACTCAAGCTGTTTGAGATACGGAAAACTATAAGAATTCATGAACCCTCCCGTTGACATATATTGTATACAGCTTCGCCCCGTGAATTACATGGAAAGCCCGAAGTAATTCCACTATTTAAAATATCCGGAAGATTACCGGCCGATCTTCACAACGTGCCTGTGAACAAAAATCTCAATACAATTCGATTGCATAACTACCGGGATATATCGCAATCGATATCAGTACACACACCCTTTGATATTGTCCCGGTTATGATCCGGTTTTGCACCTTATAATACGCTCATTTCTTTTTTAATGTATATCCGACATGATTAATTCGAGCTTTCAGGCTTCTCCTGTAGGCCGGGATTGTCAGGGATATTTTTTCATTATACCTGCCCGATTGAGAATGAATCATTTCCGATACGTATGGAAAGATCTGATAGCGGTACAATACGAGATTCCGTGCTTCTTCCAGGGCCGGGATATAGCGTTCCCAGTCGGCGCCGTTAACGATACGCTTTATCTCTCGAAGGCTTTCCTCAGGTTGTTCTATATCGATCCTGTGGAACGATCCTTCAGGAAAATAATCTTCAATATTCATGCATCCGTAATAGATGGGCACAGTCCAGGATAAAAAACAATCGGCAATCTTTTCGGTCCAGTAGTCCGGGCAGCTTGTATTTTCTATGGCAAGTGAGTATCGGTAGGGCGCAAGAGCGTCCCATTTATCTTCAATAAAATTGATTCCCCTGCCATACAAATCCAGTTTCAGGTCCTGATGCCCCGTGATACGGTCTAAAAATTGTCTTCTTTTAACATGTCCCGGCAGATCCATCGATTCACCGACGATAGCCGACAATTGTTTTGATTTCGAAGGGATACCGGCGGAGATCAACTCATCGAAGGTTTTGTCGACATGCCAGGGAACAGCGGGCTGGGAAGAAACATATTTCCCGTCATTCGAGGGTATATAATGGGTAAAGACTCTGGCAAAAAATTCATGCTTCTCGACCATCCAGTCGCTATGCCCTTTCATGTACGGTTCCTGCATAATTGCCCATACGTTTTCTTTCGGACATCGCGCGCGTGTCTCGGTTTTCATAACATTATTAAGCATTATCAGAAAATCACAATCCTCTACGGTATCAGTGGTAAACTGTATGTTATCCCACACACCCCTTCCTCCGAGTGTTTGACGCATTAGATCAGGCCGGTCCCAATTCTTAACAATTCGTGCCAGTATCATTATTCACTGCCTCAGAAATTTCCGCCACCAGCCTGCATGTTTCGCATATAACAACATCTCCGGATGGCGATACGATCCCTCGTCATTTATATTGACACGGCGCCTGAACAATTCCGTCCATTACCCGGTCCTGAAATCATCTCTGTATTCCCGCCCGAACAGTGACTCTCTGTTGAGGAAATAACATTGTTTCCCGGAATTTCACTCAATACGAACGGGCTATAGATATGCATTAAGCGTGCCTGAATAGTCAAGATAAAAAACCCGAATTACGCAGAGAGAATCGGGCATAAAGGGGAAACCCCGGATGATTCCGAAAGGTTCAACTGTCTTTAACGCCGGCATCTTTACCGTCGGAGTTTTTCTGTTTTTTTTCGGAGTGATATGAGATTGCCGGGCGCTCCACGACGAGCCCCTCCGGTGCCTGCCGATAATTCCGTAAAAGTGATCCCTTTATGACACATCAACAATGAATTCACTTTGAAAATCCTTGACTGAGTTGTCAATGTGTGTATGTATTCACTTGAAACACGGCTCAAGGAAAAAATTGCCAGAATACCGTCAGGATCAGGCCCGGCATCTTCCTGCCTACACCCGAAAATGAGAATGTGAACCGTTATACGAGATACGCCGGATCCTGATTGCTCCCGCATATCATTCGCCCATCGAATAACGTTCAAGGAGGCATGCTATGAAGATTTCGGCAATAGAACTGTACCATGTGTCGGTCCCCCTGAGACATACCTTCTGGCCGACATGGATTCCCGGTTATCCGCAGACCCATAATGGATTCACCCTGGTAAAGATCACGACAGACGACGGCATCGAGGGATATTCCGCCGGTTCCGCGCTCGGTGTCGAGCGGCAGGGCCTGGGAGATCTCATCGGGGGATACCTGCTGGGGGCCGACCCCACCGACATCGAAGGGGTGCAGAACCTCTTGAAACAGGCGGGCATCCTGGGGTGGAGAAACTTCTGGATAGAACCGGCTTGCTGGGACATTATCGGCAAGAGTATGGGCAAGCCGGTATATGAAATCCTGGGCGGGAATGCCAAGCCGGTCCCCGTATACTGCTCCACCGGTGAAATGCATGAACCGGAGCAAAGGGTCGGTGAACTGACGGCGATGAAAGAGAGGGGCTTTACAACAGCCAAGCTTCGCGTCAAAAACAGAGAACTGAAGGACGATATACGGCAGATCGAGGTCGTCCGGAAGGGTATGGGCGACAACTTCGTCCTGGGAGTCGACGCGAATCAGGGCTGGCTTGTCACGATCGTGGATAAGATCCCCGCATGGGACCTTGATCGCGCCACTGAGTTCGCGAAGGCATGCCACGCCAACGGCATCGAATGGCTGGAGGAACCGCTGGATTCCAGAGATTACGACGGCAACGCCGCCTTGAAAGCGGTGTCGGATGTCAAGATATCGGGAGCCGAACTCAATTACGGCTGGGATGAAATAAAGATCATGTTCGAAAAGGATTGTTTCGACATATACCAGCCCGACGCCACATTTGCCGGCGGTATCTCCCAGGTAATGCAAGTAATCGAGGCGTGCCATAAAAACAGGCGGGCGTTTTCCCCTCACACATGGACGAACGGTATCGGTTTTTACATCGGCTGGAACATGGTTCTCGCCGATACGGAAAACGATCTCCCACTGGAATACCCGCTCGAAGAACCCTCATGGGTCCCGGAATTCAGGGAGGGAATCATCGAACCGATCATTCCCGATAAAAACGCCATGCTCCAGCCCTTTACACGGCCGGGCCTCGGATTTGAGATTGACAAAAGACTTCTGAAGAAATATGGAAAGCGGTTCTTCAAGGCTACGGAGACGCGACTGAAATTGAAGATGGTGCGGCAAAAGGGGCTGAAAACCGCCCTGGAACTGAAAAAGAGAAAGGAAAGCCGGGACGATCAATAATGAAACCGTTCCTGCAGCAATAAATCCACAGTGGGCACGAATCTGAAAAAAGAGATCAAGTTCTTCCTCATAAAGCATATTTTGTCCTCCGCGGCATACTATATCTTCAGTCTGTATGCAAAGACCCTGCGGCTGCGTCTGGAGGGTATGGACCGGATCGATAATCACCTGGAAAGCAACGGCCGGATTGTCCTCGCCTCGTGGCATCAACGATTTTTCGGGGGATTTTTTCTTCCCAAGAGGATGGGGAAACCGATCAGTATCATGATTTCACAGAGCCGGGACGGTGATTTTGCCGCCAATATTGCCGGACGGATCGGATGGGTACCCGCGCGCGGTTCAAGCTCCCGTGGAGGCAAGAACGCCCTGAGAAAGATAATCGACGAAATGATGGAAACCCAGATCGCCGGCCATATCGTCGATGGTCCCACGGGTCCTCCGCATGTCATAAAGTCCGGACTGATAACGCTGGCACAGCAGTCCGGCGCCGTGATCTGCCCCACCTTCGTGCTCTATGAAAACGCATGGACATTTAACAGCTGGGACCGGTTCATGGTCCCGAAACCGTTCAGCAGGGTCACTATCCGCTTCGGCTCATTCGAACACGTTCCCGAAAATGCGGATTCCGGGGAATTTGAACGGATTCGCCTCGATATCGAACAGAAAATGCTGAAGGGATATGAAGAGGGAGACAGGGAAGCGGGATCCGGCCGGCTATTTACATAAAAAACCGTATCCCCGATATCCCGAAATAGAGAGCGAAAGAGATAAGTATAACGGCACAGATACCGATAATAATCCGGTATATCGTGTCGCTTAGATATTTTCTCCCCCGTGAAACGAACAACGATACGGTGCTGTACCACAAAAGGTCCGCCAGTATATGCCCTGTAAAGAAGACCGCCACGCCGATGAAACCGAATTTCATCGAAACAATGACATACCCCAGACCGATCGTCGCCCACCATATTATCCAGTAGGGATTTGCCAGGCTTGTCAGAATGCCCGCCACGACGGGACCGCCCCAGGCGCTTTTCCCTTCCGTAAGATCGAGTCGGAGATTCTTTATACCTTTCAGCATATCGAAAGAGAGCCAGAGCAGGACAACACCTCCCGCTATTCCGACGATCCCGAGCAGCCCGGGATTGTTGATAAGGTCCGCAAACCCCAGAACGAGAAGGACCAAGAGCGATATCTCGAGTATGGCGTGCCCGAGAATCATCAGCGGGCCGGCTATAAAACCCCTCTTTGTGGTTTCGCTGATCGTCACGGTCAGCACGGGGCCGGGCATCATCGCGCCTGACAGCGCGATAATAAAGGATGATACGAATATTGTTAACAGATTTTCCATCTTTCGGTTCTTATCCGGATATTTTTGACTTAACGGTCTCGATTATGTAGTATCACTCTTCCGTGGAGGATGCCATACAAAATGAAGAGGAACCGTGCACACATTCTCATTTTCAGCACTCTATCCGTGCTGCTTGCGTGCGCGTTACTTTGCGCGGCGCCATTGCCGTCGCAGGCCGCGACCCCTGATCGTCAATCGCGGGAAGACGACCGCGTACAACTGCTCGAAGACAGGGAATATTTTCCGGCATTCATGAAAGCGATCCAGGGTGCGGAGAATGAGATCATCATGTCGTTCTTTTTATTCAAGACAGCCAATCACAAGAAAAGTTACACCGACAGGCTCCTGGCAGCGCTCGTCCGCGCGGCCGATCGCGGGGTAACGGTCCGGATCGTTCTTGAGAGAGGAAACAGGGGACACGGCTCGCTGACTGACAAGAGCAATGGCGAGACGGCATCACGATTAACGGGAAAGGGTATCGATGTCCGTTTTGATTCTCCGCACGTCACTACCCACACAAAGGTAGCCGTAATCGACAGACGGTACATATTCCTTGGAAGTCATAATTTGACAAATTCCGCGCTCAAGTATAATCATGAGCTGTCGGTTGTTATTGATTCGCCATCAATGGCGAGAGAAGCGATACGATATATCAACTCGCTTTACAAATGAGATTATGATGAAAAAACAGAAAATAATACTGTTCGCTCTGTGCGCCGCGCTGATATTGATTGCGGCAGGGTGTGCCGGCGTTCCCACTAAAAAGGAAAGCCTTAAGGTTGTCTTCGAGGGCATGCCTGAAGAGATCGTCCGGACATTTGATATGGCCGACGAAGCGTTCGAGGAAAAACGCTTTGACAGGGCAATGATACTCTATGACGGCATACTTGAGCGCTTCCCGTCGGGGAGGATAGCGTCCCTGTCCCATTTAAAACGGGGGGAGGTATTTATCGCCCGCGGGGAGTATACCAGGGCCATCGAAGAGCTGAAACTCATCCGGGGCGGAGTCGAGGGTGATCCTGTCTACGCGGAAGGTCGCTACATGCTCGCATTCTCTTATTCACAACTGGGCATGAACGAAATCTCGGAAGAGATCTGCAGGGCACTCTTCAGTGAACCGATTCCCTCTTACCTGAAACCGGAAATCGCGTCATTGATGGGTGACAACCTCTCAGAATCAGGCAAAAACCGGGAAGCATTCGAATGGTATATGGAATCATTGAAAAACAAACCGGATGCGGCGCTGAAAAGGTATGTCAAGACGGAGATCGAAAACCTTATCGCCTACGGTCTTTCATTCGATCAACTCGAGGAACTAAGAGAGGAATACTGGTGGGGATATCCCTCGGGATATCTCCTCTACACGCTCGCTTTAATATCCAGCGATGTCAGAAACTTTGAAAAAGCGGATAACTATCTGGGCAAGTTTCTCTCCGGGCACAGCGGGCACCCTCTTTTCGAAAAGGGAGAGATCCTGCGCCGGAGAATTGACGATATGAAACTGGTAAAATATAACGCGGTCGGGTGCATTCTTCCTCTCACCGGGAAATATGCCACCTATGGAAACCGCGCCCTCGACGCCATTGTCCTCGCCACCGGCATATTCGACACCACGTACAGCAATCCCATACAGCTCTTCATAGAAGACTCGAAGGGCGATCCCGATACCGCCAGGGAAGCGGTCAGAAGACTTGCCGAAGATCATCACGTTATCGGCATAATCGGTCCGCTCGGAAGCGCGGCGGCCTCCGAAGCGGCTAAAGAAGCCCAGGAACAGGGTGTTCCGGTAATAACCCTGACCCCCAAAAAAGATGTTTCCGAAGCGGGAGAGTATGTTTTTCGAGATTTTCTTACCGCCGATATGCAGGTACGAGAGCTTGTCTCATACTCCATTACTACCCTCGGCATCGACACCTTCGCTATCTTATACCCCGATGACAATTACGGAGAAAACATGATGAACCTTTTCTGGGATGAGGTCCTGTGGCAGGGCGGTCAGATACGCGGAGTGGAATCATACGGCAGCAAGCAAACCGATTTCGGAAAGGAAATCAAGGCATTAACCGGGTTAGACGTATTAGATAAAGAGAAAGAATCAGAAGAAAAACCCGTCCCGATTGTGAATTTCGACGCGCTCTTTATACCGGATTCCTGCTCCGCCGTTAATATGATAGCCCCCCAGCTTGCCTTTTATGATGTAATCGGCGTTCAGCTCCTGGGAACAAGTATCTGGAATTCCCCGGATCTCCTTGAAAAAGACAGCAAATACCTTGAGGGAGCGGTCTTCACCGATTGTTTTTTCCTGGATAGCGCCCGCCCGGAGGTCAGAGATTTCATTGATCGTTTTTACGTCGCGTGCGGCAGAGAGCCGGGCAATATGGAAGCGCTGGCATATGACGCGACAAAGATACTGACGGATCTGATCATTGAGAATTATATTGAGACCAGAGATGAGCTGAAAGAGGGCCTCCTCCAGATTGAAGATTACCCCGGCATAACGGGAATAACGTCTTTTTCAGAGACCGGAGAAGCGAAAAAGTCCCTCCATATACTCACGGTGATGGACGGCGAAATTGTTCAGATAAAATAACAGGTCGTCACGGCGTAACCGGTAAGCGCGGCAAAAATCGGACATACGAGAACCCTGAACCCCTGCAGACTACTCTACTCCCGCCGGGATAAGACACATAAACCGGACAATCCCTTCGCTTCTATTCGTCAGGCAATGTTCTTCACCGGCTGGAATAAAGATGGTAGTTCCTTCTCGCGCCGGTGTTTCATCTCCGGAGTCGTTCCTGACCATCGGCTCTCCCTGAAGCACAAAAATCTCGTGCTCCCATGGATGGTCGTGGAGCGGACTGGATGCCCCGGGCTCCAGCTCAAATATTCTCATAATAAAATGAGGGGCGCCCTCCTTTTCCCCTATCACGACCCTTTTCTTGACGCCCTTCATTATTTCAATCGTTTCAACATCTTCGTAATGATTTATAATCATCTTGAATCCTTCCTTTTCCCGGATCGTGTTAAGGTTCGACAGTCTTTTTATATATCGGTCTTGCGCCTGGAAAGAGGTTTTTTAAATTTCAAGGCCGATTTTAACACCCCGATAATGTTTTCCATTTCTAAATGTTCCGTATTGATAATGAGATCATAATTTATCGGGTCTTCGATATTCACCTTGAAATACCTTCTCAACGATTCGCGGCGCTCCACTTCCTTCAGGGCGATCCGCTGCTTCGCGTCTTCTTCCGTGATGCCAAACTCCTGTACCATATTGCGTACCTTCGTCTCCAGAGGAGCAATAAACCGAACACGGAGGGTTTCTTCAGGGGGAAGAATCAGATTGGCGCCCCTTCCGACAACGATGGCACCCCCCTGCTCCCCTATGGAACCGATGACTTTAGTCAGGTGGTAAACATATTTGTCAGTCAGAAGAAAACGCGTCGCCTTCAGATACACTATCCAGTTATCCAGTACATTGCGTGTCTTTTCATCGAGCTGCGAAACAACCTTCTCGCTCATTTGGACGCTTTTCGCCACTCCGTTTATAACCTTGGAATCTATTATGTCGAGATGCAATTCCCTGGAGAGTCGCTGAAGCAATTCATTATCAATGGCTCCCGGCTGTCTCGAGATGGTTATGACAGGCAGGGGAGCCTCTTTTTTTCCCTTTCTCCTCTCATTCGCTATTTCCCATTTTTTTATCTGCTCTTCAACAAGACGATTGAGTTCCATAGTTCCTCTTTTCATAGCATCACCTTTCCAGTCTTCTCTCGTACGACTGAGATAAATTTATTACATTACACGAAAGCCGTCAATATTTTTTCAATCGTTCGAAGCCGCGCCGCAGCGCCGACGGCAAATCCACCGGAAAGAATAAAGGGGTATCGCGTGACATGAAGGTGACGAACATCCGGTTTCACCGGATTCGGTTTTTGGGATAGATTGTTATCGAAGGGTCCGCGGCGTGATACGTTAATCAAAGATAATGGTCTTTGAACCATACACCAGTATCCGGTGTTCCAAATGAAGTCTGACTGCCTTGGCAAGCACGTTTCTCTCCAGATCTTTCCCTTTGAGCTTCATGGTGTCCACCGAATCCTTATGCGTGATCTTGATAACATCCTGCGAAATGATGGGGCCTTCATCCAGGACCTCCGTAACATAGTGGCTGGTGGCGCCGATTATCTTGACACCTCTGTCATAGGCCTGCTCATAGGGACTCCCCCCCGCGAAGGCCGGAAGGAACGAGTGGTGTATGTTTATTATTCTGCCATGATATCTCTCTACAAATTCACTGCTCAATATCTGCATGTAGCGGGCGAGAACAATCAGGTCGATCCCCTCTTTCTCCATCTCGGCGATCTCTTTTTTCTCCTGCTCCGCTTTGTTTTCAGACGTAATCGGATAATGCCGGTAGGGAAGACCGAAGTGATCCGCCAGCGGTTTCATATCGAGGTGATTGCTCATGACAAGGGGGATCTCGGCCCTGAATTCGTTCATCTGGTGTCTCAGTATTAGGTCATGAAAACAGTAGACCTGTTTCGAAACAAATATCGCCATCTTCGGCATATAATCGGAGAAATGCAGCCTCCATCTCATTTTGAATTTTTTCACGAGCGGCCCTATCGCCTCACCCAGATCCTCGCGGGCAATGGTAAACCCCGTCATATCCCATTCTACGCGCATGAACAGCATATTCTCGGGTTGAACCGAATACTGCGCGGCATCCAGTATATTGCCGTTGTGCTTTGAGATAAAGTTGGATATTCCCGCGACAATCCCCTTTTGATCGGGGCAGGACAGCAACAGTACAGCCGTAGTTTTTTCCATGATGTATCGCTCCTTACCGAGAGGCTTTTTCCATATATGAAAATGGGCCTTCAAGTCAAGAAAGGTTTGCCAAAACGTGACTGTATGATATAACGTGCCACGATTGGCCGGAGAATAACGCGGGAAATCGCGCCGCATAAACGGGAGATACGGATGAACCTGGTAAAAACAATCGATCTGCCCAACAACCTGGTTCTGCAGGTGTGGGATAAATCGCGTGCTATCGCCGCCGATACCACGAAGGTCGAGTTGCGCGTCGTGATAGATATTGCGATAAAGGAGGAATATTTCAGCGATCCCGAGCATTTTCGTACGGTCGTTACGGTATTTGGACCGGAGATACCCTACGAATATATCAAGGAAAGGACATTTACCGATACCACAGACAGGGACGCGGTGTTTAGTGCGCTGCTGGAGGATTTCAAAAGAGATTCGGTTCCATACCTTTCCAGGATCGATTTTCCCGAACGCTTCGCCATGTCGAAACTGCGGGAGATTCAGAAAAATCCATACCGGTATCGCGACACCCTCGGGGAACCGGATAGCCCTGGAGGTCAAAAGTAACTGCCGTTATACACGCTGCGTATCCTGTTAAATTTTTACACTGGAGATAGAGAATGAAGAGAAAAGTTTCTGTAATCGGGGCCGGCTTTGTTGGAACAATGACCGCCCAGAGAATCGTTGAGAAAAACCTGGCAGATGTTGTTCTGCTGGATATCGTCGAAGGTCTCCCGCAGGGGAAGGCCCTTGATGTCATGCAGTCGGCTCCTGTCGAGGGGTTCGACAGGGAGATAACCGGGTCCAACGACTTTGCCGGGACCAGAGATTCCGATATCGTGGTCTTTACCGCCGGGTTCCCCCGGACACCCGGCATGAGCAGAGAAGAGCTCGCCCTGAAAAACGGAGGCATCATCAAATCCGTCGTGACAACGATCGCAAAACACGCCCCCGACTGCATTATCATCATGGTAACAAACCCCCTCGATGTCATGACACACCTCGCCTGGAAAACATCCGGGTTCCCGCCGGAAAGGGTCATGGGAATGGGGGGCATACTCGACAGCGCGAGATACAGGGCGTTTCTGGCCCGTGAGCTGAATGTATCGACCGGAAACATAGAAGCCATGGTGCTTGGAAGTCACGGGGATACCATGGTACCGGTAGACACCCATACCACCGCGGGGGGCATCCCCGTCACCCGACTGATCGCGCGGGACCGGCTTGACGCCATCATCGAGCGGACAAAGAACGGCGGCGCCGAGATTGTGAACCTTCTCAAATCCGGCAGCGCCTGGCATGCCCCTTCATCATCCGCCGTCGCCATGGTAGAGGCCATACTGGACGACAGCAAGAAGATTTTTCCCGTTTCGGCATATCTGACAGGGCAGTACGGGATCGACAATATACATATCGGCGTTCCGGTAAAGCTGGGCATGGCCGGAATCGAAGAGATATACGAAATAGACCTTTCCGATAAAGAAATGCAGGGATTGCAGCGGTCCGCCAGCGCGGTCCGGGAAACATTCGAGAATCTAGATATCTGATGACCTATTCATCTATCGAGGAATTGCTTCCCTTTGTCCAGAAACCGGGCAGGTACATAGGCGGGGAGTTAAATTCCATAAAAAAAGACCGGGGAAAATGTCGCCTGTCCTTTGCCCTTGCCTTTCCGGACACGTACGAAATTGGCATGTCGCATCTCGGTTTGCAGGTCTTTTATTCCCGTCTGAACAACGAACCGGATATAGTTGCCGAGAGATTCTATGCCCCCTGGCCGGACATGGAATCGCTGATGAGGGAAAACGCGATCCCCCTGGCCTCGCTCGACTCCTCCACCCCCCTTTCGGACTTCGATATCGCGGGGTTTTCACTGCAGTACGAGCTCTCCTATACCAATGTCCTGAACATGCTGGACCTGGGCGGCGTCCCGATATATTCGCGCGACAGGGGCGAAGATACGCCCATCATCATTGCCGGCGGCCCCTGTGTCTTTAACCCGCACCCGGTATCCCCCTTTTTTGACGCGTTTGTCGTGGGAGAGGGAGAAGAGATAGTGCTGGAGATCGCCCGCGCGATGATCGACGGCAAGGAGAAGGGATATAGCCGTTCAGGCCTCCTTGAGCTTCTTGCGGAGATTGACGGAATCTGGGTCCCCTCCCTGCACGGCACGGAGAAGACGATAACGAAACGGGTCGTGACCGACCTTGAAAACTGCCGCCTGCCGTCGAAACCCATCGTCCCCCTCGTCAAGACGGTACACGACAGGGTAACCATGGAGATAGCGAGGGGATGCACCCGCGGATGCCGCTTCTGCCAGCCGGGGATGGTCTGGAGGCCGGTCAGGGAACGGTCTGTTGAGACACTGGAAACCTTAGCGGAGAAGACGCTCTCCTCGACGGGACATAACGAGATTTCTCTCCTCTCGCTCAGTTCCGGCGATTATTCCCATATAGAACACCTGCTCACATCGCTCATGAATGAGTATTACGAAAAGAAGGTGGCACTGGCACTCCCCTCCATGAGGGTGGAGACCCTCACCGGGGAATTGATCGAGCAGATAAAGAAGGTCCGCAAGACAAGCTTCACGCTCGCTCCGGAGGCCGGGACACAGAGGCTTCGCGATGTGATAAACAAGGGGAATACCGAGGAAGCGCTCCTCGCCACGGCCCGAAAGGTGTTCGACGCCGGATGGAAATCCATCAAGCTTTATTTCATGATCGGCCTGCCCTCGGAAACACAGGAAGATCTCGAAGGGATTGTCGATCTCGCCTATAAAGTGCTCAGGGAAGGCAACAACAAACGGCAGGTGACGGTGAGCATCTCCACCTTCGTGCCGAAACCCTTTACTCCCTTTCAATGGGAGCGGCAGATAACCATCGACGAAACGAGAGAGAAACATGATTTCTTCAAGAAACACATCCGGCACAAAAACCTGAAGCTCAAGTGGCACGACAGGGAAATGAGCTTCCTGGAAGGGCTGATAGCACGGGGAGACACGAAGATAAGCGAACTCGTGGCGCGGGCCTTTTATTCCGGGTGTCGTTTCGACGGATGGAGCGACCAGTTCCGCTTCGATGAATGGGGGCGCGCGATAGATGATCTCAAGATCGAGACAGGCGATTACCTCGGAGAGAGAGACGTGGAAAGTCCCCTCCCGTGGGATAATATCGATTGCGGCGTAACGAAAGAGTTTCTCAGACAAGAGCATGAAAAATCTCTACGCGGTGAACTCACGGAAGATTGCCGCTCCGGTGGATGTTACGGGTGCGGGGTATGCACGGGGGATATCAGGATTGTCGAAGCCGAAGAGCCGCGCGCCCTTCCTCCCCGGAAGGATGCCGCCCCTCCCCGTGAAGATGAAATCACGCGCCTCCGGATACGCTTCGCCAAGCGGGGAAAGGCATATATGCTGTCGCACCTGGAGCTTTCCGCCGCCATCGTACGGGCGATAAACATAAGC